>Ga0181536_10004830_pt1 | contig 14093 bp, 13 predicted proteins | sample PEATcosm2014_Bin_41_FD_121105 | JGI IMG/M metagenome (GOLD analysis project Ga0181536, IMG submission 121105) | Peatland microbial communities from MTU Mesocosm Facility, Houghton, MI, USA - PEATcosm2014_Bin17_60_metaG | ecosystem: Environmental > Terrestrial > Soil > Wetlands > Peat | place...
AGCGCCTGCGGCTGCCGACCGGCAAGGATGTCGATGTCAAGATTCCCGCGGGCATCACCAGCGGCCAGCAGATCAGGCTCAAAGGTCAGGGCATGGCGGGGCAGGCTGGCGCCGGCGACGTGTTGATCACCGTCGCGATTGCCCCGCACCCGATTTTTACGCTCGACGGCGCCGACCTGCGGCTCGATTTGCCGATCACGCTCTACGAGGCCGCGCTTGGTGCCAAGGTGCGGGTGCCGACCCTCGACAAGGCGGTCGAGCTCACGATCCCGTCGTGGACCTCAAGCGGCCGCACGTTCCGTCTCAAGGGCAGGGGTTTTCCGGCCAAAGCCGGCCACGGCGACTTGCTCGCCACCGTCCGCATCGTGCTGCCCGAGCACCGCGATGCCGAGCTCGATGCGCTGATGAAGACGTGGCACGGCGACAAGCCCTACGATCCGCGCAAGGATATGTGAATTTCTTCGGTCGTCATTCCGGGGCGCGCGAAGCGCGAGCCCGGAATCCATATCCACGACGCGCCGGTTCACCCGCCGCGCGGCGGCGTGCGGGTGTCGATCTGATCGTAGGCGGCTTGCGCGATATCGTGCAGCTTGGCGCGCTCCGCCGGTCCGCTGAGCACGTAGGCGAGATTGCGGTCGACCCAGTAATAGGCCGCGTTCTGATTGCCCGTCGTGTAGCGCAGCGCCGTTTCTTGATCGCTGGTATGGCCGCAATAGAGCGTGAAGCGCTCGCCCGAGGGGCCTTCATACATGAAGAACGCCGAAGCCCCGGTCGGGCCGGGGAGGAGCCGCCCGCCGACGAGCTTTAACCCCATCCGTTCGAGTTCGGGCGCGCGCAATGGCGAACCGAGCCGCTTCGACAGCCACTCCACGAGATGCGGCCGCTGGTCGCCCGGCACCTCGACCGGATGGCGGACCTCGACCACATAGAGCCGGTAGGCTTCGAGCGCATCCGCGGTGAAGCGATCGAGGTCGGACGGCGAGGCGGCCTCGGCGCCGCGTGCCATCCAGCCGACGACACCGCCGGCGACGAACGCCGCGACGACGGCTGCGGCGGCCGCAGCCGCCAAGCCGGCGCGGCGGCGGCGCGCCAGTCGCGCGAGATTGAACCGCTGCGGCGGCTGGTCACTTCCGACGGCGCCGTAGCGCGCCCGAATCAGATCAGCCTGAGCGCGCCAGGCAGCGACTTTGGCCGCATCCTCCGGATGCGCTGTGAGCCAGCTTTCGATCACGCCGCGCCGCTCGGCGGGCAGTTCGCCATCGACATAGGCGTGGAGTTCTTCTTCGGAGATCGTCTGGTCTTTATCGATCATCGGTTGCTCTCTGTCACTTCACGCGGCGCAGCGCCGGGCGTTCGCCGTCGAGATAGGCTTTGATTTGCATGCGGGCGCGGGCAAGCCGCGACATCACCGTGCCGATCGGGACGCCCTGCACCTCGGCGACCTCGCGATAGGTCAGCCCCTCAAGCACGACGAGGAGCAGAGCCGCGCGTTGATCCTCGGCGAGATCGTCGAGCGCGCGGGAGATATCGCGGCTGCCGGTGTCCGGCCCGGTCGTGGCGGCATCGTTGTCGTTGATCGACGTCAGGGTCGGACGGCGCGACAACGACCGCAGCCGGTTGCGATTGAGATTGGTCAGGATGGTATAGAGCCATGCACGCATGTCCCCGCCATGAAACAAGTGCTCGGAGCGCAGCGCCCGCACCAGCGTGTCCTGCACGATGTCGTCGGCCGTCTCGGCATCGCGGGTCAGCGCACGGGCATAGCGCCGCAGCGCCGGAATTGCCGCCTCGATCCGCTGCCGAAATTCACTCAAAGCTCGCTCCGCCCCTGCTGCGGGAGATTTCGATCAAACCAACACCACGGCCCGCTGAGTATTCCGCGCCCTCGCCAACACGTCCCGGCTAAAGCCGCGCGCTTGCTGGCGCCCACGGGCCTATGCCATAGGAGTCCTGTGGGGGAAAGTCGCCCAGCGAGGTCAGGAGAATGCCGGAAGTCTCGGGCCTCATGCACGGCAAACGCGGCCTGGTCATGGGAGTCGCGAACCATCGTTCGCTCGGCTGGGGCATTGCCAAGGCGTGCCGGGGGCACGGCGCCGAACTGGCATTTACCTATCAAGGCGACGCGCTCAAGAAACGCGTCGAGCCGCTCGCCCGGGAGGTGGGCGGCATCGTGGTCGGCGATTGCGACGTAACGGATGCCGCGACCATCGATGCCGCGGTTGCGGCGGTGCAATCGGCCTGGGGCACGCTCGATTTTCTCGTCCACGCCATCGCGTTCTCGGACAAGGATCAGCTCGACGGCCGCTACGTCGACACCACGGCGGACAATTTCACCAAGACCATGCTGGTGAGCTGCTACTCGTTCACCGCGATCGCGCAGCGCGCCGAGAAGCTGATGCCGAACGGCGGCTCGATGCTGACGCTGACCTATTACGGGTCGGAAAAATGGATGCCGCACTACAACGTCATGGGTATCGCCAAGGCCGCACTCGAAGCCTCGGTGTGCTATCTCGCCGCCGATCTCGGCGTGAAAAATATCCGCGTCAACGCCATCTCGTCGGGGCCGATCAAGACACTCGCCGCCTCCGGCATCGGCGATTTCCGCTACATCCTCAAATGGAACGAGTACAACGCGCCGCTGCGGCGCAACGTGACGATCGAGGAGATTGGCGAGGCCGGTGCGTACCTTCTCTCCGACATGTCGCGCGGCGTCACCGGCGAGGTGCATCACGTCGATGCCGGCTATCACATCGTCGGCATGAAGCATCCCGACGCGCCGGACATCGCCGTCGCCAAGGAGTGAGAGCATCTCAGTCGCCGTCACCGTGAGGTGCGAGCAAACCGAGCCGCGAAGGGCGACGGCGCCCGGGGCTGTCATCCTTCGAGGCCCGCCTACGGCAGGCACCTCAGGATGACGAATTGGGCGTAGATCATGCCGCTTCTCTATTTGATCCGACACGGCGAAACCGACTTCAACGTCGCGCAGCGCCTGCAGGGCCGTTACGAAACGAGCCTCAACGCCCGCGGCCGACAGCAGGCAAAGCAATGCAGCGCGGTCTTGCGCGATCTGTTCGCGCGCGATCGGCGCCCTGCGGACGACTGCGCCTACGTGGCGAGCCCGCTGTTGCGGGCCCGCGAAACCATGGAGCTGGTGCGCGCGGCGCTTGGCCTTCCGCAACGCGCCTACGATGTCGACGACAGGCTGATGGAGATTTCCTACGGCGCATGGGAAGGCTTGACGCTGTCCGAAATCCACGCCGGCGATCCGGACGTGCTTGCGCAACGCGAACGCGACAAGTGGGATTTTGTGCCGCCGGGCGGCGAGTCTTACCGTAACGTCGCAAAGCGCGTCGGCGAGTGGTACGCGTCGGTGGCACGCGACACCGTGGTCGCCGCGCACGGCGGCGTGGCGCGCGCGCTCATGGCAAACTTTCACATCCTGCCGGAAGAGCAAGCGACCCACGCGGACATCCTGCACGGCGTCGTCTATGTTTTTTCTGGCGGCTCGGTAGCGCGCTACGCGTAGCAGGTGGCCGCAAAATCAAAGCGGCCGAACCTCGGTCCAGCCGCCAAATCTTCCTGCTTAAAAATGGGTACGGCCGGACATCGATCCGGCCGTTCCCTCGAAGCGCCACGTCGGCGCCTCGCGAAATCCGAAGTTGACGGCGCGGCCCCAATACGAGGCTCGCGCATGTCATTTACTTCGTCTTTGCCTTCGCCTTTTTCTTCTTCTTCGCAGCCATGATTTGGTTTCCTCGGTGTTTGATGAAGCTACGGCAGGAATGAGTTCAAGCTTCGCGGGCGGTGTCTCGGTCCCCTGGGCCTTCGCCCCCCTTACCACCAACAAAGATGCCATAGGACGGCTTTTCCCGCAACCGAATAATCGCAAATAATCCTGATTTTTCCGGAGCTTAACGGATATTCAGCTTGTCATTAACCGACGTTCAGCGAGATGAACGCGACATGAACATTTGTTCTCAAATGATGACACTCAAGCCTGCTCGATTGATCGGCACAATTTCGCAACAGCGAACGATACGGGCCGATTCTGCCGTAGCTGCGAACATTTGAATCAAGAATAGGCGGTGCGCGTGCGGGAACCGCTCGACCGGGACCTATTTGACCCGCTGGCATGCGCGGGCTACCAAGCCCGACGCGCCTTGCGCAAAGCCATTCAGCGTCATTGCGCGTCGTTCAGCGCGCCAAGTCGTTCAATATGTCATTCAATACGTTCGGGCATTTATTCCGTGTCACCACCTTCGGCGAGAGCCATGGGCCGGCGATTGGCTGCGTGGTCGACGGCTGTCCGCCGCGCATTGCGTTGAACGAGGCCGACATCCAGCCCTATCTTGATCGCCGCCGGCCCGGCCAATCGCGCTTCACGTCGCAGCGCCAGGAGCCGGACGCGGTGAGAATCCTTTCCGGCGTGCTCGTCGACGAAGCGACCGGGACGCAGCTGACCACCGGAACGCCGATCGCGCTCATCATCGACAATGTCGATCAGCGCGCCAAGGATTATTCGGACACCAAGGACAAGTATCGCCCCGGCCACGCCGACTATACCTACGACGTCAAATATGGTTTGCGCGACTATCGCGGCGGCGGCCGGCAATCCGCCCGCGAAACGGCGATGCGGGTCGCCGCCGGCGCGATCGCGCGCAAGATCGTGCCGGGCTTGCAGGTGCGCGGCGCGCTGGTGCAGATGGGCCCGCATCGGATCGATCGCGCGCGGTGGGACTGGGCCGAAGTCGAGCGCAATGCGTTCTTCTGCCCGGATGCCGAGAAGGCCGCGTTTTTCGCCGAATATCTCGACGGCGTGCGCAAGCGCGGCTCTTCCATCGGCGCGGTGATCGAGATCGTCGCCGAGGGCGTGCCGGCAGGTCTCGGCGCGCCGATCTATGGCAAGCTCGATGGCGATCTCGCCGCGGCCCTGATGGGCATCAACGCCGTCAAGGGCGTCGAGATCGGCGCCGGCTTCGGCGCGGCGGAACTCAGCGGCGACGAGAACGGCGACGAGATGCGCATGGGCAATGACGGCAAGCCGCTCTTTCTCTCCAACAATGCCGGCGGCATCCTCGGCGGCATTTCGACCGGGCAGCCGGTGGTGGCGCGCTTTGCGGTCAAGCCGACCTCCTCGATCCTCATTGCGCGCCGCACCGTCGATCGCTACGGCCGCGAGACCGAAATCTCGACCACCGGCCGGCACGATCCGTGCGTCGGCATCCGCGCCGTGCCGATCGGCGAGGCGATGGTGGCATGCGTGATCGCCGATCATTATTTACGTCAGCGCGGGCAGATCGGCGACACCCCGACGTGGCCGGTTGTGCCGCCGGCGCGCTGACCACGTGGCACGCAGACGAGAGCAAAAGAAAAAAGATGGACGACGCTCACCAACGCATAAGGGCCGCTGTCGCGGCATTCGCAAGCGGCGAAATCATCATCGTTGCCGATGACTACGACCGCGAGAACGAAGGCGATCTGTTCGTCGCGGCGAGCCTGTGCACGTCCGAGAAGATGGCGTTCATCATCCGCCACACTTCCGGCATCGTTTGCGTGCCGCTCGCTCCGGAGGAGGCGCGCCGCCTGCACCTCGATCCGATGGTGGCGCTGAACGACGCGCCGCTGGGCACCGCCTTCACGGTCTCGGTCGACGTCCGTCACGGTCTCACCACCGGAATCTCCGCGGAAGAACGCACCAACACCGTGCGCGCGCTCGCCAACGGCAATAGCGGTGCGGCGGACTTTGTGCGGCCCGGCCACGTCTTTCCGCTGGCGGCGAAGGAAGGCGGCGTCCTCATGCGCTCCGGGCATACCGAAGCCTGCGTCGATCTCTGCCGGCTCGCCGGCGTGCCGCCGGTCGGCGTGCTTGCCGAGCTGATGAATGACGATGGCACGGTGATGCACGGCCCCGAGCTTGCCACCTTCGCCGAGCGCCACAAGCTGCAGCGCATCTCGATCGCGGAGCTGATCGCCTACCGCCAAGTGCGCGACAAGCTGATCGAGCGCGCCGGCGAGTTTCCGGTGGAGACCGAGATCGGCACGCTGATGGGCTACGCCTTCCTGACGCCGTTCGATGCGGTCTATCACATGGCCTTCGTCCATGGCCGCATCGGCGACGGCAACAACGTGCTGACGCGGCTGCACCGCGCCAACATCATCTCCGACGTGTTCGGCGGCGCCAAGCCGATCCACTACGCGCTCGCCCGATTCAAGGCCGAGGGCAGAGGCGTGCTGGTGCTGCTGCGCGACGGCGCCGCGGGCGTGCCGGTCGTCTCGATTCCCAAATCTGCCGAAACCGCGTCCGGCGAGGCGCGCACGCGGCAATGGCGCGAGGTCGGTCTCGGCGCGCAGATCCTCAAGGATCTCGGCGTCAACTCCATACGGCTTTTAACCTCCTCGCGCCAAATGACCTATGTCGGGCTTTCCGGCTTCGGCATCGAGATCGTGGGAACGGAGCCGGTCGGCGGGTGAACGGATGACGGATGACAGAGGACCGACGACCGGCAACCGGCAACCGGCAACCGGCAACCGGCAACTGACGAAGACTAACTGTCCGTCCTCTGTCATCTGTCCTCTGTCGTCCGCAAAAGGATCGCCATGCTGGTCGGCGTGCCCAAGGAGATCAAGGACAACGAATATCGCGTCGGCATCGTGCCTTCGACGGTGCGCGAACTCACCGACAAGGGCCACCAGGTGCTGGTCGAGACCGGCGCGGGATTGGGCGCCGGTCTGCCGGACGGCGATTATCGGGCCGCGGGCGCCGAGATCATGCCCGATGCCGATGCCGTGTTCGGCCGCGCCGAGCTGATCGTGAAGGTGAAGGAGCCGCTGGCGGCCGAACGCAAGAAATTGCGGCGCGGGCAGGTGCTGTTTGCTTATCTGCATCTGGCGCCGGATCGCGTGCAGAGCGAGGAATTGATGGCGGCGGGCGTCACCGCGATCGCCTACGAAACGGTGACCGGCCCGCAGGGTACGCTGCCGTTGCTCACGCCGATGTCGGAAGTCGCCGGCCGCATGGCGCCGCAGGTCGGCGCGCGCTGCCTCGAAAAGGAAAACGGCGGGCGCGGGGTGTTGCTCGCCGGCGTGCCGGGCGTCGCCGCGGCGAGCGTCGTCATCCTCGGCGGCGGCGTCGCCGGAACGAACGCGGCGCTGATCGCCTCCGGCATGGGCGCCGATGTCACCGTGCTCGATCGCAATCCGGAGGCGCTGCGTCGCGTCGCCGCCCAAATGGGCAGTCGCGTGCGCACGCTGTTCTCGACCCGCGACGTGGTGGAGCTCGTCTGCCGGCGCGCCGATCTGGTGATCGCTACCGCCCTCGTGCCGGGCGCGACCGCGCCGAAACTGATCTCGGCGCAAACCGTGAAGGCCATGAAGCCCGGCGCGGTGATCGTCGACGTCGCCATCGACCAGGGCGGCTGCGCGGAGACCTCGCGGCCGACCACCCATTCGCATCCGACCTACATAATCGACGATGTCGTGCACTATTGCGTGACCAACATGCCGGGCGCGGTGGCGCGCACCTCGACGTTCGCTTTAAGCAACATGACAACGTCGTTCATCCTGGCGCTCGCCGACAAGGGCTGGCGGCGGGCGCTGAGCGAAGACGCGCATCTGCGCGACGGCCTCAACGTCCACGCCGGCCGCATCACCTATCGCGCCGTCGCCGTCGCCCTCAAGCTGCCGTATACGCATGCCGATCATGCGCTGCGCATCTGACGGACTTTTGCCCGCGGCGATAGTCATGAGGTAGTCACGGGACTAGTTGCGAATGACCCTGCAATCGCTAGGAGGTTTCGATGCCCAAGCACTATACTGTTGACCGCGACCGCCGCGAGGTGCTCGCCGCGGGCGGCGCGTTGATGCTGGGCGCAGCGCTGTGGCCGGCAAGTACGCCGGCCCAAACCAGCGGCAGCGCCAAAATGCGCATTGGCGTCGTCGGCTCCGGCCATATCGGCGGCACGGTCGGTGCGCTGTGGGTCAAGGCCGGCCATCCGGTGCTTTTCTCGTCGCGCCATCCCGAGGAGCTGAAGGACCTGGTGGCGGGCCTCGGAGCGCTTGCCCAAGCCGGCACGGTCGATCAGGCGATCGCATTCGGCGATGCGCTCTTGATTTCCGTGCCATACGGCGCGCTGCCGCAGATCGGCCGGGATTACGGGGCGGCGCTCAAGGGCAAAATCACACTCGATACCGGCAATGCCGTCGCCGGGCGCGATGGCCCCATCGCTGAGGAGGTAGAGCGCGACGGCATCGGCGTGACCTCGCAGAAATATCTCCCCGGTACGCGGCTGGTGCGCGCCTTCAATACGCTGAGCTACATGATCCTCGCGCGCGAGGCGAACCGCCCCGATCCGAAGCTCGCGATACCGATCGCCGGCGACGATCCTGATGCGGTGCAAATAGCGGCCGGCTTGGTGCGCGACGCCGGCTTCGAGCCGGTGGTTGTCGGCAAGCTCGCCGATGCGAGCCGCTTCCAGCGTGGCGGGCCGGGTTACGGCCAGCCGGTGACCGCCGCCGAACTCAAGCAGAAGCTGTCACTGACGCAATGACCGGCGAAGCGACCGGCGAGATAATCGGGGGCATGAGCGGCCGCATGGCCGCGCTGCAGCGCTGGGCGGTGCAGGCGGTACCGGCAACGCCGCAGGAGCGCGCTGCGGCTTTATGGTCGTTTGCCTATTTCTTCACGCTCCTTGCCGGCTACTACGTGCTCCGCCCGCTGCGCGACCAGATGGGCATCGCCGGCGGCGTGCGAAACCTGCCGTGGATGTTCACCGCGACCTTCGTGACGCTGCTGGTCGCGCAACCGCTCTACGGTGCGCTGGTCGCGAAGCTGCCGCGCGCGCGGTTCATACCCATCGTCTACCACTTCTTCGTCGCCAATCTCGCTTTGTTCTGGCTGTTGCTGACGCTCGACGTCGCTGCGGTGATCGTCGCGCGCGTGTTCTTCGTCTGGGTCAGCGTGTTCAGCCTGTTCGCGATCGCGGTGTTCTGGTCGTTCATGGCCGACCTGTTCACCGCCGAGCAGGGCAAGCGCCTGTTCGGCTTCATCGGCGCCGGCGGCACCGCCGGCGCGCTGCTCGGCCCGACCATCACCATCGGACTGTCGGTGCCGCTTGGCCCCGTCAACCTGTTGATTGCGGCGGGCATATTTCTGGAATTGGCGGTGTTTTGCGTCTATCGGCTCGAGCGCGCATCGACCGTGCATGCCGGCGCGCAGCCCGAGCCGCAGCGCGTCGGCGGCTCTGCCTTCGCGGCGGTGCCCGAGCTGATCCGTTCGCCGTATCTGCTCGGCATCGGCATCTGGATCAGCCTGTTATCGTTCTGCGCCACGATCGTCTATCTGGAGCAGGCCAACATCATTAGGGCCGCGGTGGCGGACCCCGCCGTGCAGACGCGTATCTTCGCCGGCATCGATCTGGCGGTGAACCTGTTCAGCCTGGCGACTCAGGTCTTCGCCACCGGCCAATTGCTCAGGCGCCTCGGCACCGGAGTCGCCGCCGGGGCGTTGCCCGCCGTCTATGTCTTGGGTTTCGCAGCGCTGTTCCTGGCACCGACGTTGGCCGTCGTCCTGGCGGTGCAGGTAATGCAACGATGGATGAATTTCGCGCTGGCCAATCCGGCGCGCCAGGTATTCTTCACCGTTGTGGCGCGTGAAGAGAAGTACAAGGCCAAGAACCTGATCGACGTGGTGATCTATCGCGGCTCCGACGCGCTGTATGCCTGGGTATTCGACAGCTTGCAGGCGTTGGGACTGAAGCTCGGGGCAATCGCGCTCGTTGCCTGGCCGCTGGCGGCGGGTTGGCTCATCCTGTCGGCGGCATTGGGACGGGCGCAGGAACGGCGCGCCGCGGTCATGGACGCGGTCGCCGCCACGGGGAGACCGAGATGACAAGGCGAATGACGCGACGTGAATTCGCAATGCTGACAGGCGGGGCGGTGTTGGCGCCGCCTGCTTTTGCGCAAACCGCAGCCCCGCTCATCACCCGCGCCATCCCGAGTAGCGGCGAGCGCCTGCCGGCGGTCGGCCTCGGCACCGCCGAGGTCTTCGACACCGCCGACGAGACGACCCGGCACAAGGCGGCCGCGGTGCTGCAGGCGCTGGTTGGCAATGGCGGGAGCCTGATCGACACGGCGTCGACCTATGGCGCTGCCGAGAGCGTGCTGGGCGAGGTGATCGCGGCCGCCGGCCTGCGCGACAAGCTCTTCATAGCCAGCAAACTCGAGGCGCCCGACGCCGCGGAATTGCAGCGCTCGTTGATCCGATTGAAGATCGCAAAGCTCGATCTCCTTCAGCTCCACAACGTGCGCAGCCCGCAGCAATCTCTCGCGCAGTTCAAGGTCTGGAAAACGCAAGGCATGTGCCGCTATTTCGGCATCACGTCGACTTTTCACGGCGACTTTGCCGCGCTCGAAGCGGTGCTGACGCGCGAAAAACCGGATTTTGTGCAGATCGACTATTCGCTCGAAGACCGCGAGGCCGAAAAGCGCATCCTGCCGCTCGCCGGCGAGGTCAAAGCCGCGGTACTGACCGCGTTGCCGTTCGGCCGCGGCCGGCTGTTCCGCGCCGTGCGCGGTGTGACGATTCCCGACTGGGCGCAAGAATTCGCGAATAGCTGGGCACAGTTTTTTCTCAAATACCTGCTGGCCGACCCGCGGGTCACCGCGGTCATCCCCGGCACCGCCGATGCCGCGCACATGACGGATAATCTCGGCGCCATGCGCGGCCCGTTGCCCGATCCCGACCAGCGCCGGCGGATGGTGGCGTTTATCGAGTCGCTCTAGTGTGATGGATTTGAAGTTCCTACTATCTCGCGGCAAACTCGCAGAGGAACTTCAAATCCAAAAATCACACTAGGATCATAAATTTGCTAGTGTCCCTTTGATTCCGAAGTTCGCACAAGCGTGTGCCGCAAGCGCTTGCGAACTTCAGAATCGGGACACTAGAGCATTTTCAGGAAAAGTGGATACCGGTTTTCCGTAGAAAATGCGACCAAGCAAAGAATCTAGAGCATGATCAGTTTCCATCGAAACTGAACATGCTCTAGCGGCCCATGCGATACGGACCATGCGCAGCGGCATTCGAGTGGCTATCGCCTGCGACGCGGGCGTGCCAGCATGGCGCGCCTGACCGGAGAATCGCGATGCGTGCGCTGCTGGCGGTTGCGGTGCTCGCGCTTGGCGCCAACGCTGCGCCGGCATTTACGCCGATGCTCGCCCAGGACGGGGCAGTGGACGGCGCAGTGGGCGGGGCAGTGGCCGTCGACACCGCGGTCGTGCTCGCCGTCGATGTCTCCTATTCCATGGATCCGGATGAGCAGAAGCTGCAACGCGAAGGCTACGTCCAGGCGCTGACCTCGCGCGAGTTCATGCAGGCGCTCAAGGCCGGCGTGAACGGCCGCATCGCCATCAGCTATTTCGAATGGGCCAATGTCGGCGACCAAAAAATCCTGGTGCCGTGGCGACTGATCGACGGGCCGGAGGCAGCCGGTGCGGTCGCCGCCGAACTGGCCGCCGCGCCGTACCGGCGTGCATCACGCACCTCGATTTCGGGCGGGCTGATGTTCGCGCAGTCATTGTTTGAATCGAGCGGCTACCAGAGCTTGCGTCAGGTCATCGATGTGTCCGGCGACGGCGCCAACAACAACGGCCCGCCGGTGACGCTGGTCCGCGACGAGGTGCTGGCGAAGGGCACCACGATCAACGGCCTGCCGATCATGCTCAAGAAGCCAAATCTCATGACCATGGATATCGAGGATCTCGACATCTACTACGAGGATTGCGTCATCGGCGGACCCGGAGCGTTCGTGATCCCGATCAAACAGCGCGAGAAATTCACCGAGGCGATCCGCACCAAGCTCGTGCAGGAAGTCGCCGGCCGCATGTCCGCGCCTCAGATCGTGCCCGTGGCAGCGAACGCACCGCGCATCTCCTGCACAATCGGCGAGCAGAAGTGGCGGGAGCGCTGGGGAAATTAAAGTTTTCAATGCCCGCGTCGGCAAAACCGCATCGTCCGGCGCAATCAAACGTCGATCTTGAATCCAATGTCGATCTCCGACCCAGGAAGCCCGCCGCGCAAGCCCCAATCCTGCGGCGGGATTTCCAGAAGGATGATCTTGATCTCATTCTTTGGGATGCCCAAGACAGCCAGGTTTCGCACGATCGATTGGTAGAGGCTGCGTTTTGCCTCCAGCGATCGCCCCGCAAAAAGTTTAATCTCTATTCTCGTGAACCGCTCCGACCTGCCCGTCGGAACGATGCGACGGTTTGCATCGCAGAGCTCAACAACAACGTCGCGGTCCCATTCCGGTATCTTAATCGCAGTCGACAAGGCCGTCTGGACGGCCTCGATCAGTTCCATCTCGCGACCTTGTGCCCATTGCCCTGTCATGATGAGTGTGCTCGGCATTAATCGCCTCGTGAATTGCGCCTCGTGAATTGCGCCTCGTGAATTGCATCGATCTTGAATGATTTTATCCGGCCGTTGCCGGCACGCCCTGCACCATCGAGGTGCAGCAGTCGAGATTTGGATGACGCATCAGGCCTCGGGCCTCGTCTTCGGGCGGTGCGGCGGCGGCACGCGGCAATCTGCGCCGCCGCAATGTTGCTCACATGGGGGTCACGCCCGGGTCACGCAACTGCGCGGCTTCACTTTGCCTTTACTATTCTTCCAGCCGCGCGACGATCTCGACATGCGCCGAATAGCGGAATTGATCGACCGGCGTGACCGCTGCGAGGCGGTAACCGCCGTCGATCAGCTGGCGCATGTCGCGGGCAAAAGTTCCCGGATTGCACGACACCGCGACAATGACCGGAACGCCGCTTGCCGCGAGCTCGCGTGACTGCGCTTGCGCGCCCTGGCGCGGCGGGTCGAACACGACGGCATCGAAGCGGGAAAATTCCGCCGCCAGCAGTGGATTTTTGAACAAATCGCGCCGCTCGACTTCGATCGGCTTGAGACCGGCGGTGGTCGCGGCGGCGCGCTTGAGCGCCGTGAGCGCTGCTTCATCGTCATCGACCGCGACGATGCGCGCATGATCGGCGAGCCGCAGCGCGAATGGGCCGATGCCGGCGAACAGGTCGGCGACGGTTGCGGCGCCGGCGCAAGAAGAAAGCACGAGCCGCGCCAGCACCGCCTCGCCTGCTGCGGTGGCCTGCATAAACGCCGCAGGCGGCAACGGCACAATCGCCGCGCCGATGCGCACGGTCGGCGTGCGCTGCTGCGCGATCATTTCGCCGTGGCGCGTCAGGCGGGCGAGGCCATGGGTCGCGGCGACGCGCACCAGCGCCGTCATGAAGGAAGATGTCAGCGGGCCCGAACCGCGCACGTCGATGTCGAGGCCGGCATCGGTCGCGGTCGCCTGGATGTCGAGCGGCTTATTTGCTGGAACGAGCACTTCCGCGATCGCCCAGGCGGCCTTGAGCGCGCCGTCGAGGCTTTTGGCTAAAACCGGACAGCGGTCGATCGGCACGACTTGGTGGGCGCGCGATGCGGAGAAACCGACCTCGAGCACATCATGGGTGCCGCGCCTGGCGTGGAAGACGACCCGGCGGCGGCCTTCGCCATGGGCGTCGATGAGATCGGCGACCGGCGCCGCGATGCCAGTCTGCCGCAACGCCGCGACGACGAGATCGCGCTTCCACGCGCGATAAGCGGCAGCGTCCCAATGTTGCATGGCGCAGCCGCCGCACACGCCGAAGTGCGGACAGATCGGTGCGATGCGCTCCGCGCTCGGTATTTCGACGTTCAGCAGATGGCGGCGGTCGGGGTGGCCGGGCACATTCTCGACCTCGACCGTCTCGCCGGGCAGCGTGCCGGGGACGTAAATCGGCCCGTCGGGCCGGTCGGCGACGCCATCGCCGCGATGACCGAGCCGATCGATCACGAGGCGCTCAACCACGCTCCGCCTCGACAAAAAATTCGCGGTTGCCGTCGCCGCCCAGGATCACCGATGGAACGAGACCGCCGACACGCCAGCCGAGCGACATCAGAAACGCGGAAATGTCGGCGCAGATCGCGGCGTGGATCGCGCCATCGCGCACGATGCCTTTTTTTATATCGCGGCGCGCCGCCTCGAATTGCGGCTTGATCAGCGCAA
>Ga0181536_10004831_pt1 | contig 14093 bp, 13 predicted proteins | sample PEATcosm2014_Bin_41_FD_121105 | JGI IMG/M metagenome (GOLD analysis project Ga0181536, IMG submission 121105) | Peatland microbial communities from MTU Mesocosm Facility, Houghton, MI, USA - PEATcosm2014_Bin17_60_metaG | ecosystem: Environmental > Terrestrial > Soil > Wetlands > Peat | place...
ATTGGCGCACAGGACGGAACTGGAACGGTCCGGTCCCGAGCTGGCGCGAGCTTTGAATTCGGTGCTGCACCACAGAAGGAAGGGGTCAGCACTTTGAAGATTCATAAAGATAATTCCGAGCGGCTGGGCGATTTCACGACGACCGCGCGCGTCATTCCGATTTCACTTCTCGCGATCGGCATCGGCCTTGTCAGCACCTTTGTCGCGTGGGCGCTGTTACGCCTGATCGCATTCTTCACAAACGCCTTCTATTACGGGCGCGTGAGTACTCTGCTGGTGTCTCCGGCGGGAAACCATCTCGGCTGGTTCGCCGTGCTGATCCCGGTGGCCGGCGGTCTGGTAATCGGGTTGATGGCCCGCTACGGCTCCGAGCGCATCCGGGGCCACGGCATTCCCGAAGCGCTCGAATCCATTCTGATCAACGGAAGCAAAGTGCAGCCGCGGCTTGCCGTTCTGAAGCCGCTCTCGTCGGCGATCTCGATCGGATCGGGTGGTCCCTTCGGCGCCGAAGGACCGATCATCATGACGGGCGGCGCAATCGGATCGATCATCGCACAGCTTTTTCATCTCACCGCCGCGGAACGAAAGACGCTTCTGGTGGCGGGCGCGGCGGCCGGTATGTCGGCGACCTTCGCGACGCCTGTGGCGGCAGTGCTGCTCGCGGTGGAGTTGTTGCTGTTCGAATGGAAGCCGCGGAGCGCGATACCAGTGGCTCTCGCCAGCGCGACAGCAGGCGCGGCGCGGCGGTACATTCTCGGGCTCGGGCCGCTGTTCCCCGTTCCGCAACATGCGATTTTCATCGGCTTGCAAGGGCTTGCCGGATGCGTCATAGCGGGTCTGCTGGCAGGCATCCTTTCCTCGCTCCTGACGCTCGGCGTATACGCGGCCGAAGATCTTTTCAAGAAGCTGCCCATACATTGGATGTGGTGGCCTGCCATCGGCGGCGCCTTCGTCGGCGTGGGCGGAATGATATTTCCGCAGGCACTCGGGGTTGGCTACGACACAATCCAGTCGCTGCTGCAGGGCGATGTCCCTCGTACAGTGATCGCGGGAGTCCTGCTGGTGAAGTCGGCCATCTGGATCGTGTCGCTCGGCTCGGGAACATCGGGCGGAGTTCTCGCCCCATTGCTGATGATGGGGGCGGCATTGGGCGGAGTCGAGGGGGCGTTCCTCCCGCATGAAGGAGCGGGATTCTGGCCGCTGGTCAGTATGGGAGCGATCCTGGGCGGGACCATGCGGGCGCCGTTCACAGCGATTCTGTTCGCTCTCGAATTGACGCATGACATCAATGTCCTTCTGCCATTGCTGGTGGCGGCAATGCTGGCGCACGCTACCACCGTGCTGCTGCTGAAACGCTCCATCCTCACCGAGAAAGTAGCGCGCCGGGGATTTCACATAACCCGCGAATATGCGACCGATCCGCTCGAAATCCTGTTTGCGCGCGAGGTGATGCGCACAAAGGTGGTGGCGCTTCCGGCGGATGCGACCGTCGAAGAGTTACGCCATATTGTGCTTCGGGAGCCGGCGCAGCGCGGACAACACTTGTATCCCGTAGTGGATGACGAGAGGCGAGTCAGCGGCGTCATAACCCGCAAGCAATTGCGCGCCCTCACGCAATCCGCCGCACGGGGGACTTCACTGGGCCATCTTGTCCGCGACGCCGTTGTCGCTCATCCCGTGGTAGCAAATCCGGACGAGCCGCTGCGCGTAGTCGTCTTTCGAATGGCGGAGACCGGACTTACACGGATGCCCGTGGTCGAGGGCGAGAGCGGAAAACTGGTGGGAATGATCTCGCTCGAAGATATGCTGCTCGCTCGTGTGCGCAATCTCACGGAGGAGCGGCATCGCGAACGGCTGCTGGAATTGCGCTTTCCATTTCGCAACCAGCGTGAAATGGCGTAGAATCGTCGCATGCGACGGTTCACAGCGCTTTTGCTTTCGGCTCTGCTTTTCGGCGCAGTTGTATGCGGGACCGAGCCGTGGACCAACAACGATCTGATCCAGCCGGACCAGGTCGCGAAGGGCCTCAATTCCGCGCTGGTGATTCATGTGGGCTTTCCCGTTCTCTATCGGTCGGCGCATATCGCGGGAAGTTTGTTCGCGGGACCGGGCTCCAAAGACGAAGGAATCGCCGATTTGAAAAAAGCCGTCGCCGGGCAGCCGCGCACTCGTGAAATCATTCTTTATTGCGGATGCTGCCCCTGGGACAAGTGTCCGAATATACGGCCCGCTTTCGCCGCATTGCGCGGGATGGGATTTACGCATGTGAAGGCGATGGCCGTGCCCACAAACCTTAAGACCGATTGGATCGACAAGGGCTATCCGACGGACAAACGAGCTGAGGCCCCATAAAGAGGCCCGTCAGCGCCGGATCCGGCAAGCAAAGCCGGTTCGGTGCGGATTTGGCCTGCGAATTGCCAATATTCGGGAGAGGAATAACGATAATGCCCAGGTTTGAACGGATCCTGTTTCCAATCGATTTCTCCGAGCGCTCGCGGGCGGCCGCTCCCTTCGTGCTGTCAATGGCGCAACGCTACAAATCGAAGGTGGTGGCGCTCCACGCATTGCAGCCTCCGCCCCCGCTCTACGCCGGCATGAACACGGTCTATCCCGAGGTGTACGACTTTGAGGGTTTGTCGGCCGATCTGCGCGCGGAGCTGGAGAAGTTCGCGGAGACGGAGCTGCCGAAAGTCGACGTCACATGTCTTGTCGAGATGGGCGATCCCGCGGCTGTCATCACGGAATACGCGGAGAACGAAAACATCGGCCTCATCATGATGCCGACGCACGGATACGGGGCGTTCCGAAGGGCGCTGCTGGGATCCGTGACAGCCAAGGTTCTGCATGACGCCAAGGTCCCCGTGTGGACCGCGGCCCACGCCCCCGAACCCTCACACCGCGCGCATCCCAAGCCCAGGTATATTCTATGCGCTCTGGATCTCAAACCCGAGAGCCGCCACACGCTGGAATTCGCTATCGAAATTGCGGCCGAAACCGACGCGTCGGTCGAACTTCTGCACGTAGCTCCCGAGGGCGAAATCGGGCCGATTCAGGCCGAGAGCCGAATCCACGAACTGCTGGTCGACGCGGCGCGCAGCAAGCTGGTGAAAATCCAGGAAGCGGCGGGCGCAACCGATATCGAGATGGTTCTGGCGGGCGGCAGCGTGGCGGACATGGTGCGCAACACCGCGATTAAGAAACGGGCCGATCTGGTGGTGATCGGCAGAGGCTGCATCCAGCAAGGCCTGGGTGGGCGGCTGCGCGCGAACGCTTACGCAATTCTCCGCGAAGCGCCGTGCCCGGTTCTGAGCGTTTGACAAGCGGCAGGCGCCGGCGAATCAGAAAGTATACCTGCGATCAAAAGCGTTCGACCAACACAGCTTCAATTCCAGCGTAGCGATTCTCCCGAGTGTATCGAGCCTTCGTTGGCCGCGCTGACGTTCGTCGAGGACCAGACGGGAGCGTTCCATCCGCCGTTCCGTTGTGAGATGATTCCAGGAAAGGAGTGTCTCGAATGACCCCTCGATTCTACGCAGGAATCGGCGCGATGACGGCCGCCCTGCTGATCACGGCCCAAGTGCCGGTCGCAGGCCAGTCGGTTAACGCTCAGACGGCAAAGCTCACTACCAAAGCGGCAAAAACCGGGATTCTCCCGCGTATGCCCGACGGCCATCCCGATTTGCAGGGCTACTGGACGAATGCCACATTGATCCCGCTCGAACGTCCCGTGGCGCTGGGAAACAAGGAGTTCTATACGGAAGCCGAAGCGGCTGCAATGGACAAGCAGCGGATCCAGCGCGAGAACAGCCAGGCGAAAACCGACATTCATTACGACAACGTGATCTGGCAGCACGAGAACTACTCAAAGGTGGCTACGACGCGAACGTCCCTGATTTTCGATCCGCCCGACGGCAGGGTCCCTGCATTGAGCGCCAAGGGGCAGGTGCGTGCCGCTGCTGAAAAGGAAGCCGCGCGCCGCCGGGAAAATGCCGACAGCGCGGAGAGCCGCAGCCTGGGGGAACGATGCCTCTCCTGGGGAAACGAAGGGCCACCCATGCTCGGCTCCACCTATAACGCCAATCTTCAGATTGTGCAGACCCCTGCGAGCATCGCCATCAGCCAGGAGATTATTCACGGCGTTCGCATCGTCCCGATGGACGGGCGACCGCACCTGCTGCCCGAGATCCGCCAGTTGGGCGGTGACTCGCGCGGCCATTGGGAGGGCGACACGCTGGTTGTCGACACGACCAATTTCACCGACCAGACGAACTTCCGGCCACCTCCCGCAACCGGCCGGCAGGATATCTTCGCCAGCCGGGACCTGCACGTCGTGGAACGCTTCACGCGCACCGATGCCGACACGATCGTCTACCGGTTCACGATGGACGATCCCTCAACATGGACCAAGCCGTGGTCGGGAGAGCTTCTCATGAGAAGGATCGAGGGCCCGATCTTCGAATACGCATGTCACGAGGGGAACTACGGTCTGGCAAACATACTGGCGGCGGCGCGCGCCAAAGAGAAAGCTGCCCAGGAAGCCTCGAAATAACCAATCGGTTACATTGGTCTGGTGCCCCTGATTCTCGATGGTAACCGCGTCCGCGACCAGATAAAAGCCGAGTGCCGTCCGCGCGTTGAGCGCATCGTTGCGCATGCGGGACGCGCGCCCGGCCTAGCCGTCGTGCTGGTGGGAAACAATCCCGCGTCCGAGGTTTACGTCCGCAACAAGACGAAGACCGCGGCCGATCTCGGCATGCACAGCGAAACGATCACGCCATCCGCTTCGATGACAACCGATCAGCTTCTGGACCTGGTTCGGGAATTGAACGCGCGCCCCGAAATCGACGGCATTCTGGTGCAGCTTCCACTGCCCGGTCACATCGATTCACAGCGCATTCTGCTCGCCGTGGCGCCGGAGAAAGACGTCGATGGCTTCCATCCCTGCAACGTGGGATTGCTCTCGACAGGGCGCCCCGGACTCAGGCCATGCACGCCGGCCGGGGTCATCCAGATACTCAAACGATACGAGATTCCGATTGCGGGCCGGAATACCGTAGTGGTGGGACGCAGCGATATCGTGGGCAAACCGATGGCTATGCTCCTGCTGCAGGAGAACGCGACGGTTACAATATGCCACTCGCGCACGCGCGACCTGCCCGACGTATGCCGGACAGCGGAAATTCTGGTCGCGGCGATCGGCCGCCCAGCCATGATTACAGCCGGCTACATCACCCCCGGCGCCGTGGTCATAGACGTCGGGATGAACAAGGTCGAGTCGAGAGCGGAGGCCGAACGCATTTTCGACCCGGCCCGGCTCGCCGATTTCGATCGCCGCGGGAGCCTGCTTGTCGGCGACGTGCATCCGGGTGACATGGCGCGCGCGGCGTCGGCATACACGCCAGTGCCGGGAGGCGTAGGCCCGCTGACGATCGCGATGCTGATGCAGAATACGATTGATTCCGCCGAGCGCCGTACCGGATTATGTTGACGGCGCGGCGGCGGGGTATGTTGACAGAGACATGCTGAAGGTCGGGCTTACCGGCGGCATGGCTTGCGGGAAAAGCTTCGTGGCGGCGGCGCTGGGTAAGCTGGGCTGCCATATCATCGAAGCGGACGATGTCGGACACGAGGTGATGGAGCCTGGCGGCGAAGCATATGACGCCGTTCTGGCCGCTTTCGGCACGGTCGATCGAACACTGCTCGCCGAAAGGGTCTTCCCGGCTCCGGAGCAGCTCGAAAAGTTGAACGCGATCGTACATCCCGCGGTGCGGGCGCGCGCTTCGCGCCAATTCCAGGAAATCGGCGCGCGCGATCCGCACGCAATAGTCGTCTATGTGGTGGCGATTCTGATCGAGTCGGGCGCTTACCGGGAGGTCGATAAAATAATAGTAGTGAGTTGCACGCACGAACAACAGATCGAACGCGCGATGCATCGGCCGGGCGCTACTGAAACCAGCGTCCTCGCCCGGCTGGAACGCCAGATGCCGCTGGAGAAAAAAAAGGAATTCGCCGACTACATCATAGATACCAGCGGCGCCCGGGAAGACACATTGCGTCAAACTGAAATCGTGTACGGGGATTTAAGGAGATTGGCATCATGAGACCAAGAGCGCTCGTTCTTACTTTGCTTCTTGTCGCCGGCTTCTGGTTCGTTACCGAGCGCGGGGATGTCAGGCGTTTGATACAACCCATTTCGTCGAGTGGCCGGCTCTGGTCGGATCCCATTACCGCGCATGGCTCGGGATTCGGGACCGATGAACAGAACAACATCGACATTTACAAGACCAACCGGCTCGCCACGGTGAACATCACGAGCATCGTATATCAGCGCGATTTCTTCTTCCAGGTCTTCCCGCAAAAGGGCATCGGATCCGGCTTCATTATCAATGAGGAGGGCGAGATCGTGACGAACAATCATGTAATCTCGGGGTCCCGCAACGTCACAGTCACGCTGTCGGACAAGAAGCCGTACCCGGCAACGGTCATCGGCATCGACCGGCGCAGCGACCTCGCTATCCTGCGGATTCACGCCGACCACAAGCTGCCGTTCGTCCGGCTGGGCAATTCCGACAATCTGGTGGTAGGGCAGAAAGTGCTGGCGATCGGCAACCCGTTCGGCCTCGAAGGGACGCTGACTACGGGCATCGTGAGTTCGCTCGGCCGCAGTCTGCAGAATGAAGACGGGAACCCGCTGGAAGGCCTGATCCAGACGGATGCGGCGATCAACCCCGGAAACAGCGGCGGCCCGCTGCTGGATTCCAGCGGAAACGTTATCGGGATCAATACGGCGATCTATGGATCTCAAACCGCCAGCGGCGAGGCGGGAAGTATCGGCATCGGTTTTGCCATGCCCATCAATCGCGCCAAGGAGAAGCTCGAAGAATATCGCACCACGGGCAGGATTTCGCATCCGGTCCTCGGCGTCTCCCAAACTTTTTTCGTGCAGGGCGATCTCGCGGAGGCTCTCAATATGCCCTCTTCGGGAGGTTTACTGATCGAAGGGATTGACGACGGCTCTCCCGCGGAAGCCGCGGGGCTCCGCGGTCCGAACCGCTCGGTCATCGCGGGTATGTATCGGCTTGGCATCGGCGGAGACCTGATTATTGCGATCGACGGGAAGCCGGTAGACGGGCAGGATGCCTTACGGCGTGCCATGAATCAGAAGCGTCCCGGCGAAACCATGGTGTTGACGATCTTCCGGGGTAACCGGACCATGAAGGTGACGGTCACGCTTGGCTCGGCTCCCGAAACGCTTTAATGTCCGTCTACTCGTCCGAATCTTCCAGACACTCCGCAATCTCTTTCTGCGTGATGGCGCCTTCCTTGATCATGCGCCAGTCGATTTCGGTGATATCGACCGTGCTGGCGCCGATGCCTTCGCACGCTCCGCCGTCGAGCACCAAATCCACGCTACCATCCATCACGCCGAATACTTCGATGCCGCTTCGGCACGTAGGCCGGCCGGAGATATTCGCGCTGGTCGCGATGATGGGCTGATTCAACCTCGCTATCAGCTCATCGGTCACCCTGCCTTGCGCATGGCGAACCGCAAGGCGCCCGGTGTTTCCCGTCGCCCGCAGAGGCACTTTGGCGGACGCAGGCATGATGATCGTCAGCGGCCCCGGCCAGAACTTGCGGGTAAGCAGCTTGAACCACGGTGAAATGTCGCGCGCCAGCTCTTCCGCCATCATCGAATCGCGAACGAGCATGGGGAGAGCCCGGTGAATTTCGCGCCCTTTGGCCTGATACACCTGCCGCACGGAGCGGAGGTTGAAGGGATCGGCCACCAAAGCGTAGAGCGCGTCGGTGGGCACCGCGACTACGCGCCCCCTCCGAATTGCGGCGGCGGCCTGATCGAGGGCTTCGGGTGAGGGCTCGAGACGATCGATCTCGATCAGGTCGGTGGCCACGTCGGTAAGCGTAGCACAGCGGCCAGTTGTTGTTCCGATCTAGCCGGCGACCACTTCGAGCGCTGCCTCCTGATTGCGCGGCTCAAACGAATAACCGAATCCGCGGACTGAATGAATCAACCGGGGCGCCGACGCGTCCTTTTCGATTTTCTGGCGCAGGCGAAGGATATACACATCCACGGTGCGGTCCGTAATCGCGCGATCCTGCCCCCAAACGGCGTTCAGGAGCTGTTCGCGGCTGAAGACGACGCCGGGCCGGCTCATCAGAAATTCCAGCAGCCGGAACTCAGTGGCGGTCAGGGAAAGATTCTCACCCGAGAGCCTGACCTGGCAGCTGCTGCGGTCGAGCTCGACTCCGCCGGCTTTGAGCAGCCGCGAGGGCGCGGCTTGGGTGCGGAACTGGAGCTTGATGCGGGCGATCAGCTCGCGGATAAAGAATGGTTTGACAATATAGTCGTTCGCGCCCAGCTCGAGCCCGACGATGCGATCGGTCTCGGATGCGCGCGCGGTGAGAAAAATGATCGGCGTTTGAGCCAGGTCGGAATCGTTGCGGATCCCCTTGCAGATGTCGAGCCCGTCGGAATCCGGCAGCATGATATCGAGCAGGACAAGGTCGGGCCGAACCCGCCGGCAGAGGTCGAGGGCGCCCCGCCCGGTCTGGGACCCGGTGAGAAGAAAGCCCTCTCTTTCGAGGTTGTACTTCAGCAGCGCGAACAGGTCCGCGTCGTCTTCGATAAGGACAATTCGTTTTGTCACGGCACTTTCAGCGTAACGGGATTCACGTTACAGAAGGGTTAACGGGTCGTAAACGGTGGGTGAAGTTCGGGAGATATACCGCTGGCGATCTTGTCGCCGGTGGGGTGCCTGGATACAACAGCCGGCGGCAAAGACCGCCAGCGGTACAAAATCACTGGGCTTCGAAACGATACCCGAATCCCCGGACGGTTACCAGATAGCCCGGCTCATCGGGCTTGTCTTCGATCTGCTCCCGAAGACGGCGGATATGCACGTCGACGGTTCGAGGCGTGACGAAATGCTGCTCGCCCCATACCTCGCGGAGCAACTGCTCGCGGGACCACGCAGTCCCCGGATGGGTCAGGAAAAACTCAAGCAACTTGAACTCAGTCGAGGTGAGTTCGATTTCTTTGTCGCCCTGAAAAACGCGGCGCGCCGCCCGATCGAGACGGAACGGCCCCATGCTCAACGCCGTCTGCGGCGCGGCGTCGGTGTCCTGACGGCGAAGATGCGCTTTGATCCGTGCCACAAGTTCGCGCGGACTGAAGGGCTTGGTCATGTAATCGTCGCCGCCGATCTCAAGGCCAAGAACGCGGTCAACCTCATCGGACCGGGCAGTGAGAAAGACGACCGGCGTGCGCGCAAGCTTCCCGGTCTGGCGGATCTGCCGGCAAAGATCGAAGCCATCCTGCCCCGGAAGCATGACGTCGAGAACGATGAGATCCGGCTGCCAGGTTTCGAGCTCGCGCAGCGTATGCGCCGCGCCGTTCAGCACCTTGACGTCGAAGCCGCCGCGGGTCAGGTTGTACTCGATCAACGCAGCCAGTTCGGCCTCATCCTCAACCACCGCTATTTTCCTGGACATGCTCCTCAGACCGCCCGATTCGCCGCGCACTCCGGACAGGGGCAAATGTGGCGCAGGTGGTCGTATGAGTATATCCCGGTGTTGTGTCCGTCACTCCAGACAATCCGCAGGGCGTAGTTACCCACGGGTTCGATGTCGATCATTCTCTCTCTGGGCTTGTACATTTGGAACGGACTCGCGGGAGCTTTTGGCGCCGAGGTCGTTTTAGGCCGCGGCTCGGTGCCATGCGAACCGGCGCAGGTTGCGCAGGGGCACCAGTCGCGCAGATACTCCACGCCGAACGAGCTGTGATGCCCGTCTTTCCAATCGATCTCGATACCTTTCGATTTCGAGATCGCGATATGTTCGGGATCGGTTAGCTGAGTGGTCATTGATTAACGATGCGTTCCACGTCTCTGACGCCCGAGATGCGGCGCATCGCGGAGCAGAGTTTTTCGAGTTGTTTCTTGTCGCGCACGTCGACAGTCATCTCGACCAGCGCCGCGTCATTGCCCGCGTTCACATCCGTTTTCGCTTCGAGACTGCGGACATTGGTGTTCTCATCGGAGAGGACGCTGGTGAGCTGATGGAGAAGACCGGGCCTGTCGTCGGTATGAACGACGATGCGAACGGGGAAAGAATCGCTCGCATTGCGTGCCCAGTCGACTTCGATTTTGCGCTCGGCGTCATACATCAGATTCTGCACATTGGGACACATCTTCGAATGAACCGCGATTCCCTTGCCGCGGGTGACGTAGCCGACGATCCCTTCGCCCTTGATCGGGTTACAGCACTTCGCCCGGTAGACCATGACGTCATCCACGCCGTGGACCTTAATAACGGCATCGTCGTCTTTCTGCCTGTAATCCTTACCCTGCGAAGGCGCGGGCTCCGCACCCTTCAAACCGGCCGGCGGCGCCGGCTCGGGTTCTTCGGTCACCTGTTCGGGCGCGGATTTCTGCAGTACCTGACGGGCGGAAAACTTGCCGTAGCCGAGGCTGGCATAGAGGTCCTCAACCTTGCCCAGGCCATATTCGCCCGCTACACGCTCCAGTTCCGTCTTCTGAATCCGGTTGAGCTGCACACCGAGGCGGCGCGCTTCCTTTTCGAGATACTTCTGGCCGATCTCGATCGCCCGCTCGCGCTCGTTCTCGTTGATGATGTGCTTGATCTTGTTCCTGGCGCGGGAAGTTTTTACGATCGCGAGCCAGTCTTTGCTGGGCTCATGGCCGGCCTGCGTAAGAACATCGACGATGTCTCCATTGCGCAGCACGTACCGGAGGGGCACGATGCGCCCGTTTATTTTGGCTCCCGTGCAGGTGTTCCCTACTTCGGAGTGCACGGCATACGCGAAATCGATGGGACACGAGCCGGAGGGAAGAACAATCACGCGGCCTTTCGGGGTAAAGCAATAAACCTCTTCCGGGTAAAGGTCCACTTTGAGAGTGGACATGAATTCGCCCGGATCGCGCATGTCCTGTTGCCACTCGACCAATTGCCGCAGCCACGCGACGCGCTGGTCGTCCTGCACGCCGCGCTTGCCTTCCTTATATTTCCAGTGCGCCGCGATGCCTTCTTCGGCGATGCGATGCATCTCTTCGGTGCGAATCTGAATCTCGAAGTGCTTGCCTTCGGGCCCGACTACGGAGGTGTGCAGCGATTGATAAAGATTCGGCCGCGGAATCGCGATGAAGTCCTTGATTCGGCCCGGTACCGGGGACCACTCGTTGTGGATCACGCCGAGCGCCCCGTAGCAATTTTTTACCGAGTCGGTGATAATGCGCAGGGCGAGAAGATCATAGACCTGGTCCAGCGAGATCTTCTGGCGCTTGAGCTTCTGGTATACCGAGTAAGCGCGCTTGACACGCGCTTCCACGCGCGCCGGGATGCCTTCACGCCGCAGTTCGGCCTCCACGGTGCGGCGCATTCGCTCAAGGTATTCCTCATTGGCCGCGCGCTGGGTGTCGATGGAGCGCGAGATTTCGGTGTATGCTTCCGGATCGAGATACTGGAACGACAGGTCTTCGAGCTCGCCGCGCACCTTGCCCATTCCGAGGCGGTGCGCGATGGGCGCGTAAATCTCCAGAGTCTCGCGCGCGATGCGCTCCCGGCGCTCGGGACTCAGGCTGCCGAGCGTCCGCATGTTGTGCAGCCGGTCGGCCAGCTTCACGATGATGACGCGAATGTCGTTGACCATCGCGAGCAGCATCTTGCGGTAACTCTCCGCCTGACGGTCCTCGGCGGAAAAAAAGTTGATCTTGCTCAACTTGGTGACGCCGTCGACGCAGCGCGCGACTTCATCGCCGAAGTTTTTCTGAATGTCCGCGGTGGTGACGCTGGTGTCTTCAACCACGTCATGCAGCAAACCGGTTTCGATACTGACGACGTCCATGCGCATTCCCGCCAGAATCTTCGACACCGCAACCGGATGGCTCATATAGGGCTCGCCGGAAGCGCGCATCTGCCCCGCATGGTATTGGGATGCGAACCGGTACGCCTTCTCGACAGCGGAAAGGTCGTCCTTCGGACGCGCTTCCCGGAGCGAGGCGAGGAGTTGTTCGAACTCTTGCGTTTGAGCTTCGTCGGGCGCGGCTAGTTCCACGCCGGCTTCGGACCCGGAAACAGGGGGCACACTTTCATTCTATGCGTGGCTCAGTTGCAGCGCCGGCGATCTTGTCGCCGGTGGGTTTTGTACTCGAAACGAAGAATTAACATAGGTAGGCTGTCGCCAGCTTTCCCTGTTACACCACCGGGAATGCGGGTCCGCATCCGGCGGTTCGGCGGGTTGAGCTACCGGCAGACAGTCAGTCTCGGAATCCCGAGCGAGTCGAAGTAGGCATTGGGCAGCGCGAAGGCGAGTGCCGGGCTGTTCGCCAGCCTCCACGGACCATGGGCGCTTCCCGCCGTTTGAGCGGCAAGGTCTTTCCCGACGCCCCGCTTCCGCAGTTCGGCAAACCGCACCGATCCTCGTTTCCACTGTTTCCAGATCGCAGACCGCAGCCTGCGCCGAAACCACTTTTCAAGTCCTTCCAGCACCGATGGCGTTTCGCACTTGCCGAAGCAGCCGATCCATCCCCGCAGATATCGGGTCAGGTCCTCGGCCATCCGTGTCGTACTCACACCCCTCGTCCGGCTCGTCAGTTCCCGAACCCGCTCCCTGAACCGGTCCACCGCTTCCGGCGCGATCCGCCGCCTTGGTATGCCTGCATTCGTAAAGCTGAATCCCAGAAACTTCCGCTCCCACGGGCGCGCCACCGCGCTCTTCAGCTCGTTCACCTTGAGTTTGAGCTTCGTCGTGATGAATCGCGCAAGGCTCTCCATCACCCGTTCCCCGGCCCGCCTGCTGCGTACGTAGATATTACTGTCGTCCGCATAACGCGCAAACCGAAGCCCGCGCCGCTCCAACTCCCGGTCGAACTCGTCGAGCACGATGTTCGACAGCAATGGCGATAAGGGTCCACCCTGCGGCGTCCCTTCATCCACCGGATTCACCAGCCCTTCTTCCAGAACTCCAGCCGTGAGAAACGCCCGGATCAGCTTCAGCAATCGCTTGTCGCCAACCCTTTCTGCGATCTTCGCCATCAGTCTGTCGTGGTTCACCCGGTCGAAGAACTTCTCCAAATCCAGATCCACCACCCAGCGGCAGCCCTCGGCGATATACTTCTGCGCCTGTTCCACCGCCTGATGCGCCGACCGCCCGGGACGAAACCCGTAGCTGTGCCCGGAAAACGTCCGGTCCCATCTGCTTTGCAGCACCTGCATCACCGCCTGCTGGATAAACCGATCCAGCACTGTCGGAATACCAAGCTTTCGTATTCCCCCATCCGGCTTCGGGATTTCCACCCTGGGCCACTGGCGCAGGCGCAAAGGTCAGCCTTATCCTGGACAAGATTGACCATGCGGCTGCGCTTCTGGTCAACCGGTTGCGGCACATAGGTTCCACTCAACAGCTGTTCCCGGATCGCCGGCCAATGCTGTTTCAGGTGCTCCGGCAACTCGTGAACGGTCATCCCATCCACGCCGGCGCTCCCTTTGTTGGCCTTGACTCGTGCCAATGCCTGCCTGTAGTCGCGCCCGCAGACTTCCTCCATCCACTGTTCGCCAATGGCCGGGCTTTCTGCACTGCGCTTCGCCGTGAGCGATTCGGTCCCTCCCCCGAGGCCTTTCGGGGCTTCACCCCTATACTCCTCAGCGAAGGCCAACGTTAGCTGGTTCTTCTGCCGCTTGTCACTCATGAGTCGCGCCGCTTACTCGCCGCTCCCATCAACCCCTTCCGGGGACCGTTCGGGCCTTCATCCGTCGCCGGATTACTACGCCCTCTGCTGACTTCTGCCGCCCGGTCGGGAGAAATCGCTTCCTCCTCAGTCCCGATTCCGGGACAAACGGCAGATCTCCCGAGGTAAGCTCGACTGCCTTCCGCACGCAACCGCCGGATTTACAACCAGTGCCCTTGATGGATATGGACTTCGTTGTCAATTGCCAACTCGTCCGGCACCGTATGCCTCAGATCCGGTTTCTTGTACATCGGCTCGTGCGTTTGCTCCACGCTTCTTTCAGACCTCCCGTCGCCGGGACGCCCTTGCGCTTCGCTATGACTTCACCTC
>Ga0181536_10004832_pt1 | contig 14093 bp, 12 predicted proteins | sample PEATcosm2014_Bin_41_FD_121105 | JGI IMG/M metagenome (GOLD analysis project Ga0181536, IMG submission 121105) | Peatland microbial communities from MTU Mesocosm Facility, Houghton, MI, USA - PEATcosm2014_Bin17_60_metaG | ecosystem: Environmental > Terrestrial > Soil > Wetlands > Peat | place...
CCGCGCTTCGTCCAAACGGCCCAGCTTTTCGAATGTTTGGCCGCCATGGTAATAACCCGCGGCATAGCCGGGGTCGCTCCGCAACAGAGCCTCAAATTCCGTAATCGCCTGCTCCAACTCGCCTTGTTGGACGTAGGCCATCGCCAGTCCGTAACGGGCAAACGTACTGGCCGGGTCCTGGGCGAGTAACTGCTGTAATTGTTCGATGCGGGATGGCGCCAAGTGTCAGGATAACGCAGCGGCGGAACAAGATTTGCATTAATCCGATTAACTCCTGCCCCCGTTCTAGGCGGGTTCCAGGCTCCAGTGACGATCGGTAATCTGCTGGACGCGGACGCCGCGCAGGCCCGCGTCGGCGGCGTACTCGCGAACTTCATCCAGAGACAGCGCGGCGTGCAAGGAATCCTCATACAAACGCCGCTGCGAGGGACTCCAACCGGATGAATATTTCTCGGCGAGTGCCGAGAGTGCCGCCTCGCTCTCGGGGCGAACCAGGTCACGGATCAAAATGCGCGGCTTATCGTTCGCCTTGTCGTTCACCTTAAGGACGCGGGCGATTTCGCGAAATACGAAGCGCGGATCTGGGATGTGATGGATCAGGCTGTTGGAGACCACCAGGCTTATCGAGGCCGGCGCGAAGGGCAGATTTTTCGCGTCGCCGCGAACGAAGACCACGCGTGGCGCGGCGTCTATAGTGCCTGCGGCAACTGCGGCATCGCAAACTTTGGCTCGATTGCGAACCGCGACGGCCAGCATCTCCTTCGACATTTCGACCGCGCAGACGAGCGAGTCGGGAACGAGCCCGGCGATCGCCAGAGGAATTTTGGCGTTCCCGCAACCAATGTCAACAATGCAGCAGCCGGTATCGACGATCCACCCTCCGGGGCTCGCGAGCTCGGCCGCGCGCCGGGCGAATGCGTCGTCGGTAGCGCTGAAGTCCATCAGGTCGTATTCGGAGGCTTCCTCAGCTCCGGCCATTTCTTCGGGTTCAAGGACACGGGAAAGCGGCATGATTGTGGGTTAACAACTTCGTGGTGGAGAAAACAAATTCAAATGTTACACTCATAGTTTCCACTGAAAAACAAGCCCATGCAATCGATTTCAGAGCTGGTGGAGCGTGCCCTGGCGCAGATCCGTGCGGCGGCCACACCGGCCGGGCTGGATCAGACGCGCGTACAGTACCTGGGCAAGTCCGGCGAATTGACCGAGCAAATGAAATCGCTCGGGAGCCTGCCGCCGGAGGACCGCAAGGCGTTCGGGCAATCGGTCAACACGGCCAAGGCGAAATTGGAGGAGGCGATCGCACAACGCCGAGCGGAGCTGGAGCAATCGGCCAAGCCCGCGGGTCCGTTGCTCGACGTCACGCTTCCCGGACGACGGAGATTAGCGGGACGTCCGCATCCGATGACGGTGACCGCGGAGGCGATGAAGCGCGTCCTGATAGGTCTGGGATTCTCGTATGACGATTTCCCCGATATCGAAACAGAATATTACAACTTCGACGCCCTGAATACGCCCGCGTGGCACCCGGCGCGCGACCTGCATGACACGTTTTACACCGACGGCGAGCACCTGATGCGCACGCATACGACGGCATTCCAGGGACGCGTGATGCGGGCCAGTGGTGGGCAGGTGCCAATCCGGGCGATGACCACGGGCCGGTGCTATCGCAAAGACGATATTGACGCGTCGCACTTTCCCATCTTTCAGCAGCTTGACGCATTCGCGGTGGGACGCAACATCACCATGTCCGATCTGCGGTGGACGCTGACGGAGTTGGTTAAGGGATTGTTTGGAGCGGAGGCGAAGCTGCGTTTTCGCCCCAGTTATTTTCCGTTCACCACGCCCAGCGCCGAGGTAGACATGAGCTGCATCATTTGCAAGCAGCAGGGGTGCTCGCTGTGCTCACGAACGGGGTGGATCGAAGTGCTGGGTAGCGGCATGATGCGTCCGGAAGTGCTGCGGATGGGCGGTATGGATCCTGCCAAGCATCAAGGCTTCGCCTTCGGCATTGGCGTGGATCGCATTACGATGCTGCGCCACCAGATCAACGACATCCGGCACTTGTATCAGAATGAGGAAGCTTTCTTGCGGCAGTTTTGACGACATGCCGAAGATGTATTCCCGTCCATTAATTGAACGAACATGATCGTCAACACGGAATGGCTGCTGGATTACCTGACACCGCGATGCCGGCTCGCGGATCTTCTCGTCGCGCTGCCGCGCGTGGGACTGGACATCGAAGCGGCCCATGTTCTGGAGCGCGAGCTCGCGCCGGTGCGCGTCGGCTTCATTCGCGGGAAGAAGCGGCTCGAGGGCAGTTCCGATAAATACGTTTGCCAAGTGGAAGTGGCGCCCGGAGATATCCGGCAGATCGTGTGCGCGTCGGCGCATCCCATCGAAGCCGGCTGGGGAGTTCCCGTCGCGCTGGCGGGTACCGATCTTCCGACAGGCGATTCCATTTACGACGAGACTCTTCACGGTGTTCTCTCGCAGGGCATGATCTGCCTGGACGGCGAGCTCGGTTTGATCGCCAAGGGCAGCGGCCTGCAGGTGTTTCACGATGAAGCGCTGCTCGGCAAAAGCATCACCGAGGCGATGAAGATCGACGAAGCGTTGGTGCACGTGAAGGTGTACCCAAATCGGCCGGATTGCCTGGGATTGATCGGCGTCGCGCGCGAGCTTGCCGCCATGCTGGATCTGACGCTGGTGCTGCCGGAAGTTTCCGCTCCGCGCGAGATGACGAAAGATGCCATGCCCGTCGAGATCCTGGCGCCGTCGATGTGCACGCGCTACACCTGCCAGGTGATCCGCGGAATCCGCATCGAAAAATCACGCCCGTGGATGGCGAGCCGTCTTATGGCGGCCGGTCTGCGGCCAATCAACAACATCGTCGACATCACGAATTTCGTGATGCTGGAGTGGGGGCAGCCACTGCATGCCTTCGATCTTGATCGCGTGCGCGAAAAAATCGTCGTGCGACGTTTTGCCCCTGGCGAAACCCTGCGATTGCTCGACGGGCGCTCCGTAGGCGAAGCGGGCGAACACGCGCCGCTGGCGATCGCCGATGTGCACGCCCCCCTGGCGCTCGCGGGAATCATGGGCGGCGAAATGTCGGGCATCTCCGAAACCACCGCGGACGTGCTGCTGGAAGCCGCGCATTTCGAACCCACGGGAATACGGCTGAGCAGCCGGCGCTTGGGAGTCAGCAGCGACTCATCCTATCGTTTCGAGCGGGGCACGGACCCGAATGAGACGCTCGAAGGAGCTCGCGATCGGGCCACGGCGCTGCTGTTCTCGGAAGCCTCGGCGCAATCGGCCGGGCGGGTTACCGATGCATATCCAACGCCCGCGCGCCGAGCCGTGTTCTCCTTGCCGCCCGAACGCGTGAGCAGTTATCTGGGCATTCCCGTCACGGGCGAACAAGTGATCGCATCGCTCACGAAATTGGGCTGCCAGTGTTCCGAGGACCTGGCGCACATAGAGGTTCCCACGCGGCGTGTCGACGTGAACGACGCGGTGGTGCTGATCGAAGACGTCGCCAGGGTGCTGGGCTACGAGGCGATCGCGCCCTCGGCCAGCGCCGAGACCCCGACAGCAGGAAGCACTACGGCGCTGGATCAAGCGCGCGGGATAGCGCGTGCGGCGCTGACCGGATCGGGGTTCCTCGAAATCCGCGGCGTGCCGCTGGAGCCGCTAGACGGTGAAACGAGATTCTCGCAACTCGCGGGCTCTTCCGTGACGCTGGCAAATCCGCTGAACGCGGATCTCGCACGGCTGCGCCGGTCGCTGGTGCCGTTTCTGGTAAAGACGGCGATTTACAATGCCTCGCGGCGCGCGGTGAACTTCCGTTATTTCGAGATCGACAAGATCTTCTCGCGTCCGGCCAAGGAACCCATGGAGCATTGGGCGTTGGGCATTCTGCTGGGCGGATCGCTGAATGACGCGGATTGGTCCACGCGCCGCGAATGCGATTTTTTCGATTTGAAGGGCGCCGTGGAATTCCTGCTCGAAACTTTGCATGCGCCGCGGGCACTCTTCGTGCCCGTATCGGTCGAAGGCTACGCGGAAGGCATGGCCGCGCGGATGGTGATCAACGGCGCGCCAATGGGGACTATCGGGCAAATTGCGCCGGAGCTGCTCGCGGCCGAACGTATTTATCAGCCCGTTTTCGCGGCCGAGATTTTCATCGAACCGCTGGTGGAGGGCTCGCGAACGGCTGCCATTTTCGAGGCGCTCCCGCGCTTCCCCGCGGTATTTCGAGATCTTTCGTTCGTGGCGGATCGAAGCGTGCCCTACGCGGCTTTGGAGCAGGCGATTCGCGCGGCCGCGGGGCCGCAACTGGAATCAGTGGACTGCATCGACGTGTTTGCCGGCAAGGGAATCGCGCTCGATCAGCGGAGCATCGCGGTGTCGATGGTCTTCCGCGCAGCCGACCGGACGCTTTCCACAGAAGAGGTAAATGCGGCGGTCGATCAGGTCGTGGAACGTCTCCGTAAGGAATTTTCCGCGGAGCTGCGGAGCCGCTAGCCGAAAGAGCTTTCTGGTGGTTCGATTGCAAGCATCCGCCCCGGATGCCCTCAGTTCAGACGCGTGATTTCGGAGAGCTTTCTTACGATCCCGAGGCCGAGCTTACGTTCCCGTGCGGAATACCGGGCTTTGATGACCAGCACCGCTTCGTCCTGATCGAGAACCCGGCCCTTGCGCCCGTCATTCTTCTGCAAAGCATCGACACCGCGTCGCTGTGCTTTCTTGCCGTTCCGGTACCCGTACTGGACCCCGAGTATCAGAGTGGAATTGCGCCGGAGGATCTGCGGATTCTCGGACTGGATGAAACGCGCCAGCCCCAGACTGGCGAAGAGGCGCTGTATCTCGCGATTCTCGCGTCCTCGGACGGAGCCTCTTTCACGGCCAATCTGCTTGCGCCTGTGATTGTGCATCGGCGCACGCGCGCCGCCGTACAAGCCGTGCGCCACGATCGACTCTACTCGCACTGCCACCCACTACCGCCTGGGCTTCTGGAGCATCTATGCTCGTGATTCGCAGGCGGGCAGGCGAGTCGTTCGTGATCGGCGAGAACGTGGAAGTGGAGATCCTGGAGATCGCGGCCACGCAGGTGAAGATCGGGATACGCGCGCCGCGCGAAGTTCCAGTGCTCCGCAAGGAAATTCAGTTGACGGCGGAGCAGAACCGTTCGGCCCTAAACCTTCCGCAGACAGCGAGGGATAACTTGATGCGGAATCTCCGCCCCGTCGACCTCCGTAAGGTCAAGCTCGGAGATCGATCCTCGGCACGCGAGGCGCCTCCGTCCGGGCGAGACCGGTCTTAATCTGTTGGAGACGGCGGTATTGATCGCCGATCTGCCGTTTGATCCCCTTGAGGAGCATCCGGATCGATTCGCCTTCCTTGAGCGCGGCTACGCGCTCGGAGACCGTGGCATCTTCCATGGCCGCGCGCCGCAGGGCGAGCGCGGTTTCGAGAGCCGCTAAATCCCCGATGGAGGCAGCGCGCAGGGCCTTGCGTGTGGCGTCCAGGAGTGGTCCACGTTTGTTCATATGTGTTGATTCATGGGCGTTGGTTCATCGGCTAGTTCTCCGGGTTCTGCCCATAGAGCACGTAGTTCAAACCAACCAGACTCGAGTTGACAGTCGATTGCTGGGATTGCAATTCGGCCTCGGTGGCATCGGCGGCAGCTAGTCGCAGTTGCAGATTCGAAAGCATCGTATTGATTTGACCGGTCATCGTGCTGATCTGGCTTTTAAGGTCCGTGTCGGTGGCGGTGTCGCCTTGCTCCTCCGTCGTAATCATTCCGCTGATGGGGTCGGTAAAGGACTGGAGTTGCGCGACAAAATTCCCGGTTCCGGTGGTCAGAGAAGTGAGGAAGCTAAATCCGTCGGTAATATTCTGGGCGCTGAGCGCATTGAACGCGGTCGAATCGAAGGTCGCTGCCCCGGTCGAGTCGGCGAAAGTGATTCCCAAATCGCCCAGGTTGGTGACGGTGCCGGTTGTCGTGAAAAAGCCCGTGATCTGGCGTAGCGTCTGCTGCAGCTGTTGGACCACCGGATCGCCGTTCAGTCCCCCATTATTGGTCCCTTCGTTCGCCGCCAGCGCCTGTTCGACCGCGTTGTAGCTCGTAACGAAGGTCTGCAGGTCCGAGGAGAGCTGTGAGGGATCGCTTTGCAGCGAAACGGTGACGGCGGAGGTGCTGGGTTGCAATAATTGAAGGGTAACGCCGGGAATCACGGAATTTACCGTATTGCTCGACTGCTTGACATCGATCCCGTTCAGGGAAAATTCCGCGTTGACGCCTTGATTCGCTTGCGTCAGGAGTTCTGTATTCGTCCCGCTGGGATTACTGCTGGTGGTCGGATCGTCTAGCAACTTCAGCGTGGTCGCCCCGGTCGCGGTCGCGGTGACGGAAAGATAGTTTCCATTGCTGGTGGTAAGGATGGCCGCTGTCACGGGCGCGCCAGACGTGTTAATCGCCTTGACCAGGCCGGTGAGGCTGTTGGTGCCCAACGTCAGTGCATAATTCTGCGAGCCGACCGTCAATTGCAAAGTCCCGGTCGTCGACACGGGAGTAGTTGCGGAATCCGCATAGCTTTTGACGGAATCTTCCGACGCGGCCGAGGCGATGTGTGAGACGGAATTGATCGTGTAGGTATTGGCCGTCGTGGCCCCGGTAGCCGTCGCCGTCAGAGTCGTGGGATCCGAACTCGTGGCGCCCAGCACCTGACTGGACGCGTCCGTACTAAGAGTTTGCAGGCTGGTGAACAGACCCGTGGCCGCCGTCTCGATGGTCCCCAGGGCCGTATTCGCCGCAAGAACACTGGTATCTTCGGTCGTCAAAGCGTTGAGGGGGATTTCCGCGACCGTACCGGCTTGGTTCAGGACGGCTTGATAATCGGCCGAATATTGACTTACGCCCGTTAAGGTAACGGGAGTAATTGACGAGGCGCCCGTCGACATAGTGGTACTTTCCTCTGTGCGTCATATCGGCAGTCCAAAGCGTTCCCTGAATTCGGATTTTCCCCGTGCACATAATGGAGGGAGCGAATGGCTAACACATTGAACAAGAAGGCATTCATCTCCGGCATCACCGGGCAGGATGGATCCTATCTGGCGGAGCTGTTGCTCGCCAAGGGTTACGAAGTGCACGGGATGATCCGGCGAACTTCGACGTTCAACACCGACCGGCTCGATCATTTGTATGGGGATCCACACGAACAGGGTGCCCTGCGGCTGCACTATGGCGACCTGGCGAATGCCGCCCGCATGCGGCGCCTACTGGGCGAGATCCAGCCCGATGAAGTTTACAATTTGGGCGCGCAGTCGCACGTACGCGTGAGTTTCGATCAGGCCGAATATACGGCCGACATCGTCGCGACGGGCGCGTTGCGCATCCTGGAAGCGTTTCGCGACTACGCGCAAGAAAGCGGCCGCAATCCGCGCTATTACCAGGCCGGCTCGTCGGAAATGTTCGGGGCCTCGCCGCCGCCGCAAAATGAGCAGACGCCTTTCTATCCGCGCAGCCCTTACGCGGTCAGCAAAGTCGCCGCGCATTGGTACGGCGTGAACCAACGGGAAGCCTACGGGCTATTCATCAGCAACGGAATTCTGTTCAATCACGAATCGCCGCGGCGCGGCGAGACCTTCGTGACGCGTAAGATCACGCGCGCGCTCGGCCGCATAAGACTTGGCTTGCAGAAGAAGTTATATCTCGGAAACCTCGATGCCCGGCGCGACTGGGGCCATGCCGCCGATTACGTCCGCGCCATGTGGATGATGCTGCAGCACGATGTTCCCGAAGATTTCGTGGTGGCGACCGGCGAGAGCCACTCTGTACGCGAGTTTTTGGAGATGGCCGCCGGGATCGCGGGCGTTGATTGGAAAACGTGCGTGGAAAAAGACCCGCGCTACTTTCGTCCGACCGAAGTAAACGCGCTCGAAGGCGACGCGAGCAAGGCGCGGAGTACGCTGGGCTGGCGGCCGGAGATCAGTTTTGAATCGCTGGTTCGATCGATGGTCGAATGCGATATGGAGCTGGCCCGCCAGGAATTGACGCTGGCTCGCGCCGGGCATCAGGTCGCCCCGCGCGGAGGGGCGCATGGCTGACCTCCTGCACGCAGCCAGCCGCATTTTTGTCGCCGGTCACCGGGGGCTCGTGGGATCGGCGATCGTACGGCGGCTGGAAGCCTCGGGCTGCCGCCATTTGCTGGTACGCACGCGCGCGGAGCTGGATCTTCGGGAGCAGGCGGCGGTGGAGCATTTTTTTGCCGGTGAGCGGCCGGAGTTCGTCTTTCTGGCGGCTGCGAAGGTCGGTGGGATCATGGCGAATGCCACCCAACCGGCCGAATTTCTGTATGAAAATCTGGCGATTCAGAACAACGTCATCCATTCCGCTTGGAAACACGGCACGCATAAGCTGGTGTTTCTCGGCTCGTCCTGCATTTACCCGAAATTCGCGCCGCAGCCGATTCGCGAGGATGCGCTCCTGACCGGGCCGCTTGAACCGACCAACGAAGCATACGCCATCGCCAAGATCGCCGGCCTGAAGTTGTGCGCGGCGTACCGCTCGCAATATGGATTTCCCGCCATCAGCTTGATGCCGACGAATCTGTATGGGCCGGGCGATAATTTCGATCTCGAAAAATCGCACGTGCTGCCGGCGCTGATCCGGCGTTTCCACGAGGCCCGTATTCGCGGCGCTTCGGAAGTGACGCTATGGGGAACCGGTACTCCGCGGCGCGAATTCCTGCACGTCGATGATCTGGCGGCTGCCGCGTGCTTCCTGATGGAGAACTACGACGGCGCCGAGCCGCTGAACGTCGGCACCGGCGAGGATGTGAGCATTGCGGAGTTGGCGGCGCTGGTGGCGCGCGTCGTCGGCTACGGCGGGCGCATCGCGTATGACTCGTCGAAGCCCGACGGGACGCCCCGCAAATTGCTCGATGTCTCGCGGATTCGCGCGCTCGGCTGGCAGGCGCGTATTCGGCTCGAGGAGGGGATTGCGTCAACCTACCAATGGTATTGCGCACAGGCGTCTTTCACACCGGCCCCTTGCGCACACGAGCCCGGCGCAGAGACGGGCACGACTGTGGCAGGATGAGAGTTCATGCCCGACCCGACACGCCGCCAACGACTTTTGAGTGTTCTAGGAAAAGTGACCACCGCGCAGATTCCCTCCGATGACAGCGAATCGCTGTTCGAGAGCGGCTTGCTCGATTCCTTCGCGCTGCCCGACCTGGTGGCCGCGATCGAGGAAGAGTTCTCGATCAAGGTTCCGGACCGGGATTTGAACCCACGCAAGTTCGATTCCGTTGCGCGTATCGAAGCGTACCTGGAAGAACACGGCGCGTAAGCGAGCGCCATGCCGGCCTTCCTTCATGCTTTCGGCGCGCACGTGCCGGAGAGAATCGTCACCAACGAAGAAATCGGGGCGCGGGTGGGCAAAGCTCCTGCGTGGATCGAGAGTGTCTCCGGAATTCGTGAACGCCGGTGGGCCGCGGAGGACACTAGCGTCGTCGATCTTGCGGTGGCATGCGCCCAGGATTGTCTGCGCAACGCGGGAGCGGAAGCTTCCTCGCTCGGCATGATCATCGTTGCGAGCGGCAGCGGTGCGCGCGGATTTCCCGGTCCGGCGGCTGCGGTCGCGGCGCAACTGGGGCTCGAGGGAACGCCCGCGCTCGACGTTCCGATGGCCAGTGCGGGGTCGCTATTCGGTCTGGCGATCGCTGCGAAGATGGCGGACACCTTCGGCGACGTGCTGGTGATCGGCGCCGAGAAGATGTCCGCACTGTTTGATATACACCCGGAGGGTGCTTCAAAACTGGATGCGAACACGGCCGTTCTCTTTGGCGATGGGGCCGGTGCGGCTCTGGTGAGTGCGCGGCCCCAGCTTGATGCAAACAAGAGATGCTGGGAAATTCTCGATGCGGCGCTCCACACGGACGGCCAGTTCCGGGAAGATTTGGCGTGGGACGGATCGTCGGCACTGCGCATGAACGGATTGAGCGTGATCCTGCAGGCGTCGCGAAAGATCCCGGCCGCGATCTCGGAAGTGCTGGCACGGCAGAACGTGGCTGCTTGCGACGTGCAGGTGTTCCTGTTGCATCAGGCGAACCAGAACCTGCTGGTGCGGGTCGCCAAGGCGTTAGGCGTAGCCCCTGAAAAAGTATTCTCAAACGTGGCTCGCTACGGCAACACGTCGTCGGCTTCCATGCTGATTGCCGCCGCCGAATGGGCGTCGCGGAATCCTCCGTCGGGAGACATCGTATTCGGCGCGTTCGGCGCGGGCTTTCACTGGGGCGCGCTGCTCGCGCGATCGCGGTGAAGCTATCGCTTTCCCACCGCTTGCGCGGAAGAAGCCGCCTTGCGGGTCGCCAGCGACCTAATCTTCCGCCGCTTGCTTTCTTTGTTCCGGGGTGCGACTCTTCGCCACCAGGTTGGTCGCACGCAGCAGCGATTCGAATGTGCCCGCATCGGTCCACCAGCCATCGACGGACGAATACGTCATGGTTCCTTCGCGAATGTAGGCGTTGTTCACGTCGGTGATTTCCAGTTCCCCGCGTCCGCTGGGGACCAGTTTCTTGACTTTATCGAACACCGTGCCGTCGTACATGTAAATGCCGGTTACGGCATAGTTCGATTTCGGACGCTTGGGTTTTTCCTCGATTCCTACGATGCGCGCGCCGTCCATTTCAGCTACGCCAAAGCGCTCCGCGTCGGGCACTTGTTTCAGGAGAATGCGCGCCCCACGTTCCTGTTGATTGAAAGCCTCCACGGCGTCCTTGATCGGCTTCTCCAGTATGTTATCGCCCAGGATCACGCAGATCTTGTCGCCGTCAGCGAAGTGTTCGGCCAAGGCGAGTGCATCGGCGATGCCGCCCTCGCCTTCCTGATACGTGTAATTCAAGTGAGCGAGCCCGAACTCTTTTCCATTCGCCAGCAGCCGCAGAAAATCGCCGGAATTCCGGCCGCCCGTCACGAGGAGGATGTCCCGAACTCCCGCGTCGACCAGCGTCTGGATCGGGTAATAAATCATGGGCTTGTCGTAAATCGGCAGCAGATGTTTATTGGTGATTTTGGTCAGCGGATATAAGCGGCTTCCCGTTCCGCCCGCGAGCACAATGCCTTTCATGGATGCGTCTCCATTTCCTTCAGGAGGATTTGGCGGTGGCCGCCGCTCCGTGAATTTCCTGCAAGCTCCATACCCGCACCGGGTCCCGGCGGCGTGAGGCGACCGCTTCGGCGGCGGCGCGAGCTCCGCTCATCGTCGTGATGCAGGGAACGCGGTAGGCGACGGCGTGTTTGCGGATCGCCTTTTCGTCGCTGAACGCGTGCGCTCCGCTGGTGCCGGTATAGATGACCAGATCGAGCGATCCCGCCTTGAGCAGATCCACCGCGTTGGGGCGTCCTTCGTTCACTTTGAAAATTGTTTTCGCGGTGAGGCCCGCGGCCCGGATCGCGGCGGCGGTGCCGCGCGTGGCGGCCACCTCGAAACCCAGCTCATGGAAACGCTGTGCCACCGCGACGGCGCCCGCTTTGTCCCGATCGTTCACACTGATGAACACCAGTCCGCGGTCCGGCAAAGGCGTCCCGGCGCTTACCTGGGCCTTCGCGAACGCTTCGCCGAAATTTGCGCCGACGCCCATGACTTCGCCCGTCGAGCGCATCTCCGGCCCCAGCGTGGGATCGACGCCAGGGAACTTGTTGAACGGGAATACCGGCGATTTCACGAAATACTGCGGAACCGCGAGCACGCCCCGGGCGTCCGTGAAGTCGGAAATCTTCTTGCCGAGCATCGCGCCGACGGCGATCTTCGGCAGCGCCACGCCCGTCGCCTTGCTGACGTAGGGGACCGTGCGCGACGCGCGCGGATTCACTTCGAGGACGTAAACCTTGCCGTCCTTCACCGCATATTGTACGTTCATCAATCCGATAACCTTCAGCGCGCGCGCCAACTTCTCCGTATACGTCCGGATCGTGGCGACCACGTCGGGCGCAAGGGAAGTGGCCGGCAGCACGCAACTCGAATCGCCGGAATGCACACCCGCTTCCTCGATGTGCTCCATGATGCCGGCGATCAGCACCGCGCCCGTAGTATCGGCCAGCGCGTCGACGTCCACCTCGGTGGCGTCTTCCAGGAACCGGTCGATCAGCACCGGGCGGCTCTGCGAGAACGACACGGCCTCGTGCATATAGCGCCGCACCGTGTCCTCGTCGTAGGCGATCACCATGGCGCGTCCGCCCAGCACGTAGCTAGGCCGCACCAGCACCGGATAGCCGATGGAGCGCGCGATGGCGCACGCCTCTTCCGGGTTCGTCGCCGAGCCGTTTTCAGGAGAAGGAATCTTCAAGTCATCGAGGAGTTTGCCGAATAGCTTGCGGTCTTCGGCGAGATCGATGTTGGCCGGATCGGTCCCGATGATCGGCACGCCCGCGTTTTTCAAGGGAATCGCAAGCGTCAAGGGAGTTTGTCCGCCGAACTGCACGATCACGCCGTCGGGTTTTTCGGTATCGCAGATGTTGAGCACTTCTTCGAGCGTCAAGGGCTCGAAGTACAAACGGTCGCTGGTGTCGTAGTCGGTCGATACGGTCTCCGGATTGCAGTTGACCATGATCGATTCGATTCCGAATTCCTGCAGCGCGAAGGACGCATGGCAGCAGCAGTAATCGAACTCGATGCCCTGGCCGATGCGATTCGGACCGCTGCCCAGAATCATAATCTTCTTGCGCGAGGAAACGTCAGCCTCGCACTCGGACTCGTAGCTTGAATAAAGATACGGCGTGAAGCTTTCAAATTCCGCCGCGCAGGTATCCACACGGTTGAATACGGCCGCTATGCCGAGCGCCTTCCGTTTCTCGCGAACCTTCATGGGCGTCGAATCCCAGCAGCGCGCCAGAAAACTGTCCGAGATGCCATCGCGCTTGGCCTCGAGCAACTGCTCCCGCGTGATGTTTTCGGATTTGGTCGAGGCGAGCGCTTTCTCCAGATCCATCATTTCCCTCACTTGACGCAGGAACCAGGGATCGATGGAAGTCAGCTCGTGGACCTGTTCTTCGGTATAGCCGCGCGAGAAGGCGTGACGAATATAGCCCAGACGATCGGGGTTCGGCGTGATCAGACGCGCTTCGATTAAATCGTCGGAGAATTTCACCGCGCCGTCGGCCTTGCCGGTTTCGAGGCTCCGCATGCCTTTCCCGAGGGCCTGCTTGAACGTTCTGCCGATCGCCATCACTTCGCCGACGCTTTTCATCTGGGTGCCGAGCACGGGTTCGGCGCCGGGGAATTTTTCGAACTGCCAGCGCGGGATCTTTACCACCACGTAGTCAATGGTGGGCTCAAAGCAGGCCGGCGTCTTGCGCGTGATGTCGTTCTTGATTTCGTCCAGGCGATAACCGACGGCGAGCTTCGCGGCGATCTTGGCGATGGGAAATCCAGTAGCCTTGGAGGCGAGCGCCGAGCTGCGCGACACGCGCGGATTCATTTCGACGATCACCATGCGCCCGGTCTTGGGATCGATGGCGAATTGGACGTTCGATCCGCCCGTATCGACGCCGATTTCGCGCAGGCAGGCGAGCGCGGCATCGCGCATCATCTGATACTCGCGATCGGTCAGCGTCTGCGCGGGCGCCACCGTGATGGAATCGCCCGTGTGCACGCCCATGGGATCGAAATTTTCGATCGAGCAAACGATAATGCAGTTGTCGGCCAGGTCCCGCATCACCTCCAGCTCGAATTCCTTCCATCCGAGCACGCTCTCCTCGATCAGGACTTCGTGGACCGGGGAAAGATCCAGGCCGCGCTCCAGAATCTCTTCGGCTTCCTCGCGGTTGTACGCGATGCCGCCGCCCGTGCCCCCCATGGTGAAACTGGGCCGCAGAATGACCGGGTATCCGATGCGCGCGGCGAACTCCAGGCCTTTATCGATGGAATTAATCAGTTGCGACTGGGGCAGTTCCAGCCCAATCTTCCGCATCGCGTCCTTGAACAGCAGCCGGTCTTCGGCCTTCTTGATCGAATCGAGCTTCGCGCCGATCAGTTCAACGCCGTATTTGTCGAGCACGCCCGCTTCGGCGAGCGCCACCGC
>Ga0181536_10004834_pt1 | contig 14091 bp, 14 predicted proteins | sample PEATcosm2014_Bin_41_FD_121105 | JGI IMG/M metagenome (GOLD analysis project Ga0181536, IMG submission 121105) | Peatland microbial communities from MTU Mesocosm Facility, Houghton, MI, USA - PEATcosm2014_Bin17_60_metaG | ecosystem: Environmental > Terrestrial > Soil > Wetlands > Peat | place...
GAGCGCGGCAACGAGCACGGCAAATTTGTCAACGTGGTCGGCGAAACGCAGCCGCGCATCATCACCAAGCCGGGAATTCTGACATCGCACGAGCCGTTTCACTTCGAGGGCGAATGGGCGGAGCGCCTGGGGGCGAAATACATCCTGTATAAAGGATGGGTCACCGACTGCACCATGCCGGATCCGTGGTGGCGAATGACGGGCCCGAAGTTCGACATCATTCCGCACGTGCGCGCGATTGCGCACGGCGCCACATTCCGGCTGCGGGGGATCCCGTTGTTTTACTTCCCCTGGTTCTATCGCCCGCTGGAGCGAGAGCCGCGAAAGAGCGGGCTTCTGCTTCCCGAGCCGGGACACAGCTCGGTGCGGGGCTTTACGCTGGCGATGGGATACTTCTGGGCGATCAACCGCAGTTACGACGTGACGTACCGGGCGGAAGGCTTCACCTCCGGCTCATTGACGCACCATGCTGAATTCCGCGGCAAGCCCAGGGAGGGCACGGATTTCGATGCCATTTTCTTCGGGGCGCAGGATCACTCGACGACCCCCGGCGCGCAGACCTACAGCGGCTTCAGCCTGACCATGGTGGGCCATTCCGACCTGGGGGACGGCTGGACCGCGCGCGGCAATCTCAGCTACATCTCGTCGTTTCGATTCCAACAGGATTGGACGCAGTCGTTCAACGAAGCCATCGGCTCGGAAATTCACTCGGCGGGATTCATCGACAAGAACTGGTCCACGTTCACGGTGGATCTGGTGGCGTCGCGCATTCAGAATTTTCAGACGTCCGAGATCGCCGTTACCAACCCGGTGACCGACCAGGTGAGCTACCTGACCGACGCGGTGACCATCCGCAAGCTGCCGGAGGTGCAGTTGAGCAGCCGCGACCACGACCTTGTCACCGTCGACGGGCTGCCGTTGTGGTTTTCCTTTGAATCGTCGGCGGGCCTGCTGTTCCGCTCCGAGCCGTTTTTCGACGCCAACTATAACCTGATTTCCCGCTTCCAAACCAGCGCCTTGACGAATCGCACCCGCTTCGCGCCGCACGTGACGACGACGTTTCACCTCGGGGACTTCCATCTGGTGCCCAGCCTGGGCATCGACGAGACGTTCTACTCGGAGTCGCAGCAGCCATACCTCGGTAACTATCAGACAGTGGGCGCCAACGTCGTGCGCAGCGCGCGCGATTTCTCGCTGGACCTGGTTTTTCCGACGCTTGAGCGTCTGTACAGGGGGAAGTCGTTTCTGGGAGACAAACTCAAGCACGTGATCGAGCCGCGCGCCACGTACCGGTACGTCACGGGGATCGGCAACGAGTTCAACCGCTTCATCCGCTTCGATGAGAACGATCTTCAATCGAATACCAACGAGGTGGAGATTGCCCTGGCCAACCGCCTCTATGCCAAAAAGGGCAATACCTTGCGGGAAGTTTTTACCTGGGAAATAGCGCAGAAGCGCTATTTCGACCCGACGTTCGGCGGCGCCCTGGTCTCCGGGCAGCGTAACGTATTCGAGAGCACTGCGGATTTGACCGGCTACGCCTTCCTGGTGGGGCCGCGCAGCACATCACCGGTGGTTTCCACGTTTCGCGCCAGTCCCATCAACGGCCTCAATGTCCAATGGCAGACGGATTACGATCCGCGCGTGCGCGCCATCGTCAACAGCACCATGTCGGTGGACTACCGTTGGAAGAAATACGTGATTTCGGGCGGCAACAATGAAGTGCATAACAGTCCGCTGCTGACTCCCTATGCCAACCAGTTCCGCGGGCGGGTGGGATATGGCGACACCAATCACCGCGGGTGGAACGCGGCCGTCGACTTCATTTACGATTATCGCCAGCAAGTGCTGCTCTATACCACCACGCAGGTGACCTATAACACGGATTGCTGCGGTTTGAGCTTTCAGTACCGGCGGTACAACGTGGGAATCCGCGATGAGACCCTGGAGTACTTCTCCTTTTCGATCGCCAACATTGGAAACTTCGGGAACCTGAAGAAACAGGACCGGTTGTTCTAGTGGTGGCAGAATAGCGAGCATGCACAAAACAGGACTGCCGGGCCAGGTGACGGGCGGGTTCTTCACGGCTTCCCACGGTGGTGGCGCACATCGGAACGCGGTTTACAGCCGGACAAAAAAGTTATGGCCCCGAGCTGGGTATCTCGGGGCCTGCACTCAGAGAGTGGCGGTGGGAGGGGACTCACCGCCAGGATGCTGTCTGTGTTGTTTAAAGATTATCAGTTTAGGATCTGTTTGTCCACTACTTTTTACTATTTTTGCAAAATATTTTTCATTATTGAAAATAAACCAGTTAACTCGCAGGCAGGGCGGTTCGGGGTCCTGGCGGCTCCGAGGTCGGGGCCAAATTGAAAAGGCCCCGAGCGGGGTTGCTCGGGGCCTGCACTCAGAGGGGTTGGCGGCGGGAGGGGACTCGCCGCCAGGATGCTGTCTGTGTTGGTTTAAGAGTAGCAATTTAAGATCTTAAAGTCCAGAATTATTTACGCTTTTCGCAATCTTTTTTTGGGCTTCCGGCCGGCCCGGAGTCTGGCCCCCTGCAAGCGCTTCGGAGTAGCCGGGTCCAGTCCATCTAACTTGTTCGTGATCAATATCTTGTAGGACTATGGCGGGGCCGCCGCCGGAAGCCCGTTAGCGCCCCCCAAATAACCAAAGAGATATTGAGCGCGCGGCTGGTCCACGGTACTCTGCCAGAGAAGGCGGTATCCGTGATCGAGATCCAAACACAGGACAAAGTCGGAACCAGGTTCGTGGAGCGCGAACGGCGCACCAAACAGCGTTTCCTGATCGAGCAGGAAGTCCGCTACAAGATGCTCTACGGTCAGCGCATCGCCGAGACGGGCACCGGCAAGACCATGAACATATCGAGCGGCGGCGTGTGGTTCACCACCGAGAACATGCTGACCAGCGGCATGCCGGTCGAATTGTCGATGAACTGGCCGGTTCTGTTGAACGATTCCTGCCCGATGAAGCTGATGATTTACGGCTGCGTGGTGCGCAGCAACGAACGGGGCGCCGCCGTGGCGATCGAGCGCTACGAATTCCGCACACAGGGTTCGCGGGCCTTCCAGCAGCCGGGCATTCCGGCGCCGGTGGAACTGCGGCTGCCCTCTTAGTTTCTCTCGCGAGTCCCTTACCGGAACACCGAACCAGCGCCGTGGCTCAACGCCGGCGTTTTTCTCGTTACCTGGAGGTGGCACTCCAATTGCTTAGCCCAAGGCAGAATGCTCTGGGTCGTTTCCATGCTCTTGGCGATCGTCTGGCTGGTTGCATGGTTCACCACCGGGGCGCTGGGCGGCTTCATTCACATTCTCCTGGTGCTTTCGCTGGCGGTCCTGGTGATCCAACTCACCATGGGCCGGCGGGCGGTTTGACGCATCGACGCCGCGCCGTCTAGATCGCGCGCAGCACTCGGGCGGGCAGGGTAATCAGCGCCCAGACCAGTTCGAGGACGCCTTCCACGGCGATCCCTACCAGGCGAAACGGGAGCAGCATCAGCCACACCACGGGGTAGAGAACCAGGGCCAACAGGGCCAACGGCCAGCACAAAAACAGCAGAATCGCCCAAAGCAGAAACTTCACCATGCCAGATCTCCGTTCACAATCCTAATACGAACAAACGCAAGCAATTGTTCCAGTCTGCTACGATAACAATTCTCGCCCTATGCTGCGTTTCGAAACCGCCGGAGAGTCCCATGGCGAGTGCCTGGTAGCGATGCTCACCGGTCTGCCGGCCGGCGTGCCGGTATCGCTCGATGCCGTCAACCGGGAGTTGTGGCGGCGGCAGCAGGGCTACGGCCGCGGCGGGCGCATGAAAATCGAGACGGACCGGGCGGAAATCGTCGCCGGGGTGCGCCATTCGCGTACCATCGGCTCGCCGGTAGCCATCGTCATCCGCAATGCCGACTGGCAGAACTGGATGGAAGCCCTTCCGGTGGAAGACATCGACGGCGGCGAAGACCAGCGCAAGCCGGTCACCCGGCCGCGGCCGGGTCATGCCGACCTGGCGGGCGCGATCAAGTACAATTTTCACGACGCCCGGTATATTTTGGAGCGCGCCAGCGCCCGGGAGACCGCCGCCCGGGTGGCAGCGGGCGCGCTGGCCAAAGCGCTGCTTGGGGAATTCGGCATCCAGGTTCTCAGCCATGTCGTTGCCGTGGGGGACGTGCGGCTGGAGCGCCCGGTGGGGTGGGAGGAGATCGTGGCCCTCAGCCGGAAAGACCAGGTGCTGTTGGCCTGCGCCGACCCCCAGGTGGAAGCGCGCATGAAAGAAGTGGTCGACGAAGCCTACCGGACCGGCGACACTGTGGGCGGCGTTTTTGAAGTGGTGGCGCACGGCGTTCCTCCGGGGCTCGGCTCGCATATCACGTGGGACTCGCGTCTGGATGGCCGTCTGGCCCAGGCGGTTGTTTCCATGCAGGCCGTCAAGGGAGTGGAAATCGGATTCGCGGCGCAGGGCGCGGCCAGCTTCGGCTCCAAGGTTCAGGACACGATACACTATGATCCGGAGGGCCGGCGATTCGCGCGCGGCGCTAATCGCGCCGGCGGCCTGGAAGGCGGCATCACCAACGGCCAGGACCTGCTGGTGCGGGGGCTGCTGAAGCCGATCTCGACGCTGCGGCGGCCGCTGGAATCGGTGGATCTGGCGACCAAGAAGCCGGCGCTCGGGGCCTACGAGCGCTCGGATGTCGCGGTGGTTCCCGCGGCCGGAGTGATCGGCGAAGCCATGGTGGCCCTGGTTGTGGCCCAGGCCTTTCTCGAAAAATTCGGTGGCGATTCGCTCGACGAGACACGTCGCAACCACGGCGCTTACCTGGAACAGGTGAAGAATTTCTGACCGCTCTATGATCTATCCCATTGTGAAATACGGCGACCCGGTCCTCGAACAGCCGGCCGCTCTGGTGACGGAATTCGATACCCCGGAGCTGCACAAATTCCTGGAGGACATGTTCGAATCCATGTACGCCGCCAAAGGCGTGGGGCTGGCCGCGCCGCAGATTGGCGTCGGCAGGAAGATCGCTATCATCGACGTCTCCAATGGCGAGAACCCGGCCGACAAGATCGTCCTCATCAATCCCGACATCGTGCACGTCGAGGGCAAGCAGGTGGGCGAAGAGGGCTGCCTTTCGATTCCCGGTTTCCGCGAGCAGGTGCGGCGCGGCAGGCTGGTCACGGCGCGCGCCCAAAACGCCAAGGGTGAAGCGTTCGAGATCACCGGCGAAGACCTGCTGGCGCGCGCTTTGCTGCACGAGACCGAGCACCTGCAGGGGCGTCTCTACATCACCCACATCAGCGCGCTCAAACGCGATCTCATTAAGCGAAAGATCAAGAAGAAGCAGCGCGCGGGCGAATGGGAGTAAGGCGGATGCGCCTGGTTTTTCTGGGAACACCGGCCTTCGCGGTCCCCACGCTCGAGTGCGTCGTGGAAGCCGGCCATGACGTTCTGGCGGTCGTGACGCAACCCGACCGGCCGCGCGGCCGCGGCCAGGCGCCCGCTCCGCCACCCGTGAAGCAGGCCGCACTCCGCCTGGGCCTGCCGGTTTACCAGCCGGAGCGCGTGCGGCGGCCGGAAGCCGTCGAGCGACTGCGGGAGCTTTCCGCCCAGGCCATGGTGGTGGTGGGCTACGGCCAGATCATTCCGCAATCCGTCATCGATCTGGTTCCGCTGGGCATCATCAACGTTCACGGGTCGCTGTTGCCGCGCTACCGCGGCGCCGGCCCCGTCCAGTGGGCGATTCTCAACGGCGAGACCCGCACCGGCGTCACCACCATGCGGATCGATGCCGGACTCGACACGGGCGAAATGCTGCGCAAAGCCGAAACCGAAATCGGAGCCGACGAGAACGCGATCGAACTGGGCGCGCGGCTGGCGGTGATGGGAGCCCGCTTGTTGGTGGAGACGCTGGCCGGGCTTGCCGCTGGAAGCATCGTCCCGGAAAAGCAGGATGCGGCGCAGGCCACCTGGGCGCCGATGCTGAAGAAGGAGGACGGGCTGATCGATTGGGCGCGCGACGCCACGGCGATCCACAACCAGGTGCGGGGCTTGCAACCCTGGCCGGGCGCGTTTACCACGTTCCGCGGCCAGTTTTTGCATGTCTGGAAGTCACGCCCGGGGCCAGCCTCTCCGCCGTCGGTCCCGGGGACCACTCACAGGATCGCGAATCGGCTGCTGGTGGGCTGCGGCAGCGGTTGGCTTGAGTTGCTCGAAGTGCAGATGGAAGGGCGGAAGCGGCTGCCGGCGGCCGATTTCGCGAATGGCCAGCGATTGGCAGAGAATGAGGTTGTGGGGGGGTGACGCTTTTGAAGCTGCCGCTTGGCTATCTCTATTCCGCCACGTATGCCGGCATACGCCAGGTGAAGGAGGACGATCTCGCCTTGATCGTGAGCGGCCTTCCCGCCGCCGCCGCCGCTGTCTTCACGCAGAACCGCGTGCAGGCCGCGCCGGTGGAGCTTTGCCGGCGCCATCTGCGGCTCTCGCACGGGCTCGCCGGCGCCATTCTGATGAACGCGGGCAACGCCAATTGCGCGACGCGCACGGGCCATGCCGTGGCGCTGGCCACCTGCAAGGCGGCGGCGCGGGTCTTGCGGCTCCCGGTCAGCCAGGTGCTGCCGGCTTCTACCGGCGTCATCGGAGTCGAACTGGAAGCGGAGAAAATTATCCGCGCCCTGCCGGGCCTCGCCGCCAGCCTGCATCCCGGCCGCTTCGAGGCCGCCGCCCGCGCCATCATGACCACCGACCTGGTCCCCAAGACGGCCTTCGCGGAAGCCCAACTGCGGCGCGGCGTGGTGCGCGTGGCCGGCATGACCAAGGGATCCGGGATGATCCATCCGCTGATGGCCACCACGCTGGGGTTCGTCATGACCGATGCCGTTCTTTCGGCCGTCGAACTGCGCGCCATGCTGAAGCGCACGGTGGCGCGCAGTTACAACCGCCTGTCGGTGGATGGCGATACTTCCACCAACGACACCCTGGTGCTGATGGCGAACGGCGCTTCCGGCGCGCGCCCGCTCGGGTTGGAGCTGGCGCGCGTGGAAGAAGCCGTGGCCCAGGTGATGGAATCCCTGGCCCGGGCTATTGCGCGCGATGGCGAAGGTGCACGCAAACTGGTCACCATCGTGGTGACGGGGGCATCTTCCGACGATGCCGCCGCGCGCCTGGCCCGCGCCATCGCCAATTCGCCCCTGGTGAAAACCGCCATCGCGGGATCCGATCCGAACTGGGGCCGCATCCTTTGCGCCGCCGGAAATGCCGGGGTGGCGTTCGATCCAGCCCGCACCGATATTTCGCTGCAGAACGTGGTGGTGTGCCGCGGCGGCATGGCTGCGCCGTTTTCCGAGGAAGCGCTCAAGCGGAAGTTGGACTCGCCCGATTGCGAGATCCGGCTCGCCATCCGCGGCAAGCGAAAGGGTGCGGCGCGGTTCTGGACCTGCGATTTCACCGAAGGCTACATCCGCATCAACGCGAGCTACCGGACGTGACCATGACCCGCCGCTTGTTATTTCTGCTTCCGCTGGCCGCCTGCCTCCGCGCCGATTCCCAGCACGAGGTAGTGGACCTCATCACCAGCGCCTCGGCCGGCCTGAGCGCCGGCAAGCCGGAAGTTTTCCTGGAAGCTTTCGATCCGGCGATGCCCGGTTACGAAAAGCTCAGGGATGCCGTAACGGCGCTGGTGAGCGCGGCGGAGATCGAGTGTTCCATTGAAGTGACCGGCAACCAGGGCGATGACGCCACCCGCGTGTTGGAACTCGACTGGATTCTCCGCATCGACAGCCGCGAGCGAGGCGCGGGTTCCGTCCGCCGCCAGGAAACCGTTAAATGCAGCCTGCGGAAGACCGGAAAGGAATGGCGCATCGTGGCGTTCGAGCCGCTGGAGTTTTTCGCTCCGCCGAGAGCGTAGTGGCTGTTCTCACAAGTTCGTTCGCTGAAGCCGCCGGGTTGACAGACGAAAGTGCCTGTCCCAACATCGGTTCGCCTGCCAACCGAACTACCGGGTATGCACTTCGCGCACTTGCGCGGCGATGGCGGCCTTGTCCACGAGCGGCAGCGCGAACGGGACCGTCTCGCCCGCGGCCAGCTTGTTCACTTTGACGCTGATGGCGCCTACCTGAGTGCCGGTGACCCCGGTCAGGACGAAATCCACTTCACCGGACTGAATCGTGTGGCTGGTAGTGTTGCGAACCTTTCCGAGCAACTTGTCGGCCGCGTGATCCACGTACACTTCCACTACCTCGAGGTCGGTGTTGGTGTCCACGTGAATCGGCTTGTTCAGTTCGGGCAACATCTTCGCCGCGACTTCCGCGGGTGACAACACTTCCGCGGGTTTGTCCGTGCGCTGGTGCGCGCGAAACGCGAATATTACGGCCACTACCACCACCAAAAGCGGCACACCAACTTTCATCCAACCGATCAGCTTTTGGCCGAAAGTGCGGTTACTGAGGTAGAGCGGGTCCTGCCGGGCGCCGCCGGAGATCCACCGCTCCACCGGTCCGCGCAGCGGGCCCAGCAGACGCATGCGCTTGGACTCCGTTTTGGGCTTTCCGGGCTTCATGCCCGCGTATACGATGGATTCCAGGAAGTTTCGAAAGCGGCTTGCCATATGAACGGCCGGATGCCGGCCGAAGCCCATTATAGCTTGCGACCGGGCTAGCGGCGCGCTCCGCGCGGGTCGGCCAGCAATGCTTCGAGCGTGGTGAGGTCGTCTTGGCGTCCCATCACGATCAGAAAATCGCCCGCTTCCACGGCGGTGTCGGCGGGCGGGTTGAAGAGCATACCGCCGTCGCCGCGGCGAATAGCCATCACGATCACGCCCATGTTGCGGCGCAATTGCATCTCGCGAATGGTCTTCGAGACCACTTCGCTCGATTCCGAGACGCGCACCTGCTCGATGCTGATGTCCGGCCCAATGCCGTTGGTGGTGAAATCCAGAAACTGCACCACGTGCGGGCGGAGCAGGGATTGCGCCAGCCGGTGGCCGGTGATGGAATACGGGGCGAAGACCGCGTCGGCGCCGGCCCGCCGCATTTTTTCCTCGGCGCCTTCTTCGGCGGCGCGCGTCGCCACATAGATTTTGGGGTTGAGGCCCTTGGCGGAGAGCAGGACGAAGAGGTTGTCGGCGTCCGTGGACAGCGCCGCCACCAGGCCGCGGGCGCGGTCGATGCCCACCTGACGCAGGGTCTCATCGCGCGTGGAATCGGCCGCCACCGCCAGCATTCCCGCCAGCATGGCCGGTTCCACGCGCTCCGGGTTGATATCCACCACGACGAAGGGCACGCCAGCGTGCTGCAGTTCCGCGGCCGCGCCGCGTCCCACGCGCCCGTAGCCGCAGATGATGAAGTGATCTTTAAGCTTGTCGATCATGCGTTGATTCCGCCGTTTGGCGATGGCATCGCCGAATTCGAGTTCGATGATGGTCTGGGTCATGGCCCCCATCGCGATGAAGATGGTGGTCACTCCGATGATGATGAGGAATGTGTTGAAAATCCGCCCGGCGCGCGAGAGGGAATCTCCGTAACCCACCGTGGTCATGGTGGTGAGGGTGAGGTAGAAGGCGTCGAACGGGTGGTAACCACCGATGATGGAGAATCCCACCGTTCCGATCAGGAGCGTCGTCCCGATAGCCACCAGGATGTAGAGAAACCGCCTCGTTAGCCGCGTCATCGGGTGCGTCTGGACCAAGTATAGCGGGAACCCAAGCCAGCCCCAACACGGTTCACCCGTGTGGCACAGACGATCGCAGTTTGTCGTCTGTGATTCCCCGCTGTGCCCCGGCAGCTCGATAGACGGCACAAAGCGATCGTCTCTTCCGCTCAGGGCCGGCCCAATATCCACTCCACCACCTGTTCCATATGGTCTACCAGCTTGTCGGGCGCCGGATCGTCCAGCGTCTCGGGCTGGAATCCATAGGTCACGGCGCAGCAGGCGATGCCTGCGTTGCGCGCCGTCACAACGTCGACGGAACTGTCGCCCACCATCACGGTGGTGTTGCGGGTCGAACCCGCCTCTTCGATGAGCGCGGCGACTCCCGACGGATCGGGCTTCCTGGTTTCCAGGCTGTTGCCGCCGTAGACGCGGAAAAAATAACCGGCCACGCCCAGGCCGTCCACGATCGCGCGGCTCATATCTTCCGGCTTGTTGGTCAGCACCGCCATGCGCTTACCCGCGTGATGCAGGCGTTCGAGAGATTCCTGAACGCCAGGGAAAAGCGTGGTGCAGTCCAGGACGTGGGCGCGGTAGTAGCCCATAAAGAATCTAAGTGCGCTCGAGATTTCGGCATCGCCCGCCGCATTTCCCAAAGAGCGCCGGATCAGCTCCGGGGCGCCGTTGCCCACGTAAGAGTAGACCCGCTGGTTGTCGAGCGGTCCCAGTCCCATGTGAGCGCGCGTGGCGTTGACGGCGTTGGCCAGGTCCTGGCGGGAATCGATCAGCGTGCCGTCGAGGTCGAAGATCACAAGCCGGATGCTCACGCGGCGCCGGTTTTCCGTTTCTGGATGCGGCCCGCGCGGGCGGGGGGCTTGCGGCGTGCGCGCGGCTGGCCGGTGCCCAACTCGTACTCGACGATTTTCCGCTGCAGCGTGTTGCGATGGATGCCGAGCAGCTTGCTGGCGGCCGTCTGTTTTCCGCCTGAGCGTTCCAGCGCGCCTTGAATCATCCTTCGCTCCAGGATCCCGACGGCTTCTTCCAACAGGATATTGCCGCCCAAGAGGCGCTCCACCAGTGCATCAAATTCGTTCTTCATCTTTGTCCCTTATCCGTTCCAGGAGCTTTATGGGCGCCCTCTTCGAGCGTGCGCTTCCAGGCCTCCAAAACTTCCGCATAAGTCTTGTGAAAGCCATCTTTCAATTCGCGCGGAGCCATTGCCACGAAGATCCGGGCGGTGGATGCCGCGTACGGAGCCAGGCGCGAATTCACTACCGCCTGCGGCGGCGGATCGCCCGGCGCAAACGCCAGCACCGCCAGGATCACGGCGGCCGCGATCAACACGCCGCGCACAATGCCGAAGGCCGCGCCCAGCAGGTGATCGAAAAATGAGAGCCCTGTCACCTTCAAAAACTTCCCGACGATCACGCTCACGACGCCGCCCGCGATGACTGCGCCGCAAAAGACCATCAGGAACCCGGCGAAGTTGGCCAGCCCGCGAGAGCTGAGGTAGCGGGTGAGATAGGCCGCCACGTTTCCGTAGAACCAGCAACCCAGCACCAGGCCGAGCACCACGCTCCCGAGGCCGATGATTTCGCGCGAGAGCCCCTTGCGGAAACTGGCCGCGACCGATGCCACCACAAGGATCGCCAGCACTGCGTCCAGCCAGTTCATAAACTGTGACCGGTGAGCACGCGGTAGGCCTGGCGGTATTTCTCACCCGTGCGGGCGGCCACCTCTTCCGGCAACGCCGGCGCCGGCGGCTGCTTGTTCCAGCGAATCGATTCCAGGTAATCCCGCACGAACTGCTTGTCGAACGAGAATTGCGGTCCGCCGGGCTTGTACGTGTCCGCCGGCCAGAAGCGCGAGGAATCGGGCGTGAGCACTTCGTCGCCCAAAACCAGTTCGTCGCCCACAAAGCCGAATTCGAACTTGGTGTCGGCGATGATGACGCCGCGGGTTTCGGCGTAGCGCGCGGCGCGCGCATAGATGTTCAGCGTGAGATCGCGCAGACGCGCCGCGAGGTCTTCTCCCACCAATTCGCAGACGCGCTCGAAGGGAACGTTCTCATCGTGGCCCGATTGCGCTTTGGTGGCCGGCGTGAAAATGGGCCCTGGCAAGCGGTCGCTCTCCTTGAGGCCGGCCGGCAGCCGGATGCCGCAAACCGTGCCATGGTCGCGGTACTCCTTCCACCCGGAGCCCGAGATATAGCCGCGCGCGACGCACTCGATCTCGATCATGTCGGCGCGCTTCACCAGCATGGAGCGGCCCTCCAACTGGTCCCGGAAGCGGTGGAGCGGTTCCGGGTAATCCTCCACCCGCGCGGTCAGAAAATGCGTGGGTGTCAGCTCGCGCAGGAAATCGAACCAGAAGATGGAAAGCTGGGTCAGCACCTTGCCCTTGTCCGGGATGCCGGTTGGCAGGATGTAGTCGAAGGCCGAAATGCGGTCGGTGGCGACAATCAGCAGCCGACCGTCGATGCGGTAAACATCGCGGACTTTGCCGCGCCCGTGACGCTCGACGCCGGGGAAGTCTGTTTCCAATATGGCAGGGTTCAATGTAGGGCTCACGATTCCTTCAGGTTGTCAATCGGGGGAGGGTAAATCAAATGATAACCCGTCCAGCGCGATTGTCAATCGGATAGTGCCGGTGGGGCAGGCTTCAGCCTGCCGCCGGCATTAGCCGGCGCTCTTCCCGGCGCGCTAAGTTTATTTTCCGGCGTGGAGCGGCTGAGCCTGCCGTGCCAGGGCCATTTTTCCCAGGCCCTCGATTTGCGTACGCGCCATTTGCCAGGAGCCATCGTTCACGCTCTCTGGTTTGTGTTGCGGCGCGAAATACTCCGGCAGGTAGTCAAGCAGTTGCCGGGCCGCTATCTGGCCGGTGACCAGTTGTTGCGGACTGGGCTCGCTCAGCCTCTGCAGGCTCGCCGTGGTAACGAGCAGCAGTTGCAGGATCTGTTCCGGATTGCGGTATGTCGCCCGGGCTCCGGCCTCGACCGGGCGAGTTGCCGCTTCCAGAACCTTATCCGGCCGCCCCAACCCGTTGTATGCCTGGACGTAGTAATACTGGCGTTCGTTGGCAAGGTCTGAATTCGGATAATCCCGCGCCCAGGCGTCCAGATCCAGGACGCTCTTTGCCAGGTTGGGAACGAGCACGTTGAAATCGGCGAGCACCTTTTGGTAGATGCTCCGTTCGTCCGGAGTCATCAGGCTGCTTTTTTTGTCCGTGGTCTTGGACGGATCGGTCTTCGGAACTTCCAGTCTCAGAGGCTCGCGAGGCGGGGCCGGCGGCGGATTCTGCGTGCCGGTTGGTGCGTGCTCGTGCACGGGCGGAGAGCCGGTACCGCGCACCGTCGAGCTTGCCTGAGTGCTCGTGCTCGTGCTTGTACCCGTAGTCGTACCCGTACCCGTTCCGTTAGTCTGAGTCTGATGGCTGCCGGTGGTTCCGGTTTGCCTGGTCGGCGTGGTTCGAGAGTAGGAAGGATGATCCGGCGGGCTCACTAACACCGGCACTTCCACCACCGGGAGGGCTACCACCGGCACGGGGTAGACGCCATCGGGCGGCGGCGGTATGGCGGGCGGCGCGTCGGCCGCCACGTTACCGGGGGGTTGCGGATCGTCGGGCGGGCTGGTCATGGCGGGATCGGGAGCAGGCGGCGCGTCGGTCAACGTGACGCCCGGCACGAAGGGATCGATGCGCGTGCGTCCCACTTTCAGGATGGGTCGCGTGGCATCCAGACGCGCGGCGACGAAAGCGGGGGAGGGAAGCGCGCGGGCATAGACCGCGGCCTGGAGCTGTTCGGGTGACGGCGCCGCGAAACCCGTGGGATCGATCAGCCGCACATCCTGCTGGAATGCCGCGAAACTGGTGATTCCGGCGGTGAAATATCGCGGTGGCGCAGCGCCCGGCGTGGCGGACGTCCACGGTTCCCCCGGGGCAAGCGGTCCCCAACCGGCCATGTTCGCCCCGCGCAGCCAGTAAACCTCGCCCGGCTTGAACACCGTGCTGACCGCCGGCTGCCAGACCCACCCGATGTCGCCGTGATGCGCCCAGCGGCCGGCGTGGTAGGGCACCCATCCCCAGGAGTCGTCGCTCACCCAGGCGTAGCCCAGCGCCTCGTAATAGCGCCACCGGCCCTGCTGGTAGGGCGCCCACCCTTCCGTCACTCTGGGCTTCCACACCATGCCGAGGTCCTCGGTCTGGATCCACTCGCCGGCCGTGTCGAGGTCCGCCAGGCCAAAGCGCCACGTCACGTGGGCGGCCGAAATCGGCGCTGCCTCCGCCTTGTCGCGATCCTCGCTCCACTGGTCCAGCGGCAGCGCTCCCACCTGGGGATAGAGGTAGAAATGCTGCGGGTTGGCGGGCTCCACGCGCGCGCTCTGGCCCTCGCGCAAGCCCATTTCCGCGGTAGGCGAAGAAAAGCGCACCATGCCTTCCAA
>Ga0181536_10004836_pt1 | contig 14085 bp, 11 predicted proteins | sample PEATcosm2014_Bin_41_FD_121105 | JGI IMG/M metagenome (GOLD analysis project Ga0181536, IMG submission 121105) | Peatland microbial communities from MTU Mesocosm Facility, Houghton, MI, USA - PEATcosm2014_Bin17_60_metaG | ecosystem: Environmental > Terrestrial > Soil > Wetlands > Peat | place...
CCCCGCTCAAGCCGGCTGCGGATGCCGTTCTGCTGGATTCGACGCACATGACGCTGGAAGAGGTGGTGGAAGCCGCCGAAGCGATTGTTGCCGCCAAGCTGAGTCTGTCCGGCAGCCACGCCCCTCTACTGTCTGTCGAATACAGGTAGTTGAAAGATCGGCCCAGTCTGGCTTTCGTCAGCCAACGAGACCGTCATAATTGAGCGAAACTAGGGCGTTTTCGACTCATCTGCATACGATCTGGGATCTGCGGTCTCCCACCCTAGCCGCAAAAACAAAGACGCGGCGAGGGTTGGGCACCCAAATTCGTGTTAACACTTGAATCGAAAATGCTCTAACTTCGGCAAGCAGTTATCATTGCACGTCGCCTGCCATCAGGTTCTGGTTGACTGAACTCCATGTATAGCTGCTGCCATCCTGATTCAGATCGAGCACCCAGACCAGGTAGAAGACGTCGGGAAATGGATTCGGAATGGACGCGTAGTTGGCGATGGGAATCTTGCCGTTGATAGCTCCCATGATGTTGGGCATGATATTGTCGTGCTCCCAGCAGATGAGCGCCACTCCGCTGAGAGCGAGCACGCTTTTGACCAGGTCCTTTTCTCCGCCGCCGATCATGTAGGAGACATTGAACTGCGGGGCGCCTTGCGCATAATTCAGCCACGCCGCCAGAGGCGTCACCGTCTCCCACGGGCGCTGGGACTCGCCATTGGGATTGGCGGCATAGATATAGTTCGGTGTCGCGATCTCCGCGTTGGAAGGCTTCGACCCATAGGGGGCGAAGAAGGCATTCAGCGCGCCTGCCCGCTGCCATCCGGGCACGATCAGCGACTTCCCGTTGCCGGGTTCTCCGTTCTCCTGCACATCGAGCGGGTCTCCGCCGTGCTTGGGCGGCTTCTCCGCGTGGCGAATAATCATGATTTTGGTTGGGGGCGTCGATGGGGGCATGGGGATCTCCTTTGTCTTCCGGCGCATCCCGCGCAGCCGGTAGTGAATACTCTATCTCGAAAACCGGACGCCGTCAGCAGAAATCTGACAGGGAAGGATGAGGGAACAGTTGGTTGCGTTTCAGAGGCGAGACTTGTGGCGCCCAGCGAAGCGATACGATGAATACATGTATTTGATCGGGAGGTGACTGTGGCTACTTCGATCAGGCTTGCGCCGGAACTCTCACACCGGCTGGATCATTGGCTGTGAAGACGGGGCGCACCAAGGCTTTCTATCTGCGGGAGATGAATGAACGACCTCGCCGCAAGCGGCGAGGTATCCTGAAAACCCGAGTTGACTTTACGCCGCAAGCGGCGGGGAATCAGACCCGGAAGAGATTGAAAGCGGCATTGCGGAGATGGAGGAGTACTATCTGGCCGCCGATACGCTCAAGCGGGTACGCAAGGGACAGGAGAAGGTGCACTCCGCAGCTTCGGTAAGGAAAGACCTTGACCTGGACGATTGAGTACGCCGAAACCGCGAAGAAGTAACTGCGGAAACTCGACAGGGTTGCAGCCCGGCGCATTGTCGACTTCATGGATCAGCGAGTCGCTCCGAGTGATGATCCGCGTGGGATAGGCAAAGCGCTGAAGGGACCGTTGGGCGATCTTTGGCGCTATCGCGTAGGCGACTATCGTGTCATTTGCGATATTCAGGACAGAATGCTGACGGTTCTGGTTTTGCAGGTTGGCAACCGGCGGGAGGTTTACCGGTGAGGGGTTCCTTCTCTGGACGTGAGAACCGATCCATTCCCAGGTCTTAAATGCGAGACCTGGGTACCCGGCTTTTGACCCCTCTAGGTGGTTGGGGACAATGCTTTCTTCTCGTCAGTCTTCAGCTTTGCGAGATCAATCACCTTTTGCATATGCTCTTCGCGATCATGCCGTGCCACATACCAGTCTTTCAGAAGAAACTCGATGAGACCAATCAATATCTTCGCCTCTTCTGGATCGACATCAACAATAATATTGATATCTTTTTCCATATGCGCCCCAATGTTGCCTACGCTGCGGACGCCATCGATAGCTCGCCATGTACTGGAATCGATCTTTCCCTCCAATTCCTTGATTTCATCAATTAAACGTGGTTTGGAAATCTTCCAAAAATCTCGAATGATTCCTTGTAAGCATCGACGTGAAAGCGTTGCAGAAGCCTTTGGGCTATCATTGACAATCAGACAAGCCTCCTTATAATCATCGAGGACAACTTGTGGGATATAAGCTGGGAAAGGTTTTGAAGATGATTTTGGTTTGAGAAGCCAATTTTCAATGGGATCTCCTAAAATCGACCAACTTCCGCCCCAAAATCTTGCTTTATATAAACTTGCTTTTATCACGTATTCACGACATCCAAGATTTGGACAAACAACTACGGATGTCCAAATACAGAGGCGATCATCCTTATTGTTATTGTCAAAAAAGTGATCTTCATAACTTGTATTGTTGTCTGTGATCGTAGCAACCTGATTGCAGTACGGGCAGGTCCAAGAAAAAGGTGTTCCCATCAGATTTCTCCCCGCCCAATTGTCGCACTAATTTTGGGCGCTTGCTTATTTTTTATAAGCAAACGCCCAATTCATGTAATGACTTGAACCTTAAATCCTGACCTGTCGTCAGATTTCCAGTATCACCGGCATAATCATTGGCCTGCGTCCAGTGGTTTTCTGGATGAGCCGCTTGAGTTCGGCGCGGACCTTTTCCTTGACCATGCCGTAGTCGGCTTTCTCCTCGGTACTCAGGCCGTCGAGGGTTTTTAGGACTACTTCGCGGGCTTGCTCGGTGATGTCGGCGCCGCCAAAGCCGCGCATGATGACTTCGGGGGCTTGCTCGACCCGGCCGGTGCGCTTGTCGATGGCCACGACAGCCAGGACGATGCCGTCTTCGGAGAGAATGCGGCGGTCGCGCAGGACCAGGTCCTCGACTACGTCGATGGAGGAACCGGAGTCGATGAGGACGCGGCCAGTGGTGACTTTGTCGCGCTTGCGGGCGTCGTTTTTGTCCAGTTCGAGGACGTCGCCGTCTTCGATGACGATGGCGTACTCGACGGCGCCGGTGTCCATGGCCAACTGGGCGTGCTTGCGCAGGTTGCCGTAGTTGCCGTGGACGGGGACGAAGAACTTGGGCCTGAGCAGGTTGATGAGCAGGCGCATCTCTTCCTGGCTGCCGTGGCCGCTGACGTGGATCAGGCCGTTGGAGCCGTTGTCGTAGATGACGTTGGCGTCGCGGCGGTAGAGGTGGTCGATGACCCGGAAGATGCTTTTCTCGTTGCCGGGAATGATGCGCGAACTGAGGACGACGGTGTCGCCCGCTTCGATGTGGGCGTGCTTGTGGTTGTCCACGGCGGCGCGGCTGAGGGCGCTCATCGGTTCGCCCTGGGTGCCGCTGATGAGCAGCATCAACTGCTCGGGCGCATAGTCGCGCATCTGGCTGGGGTTGATGACCAACCCCTGCGGAATGTCGATGTAGCCGAGGTCCTGCGCTATCTCCGTGCTCTCCATCATGGAGCGGCCGATGAGGGCTACCTTGCGGCTATGAGCGCGGGCCAACTCCAGGGCGATGCGGATGCGGAAGATGGACGAAGAGAAGCAACTGAAGAAGAGCTTCTTTTTGGTGCGCGCGAAGATCTCGTCGAGGCGGGGAATGACGGCCGACTCGCTGGGCGTGTAGCCGGAGCGGTCCACATTGGTCGAGTCTTGCAGCAGGGCCAGCACGCCGCGCTTTCCGTATTCGGCGAAGGTGTGCAGGTCGAACGGTTTGCCGTCGAGCGGGGCAAGGTCGATCTTGAAGTCGCCGGAATGGATGACGATGCCGACCGGAGTCTCTATGGCCAGCGAAACGGCATCGACCAGGGAGTGGGTGACGTGGATCGGCTCAATGGTGAAAGGGCCGATGGTGAACTTCTCCTTGGGCTTGATCTCGACCATCTCGGTTTCGTCGAGCAGATGATGCTCTTCGAGTTTGCCCTCGATAAAAGCCAGGGTGAACTCGGTGGCGTAGACCGGAACCTTGATCTCGCTGAGAATCCAGGGCAGTCCGCCGATGTGGTCTTCATGGCCGTGGGTGAGGATGATGGCGCGGACGTATTGTTTGTTTTCAATCAGGTAGGTGATATCGGGAACGACGATATCGACGCCCAGCAACTCCGACTCCGGAAACATCAATCCGGCATCGATCACGATAATGTCGTCTTCCCAGCGCAACGCCAGGCAGTTCATGCCGAACTCGCCTAGACCGCCGAGGGGGATGATTTTCAGTTTTTTCGTTTGCATCTGTCATCTTCGATGCTAACACCGATGCCACTTGCAGTAACGCGAAGAACACCTTTCTGCGATATGGGCGCCCGTTCCTCCTCCATTGTCAGCCGGATCAATTAACCTGCGGCTTCCGCCAGCTTTCTGGCTCTCCACAGCGCGCCTTCCAGCGGAACGACAGCTTCGCGCCCCACCGGCATCTCCGGTGCGGCGGCATGAAGACCGGCAAAAAATGCCTCGCGCACGGACGCCATCTTTTCAATGACGCCGCCGGTCCAGGCTACTGGAACCTCGCCCGCAATCGTGTGCTTGCGGCGCAGCTTGGCGCGCACCAGCAGCACAAACTCCACCAGATCGGCGGCGGCCTGTTCCAGAACCCCAACAGCAATCGCATCGCCGGCATCGGCCAATTCGTGAATCGCCGGCGCCAACGCGGCAAAGTCAGGCCCCGGCGTGCTGTCGCCCAGGTTTACCAGGTCTTCGATGCTGGGCGTGCCCCAAATCTCGCCCACTCGCTTGAGAATCCGCGTCGGCTGCTCGCGATCATGGGCCTTGAGCGCCCGCCGCACACTGTTCACGCCGATCCAGTAGCCCGATCCCTCATCGCCCAGCCGCGAACTCCACCCACCCGCGCACTCGCGGCTGCCGTCCGGCGCGCGGCCAATGGTATTCGAGCCGGTTCCGGCAATCTGCAGGATTCCCGGCCCGCCGCGAAAAGCCGCGTCCAAAGCGATCACCTCGTCGCCGACCACCTCAAAACGCTCGACCGCAAAATCTTCAAAGACCGCCGCGATCCACTCGGAGACGCCGGGCATACTGGCACTGGCCACGCCACAGCAGGCCGCGCGCACGGCAGTTATTCCTGCCTGCGTATAAACCTCTTTCAGCAGCGCGCGGAGATTCTCTTCCGCCGCCTCCGCGCCCACACGCAGCCGCTTGATGGAACCATTTTCCGCATGAGCTAAAACCCTATCACAGATAATGATCGAGGCGCGGGTCCGCGTCCCGCCGCCGTCGATTCCAAGAACTACTTTATTCATCGTTAACTTTCTCCTTCACTTGCCGGTATCGCGACAACGCATACTCCGAAAATCTTGTTTATCAGCCATTACCCGAAGCAGCGGCCGGTCAGGTAGAATTCAACCTCGCGCCTGCGCCAGTTTATCAGCCCACTCTTTGAGCCTCCTGCAAAATCGCAGCAAAAGAGTTTTTGGGAGGAATGTCGATGTTCATTTTAAAATAGGAGTTACCAAAACCAATTCCAAGCTGGAAGGAATTCCCTCCTTATACAGTTTACTCTCTTCGGCCAATTGAAGCAATTCCCGCGCGCGATGCAAGACGCCTTGTTTCCGGCGCTAGAAGACCAGTTGAGTTCCCGACCGGCAAGCTCCAGCAAATGGCGATGGCGCCGAGCATGATTGAGAATAAGGCCATGGTCTCCTCCTCGTCCGGCGGCATGGGCCGACCGGCAAAGGGCCGATGGGCCATCGCTCAATCCGTTGTGGCCAAGGCCGTGTTTAACATGAGCGCCGCTGGCAAGTTACCGGATCGTCTCTCTTTTGTTGTCTTTTTGCGACGCATTTGCGGTTGGGAGGGGCAACGCGAGATACCCATGAATCGCAGTTCTCACGGGCATTTGCCGAGTTAGCGGCTAACTCCCGCACCGGCGCCGTTCACGCTCATCCGGGTCGAGGCCGCTCCATCGAAGTTTGGCGCGCGCCAAGTTTGGAAATGGTTAGTTGCATTGCAAGCTGTTGAGGGGGTATTCCATTGGTCAACAGAATCGAAGGTCAAAACGCCCTGTTTTTCTGCGACAATCGGATAAGCATTTTTTTGACAGCGGCGGGAAATTCTTGGACGGCCTGAGCGCCCAAACGCGGGTCTTCAAGTTTCCGCGCAGTCTATCGAGGCGGGAGCGATGGCGGATTTGTTGAATTTGGCGATGCTGGTGGCGGCATCGGTCGGCTCGATGGTCTTCGGCTTACTGGCCGCGTTTGGAATCCTTCGCGCAGGCTTTTGGCTGATGCGCCCGCAACCGCGCCCGGTGCCGGCAACCCCCCGCCGCCAAGTCGCGCGAGCTTCGTAGAGGGCGATATGTCATCCTTTCCGCAGAAATAGGCGCAAGGATGAGGCCGGCAGCATTTCTCCGGGAGAAAACTCAATACGGGCTGGAATCGCTCTGTGATAGCATGGATTCCCTACGCCCCTCAGCGTAGAAATTCGTTTGCGGGAGAGGTATATGGGATGCAATGCCGCGCTTGCTCTGTCTTGTATTGGCGCCTTGTGCATAGCCGGTTGCGGCGGAGGCGGCGTCACCTCGCCCCCCACCCAGCAATCCACCATCACGGCGGTCAGCGCCTCCTGCGTTCCCGCCAGCATCCAGACGGGCCAGACCAGCCAGTGCTCGGCGACGGTCTCGGGAACCGGCAGCTACAGTTCCACGGTATCCTGGTCGGCGGTCTCGGGGACGATTTCAAGCTCCGGCCTGTATACCGCTCCGGCTACCGCGCCGGCTTCCGGGTCGGACATAATCAAAGCAACATCGACGCAGGATTCGACTAAATCCGGAACCGCGACCGTCACCATCACGGCAGCTCAAACCGCCATCACCGGCGTCTCGCTGGTATGCAGCCCGTCGACCATCACGGATGCTCAAACCGCGAGTTGCACGCCGACGGTTACCGGCACCGGGGCATACACGAACACCGTGAATCTTTCGGTTGGCCCCACAACGGCAGGAGCGTTGAGCGCCACATCGGGAGTAGCATCGGGGACGGCGGTCACCTTTACCCCCGCCTCCACGGAGAACGCGACTGTAACCATAACCGCTACCTCCACTGAGGACGCAACCAAGTCCAACATCGCGCTGATCAATGTGACCCTGGCCACTGCGGGACCGACGTGCGCGGGCATGAGTTTGGGAGACGAGGCCAGTCTCAACGGCTTCGTCCCGTTCCCTTCAACTTATGCCTGGAACACGAACATCGCCTCGGCGCCGCTGGACCCAAACAACACTCTGATAACAACCGCGAGCGGCTTTGCCGGAGAGCATCTGCATCACGACTTCTCCTCGGTAGCCGGGGGAGATTACGGCATTCCATACGTGGTGGTCGATTCCAGCATCACGCCATTGGTTCCTATCGATGTGGTCGCATACGCCAGCCAGAGCGATGTAGCCAATGCTCCGTTCCCGCCCAACGCTCCTATCGAGGGCAATCCAGCCGCTTGCACGGGCGGACCGAATAACTACCAGGGGGATCAGCACGTGCTGGTGCTGGATCGCAACGCGTGCATGTTATATGAAACCTTCAATTCGGTTTATTGCAGCGGAAGCTGGAGCGCGGACTCGGAGACAATCTGGGATATGCAGGCCAGCGAGATGCGTCCCTGGGGCTGGACCTCGGCCGATGCCGCCGGGTTGGCGATCTTTCCGGGACTGGTGCGCTATGACGAGGTGGCTTCCGGCGCCATCAACCATGCCATCCGATTCACCTTGCCGGCCACGAAAGACGATGCCAATGGCGGATATTTCGTCGAACCGGCGACTCATGCAGCGGGAGTTTATTGGGGCGTGAGCAATGTAATGGGGATGCGCATCCGGCTGATGGCCAGCTTCGACATCTCCGGTTACTCGGCGGCCAACCAGGTGATCCTGACCGCAATGAAGAATTACGGCATGATCCTGGCCGACAATGGCAGTTATTTCTTCTTTCAAGGGGTTCCGGACCCGCGATGGGACGATGACGATCTGGAAAACCTGGACAGCATACAGTCGTCCAATTTCGAGGTCGTGCAAATGACGCCGGAGTTTCCGGGCTGGGACACCGGCACCGCGCCCACCGGGAATCCTCCGACCATCAACAGCTTCACTGCGTCGCTTGCAACGGTGACCGCCGGAACGCCCGTAACGCTGACATGGAATACCAGCAACGATTCGTACGACTACATCGACCTGCTCGGCGGAGTGCATGGGGAAAGCGTAACCATCACGCCCACTGTTACCACGACCTATACGCTGACCGCAACCAACCAGTATGGACCATCGACAGCACAGGTAACTGTAACTGTTCAGTAGGCGAGATTGGATTGGAAGCGGGAGGATGGTTTCTGCCGGTCGGCTTTGATTTTTGGAATAAAATCGGCAAGTTAGCGCCCGTTGCGCGGGCATGGCGAGTTAGCAAGTTAGCGGCGACCGGGGCAGAGGCCGGTTTCATGGCGCGCCGCGAAAGCTTGCTGCGACCCTGAAAATGCTCGACCGCCCCCCGAATCCCTAATTCGCCAGCACCGCCCGGTAGCGAACCTTGTTCTTCTTCACCTTCTCGATGGCTTCGTTGGCCTTGGCCATGGGGAAGGATTCGGTCTGCGCCTTGACGCCGTGGCGCGCGGCCACGTCGAGCATCTCGCGCAGACGCCAAGGGCTGCCGGTGGGGTTGCCGGTAATCGAGCGCACGCCGGTGATCAGCGGAAAGGCGTGAACCGAGACCGGCGACGGCGGCACACCCACAAAGCACAGCGTTCCGGTGGGCCGAAGCGCCTGAATAAAGACTCCCCAATCCTGATCGGCATTGACGGTGCTCAAGATAAAGTCCTGGGTGCCTGCCGCTTCCTTCAGAGCCTTGGACTCGCGGCTGTTCACGAAGTGGTGCGCGCCCAGCGCCCGCGCTTCCTCTTCCTTGGCCGCCGAGGTGGAAAAGGCCGTCACTTCCGCGCCGAAGACCTGCGCGAATTGGATGGCAAGGTGCCCCAGTCCGCCGATGCCCACAACGCCCACCCGCGAAGAGGGATTGACGCCGTGGTTGCGCAGCGGATTATAGACGGTGATGCCGCCGCACAAAAGCGGCGCGGCTTGCTCGCTCTTCAGAGCCTCGGGAATCGGAATCACAAAGCGGGCATTGGCGCGCACTCTATCTGCATAGCCGCCGTGGCGGTGGACGCAGGTGCCTTCCGACGCGGGACATAGATTCTCCATGCCCCGGCTGCACCACTCGCAGATGCCGCAGGAGTCCGATTGCCAGCCCAGGCCGACGCGCTGGCCCACCTCGAGCGACCGCACCTCGGAGCCTATGGCGGTTACAGCGCCTATAACTTCGTGGCCCGGTATGAACGGATACTGGCTGATGCCCCAGTCGTTCGAGATCAGATGAATATCGCTATGACAGATGCCGCAATGAGTGATGCCTATCTCTACCTGCCACGCGCCCAACTCGCCTGGGTCGTAGCGATATGGCAGTAGTTCGGCTCCCGCCGCGTGAGCTGCAAGTCCCTGAATTTGTTTCATGGCTGATCGATGTCCTCACTGGTTGGCAAAGAATAGGCACAATTGGAAAAAAGAATCCGGCGCGCAAGTTGGCAGGCAGGTTACCCCGCCGACTTTAGTGTAAACCGCCGCCCGCCTCTATGCGCAGAATTAAAATCTGAAATCCACTCAGAACCCCACCGGCAGGCGCATCGCCCGCCTCCTCCGCCGACTCTCCATTCAGGTTCACATCCTGGGCGGCACGCAGCGGTTCCAGTGCATTGGTTACGGAAAGCGGCAGACTCGAAAGTGTTTGGCCGTCCATGCCCGCCTGGGTCTCAGGCACCAGCAGGCTCACATAAACGCGGTCTGCCGGGTGTAGCCGCCGGGCCTGGGCCAGCGCCGTCTCCAGGCCGGCCGGACGATTGGAAGTTCGCGGCTGGTTCAAAGCTCGGTCCAGCGTACCGGAATCCGAGACCAGCAAGCGCAGATTGCCCGCGCCCAGCCGCGCCGGCAGCGCCACCGGAATGCGCACATTGCGCGCCGCCTGCTGCCACGGGTGAATTGTCGCCTCCACCACCACGGTGTCGCCCGCATGGACGATATTGCCGGAGATCAGCCGCGCCGCCTCCAACTCCACCTGCACGCGCCGCGGGATGGCCTCGACCTGTAGGTCGATTCCCCGCACCGCTCCCTGCCGCGTTCCATTCGAGTAAAGCCTTGCAAAGCTGCCGGCGCACTGCATGGCAGCTTGCATCGGCGCTGGAATCGCATCGCCTGCCGAACCCCATACGTCCAGCGGCGATGGAGGGTATCCTTCGAGGTCGATGCTGCCGGTGACGTGGTAGCTGGTCTCCGCTGTGCTCTCGTTGCTCTGAAGCAGCGCCTCATAGAGCGAGACCATCACCGCCTGGGGCGTGAGCGAAGGCAGGTCAAGCACCTCGACATTCAGCTTCCTGTTCAGCTTTCTGTCGCCTCCCTCCATGCGAACGGCAATATGCACCGGGATCATGCGCGCCTTTTGGCCGAGTACGCCGCGGATGGCCGCGTCGCGGTCCTCGGTAAAGGCCCCGATCGTCTCTCCGGTATTGACGATCTTGAAGGCGTTCAACGGCGAGGCCAGGGTGAACACCACCTCCGTCGTGGTCATGGGCAGCGAAACCGGACCCGCCTGCAAGACCGGGTGGCCGCAGGCCAGCAGTTGCTTGGGGTCGATGTAGGTCACCGTGCAGGTGGCAGCTATCTCCAGGTCGCCACGGACAAGTTGCATACTCACCGCCGAGCCGGGCACGACGGATGCCGCGGCCACTGCCGATGGCTCCGCGCCGGAGCCAGACGAGCCGCCCACCCCTCCGGCCGCAACCGTCTCCAAACCGGTGCCGGCCATCTTTTGCTGCCACAGCCTTATCGCCTCGGGATGGAATCCGCTCATCACCAGCGGCGTCTCCATGGCCTGGAGATTCATCCCGCTGTGGAGGCTGGCTTCGCCGGTCGATGCGCCGTTTTCGGGGTTTGCCGGCGTGCTAGCAAACGAAGCTAGGTCTTGACTGAGAGAGACCGCTTGCGCAGCCTCAATGGGCAGGTCGCGCACCTCCAGCATCTGCTCGATGGGCGTGATGCCGGCGATGGGGTCCTTGCTGAACAGCCCAATGCGGTAGGAGAGCGAACCCAGCAGCCGGTTCCCAATATAGACCGGGCTTCCGCTCATGCCGGCCACCACGCCTGTGTATTCCGGTTTGGCGCCGTGCAACTGAGCCAGAATCAAGTCTTGGCCGGGACCGAGCACCCCGTGCAGCACGCCTAGAATCTCCACCGCCATCGGCTCGGGCTTGGTCCCGGTGAAGACCGTCCATGCCGTCGCGGTCATGCCCCGGCGCACCTCGCTCAACGGGAAGAATCCGCCGCCGGAGGGCGGACCAGCCGGGGCGGGGCCACTTTGCGCGCGCAACAGACCGGGGTAGAAGAGCAGCGCCGACGCCATGCTCAACAGGATGGCTGGCGCGGCCAAGTGAATCCAGGTTTCCTTCAGGCGAGTTTCCACGTCTATAAGATTACAGCGAATGGCGCGGCTCCTGGCTGCTTGCCTCCAGCTTAACGCTAGCCATGCGATCCGGTTATGGCGGCAATAGGCGCGAAGCCAAAAACTGGAAAATGGAAGCTGTCATTCGCCCCATCCAATCCCGTATGCTGTTGAGCACAGAGGTAGTCATGTTCCAGAATCGCTCGTCAGTCTCCGTCCGTTGTTTTTCGCTGGTAATGTTGCTGCTGTTTATCGCGGCTTTGGCCGTAGCGCCGCTCGGCTGGGCCCAAGCCGCAGCCCAAGCACAGCCCACGCCCCAGCAGCCCGATCAGGCCATGCCCGACTCCGGCGGTCCCGGCGCCGATTCCGGCGTGATCGCGCTGCCGAAGAAGAAAGAGCAGCCGGAGGAAACGCCGCCTCCCGCCCCGGCAGCGCCCAAAATCAAGAATCCAGAAGGCATGAGCAGCATTCCTCTGCGCATTGAGGTTCCCGAGGTCACGGTCGATGTGGGCGTGCTGCTGGAAAAGACCGGCCAGTTCGTGCCCAATCTCCAGCCCGGCAACTTCCGCATCTATGAAGACGGAGTGGAGCAGAAGGTGGCCGGCTTCAAGCGCGTCGAGGCGCCCATCACGGCTCTGATGATCTGCGAATTCGCCGCAAAAAATTACAATTTCATCTACGATATGCGCAATGCGGCCTACGCCTTTGCGCAGCAGTTGCGGCCCCAGGACTACGTGGCCCTGATGACCTTCGATATGCGCACGCAGATCGTCTCCGACTTCACCCAGGATAAGAGTCAGCTTCTACAGGCCATCAACTCGCTGCGCGTCCCCGGCTTCAGCGAGACCAACATCTTCGATGCGCTTTACGAGGGACTGGACCGGCTCGACCGCATCGAGGGCCGCAAGTACATCATTCTCATCGCCTCGGGGCGCGATACCTTCTCCAAAATCACACTCGACAAGATATTGAAGAAGGTCAGGTCCACGCGGGACGTGACCATCTTCACCGTTTCAACAGGCGGATTCGTGCGAGCGATGACCGAGGGCCGCGGCGGCATGAGAGGTTCCATGCGCGACATGGATTATTTGCAGGCCGACAACCAGATGCGGACCTTTGCCACGATCACCGGCGGCATGAGCTTCTTTCCGCGGATGACCGGGGAGATGCCCGATATCTTCTCCACCGTCAACCAGACCATCCGTTCCAAATACCAGTTGGTCTATCACCCCACCAACGCCAAACAGGACGGCACCTTCCGCAAGCTGCGCGTAGAGCTTGTGGACAACGAAGGCAAGCCCTTGCAGATACAGGACCAGAAGCACAAGCCGCTCAAATACGATATCATCGCCCGCGACGGCTACCGCGCCAAGCAGGAAGTGGAGTAGAGGAAAATGCGGCCCCGGCTGACGGCAGCCCAAAGGTTGCCGTCAGCCGGAGGTAAGTTTCCGGCAAACCGGATTGGCCGCCAGCCTATTTGAACTGGCGCACAAAGTCTACGATGTAAAATCCAATCACGAACAGCGTCGAGACGGCAACCAACCCGGTCGCCATCCGCACCAGCGGCTGTACTTTGTTGACTTTATCCACGATGGCCGCCTGAGCGTTCTTTTCGTGATCGAACGACTCGTCTAAAAAAATCTGGCCGTCTTCGTCGCGTTCGAGGCTGGACCGGTACAGATAAAGCGCGGCCAGCAAAAGAACGAACACGCCCCATGCAGACCACATGACAGGCACGATTGTCATACTCCACCTCCTCGGAAAGATTCCGGTCCCAGATACCGGCGGGGCCGCTGCATCAATCGCGGACCCGTGGGTAGAGGGGCCTTACGGTGACTCATCATAACCCCAAACGTATACGCCGGAGCGAGAAAAAAAGTTCAATATTCTTGGAAGTAACCAGGTTTGTTCATCCTCCGGCCCGAATTGTCCGTCCAGACCAGGATGGGAAGCAATGCAACCGGCTTTGCGACTTTTCGGCTATTGGCTGCATCCAATGTATGAAATCAGGCATGGGGGCTTGTATCCCTGCCCGCCGAACGGTAAAGTTACGGATAACGGCACGCATTCCAATCTTTCAGGAGACCCCATGGCCACAGCAACCGCCGCACCCACCCAGGAAACCGTCAAGAAGGCCCCCCTCACCCTGACCCCGCAGGCCATCGCCAAGGTCCGCGAGATCATGGCAACCCAGGATCCTCTTCCCGCCGGACTGCGCATCGGCGTAATGGGTGGCGGATGCTCCGGCTTCCAGTACTCGATGGCCTTCGAGAACCAGAGCGGCATGATGGACAAAGTGTTCACCTTCGAAGACCTGAAGGTCTTCGTGGACTCCACTTCGCTGATGTATCTGAACGGCTGCACGGTCGATTACCTGGAGACGCTGGAGGCCGCGGGCTTCAAGTTCGACAATCCCCAGGTGAAGAGCACCTGCGGCTGCGGATCGTCGTTCAACGTGTAACTGCCGGAATTTCAGCCTGTTACGCCTCGACAAAAGGCGCGTTCATTTCTGCCCAGCAAAGCCGGGATACAATCGGCATAGGGGGAGCGGTAAACCGCTCTCCCCTGCCACACCACCGGACAAGCGGGTCC
>Ga0181536_10004839_pt1 | contig 14082 bp, 12 predicted proteins | sample PEATcosm2014_Bin_41_FD_121105 | JGI IMG/M metagenome (GOLD analysis project Ga0181536, IMG submission 121105) | Peatland microbial communities from MTU Mesocosm Facility, Houghton, MI, USA - PEATcosm2014_Bin17_60_metaG | ecosystem: Environmental > Terrestrial > Soil > Wetlands > Peat | place...
ATTTATCTCGTTCTCAATGCGCCCGTCACGGCCAAGTCGGCAACTACGCTCAGTGGCGGCGGAGCATCGTCTGGAAACAGCGATATCGTTCTCACGGTTGGGGTTCAGACCGCTAGCGCTGGCCCCTTCGTTCCGACTTATTATCCCGGTACCGTATCGGGGTTGACCGTGACGTTCGCGAACGTCGCGCTTCCTGTAGCGACATTTGGTGGCGGCGCTGGTATCGTATCCGGCATTTCGTTCCAGACCTCGAACGTTCGCGTCAACGCTTCGGCCGCCAGCGCGCCCCAGGTAACTGCGAGTTTACTCATTACATACGCCGCTGCTGTTGGATCCACGAATATCTCTGAAGCAGCCGTGAACGTCGGGTACGTCCTGTCGAGTCTGACCTCCTCGCTCGGGCTGAACGGCAGCGCCACCAGCACTCCGACGATCAATTCCTACACGACTTGCGGCGGCAATTCACTTGGTACCGCGGCCCTCGTCACTTCGAGTTTCGTGGTGAATATTACTCAGTTGGTTGCGGGTGCCTGGAGGCAACAGGGAGGCGTCGTGGCCCTCGCTGGAGAAAATGGATCGTTTACCAATGGCGGCGTAGCCTTAGGAGCCCTTCCGTCCAACACTGGCATTTCTTCCTCAGGTACGCAGATTAACCTGCAGTTGGCGAACCTTCCTTCAGCCGCCACGATTTATGTGCCGCTTAACATAACGATGACTACTACAGTTGGTACCGGTGCTAACGGTACTGGCGGTGCTGCCGGTACTCAGGTTATGACGCTCGCCGGGGCCCCGAGCGTGGCGACATCGCCCGCCATAGTCGTCGGGGCCAATCTCGTGGCCCTCACTCCGACCAATGGCGCTTTGACTATTTCGTACGTCGTAGGTACTGTGGGGACCGGGACGGTTTTCGCAGTTCCAGTCCGTGTGGCCATCACTGCAAACGCCGCACCGGTACAGACATCGGCAGTGACTGAGCTCGTGTCTTACGGTCCGGCCACAGCGCTCGCCGCCGGGAGTCTGCCACTCGTAATTCCGCAATTTGCCGTTTCCGCGACGGCGCCGACCAACACGTTCGTAGTCAACGCATGCGCCACGACCCTGCTCTTCCCGTTCGTCACGAATCAGAACGGATTTGAGACCGGAATCGCGATCGCGAACACAACGACCGATAACCTCAAGGTCAACGCAACCACCGGTGCTATTTCCAGCTCGGCTACCCCCACGCCCGGGACCTGCACCATTAACTTCTACGGTGCAACCGCGACGCAGCCGACTGCGTTCGTAACACCCACGATCGGCGCATATTCGTCCACCAATACGAACGGCCCGGTCTATGCCGCCACACTTACCAGCATGAGCGGCGCCACGAACTTCGAGGGCTACGCTATCGCCTCCTGTACCTTCCTCGATGCGCATGGCTTTGGCTACATCGTGGACAACTTCGGGACAACCAGCGGGGTTGCGGAAGGCTTTCTGGCCATCCAAATTGCCACTGCCCGTCCCGCCGCTGGCGACGGTGTTGCCCCGGTCGGTAACGGACACTAATCGGGTAGTTTTACAACTGAGAAAAAGGGGAGCTTCGGCTCCCCTTTTTCTTTTGAGGTGGGACAGGCAGTTTTGCCTGTCCGTTCTTAGAAGGCCCAGGGCAGGCGAAACCGCCTGCCCCACAAAAGGCTCCCTAATTCGAGCTGACCTGGATCTCGAATTCCTTGTTCAGCGGAGCAGCCACCAGGCGCACCACTCCCGAACTCTTCGTTTCGCCCGTCAGCCGAAACCTGATCGCGCTCTTTTCTCCCGCTTTCAGCTCGGACTTTTCCACTTCAATTGAAACGCCTTCCAGTTGGGGATTGCTCAACTCCAGGGTGATCGGGCCGGACAGGTTATTCGACAGGGTAATCGTCTGTACGGGATTCGAAGCGTTCAGAGTCACAGACGTGCTGTCGAGGGTTATTTGACTCATGAGTGTGGCCACATCGACTTTCGGGGCCGATGGCGGAGCCGCGTTACCGCTCGCCGCGCTTCGGGTCCGATTGATCCTGCCAAAAGGAGTTTGGCTGGCGAGTTCCTCATCGATATACCAAACCCACTGCCCGTTCTCGATTTTCCAGGATGAAATCCCCACCATTTCGAATTCCTGATTGGCAAGCATCGCCGCCCTGACCAGAAGTCTTCCCTTCACAGAGACCCGGGCGCGGCTCCCATTATCCAGCCACTCGATGCTTTGTATCGAAAAACCCTTGATATTCAGCTTGGCGCGGTTGTAGTAATCGTCCTTCGAATCTTCCGCAACCAGGGCCTCAGCCTGCCGGAATTTTTGATCTACCTGGAGCTGGTAGAACTGCTCGACGCGCGAGCGAAGAGCTGCCTCGGCTTCGGCAGCGGAAGGTGTTGGCTGCTGCGCCCAGGCAGTGATCGCAACAGCGGGAAAAAGAAGTCTGCGGTCCATGTATTTATGATAAACCGACAAGGCATAAATTGGCGCATCGTTACCGCTCCCTCACGGTCACGGCTCGGAAACAGCGTGGGTATACTGAGCCGTGACTGTAAAGGAGCGGTAACGGAATCGCAGAGACAGCTTGCTATTGCTTAGCGCCAGGCGATCAATGCGCGTCGGCAAGCCTGCTGAAAGCAGGCTGCAGGCAGGATTGCCCGCCCCACAAAAGCGTGGTAGGCGCGGCTGGACTCGAACCAGCGACCCTCAGCTTAGAAGGCTGATGCTCTATCCACCTGAGCTACGCGCCCGTCCGTTTCCTCGATTGTAGCCTGTGCAGAAAGGCTTCGCCCGCGAACGTCTCGATCTCGCGATCGAAGGCCCGGCGCCACCGGTCCTGTTCCGTGTGCCGGAGTTTCTCGAGCAGCCGCACGGCCCGGTTGGCCTCCACCAGACGGCTCATCTCCGCTGCCAGCGCGCCTTCCGCCTCGCGCGTCTGCTTTTCGAGATCGTGAATCCGCGCCTTCGATCGTGCCGCAAAACCGGCATACGCGGAAAGCGCCGCGCCGTCGGGCGACTGCTTGACGGCGGCCGCAGCGCTCCTGGCCTCGGCTTTTCCGGACTCCAGCGCCGCGTTCATCTTCGCCGCGCGGCCGACCGCCGCCGAGAGGCGCGATTTCTGCAGGCTCGCTTGTTCCCCGCGCCAGCGAAGCGCCTGTTCCAGACGAAACGCGAACGCTTTCATGATGAACTTCTCATACCATCATTTCGGCGAGCGCGCCCATGCGGCGAATGGTCTCCTCGACGACCGATGTATCGGACGGCGTCTGACAAAGGAACCGCATCATTTCTTTGCGGGCTTTGATGGCCGCGTCCAGCCTGGGATTGGAGCCGGAGACGTAGGCGCCGAGATTGATCAGGTCCTCCGACTGGCGATAGAGCGCCAGAGCTTCGCGAATGCGGCGCGCGTAGTCGGATTGCTGCGGCGTGGCGATGCTGGACTGAAGACGGCTTACCGAATCGAGGATCTGGATAGCGGGATAGTGGCCGGCCGCGCCCAGTTCGCGCGAGAGCGTGATGTGCCCGTCCAGGATGGCGCGCACGGCGTCGCACATCGGCTCGTTGAAATCGTCGCCCTCGACGAGAACCGTGAAGAATGCCGTAATCGAGCCGCGATCGAAGTTTCCGGCGCGCTCGCAAACCTTCGGCAGCAGGCTGAAGACCGAGGGCGTGTAGCCTTTCTGGCTGGGAGGTTCGCCGGCGGCGAGGCCGATCTCGCGCTGCGCCATGGCGAGGCGGGTGATCGAATCCATGACGAGCAGAACGTCTTCACCCTGGTCGCGGAAGTATTCGGCGATGGCCAGCGCCACGAAGCTGGCGCGGACGCGCAGCGGCGCGGGGCGGTCGGATGTCGCAACCACCACGACGGAGCGGCGCATGCCCTCCTCGCCGAGATCGTGTTCAATGAACGCGCGCACTTCGCGGTTGCGCTCGCCGATCAGGGCGATCACATTGACGCCGGCCGAACTGGAGCGGGCCATCGAGCCCAACAGCGTGCTCTTGCCGACGCCGCTGCCGCCGAAGATTCCGACGCGCTGACCTTTGCCGCAGGGGAGCAGGCCGTCGATGGCGCGTATCCCGGTGACCAGGCGCTCGTCGATATGCGCGCGCTCGAGCGGGTTCGGTGGATCGGTGTACAGGGGACGGGTTTCGGCGGCGAGAACCGGCGGGCCCGCGTCCATCGGCGCGCCGAATCCGTCGAGCACCCGGCCGAGCAGGTGCGGCGAGACTTCGACTTCGCACTCTCCGCCGCGGGCAACGATGCGGTCGCCGAGACACAGCCCGTCGGTTTCTTCGAGCGGCATCGAGAGAACGCGTCCGTCACGGAAGCCGATGACCTGGGTGCGGATACCGCGGCCACCGCGCGTGCGGACTTCGCAGAAATCGCCGATGGCGGCGGCGGGTCCGCGCGATTCGACGATCAATCCGACCAGCTCGACCACTTCGCCCTCGTGACGAACGGGGTGCATGCGGCTCAGGATGGTGGCGTATCGGCTGAAGTCGAGTTCGACGGAGGGGGTCATAGGGTTAAAACCAGGACAGGCTGAAGCCTGTCCACACATGTGGGGCGGGCGGTTCCGCCTGCCCGGTCCGTTTGAGGAGCGCGTTCATAGATGTACCAGGCGATCAGCCAGGCCGCGGCTGATTTCTTCGAGCTGCGTATCGATGGACGCGTCAATCAATCCTTCCGACGAGTGCACCACCAGCGTTCCGGGCGCGCAGCCGGGATCGGGCTCGATGTGGACGCGCCCCGCGTGGCTCGCCGGAACCGCCGCGGTAATGGCGCCCGCGAAGCGCGGATGGACGGTCACGCGGTACGACTCGGAACGCGCCAGATGCTCGAACGCCACGCGCGCGATCGCCGTGAGCGCGCCCTCATCCACGCACAGCTCGCGGTGCAGGACGCGTTTGGCGATCAGCAGAGCCAGTTGCACCACGTCGCGCTCCGCATTCCGGCGCAGATCGGGACGCATGGCCAGAACTTCGGTGAGCGACGCATTCAGCCGCTCGAGCACCGGCTGGAGGTCGGCGCGCGCCTGCTGCTCTCCCAGTTGCCGGCCCGCCTCGAAGGATTCGCGTTTCGCGGCGGCGAGATCGGCATCGAGTTGCGCCTGTCGTGCCGGGAAAGCCAATGCGGGTTCGTCGGAAGTCGAGTTTCCCGAGTCCGGCGCCGCTTCAAACGAGCGCGGCCCCAGTTTCGGAAGCACAAACGGCTGTGCTTTGGAGACTCCGGCGCCGGTCAGAACCTTAGACAACATACTGCTCTCCCACCGTGCCCTTGAGCGTCACCACGCCCTCTGTTTCCAGCTGGCGCACAACCGCGATAATCTGCTGCTGCGCGGTTTCGACCTCTTTGATGCGCACGGGACCGAGCGATTCCATCTCCTCGCGCATCATCTCCTGGCCGCGCGCGGACATAGTCGCCATGAAGTGCTCCTGGAGCTGCTCGCTGGTCCCTTTGAGCGCGTACGTCAGGACCTTGCGATCCACCTTCGCCACGATGTCCTTGATCTGGTTGATATCGATCAGAAGCATGTCGTCGAATACGAACATCAGGTGGCGAATGGTCTCGACCATGTTCGGATTCTGCTTGTCGATGACGTCGAGAATCTCTTTACTGGTGCCCGAATCGAGGCGATTGAACATCTCGGCAACGGCGCGGATGCCGCCATAGGATTCGCGGCTGAATTCGCCGATCGCCTGCAGTTTCTGGCCGATCACGCCTGCGATCTTGTTCACGATCTCGGGTGAAATCTGATCCAGGTTGGCCATTCTTAAGGCGACATCGGCGCGCAGTCCGGGAGGCAGCGAGACGAGAAGGCCGGCGGCCTGCGAAGGGTTGAGGTGCGAAAGGACGAGCGCAATAGTCTGCGGATGCTCGTTGTGAATGAACTTGGCCAGCTGCTGGGGATCGACCTTCTGCAGGATATCGAGACTGGCGAATTCGCCTCCCAGCGCTTTGGCGAGGCGATCGACGATCTTTTTCGCAACCTCGGGGCCGAAGGCGTGATGCAGCATCTTCTTGGCATAGTCCATGCCGCCGCGCACGACGTAGTCGCGGCCCATGTTCATCTGGTAGAACTCTTCGAGAATGGCCTCGGCCTGCTCCGACGTGATGGAGTCGAGCCGGGCGATCTCGCGGCTGACCAGCTGCACTTCGTCGTCGGAGAGATTTTTCACCATCTCGGCGCTGGCCTTATCTCCGATGAGCACCAGGATCATCGCGGCCTTGCGCAGGCCGGAAATGCTTTCGGAGGCTTTGGCGACGGCGTTGGCGATCATGACGTACGCTTCGTATCGAGATCGGAAATCCAGGTGCGGAGCACGTTGGTGCTGTTAACGGGATCCTTCTGAACCGAGTCGCGGATATGCCGGACCAGGACCTCGGTCTGCTTCGTGTTTTCCGGGAGCTTAATCCGGCTCAGGGCTTCGGCTTCCATTTCCGCCTGGTGCGCCGCCTGTTCGGAGATCAGTTTTTCCATCTTGTTCTGCGCCGTTTCCGCAGCGATCGCACCGGGCGTGGCGGCGTCTGCCGCCGAAATGGCAACGGGCGCTGTATCGGCGGCTGCCGCGGGCCGGCGCCGGACCAGCAGGAAAACGGCCCCGAGGATGAGGATGACCAGCAAAATCGCGCCTGCCGCGATGCCAAGGACGAGAGGCTGCTTGAGGTCCCAGCTCTGCCCCGGCTTCACAGGCGGGGCTAACGGCGACGGCGGTTCGGCCGACAGAGTGTTTTCGAACGGCAGCGATTCCACGGTGATCTGATCGCCGCGCGTCTCGCTGTATCCGGTGATGCTGGCAATCATGTCATGAACGGCCTTGATGACGTCGGCGGAAGGCGGAACGAGGGTCTTGCGCGCCTTGGCGCCGGTTCCGTCCCAGCGAACGGTCTGGTCAAGCAGCACGGCGGTGGAGATGCGCCGCACTGCGCCGCGCGGTGAGACGATTCGTTTCACGGTCCGGCTGGGCTGGTAAGTCGTGTTCGAAGTCCGGCGCAGGACGCCGGAAGAGCCGGCGCCAGCCTCGCGGGCGGGTGGCCGGGGCAGGTTCGACGCGGTGCCGGGGGTACCGCCCAGCGCCGCCGCGCCGCCCGAGGATTCTTCGGTGGTCTGAGCAGTGAGGATGGCGGATTTTTCCGGATCGACCTTCTCCTGGCTCTCTTCGCTGCTGGTGAAATCGCAGTCGACGTTGACGCCAACGCGAAAGCGATCGGACCCGACGAGCGGCTCCAGCGCTGCGCCGACTCTGGCCGCGAACTCGGATTCCATCTGCCGCTGGTACTCGAGGTTGTTCGCGGCGAGTTGTGTTTCCGCATCACCCTGGGTGTGCGGACGGTTCAAAAGACGGCCGCTGGCGTCGATGATGGCCACGCCGTCCGGCGAAAGGCCGTCGACCGCGCTGGCCATCAGGTTCGCGATCGCAACGACGCTGGGCTGAGCCAGCGGAATGCCGCGCCGCAACCGGAGAACGACCGTTGCTTTGGAGGGCTGGCGGGCATCGAGGAAAACCGATTCTTTCGCGAACGTGATGTGAATGCGCGCCTGCTCGACTTCGGTAAGCGTGCCGACCGTCCGTTCCAGTTCGCCTTCGAGCGCACGCCGGTAATTGACCTGTTCGGCGAAATCGCTGGCTCCAAGATTGGTGCGGTCGAAAAGCTCAAATCCGATGCGCCCCGTCTTCGGCAGGCCCGCGCCGGCGAGGGCGAGCCGGGCTTCGGCGATTTGGGCGGACGGCACCAGGACCGTGGCGCCGGTTTCATCGAGGCGGTATTCGATTCCCCCCTCCCGCATTTTCTGTGTGATGGCGGAGGCGTCCTCCGGCGACAGCGAGTTGTAGAGAACCCGGAAATCGCCGTCGTGCTTCCATTTCACGATTCCGAACAGTATGGCGACGGCCAGAAGCGGAACGAGGACCAGAGATGTTCGCTGCGCGGGGCTCAAAGAGGTCCAGATTCGTGTTAATTGATTCATCTCCGGCCCGGCCGACTCCAACTACATCGGCATCTTCATAATTTCCTGGTAGGCGGAAACGAACTTATTTCTCACTTGCTGGAACAATTCGAGCGAAAGTTCGGCGTGCTGGGTGGCGAGGGCGACGGTATGGACGTCCCCCTGGCCCCGGACGAGCAGGTCCATGGTGGCCGTTTGCGCGTTTTGCTGCGCACTTTCGACCTGGTTCATGGCGCTCGAGATGGCGCTGGCGAAGTCTCCCCCTGTGGCCGAGGATCCTGAGGTCCCAGGCAGCGCGGGGACGGGAATGGGACTGATCTGGCTGACGTTCATGGCGCCTCTTTCAACAGAACTTCATCGGTCAACGGAACAGATCGATCGAGCGGGCGATCATGTCTTTGACCGCCGAGATCGCGGCGACATTCGCCTGATAACTGCGCGAGGCGCTCAGCAAATCCACCATTTCCTCAGCGGGGTTAATCTTCGGAAAGGCGACGTAGCCCTGCGCATCGGCGTCCGGGTGGCCGGGCATATAGCGGCGCTCGGGATCGCTGTTGTCAACGGTCACGTCCGACACCGCGACGCCGTCGCTCTGCCCGGATACCATCGAAAGCTGGTCGGCAAACGACCAGGTAACAGGCGTGGCGGTGAAGACGGCGTCCTTCCGCTTGTAGGGGCCGCCTTCGGGCGTTCGGGTGGTGTCCGCGTTGGCGAGATTCTCGGTAATCAGTTCCGCGCGGGAGCGTTCGGCGTTCATGCCCGATGCGCTGATCGAGATGGCGCTGAAAAGGCTCATGAGGAACGACCTTCCTCGATGGCGGATCGAAGGTTCTTGAGCTGGGCGCGAATGCTCTGCGCGGCGACGTTGAATTTCAGGGTATTTTCAGCGAGAAGACGGGCTTCGCGATCGATCGAGACGTTGTTGCCGTCGTTGCGGGTAACGAGGTCGGGCGCATCGATGACGGTGGCGCGCGCTTCCAGAAACGCGGTGGAAAAGTTGGAAGGCATCTCCACGTCCTGAGCTTTATAGCCAGGCGTATCGGCGTTGGCGATGTTGGAGGAAATGACTTCCTGCCTCTGTGAAAGATAGCTGAGGAAATTTCCCAGCTCCAGTCCCGTTTGATTTACCGGCATATCGGATGGGGTGCATCGCGCGGGCCAAGTCAAGTTGTTGGCCCGCTTGGAACGACGCCCTCACTGGCCGCCAGGAACCGGGCGAATTGCCAGGATTTTGCCGTGCGGGAGGAGGCGGGAAAAGCAGACTGGGCGCCACGTTGTTCCGGACGCCCGGTTCATCGGGAATGCGCTGGTTCAGATCCATCAGCTCTTCAGAAGCGCGAGTACCGCCTGAGGAGCGGAGTTCGCCTGCGCCAGAGCGGCGAGTGAAGCCTGCTGGAGGACCTGCGCTTTCGTCAGATTCGCCGCTTCGGCCGCGATGTTGGCGTCGCGAATGCCCGACTCGGCGGCCGAGAAGTTGGTGATCTGCGACTGCGCCAGATTCACCGCATAGCCGAGCTTGTTGATGCCCGCGCCGATCTGGCCCTGCACGAGACCGAGATTGGTGACGGCGGTCTGGATCGCCGCAAGCGCGGCAATCGCGTTTCCGGTGTTGGAGCTGCCAGGCGCCGGCGCGATCACGGCAACGGGTCCGGTGCCGCCAAACAGATTGCCGGTGCCGCCGTTGGCTCCCTGCGTATAGGCCGTTTCGTTCACGTTGAAGCTGTTTGTACTTTGAAAGGAGATGCTGGGGTTAACTAAATTGGTGTTGGTGACGGCGTAGATCCCCGTGCCGGCGAGCTGCGTGTTGAGATAACTGATGGCCGCCCCGATGTTCCCGGCGTTTCCGGAATTCAGGGTGACATTTGTGGCCGGACCTGAGCCAGTCTGGAAGGCAACCGTTTCGGAGGCCGATGTCCCCAGTCCTCCGTCGTCGCTGAAGGCCGCAAAATTGCCGCCTGTGCCGGTGGAACTGTCCAAGTTGTAGTTGGACGAATTGGTAGCGAACGAATTCGCAGCGGCGACGACATTAGAGGCGCCGCCGGCGAGGGCGCCGGCGGTCACGGTGAAGGCGGCGCTGCCGCTGAACGAGAGGTATCCGTCGCTGGCGATGGAGGCAGAGATACCGTAAGACTGCAGACTCGTATTCAGCGCGGTGACCACCTGATCCCCGGTCAGGCCTGCGACGGTGCCGTCCACCGCGATGCCGACAGTCTGGGCGCCTGCGGACGATCCTGTATCGAGATTGAAAGTGAAGGTCTGCGACCCGTTGACGTTTCCCGACAAAAACTTCACTGCCGTATTGTTGAGGTTTACAGCGTTATTGGTTAATTCGGTGCCGCCGCCGGCGACGTTCGTGTTCTGGATGCCGAGGGCAGTGGAATCGATGGCGTTACTGGCGCCGCTGAGATCCACCGTAACCTGCGCATCGGCCGGGTTGTTGGCGCCACCCACGTAGGTCGTGAGTTGGGTGTTATAGGCGCCGCCGGTATTCAGATTGACGTTGGCGGCCTGCTGGTTGATTTCCGACAGCAGCCCCTGGTATTCGTTGTTCAGAGTACTCCGGTCGCCGGCGAAGGTGGAGGAGGCCGACTCGGTGGCGAGCGTGTCGAGGCGGTCGAGGATCTGCGAGATGTTGTTCGCGCCGCCATCCACGATCTGCAGCGCGGAAACCGCATTGTTGGCGTTGAGCACGCCCTGGGTCAACTCGGTTGTGTCGGCGGTGTAGGTATTGGCGACGGCGAGACCGGCTGCGTCGTCGGCTGAAGAGTTGATGCGGTAGCCGGTCGACAGTTGCTCGATGGTGTTGTTCTGGAAGTTGGTATTGATGTTGATCGCATTCTGCGATTCGAGGGAAGCGATGTTGGTTTGAATCGATAGCATTCCTTGCGTCCTTTTGCGATCCGAATCCGTCATCGTGCCGGGCCGGGTTCTCGCGAGTCCTTACGCCGGATGCAGTGCATCGCGCGGGCCAGGTCAAGTTGTTGGTATGGTTGGGGCGGCGGCCTCGCGGGCCGTCAGGAAGCGGACGAATTGCCAGGATTTTGCCGTGCGGGCGCGGATGCCAGAGCGGAGCGATTGAAGCTTGCAGCCGCGCGGAGACGGACGAGGGTTGCCGCGGTATCGGCGCGCGAGGCTTTGGCCACGATGACTGTTTCCCGCAGACGCAGGAGATAGTCTCCCAATTCCAGCGGATCCGCCGGCGGCGTTTGCCGGGAAAGTTGTTCCGCCAGTTCCAGGGCGTTTCGCCAGTCGCCGCGGTGCGCCGATTCCCGCAGGGAGTCGATCAAATCAGAGGGTTTGGAGTCCATTGGTGGAGTTGTTATTCGAATCGGTGTATTGGGCAAACAGGCCGGTTACGAAGGTGACTTGGCTCTCGAGGGAGGCGAGCGTAGAGTCGGCTTGCGCAATCTGGTTCGTCAAATTGGACTCAAGCTGAGTGAGTTGCGTTTGCGCGTTGGAAATTTGGGTGTTCTGATTCGTGATCTCGTTCGCGACGGAGGTCTCTTCTTGTTTGATCGCGCCGGTCGTTGGGGCTTCGAGGCCGCTGAGGAGAGTAGTCGCAGCCTGCATAAAACCACCCGTCGTGGACGTACCCAGGGTCGACAGCAGTCCGGCGAAGTTCGCATCCGCGGCAGCCGAAAATGTCGTCGTGTCGACCGACATCTGCCCTGTGTCGTCGAGCGTTATGCCGTAGTTTGCCAGAGCGGAGTTGGGCGACCCGTTGCTCCACGTCCCCAGTTCGTTCAGAACGCTCGTCAGCGTGTCGAGGAGACTGTCTCCCTGCAGCGCGCCGGCGTTCTGGCCGTGCTGCGCGCCGACTGCGGTGACTGCGGCGTTATAGGCCGTGGCGAAGGAACTGAACGCCGATGCGAGACCGCTGGCATCGTCGCTCACCGTGATGGTCGTGGCATCCCCGGCAGTGCTCTGCCCCAGGAGACTTACGGTCAATCCGGGCGACAGCGTGATCGTACGGCTTGTACTGGTAATCGAGGTCGGTTGTCCATTAAGTTCGTAGCTGGCCAGCGCGCCGCCCGACGAACTGGCGATCAGATCGTTCCCGCCGGAGTCGGTCAGATCGAGCGTCTGATCTCCAAGATTCACGGCCTGCAGGGACAACCGGTAATCGGCCGAGCCCGACGAACCTACATTAATGATGGTGGCCTGAACTTGCCCGCCCGCCTGTGTGTTGATGGCGCTGGCGAGATCCTGGAGGTCCGACGAGGCAGGGGTGATCGTTGTGAGCGTGCCATTGACGTTCAGGGTCAAAGAAGACGATGTCGTTATTCCCTGTGTCGATGGAGCGGTGACGGCCGTGGACCCCGCAATACTCAGCGCGGTCGAATAAGCGCCCAGGTTGTCGACCTCGATGGAATATGTTCCTGGTGTGGCGCCCGAGGCGACGCTGGCGCTAACGATGGTCCCGTCGGATACGGAGGAGCTCACGAGGGTAGAAGTGAGTGCGCTTTGCAAACCGCCGATCGACTCCTGGAGCGATGAGAATGTCGCGTCCATGCTCTGAAGCGCGGATTGTGTGGAATTCATGGTGGTCAGGCCGGCTTGCAGAGTCTGGAGCGGCAAGGCGGCGATCCCTTCGGCGCGCGTCAGTACCTGTTGCAGACTCGAAGCAAACTTGCTCACGCCGGTGAAAGCGGGCGGCGCGACGGTGGTCGGAGTAGTAGCTGAAGTCGACATGCTTGGATGCGTTTCAGGCCGGAGCCCCGAATGGAATCCGGCCTGTTAGTTCACCTTTCCATCAGCTCTTCAGAAGCGAGAGCACCGCCTGAGGAGCGGAGTTCGCCTGCGCCAGAGCGGCGAGCGAGGCCTGCTGCAGGACCTGCGCCTTGGTCAGATTCGCCGCTTCGGCAGCCACGTTGGCATCGCGGATGCCCGACTCGGCAGCCGAGAAGTTGGTGATCTGCGACTGCGCCAGATTCACCGCGTAGTTGAGTTTGTTGATACCCGCGCCGATCTGGCCCTGAACAAGACCGAGATTGGTGACGGCGTTCTGGAGCGACGCGAGCGCGGCAATCGCGTTTCCGGTGTTGGACGCCGTAGGAGCAGGCCCTGCCACCACGACCGCGCCCACATCGGCGTTGGCGGAACCCGCCGTGCCCGAACCGAACAGGTTTCCGGTGCCACCGGTGCTGTTGGCGGTCAGATTGATGTTGAAAGACGATGTGCTTTGAAACGAGATACCGTTGGCTGTCGCGTTTTCCACGGCGCTGATTCCCGAGCCACTGAGACTGAGTGCAGTATTCAGAGTTTGCAGGGCCTGCTGAATGGTTGTTGCGTTGCCGGCATTGGCATTCGCAGTGCCGGAAAGGGTCACTAAGGTCGACCCGGTGCCATTCTGGAACGTGATCGATTCCGAAGAGCCGCCTGCACCGGCGGTGAAACCAACGAAAGCTCCGCCCGCCGTACCCGCACCGTTCAAAGCTACCGCACTGTCTGCGGTGTAGTTGGAGGTGTTTGTGGCTATCGAGGTGGTGGTTGCCGCCACCGAACCGGCGGTAGTGCCGGCGCCGAGGGTTGCCGCGCCAGTCAAGGTAAACGCCGTGGTGCCGCCGAACTGAAGTTTTCCGTCGTTCGCAATCGACGCGCTGATCCCGTAGGTCGCCAGCGCGGTATTCAATTGGCTCACCACAGCGGCGCCGGTTATGCCGGCGTTGCTGCCGTTGACGGTTATACCAACCGCCGTGTTTCCCGTAGCGGTGGCGATGTTGAAGTTGAAGGTCTGACTGGCGGTTCCACTTCCGGAAAGGAAGGTTACCGCTGTGTTGTTGAGGTTTACAATATTATTCGTTAACTCAGTGCCGCCGCCGGCAACGCTCGTATTCTGGATGCCGAGGGCGGTGGAATCGATGGCGTTGCTGGCGCCGCTCAGATTCACCGACACCTGCGCATTGGCCGCGCTATTGGCGCCGCCTACGTAAGTTGTGAGGTTGGTGTTATAAGTCCCGCCGGTATTCAAATTGACGTTGGCGGCCTGCTGGTTGATTTCCGACAGCAAGCCTTGGTATTCGTTGTTCAGAGTACTGCGGTCGCCGGCGAAGGTGGAGGAGGCCGACTCGGTGGCGAGCGTGTCGAGGCGGTCGAGGATCTGCGAGATGTTGTTCGCGCCGCCATCCACGATCTGCAGCG
>Ga0181536_10004840_pt1 | contig 14080 bp, 16 predicted proteins | sample PEATcosm2014_Bin_41_FD_121105 | JGI IMG/M metagenome (GOLD analysis project Ga0181536, IMG submission 121105) | Peatland microbial communities from MTU Mesocosm Facility, Houghton, MI, USA - PEATcosm2014_Bin17_60_metaG | ecosystem: Environmental > Terrestrial > Soil > Wetlands > Peat | place...
CTTCGGGCAGTTGAGCTCGTATGCCCGCAAGGCCCTGCGCCGGATGCGCCAGCGCCCCACGCTGGTGATTGCCTTCTGGCAGCAGGCAGAACTGTTTCCGTTGTAACTATATTATGCAATGCTAAATAGTTCAGGCTGCTGCTCCTTATGAACTGGGTGACTTTGATCTTTACCCCGCCTACGTGCGCGGCGAAGCCTATCTGGCTGCGCATCAAGGCACCGAAGCCGCAGCCGAGTTCAAGAAAATCCTCGACCATCGCGGGATTGTAGTAAACGATCCGATCGGCGCCCTGGCGCATCTCCAAATCGGCCGCGCTTACGCCATGCAGGGCGACACTGCCAAAGCCCGTGCCGCTTATCAGGATTTCCTCACACTCTGGAAAGATGCCGATCCGGATATCCCCATCCTGAAGGAAGCCAAAGCCGAGTACGCAAAGCTGCAGTAGCAGCGTGGCGATCTTCCAACCATGCCTGACTTGCTTGCACAAAGATTGTCAACTCCCGCTAACAGGCGATAGCGCTCAAAACCCCTGAACCCATCTATAGTGCTCACGCTTGCATCGCCCAGACGGTCTGCCGTAGTCCCAATGGTGCGGCATGGGAGGCCGTCGCCATGGGCAAACAGAAAACTAAGCCGAATTACCGTCGCCGAGTGCTGCGGCTGCCGGATCTCGATCATTGCAAATTGGCCGTGCTCAACAGCCTCGGCTCGCCAGCCTCGCGCCGCGTCTACGAGTACGCCATCGATCAATTCATTGCCTGGTATTGCTCCGAACCTCGCCTGGCCTTCAATCGCATTGTGGTCGTTCGCTACCGCATGCACCTGGAAGGAAGAGGTCTGGCGGCGAATACCATCAACCAACAACTCGCGGCCGTTCGACGGCTCGCCCACGAAGCTGCAGATGCTGGTTTGCTCAGTCCCGAACTGGCGGCCGGGATCAGCCGCGTAAAAGGGGTCAAGCAGCTCGGGTTTCGCTCCGGCAACTGGCTGAGCGCAGAGCAAAGCTCAGAAGTACTGCAACACGCTTCTGGCGATAGCATGCGCGCCAAGCGCGACTACGCGATGCTGGCCATGCTGTTTGGCTGTGGCTTTCGCCGATCGGAGCTGGTGGGTTTGGAGGTGGATGAAATCCAGATGCGCCAGGGACACTGGGCAGTCGTAGACCTGATCGGCAAGGGTGGCCACATCCGCACTGTGCCCATTCCGGCATGGGTCAAAGCCGCACTCAGTCAGTGGACGGCAGCCGCAGGGGTCACCGAAGGAAAGATCTTTCGGGCAGTCGCCAGGACGGGCAAGGTATGGGGTAAGGGCATTTCGCAGAATGTGGTGTGGTACGTGGTCCGGTCCTGCTGTGGGAGAGCGGGCTTGGAGCACATCGCACCTCACGACTTGAGGCGGACCTGTGCGAAGTTGTGTCATGACAGCGGAGGAGAGCTGGAACAGATTCAGTTCTTGCTCGGGCATGCATCAGTGCAGACCACGGAACGCTATCTCGGCTGCAAACAGAATCTCGGACATCCGGTGAACGATCTTTTTGACCTCGGAACGGTCGGGCGGCCGCATGAAAACGATGGTGAATCTTCCCCAGTGAAATCCTCCGACCCTGTAGAAAAGGCATCTCGGCAAGGGATAGAATGCCGCCACGGAGGATCGGACCATGACCAGCCCGTCTGCGACTCAAGACCGCTATCCCTATCAGAACGAACCGATTTGGTCGAGGTCAGAAAAGATCATCGCCCGCAAAGTCTTCGACGCTGCCCTGGGGCGAGAGCTTCACGAGGTGATTCAGGAAGCACAGAAGAGGGCCAGCCAGATCAAGCAGTCTTCGGATCTGTGGGACTTGGAACATTACCTGACCCAGCGCCGTAAAGAGATCGACCGCAAGTACGACTATCGGTACTCGCAACTGACGCATGTGTTCGGGAGACTTTTACACGAAAAGCGACTCCGCGAGGAAGAGCTGCGCGGCTTGCGAGAGGACAAGCTTAAGTCGATCTGTTCTTTGGCTAAATTCTTAGCGGAGGACGCGGCCTGACCTGCATTCTGAGCGCTATGGCCTGGTTTCGTAAACCATCCAGACTCCTCTCCCATCCTTGGCTTTTCCGTCGTGGAACATTTAGCGTAGCTTGACCTAAGAGACTGGCTGTGGTACGGATTGAAAAAACGCAGGAAAGTTCCCTATGCGTGGGTTTCTGACAATACCCGTGAGTTGAATATGAAACGTATTGTTGTAGGCATTGTGTGCGCTCTGACTGCGCAGGTACTCGTGGGCCAGTCCACGCCGGATGTTCCGCTGGGAATCGTTTCGGATTGGACGCACCGTCATGTCCTCTACCCGGATTCGAAAGACGATTCCGTGATGGCCCGCATTCGAAGAGATCCGCGCTGGGTGCAGAATTGGTATCTCCGCCATCGGGAGGCTTGGTGGCCGGAAAGCCATCGCAGGCAACGCGAGCGCAGAGACTGGACCGTGCCCTTGGCGGCATCCTCTGCGACGGCTTTTGAGCCGCTGTTCGACTTTGCCTTCACCCTTGGTCCCGACACGGGGTACGGCACCCTAAACACAACAGACGTTGGCGGTGGTGAATTCAACGCTACCGCCGGCCTCCTCACCGTGACTGGCGGGCAGGACGTTGGCTCGCACCCGCTGTATCCAGGTGGGCCAAGCGTAACATTAAGCCCAAGCGGATTCTTCGTGTACGATAATGATCTCTTCCCCTCAATGGACCCCGTGATTGATACCGTGGGGGGGCCTCTCTTTATCAGTGGCAGTTTGGAGATCAACCTCTTCGCCTATGGTCCCGACAGTTATTCCTTTTACGATAGTACCAGCTATCACAATACGGGAACCTCATTCATCCTGAACACCGATCCTGGCGGAGGCCAGACCTCTCCTGCCAAGTTTGTGTTTGACGTTAACGCGGCTCCAAGCTGCACGAACGACTACGTGGTGATCGGTATTCCAGCGAACCCCGCATCGGGCGGTCAAGCCAACATCGTTGGAGTAAACAACCTTTATAGCGGCGGCACTGGCGCACTGTGCTCGACTGGGCCGGCGGTGATGTTCGCCTACGCCTCAGGCACCGGACAGGTGCCGGCTTCCGTGGCCATCTCGCAAAATGGGAGCCAACTTGCCTACATTGAGAATCTCATTACTGGCAGCTCCTACTTCCACGTCCTGACCATCGGTACCACGAGTAACGAAGGAACTAGCGCGACTACGGCAGTCGTGCCGGGTATTGGGGGCAGCAACGCCGTGGACCAGAGCGTGCTGCTTTCGCCCGACGGCGGGACTACAAATCAAAGCTCGACGAATACCGTCTGGGTAGTTTACACATCTGGCGATGCCAACGATGTCGCCTACGCCACTACCTTCAGCACTGCCGGGACTGGCTCGGGCTACCTGTACAAGATCAGCAACGTGTTCAACGGCAGCGCCCCAACGATCGTTTGGATCGTCCCCATCACTGCAGTTCCGTCGACTCCGGTCTACGATCCGGTATCGGAGAACATCTTTTTTACGGATAGCAACGGCAGTATCGATTATGTGACGGACAATGGCACGCCTCCGTCGGTGGTTTATGGCGCGGCTCTGGCTCCCGGCACGACTTCCGAGAATGCCGTGGTCGTCGACAGCACCAATCAGATGGTCTACGCTTCCTTCAACTCCAACGGGACCAACGCCCTGGTCGTGCAAGCCCCCACGAGCTTGGCGAGCAGCGTCTCCGTACCCGTGGGCACGGCAAGCACGGTCTACACCGGGCCATACGAGCCGGACTTTAACAACGCCTGGTACACAGGATCTGGGACGCCTAAGCTGTACATCGCGGGAACGGGCAGCGGGACGATTCCGACGCTCTACAGCGTCGGGTTCAACGGCAGCGGCGTGCTGAACAGCAGCGCCGACGCTACAACCGCGGCTTTGACAACCGGCACGGCGGACTCGTCGCCGGTGACGGAGTTCTACAACGCAACGCTGGCGACGGACTACCTGTTCGTGGGGGTCACGGACCATTGCATCGCTGCTGGTGGCGGAGCTGCGGGCTGCGTTATGAGCCTGGACATCACCGGCGGCTTTCCCATCGTCACTACCGCACTGGCTGCCGCTGGAGGCACCAGCGCCATTATCGTGGATAACAACAGCAGTCTTACCGAAGCTTCGAGCATTTACTACGCGACCAAGACCGGGGCGAACCTGGTCAAAGCCACGCAGTCCGGGCTGAACTGATGCGGGGCATGCTGGTCCTGAGGTGCTGGCTTAAGTCGCGGTTCGCAGGCTTGCTAGGAAACTTTGCGGTTATGTCTGCACAGGAATTCTGTGGCATCCATTTTCCCGCAGGTCAGGGCCGTCGTCACAAACACTTGCTCGTACCGAAAGGCGGGCTTGACATAAGGCTTCTTGGCTCGCTCTTCCGGAACCAGTGGCTTGTCTTCCGGTTCCGTATTCCCATCTGCCCTTAGTCGTTGACCCCTGGGAGCGGATTCGTCTTCGAGGCTGAATTTTTTCTCGGTGTCCGGAATCAGGGGCTTGCCATCAAGTTCTGGATTCCCATTTGCCATTAAGCACCTACCCCTGAAGGCAGTTCGTTCCCGAGACTAAATTTTTTCTTGCCGGGATTATACAGTTCAGGGTTGATAAATCGCAAGTTCACGCAATATAAAAGGCGCCCATTTTTGCCGTAGGTTGTTGACCTGCCCCCTGCTTTCGTTCACGCAAGAATACGACAAAACTGTTTCTGATCGGTCCCCTTTTTCTATTACGAGCCGAGAGTTAGTTTCCGGCAGTTGTTGAGCAAGTCAGATCGCGGCTAGCCGCGATCTGACTTGCAAATTCGTGAGGCGTGCGCTCCCCCAAAGATCGGTGAGGGCGACTCTCGTTGTATTCTCGCCTCCAAGCCTCGATGATCTGCCTGGCCTCCGTCAAGCTCGCGAACCAGTGCACGTCCAGACACTCGGCCCGCAACGTCCCGTTGAACGACTCTACATAAGCGTTGTCGGTCGGCTTCCCCGGCCGGGAGAAGTCGATCCGTGCCTGATTGTGGTACGCCCATAGATCCATGCTCTGACTGGTGAACTCTGATCCGTTGTCGCAGAACAGGAGCTTCGGCGCTCCTCGCATCTGCCGAACCGCATTCAAAGATCTGACCACATCTTCGCCCTTCAAACTCTGGCCTACTTCGATTGCGAGACTCTCTCGGGTAAACACATCGAGGATCGTTAGAGCGCGGAACCTCCGTCCATCCGCCAGTTGGTCGGCTACGAAATCCAGACTCCACACCTGGTTGGGTGCGGTTGGGCGGAAAGGTTCGCGGCGATGTAGCGATGCGCGACGCCGCTTCCGCGGTTTGTGTCGCAGGCTTAAGCCTTCTTCTCGGTAGAGTCGATACACCAGCTTTTTCCCTACTTTCCAGCCTTCGCGGTTTAGCAGCACCCGGATTTTCCGGTAGCCGTAGCGAACCCGAGTCTGGGCGATCTCCCGAATCCGCAACCGCAACGCTGTCCTCGGTTCCTGCCGGCTCTCATATCGAAACGTCGAGACCGGCAGACGCGCCACACGGCACGCACGCCGCTCGTTCACCCGATAGGTGTCGTGCAGGTAGTTCACCACCGGGCGGCGCCGCGAGGGCATCACAGTTTTTTTGCCAGCACATCCTGCAGCATCACCTTGTCCAACGTGAGCTCCGCCACCAGCCGCTTCAGTCGCCCGTTCTCTTCCTGAAGCTGTTTAAACTGGCGGACCTGGTCAGTCTTCAGCCCCTTGTACTGCTTCTTCCAGCGATACAGGGTCTGCTCCGTGATCCCCACTTGCCGGATCAGTTCCGCAACCGGCACCCCGATCTCGGCCTGTTTCAGTACGGCGACGATCTGCTCGACCGAAAACCGCTTCCGCTTCATTTGGCAAAATCCTCCTTCGTCGGATTTTGCCGGAAACTAACCCTCAAACTGTATTAACTTTCGGGGAGCCGCTCAAAGGAAAGGGGAAGAGGTATGTCGAAGAGCAGGGACACGGAGGCGCAGATGATTGGGGCGCTGAAGCAGTCGGAGGCGGGGCGCGAGGCGGAGGACGTGGCGCGAGAAGTCGGCGTGTCAAAGCACACGATCTACGCTTGGAAAGCGAAGTACGGTGGGATGGATGTGAGCCAGGCGCAGGAAGCAAAGCAGCTGCGGGATGAGAACACGAAGCTGCGAAAGCTGGTGGCGGATCTGAGTCTGGACAAAGAAGGGTTGCAGTCGGTGATCCGAAAAAACGGCTGGAGCTCGTAGCCTTGAAGGCGGCTGTCGAGCAAGTGCGCGGGGAGTATGCCTTCAGCCAGCGGCGGGCGTGCGGCCTGATGACGATGGCGGTGTCGAGTTACCGCTACGAGACGAGGCGCACGGATGAACCGTTGCGCACGCGGCTGCTGGAGTTGGCGCGGGAGAAACCGCGCTTCGGGTATCGGCGGCTGCATGTTTTGCTGGGTCGCTCGGGAGAGCATGTGAACCACAAGCGGGCGCATCGGGTGTATCAGGCGGCGGGGCTGATTTTCCGCCCTTGACACAGGTTACAGGTAAAGTGTAACCGTCCCGTTACCCATAAACTGTCGCTGCCTGATTACGGGTGCACGCTGTAGATGCTCACCGCTGCCGCCATGGTCACGGCAGTATCGATCGCTCTTGCTGCCGCAATGCGCGCGCCACTCACCGGAACAAAAAGAATATCGTCAGCCTGCAATGTCACGTCGGGAGCCTTGGCCTCAAGCATTTTCTTCAGTTCAATCCGCGTTTCAGTCATGCCCGTGGGCGTCTTGCGGAGAATCCGCGCCCCGCTCATTTTTGCCGTATGGTTCGTCCCACCTCCCAGAGCCAGGGCCTGCAGCACAGTCAGCGTGCCGTTATAGACGAGCAGGCCGCTGGGACGGTCCACGTCGCCGACGACATAGATGATGGGAGCCCGCGGGATGGTGATTGTGTCGCCGGGCAGTATCTCGATATTGCCGCTCAGGTCGTCGGCCAGATTGCGCGGAAGATCAAGGCGGATCGGTTCCGGCTGGTTGCGGCGAATGATGGCGATCTTGCGCGAGGCGCTATTCGTGAATCCGCCGGCTTCAGAAATTACCTCGCAGAGCTTCCGCAACATCGGGGTAAATGCCGGGTTTATTCACTTCCCCCAGGAGGATCACGCCTTGAGAAGCCGCTTCGTCAACGAAGATGGTCACATGCGGGTTGCGCACGAAACCACCGCCCGTTAACCGTTTCTCGATCACCGTCTGGGCTTCTTCCTGGGTCAGCCCTTCGACGTGAACGTAATCAATCAGCGGGAGGTAAACGTCACTGGAATTGCTCACCCGCGCTTTGGTGGCGAGTTCGGGAACGTTGTAAACGTTGACTTCAATCAGGTCGCCGGGACCGAGCTTCGTGACCCCCGCCTGGTCAGCCGTGTCCTTGGCCGTATCGGAGGCCTTTTCTTGAGATGCCGAGGGTGTCGCCGACAGGTTCGTCGCGGCTTGCGAAACCGGCAGCGTCGCAGGCGTCTCCGCGGGCGGTGCGTTCTGCCCAGCCTGGCTGCCACTGGTGGCGGGTTGCTGAGCCGCGGCGCCGACCACTAACGCCAACCCCGCCAGCAGGCACAAAAGGATTCGGCTGCCGCGTGTCCTACTCCGTGCGCCCGCTCTCATGGCAAGGCCCGTGAAACAATCATGAGGATTTGACCCGCAGTTTAGCACAGCCGGATGCCTTGCGAGGCCGCGATTTTCCAAGGGTAGTGTCCTAACAGTGCGTTGCTGCCTCTAAAGCGGCACAGAAGTATACACGACGGGGCAAGCATCGGACAAAAATACGCGATCCTGTTTCAATTCCGTAAATTGTTAACTCGCGGGATGTGCTGCGGAAGTGGTCCTAAGAATGCGTTGATGGTCTATTTGGAAGGGACTTCTTTGAAGCGAGTACCGCCGCAATCAGGGCAGGGAGTTCCGGCGGCTGTCAGGCCATTGTTGCAACTACAGGCTACTAGTACCGTAGGAATGATGACGCCTTTCTTCTTTTTCTTTTTGACCAGACCCACGCGAATTAGGTGTTCTTCCGTAGTCCAACCCGCCGCTGCCAGAAGTGCCAAGAGCAACTTCGGCCTATAGGTTTTCCCTGGATGGTAGTGGATTACGACGCGATCAGAAGTTGGATGTCCGTAACGGATGTATGCAACAGTGGCGTCACGACTAGCAGGATCTTTGTGATAGCCATCCGCCTCAAGGGCAGCGATAAGCTCATCTGCTGTTGTGGCCCTTATTTGGTTCCATACTTCTTGTGAGAAGGCCATGAAAGCTCAACGTCCTGCATCAACACTCCTGCCGGCATCTTCATCAGATGTTGATGCTCCTCGATACTCTGTTGACAATAGGGGCCAATCGGTATGGCTTCTTTGTTCTGTGCGAGTGAATTTAGATACACGAGAGCGGCCTCGCTTGCATTGTTAAATGCTTCTTCTTGGGTCGCTCCATCAACATGGAGTCCCTTGAAAGCGGGGCAGTACGCATGGAATCTGTCTTCATCGCGCTCGACGATGACTTGGACTTTGAGCGTTATACTCTTGACTGGATTGAGAGCTTCCACGTACATAGGATGCGCCTCGCTCGCGCTGCCTTGAAACGTTACCCAGGGGATGAGCGCAGCACCGAAGTAGCAGGACTTCAGTACCAAGTAACTATAGCACGGAATTCTCGTCTTTTATCTTCAACGATGTCAAGCACTTGCAACTAGTTCATCAATACTCCATACGTGGTCCGTGATTCCAGCGGCCATGCAGGGCGTGGCTTTCAGCGATTGGTGCACGCGGCAGAAATTGTAATAAGCAAAGTGAAGAGTCACGGCTGCTCTCAGATGCGACAGCTTCTTGCTGAACGCATTTGTCAGTCCTAGGCCGCCACCAGTCAGCAACGCAGTATTAGGACACTACCTTTCCAAGTGAAGACTTAGTTTTCCACAGCTTTTTCTTGACCAGCGATTGCAAACGCCATTCGGGTATTGCTAGAGTCTCAGCATCTTCAACTCCTACGGGAATCTGTCTGTTCACTATGAACTGCCGGTGAGCGCTGCAATACTGCAGAATGTGCCGGGTTGCATGCCGAATCTGCGGGCTGCTTGAGGTGGCTTAGTTGACTGTCGTCTTTCTGGCGATATTCCTTGTGTCGCTACTGTCGGCGTTCGTGTTGACGCGATACGTGCGTGATTTCGCCACCACCCGCGGCTGGGTCGCTGTTCCCATTCAAGAACGCCATCTTCATTCCGCCCCTCTGCCCCGGCTGGGCGGCGTTGCCATCTTTGTCTCGTTTTCCTGCAGCATCACGGTGGCCGCGCTGTGGGCCCTGCACAATCCCCGCATGCACTCGGCCTTTCCCTTCAAGACGCTGCTCACCATCCTGGTTCCCGCAGCGCTGGTGTTTCTGCTCGGGGTTTATGACGACCTGCGCGGCGTAGGCCCTTATTTCAAGTTTTCGGTGCAGGGCGTCGCGGCTACTATGCTGTTTCTCGGCGGCCTGCGGATCGTAAACATTCCGGTCCTGTTCGGCGATCACCGCCTGCCGTGGTTCATAGGTTTGCCCTTCACGGTTCTGTGGGTCCTGGCCATCACCAACGCCTTCAACCTGATTGACGGACTCGACGGGCTGGCCGCCGGCTCCGCCTTGTTTTCGACGTTGGTGGCTTTCGTGGTGGCGCTGCTCAACGGGCCTTCGCTGGTTACCGTGATGACGATTGCGTTGGCCGGGGCGATTCTCGGTTTCCTGCACTACAACTTCAACCCCGCCACAATTTTCCTGGGGGACTCCGGCAGCCTCTTCATCGGCTTCCTTTTGAGCGCCCTGGCCCTGGAAGGAGCGCAAAAGGCGCCGACCATCGTCGCGGTTGCGATCCCGGTGGTTTCTTTCGGCTTGCCGATTCTGGAGACCGCGCTATCCATCGTCCGGCGCCTGATCAGCGGACGTCCGGTGTTCACAGCGGATCGCGAGCACATTCATCACAAGCTCCTGCAACGTGGCATGACGCATCGCCAGGTGGTGATTCTGCTCTACGGGGTCTCGGCGGTTTTCGCCCTGTTGAGCCTGTTCCTGCTGTGGCCCACGGGAAGCTCGCTGGGCCTGGTGCTGGCCGTCCTGGGCATTGGCATCTGGATTGGGGTGCAGCATCTCGGCTACCTCGAGTTTGGCGAGCTGGCCCGCGTGGCCCATCGTACCCTAGATCAGCCGCAGATCTTCGTTAATAATCTGGCCATCCGCCGCGCCACCGAGGAACTCAAAGTTGCCCGCGATTACGGTCAGGTCCGGCGCATTCTCGTCGCCGCCTTCGACGGCAATGACTTTGACAGCTTCGAACTGAAACTCGACCTGCTGCCGGGAGAGCCCGTGCCTTTCGACCCGGCGCAAACCTCAGGGGTGCGGCACAGCGCACTCTCGTTCCGGTGGAGCAAACCCGGAGTTTCCAAAGCGCACGACGGCTCGCAGGTGTGGACGGTTGCTCTGAATCTGGTGAGCTCCGCCAACCGCAGCCGTGGGATCCTTCTGGTGCACCGCTTCTATTCTCAGCGCGATCTTCAGGTTGACATTAATCTGTTAACGGCGGCATTTCCCACCGCTCTGGCCGGCGCGCTCGATCGCACCCTGGCGCACTCGGCGCAGGTGATCCCGCTGCCGGAGCAGGACACGTCGTTGATTACCGCCGCCCAGGCGGGATAATCCGTTTTCCGCAAGAGCAGATGCAATCTCGCTTTGCCCCGCCTATCTGCAGGTATGCACATTCTTCACGTCGTCGGTGCCCGGCCTAATTTCATGAAAGCGGCTCCGTGCTGCGGGCGCTGGCCGCCCATTCCGGATCCAATGCTGCGTTAGTCATCACCGATTCTGGGGGGAATTCAGCAGAAACCACGTTTCTTGGCGTTCCCTGCCTCACCGTGCGCGAGAACACCGAGCGGCCGGTCACGATCGCTCAGGGAACCAATCAGCTGGCAGGACGGAACCTGGAGCGTTTGCAAGTGGCGGCAGAGGAAATCAACGGAAAGAGTGGAGCAGTGGCAGGCCTGCCAACCCGCCACCACTGCCGGGTGCTTCTGTGGGACGGTCACGCGGCCGAGCGCCTGGCAGAGATCGTCCTCCGCAGTCTCAGCGAGTGAGAAGCGGCGGGCAGAGTTGCAGCTTGGCGCTGGCGTAGGAGTTGATTTCGCAGTTCAGGCAAACTTCTTCAAACGCTGGTGCTGTCCATTCCATGATTTCCCCCAGTCAGCGGTCCAGCGGGCGGACCGCACGCTGGCTGTAAGCATAGCCGATCGGCTGAGCGAGATCAATGTCGGGCCCTGAAGTATGCCTCGGGCCCTGAAGTATCGCCCGGCTTTTCCACACGGGGAACCAGTGCCGTCACTTTTGCGCCGCTCGCTCTCTCGTTACCTTCAACAAACTCCGATCTGAGCGAGGATTCCGCAATCATGTTTAGCAAGACTGTGTATGGCTCGACCTTCAAGGACGTTCCCTTTGTTCCTCTGCAGTCCGCAACCTTCTGCGTCCAGTGCGAGCTGATCAGCATCAATAGCAAGCCCTGGTGTCTGGCGTGCAGCAGCCACGCTTTGCTGGGACTGTCGCGCGTGCTGGGAGGATCGCTGCGCAACCAGCAGACCGCCCATCTGATTACCGATGCCGAACTCGACAGTCTGGTTCGCGACCTGTTGCGCACCGTGCCCGATCCCGCGGTTCTCAACGCAGACGAGCACTCCCGTATGCCGTCGCTTGCTCTGCGCACGCAGCTGCGCGTGGCCAACGCCGCGCACCCAGCATCCGGAATCCACGCCATGGCGATGACCGAGGACGCCGAAATTCAGCTCCATCCCGCAGAGTTCGATCTGGAGCCCGCCATCAGCGCGATCACCGAGCGTGCCCAGCATCTGACCGGGGCGACCGGCGCGGCGATCGCCCTACGCGCCGGCGACGAAATCGTTTGCCGGGCCCGCACCGGCCGCACCGCGCCCGATCTCGGAGTTCGCCTGCAGACCGATTGCGGCATCTCCGCCGAGGCGGTGCGATCCGGCGAGATCATGCTCTGCCACGATGCCGAGCGCAATCCGCGAGTGGATCTGGCCAGTTGCCGCCGCTTGGGCGTGCGCTCCATCCTGGTTTCGCCCCTGCGTCACTACCGCCGTACGCTGGGGATTTTCGAGGTATTGTCTTCGTCCCCGGGCGCCTTCGATCAGCGCGATGTGGCTACCATGCAGCTGCTCTCCGGCCTGATGGTCGCCGCTATCTCCCGCATTGCCAGCCTGCACCAGACGCGAGCCCTGCGCCGGGCTGGCTGAGATCCCACCGGGATGGGCTCTTCCCCGGATAACCACGCCCCGTCGTCCTTCCGATTATCTTCCTTGCTTACTTTTCCACAGTCCCGCGCTAATATAGAGCGAGATTACAAGCCCGTCCCCCATGGCAGCGCCTGCCCCGCCAATACGTCCGTCTGTGGCCAACCGCCGCCGCCGTGTGCGGCACAAGATCAAGACGCCGGCTTACGCCACTTTCACTGCAGAACCCAAAGGCGCGATGCTCGACCTGCACGAGATCGTCGACCTCAGCGAAGACGGGATCGCCATCCAATGTCACCCGCCGCTGGAAGCCCACCGGCAACTGGACTTGTGCCTCGATCTGGCCGGCAGCGCGGGGGAGATTTACAGCACTGGGCAGGTGATCTGGACCAATGCGTCCGGCCGCACCGGCCTGCGCTTCTCGGAGTTGTCCGCAAGTTCTTTGTTGCGGCTGCGGGAGTGGCTCTTTCTCAATGCCATGAGCGGAGTTGCCGCCGCCGAGCAGGCGGCTCTGGCTGCGCCTTCCCCAACTGAGCACGCTCCTCTTCGTCCCGGCTACAGCGATACCCTCACTGCCGTGGCGGCAGTGCAGCGGGAGATAGAAGCTCTGGGATCCGATCTTGCCGGCGCGCTGCAGTTGATTGCCGCGCGCACCCAGACCCTGCTGCGGGCTTCGGGCGCCGCCCTTGCCCTTTCCGACGCGCCGGGCACAATGGTCTGCCGCGCCAGTGCCGGAGACGACGCTCCCGCGGTCGGCGTGCGGTTGCAACTCGGATCGGGTTTCTCCGGGGAGTGCGTGAAAACCGGCAGGCTGCTCAAGTGCGATGATGCCGAAACCGATCCCCGTGTCGACCGCGAGAGTTGCCGCGCCCTGGGCATCCGGTCGATCCTTGCGGCTCCCGTACGCGTGGCAGCCAAATCGATCGGGATTCTGGAAGCTTTCGCTCCTCAACCCTCCGCCTTTACCGAGGGCGACAGCAAAGTGTTGCAGCGGCTGGCTGAGACCGTGATCGGGGCAGTCAACCGGGCTGCCCGCGCCGGGGACCTCCCGCTGCCCGGTGCTCCCGCTCCTTTCGAGCCGGCGCCCGGTAGTGTTCTGTTCGCTTCCGCGCCCGCAGAAAAAAGGGCGGAGCAAGCGGAAGAAAAAGCGTCCGGTGGCATCACCCTGCCGCGCTCTCACTTGTATCTTCTGATCTGTGCCTTGGCCGCGATTTCCACTGTCTTGGGCATTTACACTGCGCCGTGGATTCAGAGCAAACTCCGGCGCGCGCGAACCCAACCACAAACCGTGCTGGCCTCGTCGCCCGCGCCGAAACCGGAGATTGCTGCTCCCGAGGATCCGTCCGTCTCGACCGCAACTCCAGAAGAACTTCGGCGGATGGCTGAAAACGGCAACGCCGCCGCCGAGAATGCGTTAGGCCGGCGTTACTTCCAGGGCGACGAAAAGAGCGGAATTCGGCAGGATGAGGCGGAAGCCTTTCGTTGGTTCAGCAAGGCGGCCGAGGACGGAAGCCTTCAGGCTCAGGCCAAGCTCGGCTTCTTGTATTGGAGCGGCCGCGGCGCTCCCAAAGACCTGAACAAGGCCTATTTCTGGGCGGTGCTGGCACGCGCCCGCGGCGATCAGGCGAACCAGGAACTCGCCACCCACTTGGCTTCGGGCATGAGAAGGAGCCAGGCCGCCGCCATCGAACAACAGGCCGACATCTGGCTGCAGCAGCACCCTGCGCTCGCCAAGCCCGCCGCCGGCCGCTAAAGGCGGACCTCAGACCTCAGAC
>Ga0181536_10004841_pt1 | contig 14080 bp, 15 predicted proteins | sample PEATcosm2014_Bin_41_FD_121105 | JGI IMG/M metagenome (GOLD analysis project Ga0181536, IMG submission 121105) | Peatland microbial communities from MTU Mesocosm Facility, Houghton, MI, USA - PEATcosm2014_Bin17_60_metaG | ecosystem: Environmental > Terrestrial > Soil > Wetlands > Peat | place...
CCGCGAGGCCGAGGTCGTCATGGCAATGCACGCTGATGGTCACGCGGTCGGTATTGCGCACTTTGGCGCGAATATCGCGTATCAACGCGCCATACTGCTCCGGAACCGTGTAGCCGGTCGTGTCCGGAATGTTCAGCACTGTAGCCCCGGCATCGATCGCCGCTTCGAGCATCTCAAATAGAAAGGCCTGATCGGAGCGCCCCGCATCCTCCGCGTAGAACTCGACATCATCGGTGTAGCTTTTTGCGAGTTTCACCGCCTCAACTGCCATCTTCAGGATTGCCATTCTCTTCTCGGCGAGATTCCGCCCGTACTTGTCATCGCGGAACTTGCCCATGATGTGAATATCGGACGCGCCGATCCCGGTATGGATTCGCGGCCGCTTTGCCCGCGCCAAAGCCCTGCCGCACGAATGAATGTCGTCGGGCACCGCGCGGGACAGGGCGCAGATCGTAACATCCTGAATTTCGCGCGCGATGTCTTCCACCGCGGCAAAGTCTTCCGGCGAGGAGTTGGGATAGCCCGCCTCGATAACGTCCACCCTCAACTGGGACAGTTGCCTGGCTATGCTCAGCTTCTCGCGGCGTCCGAGCCGCGTTCCCGCAGCCTGTTCGCCATCGCGCAACGTTGTATCGAATACGTATACCTTCTCAGGTTGCATAAACAACATCCTTTTTGAATTGGACTGATTTGAGTTGAACTGAATCAGGCACGAAAGCGCCGGTTGTATCGGATTCGCCCCGTCAGGACTGTCTCGAAGTTAAATCGAGCCAGGGTCTGAGGGGCCACTAAGGGCCAGAAGAACGAGGGGAAGGGCGATGCCTGACGCGCGCTGCGATGAACTGAGTGGCGTGGGCATCTACTACGATCCTAAACCAAGCCAAGTGAATGATGCAACAGATTGTCCACCCTGGAAGCTGAAGCCGCAATGTAAAACCGCGGACTTTCGGCCCGTGAAGGCCCGACCGGAAGGTGGGCAGGCGGAGGCTCCCACCGGATACATCCTCGCTGGTCGCGAAGTGTCTACCTAACTCTGGGCGGATTACGCGCCACTCGTACAATGATCCACTCCGAGCGCAGCCCGAGTGCGGGGGCTGACGGATTCCTCCGGTGAATCGCCGCTCGCGGAAACCATTTGAGCGGAAGGATCGGTGACCCGTGGATGTAGCAGATTCCGACGCTCCCCAGCGGCATTCTGGGAGACGACACGGGTAACTGCGAACGCCCAACGCAGCTCTCAAGAAGACAGCTCTTTTCATTCCCTGCCGCCCAGATGGTGAGCGTAGCGAGCCCTTGATGGTTATCGCCGCGTTACGGCGATTCCATGTATCGGGGTTTGAAGCAGGGAGCTCTTTAAAATAGAGATATTGTTGGTGGTTTCATTCCATCGCATAGACTCCACTAAAACATTGACTATCTGTTGAATCCGAGAGCCCGGCCGAGGCTTGCGAGCGCAGACGCTACGGTATCGCGGGGATCGTCTTCAAGTTGTGCCACGACAGCGGCCATACTACCTCCCGCTTGTCGAGTACTGACCGCTTGCTCGACCAGAGGGGGCAGGGGCGGGCACGCTCCCCACGCCGTCGGGTGCGGCGGCTCAGGCATATCGATATCCACGAAGTTGTCCCATTGCGTCGGCGGCAGAATGGCGTACGCGTTCGTTTCCTGGCGCAAGACGAAACGCCCAAACTCGTCTCGATCCTCTCGGCAACGTCTGATCCAGTGGATTATGCCGAGTTGTTTGAGGCGGGCCAGAGCGGTAGCGATCGTCTGACGGCAGAGCCGGGTCGCACGTTGCAGCGCGTTATACGAAGGGTCCAGCCGGCCTGTCCTGTGGTTCAGGAAATCGAATATTAGGCTGTGAAGCACGAGCAGGACGTGGCTGCCGATCACGCCGCCGTGGCATCCTGGGACTTTGCTGCGTCGGTTCCATTCGACAGCTTTATGGTAGATGCGAATGGCCGTCTTCTTCGGCATGGGCACGAAGCGGACATCCTTCGTGGTGCTCCCGGACCACACCTTCCACGAGGCATAGCTCGTGCCATTCTTCAGATCGGCGATGAAGGGCAGGGTGGCGGAAATGTGCTGGGTCCGGCCCCGTCGGACGCTGGCCTGCGAGGTGGGATGGATGAGGTTTTGGCTTGTCATGTACTTCTCCATGGGTTGCCAGCGAGCCATCCAGAGAGGCCGGAAATCGGCGCAAAACATCCCCGTTGCGGAACATGCATTTTCCGCTTGACTTGGGGTCTGATTTCGGGGAAAGTCGGTCCTGCGACAGAACGACTATTCCCCGGTTTCGACCGGCATCACGGCCCGCCACTGGCGGGCTTTGCTGTTTCTGGGTTGCGTATCTCCTCGGATTTGAGAAGGCGAGGCGCGCGAACCGCGCCGCGTGACAGCAAGTGTGGAATCCGGTTTCGATTCGTGTCGAGCCGAATCTTTCGATGATCTGCCGATTGGGGAAAACCACGACGTTTGTTTGAGGTTCTGCGCGGCGTCGGGTGGACGAAGACCGACGCGTGCGATCAAACGAATTGGAATTTGAGTATGGGAAAAGAGAGACGCTCGGCGGTCGGCTCTGTAACGTGGCGCTAGAGCTTTTCGCGCCTGAACAGATAGATTCTCACCGACTGCGCTTCGATGTTCTGAATAACATCGCGGTACTCGGTTGACTCAAGCTCGCTCCGCACCGGGTGCAGGCTTTTCAGAAGGTGCGGCTTCCCCGAACTGTTGCAGTCGTAGACACGGACCCAGGAGGGATTTGATCGAACAAATTTCAGTTGGACCTTACACTGGCCGATCCGATCCTGATCGAACGACAGAGTTGACGTGTAATGACAGATGCCGGGCCTGTAAGTCCCCGGCAAACGGCAATGAAGCATGAGATTGAATGGCTGCCGGGCCGTGAGCGGTTCGAGGAACGGGACCGTAATCTTCTTCGAGATGCCGTCCGGGCCGATCAAGACCGGCTGGATCTTGTGGAGCTTTTGAGGGTCGCGCTGAAGATCGTAGGAGTAGCAGTCGAGCGCATCAAAAGGAAGGGTGCTTCCTGAATCTACGCTGAACTCCATAGCCGTCTCGCGGCGCGCCTGGCAGTAACCGGTATAGTGCCAGACCATGTCGAGGTCGCTTCCGTCAATTGTGGCAAGGTGCTCCGCGGTTTGGACCATCAGACTGCGGTTTACGCGGCGGCGGAGGTTCGCCGCATTAATCGAGTCGATGCTAATGCCCTCGATCTCGACGGAAGCCAAATCGATACGCCGCCTCTGATAGCCCGCGTAAATGGCGAGGGCGATAGCAACGGCCACGAAGAGAGCACCGAGGACCGTGATCCAGCCCCGCGACTGGACAAGACCGATTATCGTGGCGATTGGGCCGAGGAGGGCGGCGATAGACGCCAGAACGTGGGAGACATTTTGCATGAAAGCCAGCGAGCCATCGACCCGGCTGGGCCTATGGCCCGCTGCTGTTGGAGATCCTGTCGCAGACTATGCACGAGGGATCGAGCGGTTTCAAGAGCGTGAAAAGGCAAGTGGCCTTAAACTTCCTGGCCGCCGCCACCGCCACCACCGCCGCCGCCTGCGCCGCCGCCGGAAGCATTAGTCGGCATGTTCATTCGGGTGACCTCCTTTCCGATCCGCGTCGTTGTGTGACGGCTCGGATCAAAGATATCGGCTGGCCTCGCGCGCCTGAGCCGAAATTCACAAACGGGACGTTGCGTTACGTCCGTATGCAGGGGCAGGGACCGGACGCGCCCCGGAAAAACAAATCTCAGCCGTGATTTCCCACCTGACGCAGCTTTGAAGCGCGTCGGCGCAACGAAATGAATAGGGGGAGAAAAACTGCCCAGACCATTTGTTATGCAGTTCGAGATCGTGAAAAGTTGCACCAAGAACGTCCGATGTTTCCTTTTCAAGCGCCATCGTCAGCATCCCGAGCATCTGTGGAAACTTCGCCGCCTCATCGGGTTTGTATCGGCCAATGACTTCCATGTAGCGCTTCTCGCGTGCTTCGCGAGCACTGAGGACAACAGCGTTGCTGAAGGCAATCGCCCCAATCTCGACAAAATCGGCAAATACCTGCCAATGGCTGTGACGATAGCCAAGCTCGGTAATCTGCTTGACGAGGTCCTTTTGATAGTCGGGCGGCGGGCGAGGGCGGTCGGATGCGTGCTTCATTTGTGGCACTCCCGTGTGTCCGAGAGTGCCGATAGGCACCCAATCGCGCAAGAGGGTAAGTTGGCGGCGTCAATCGATCTGCCTCTCCAGCCGTGGCGAGAATGTCCAGTTTTCTTGGTAAAAAACATGACAAATGAACGGATGCATCAAAACCCCACATAGAGTCCTTGTGTATCAATAACGGATAATATATAGTCCACTATGGCAATTTTACCGTAATAAAGGATAAAATATTAGCCATGGTCCTCAAGAGCCCAGATGACGTTCGCCGAGAGATCGCGGACCGCTTCAAAGCCCGGCGCCTCAGCCAAGGGTTGACGCAACGCGATCTCGCGGCGCGCTCCGGAATGAGCCTCGGCTCACTAAAACGTTTTGAGAGCACGGGGCATATCGCGCTGGATTCGCTACTGCGGCTCGCCCTGGCAGTCGGGTGTCTGGAGGACTTCGACGGGGTTTGTGCTGGATCAGCGGAACTCGAAGGGCGAACGCTTGATGAGCTGCTCAAGACGCCGAGGAAACGCCAGCGCGGGAGAGCAAAGTGATCCATGGGCCGGTGACCCTGCTGACGGTCTGGTACGAAGGCGCAGAACGCCGCCGCGTCGGCCGTTTGGCGAGCCGGGAGCGGCGCATTCTGTTCGAGTATGATCCCTCATTCGTTGCCTCCGGCATCGAAATCTCTCCATTCGAGCTTCCGCTCAAAACAGGCGTTATGGAACCGCGACGGGACCTGTTCGATGGACTTTTCGGCGTATTCGGCGACAGCCTTCCGGACGGCTGGGGCCGGCTGCTCCTCGACCGCGCGGTCGAGCGGCACGGCATTGCACGCGGGCAGCTGGGTCCGCTGGACCGGCTGGCCTTTGTTGGCCGGCACGGCATGGGTGCGCTGTCTTATGAGCCGGACCACAGCGGCGAACTCGCTGGCGAAGAAGGGCAGGGCGGGAGGAAAAAACGCAAAGGCGCAGCACATGGCAAGAAGAATGACGCCGACAGCAGCATTTCGCTCGATCGCATCGCCGAGGAATCGCGGATCGTGCTGGCCGGCGACAGCGAGGAAATCTTTGACGAACTTCTCCGGCTAAATGGCTCTTCGGGTGGCGCGCGTCCGAAGATCGTGGCCCAGGTTAGTCCCGATCGCAAGCGGATCATTCACGGCGGAGATCTATTGTCGCCGGATTACGAGCATTGGATGATCAAGTTCGCCTCTTCTCAGGATGAGCGTGATGGCGGCGCAATCGAGTATGCCTACAGCCTGATGGCCGCAGCGGCAGGCGTGGACGTGCCCCCGACGCATCTCTTTCGCACGCGTCGCGGCGGCTATTTCGGGACGCGCCGATTTGACCGCGAGGGGGATCGCCGAATTCATATGCACAGTCTGGCTGGGCTGATTGGCGCCGACTACCGGCATCCGAGCCTCGACTACGACACCTATCTGAAAACGGTGATGGTCCTGACCCGAAACATGGTCGAGGTTGAAAAGGCCTATGCGCTGGCCTGCTTCAACATACTGGCCCATAATCGTGACGATCATGCGCGGAACTTTTCGTTCCTGCTCGGAGAGGACAGACAGTGGGCTCTGGCTCCGGCCTACGACCTCACTTTCAGCAATGGACCAAACGGCGAGCAAAGCATGCTCCTGCTTGGGGAAGGTCGCGCGCCGGGCGTGGAGGGCCTCACGGAATTGGGCCGCAAGCACGGAATCAAGCGGGCACGGCAGATTTTGGAGCGTGTTCAGTCGGCGGTCGCGCAGTGGTTGGAGTTTTCGAAGCAGGCAGGGGTCACGAAAAAATCAGCCTCGCTGATCGGGAAGGCTCTTGGAGCAAAGGCGTAATGAGAAAGGGATTAGGGAATCGTCTCAGTCGTTACCGGCAAATCACTTGCAGGCTCGGGAGGCTGGAGTTGGCGTCGAAAATGGGCGACCACGTCGATCGCCAACTTTTTGAAAGCTTCAAGTTTTTCGATGCGCTCTTCCAGTAACTTGCGCTCAAAATCAGCAGGATCGTCCGTTTGCAGCAGATCGCTCTCGGCCGTTATGATGCGAATAATCGGCACCTCAAAAGTGCTGTCGCTCGCAGCCTCTTCAGCAAGGGTTACCCATTTTTTCGATTTGTCAATTGCATCTCCGGCAGCGCAAGCGAGAAAATACCGTATGAGTAGCCTGGCAGAATAGTCAAATGCGTCTGCCATGCTTAGCCATCGCGATACCTCTGATTCCTCAGATTCTTCCAATGCGGCAAGTCTTGTTGTACGGAAATACTGCGGTGTCGTAATCTGCGGATCTAGACGTTGCAATGCAGTAAAAATGGCTTCAAGGTCCTCAAATGGGCGCACGCCGCTCGGCAGTCGGTGACGGTGCTCCCAAAGCAATAGAATCGCCTCGGCGCATTCGGCTTGCTTCTTCGTCCGCTCGTCGCCGGTGGCATCTTCGGCGGCCTTCATCAATTCCGCTATGTAGTGGGCCATCCATCTTGCCGAGCAGGGTAGCGTTGTCGTCAAGTATGCGCACGAAGTCAATTAGCTCAATTCGGCCCTCTTCTTTGAGAGTTCGAAATACGTCGGCGACTCCGGAGTAGACCGCGGGCGGTGACGTCACGAGCCTATCGAATGACCGTTGATCCATCACCAATTGATCGCTGAGAATAAGAAGCTCGTAATCAGGCAAAAAGCCGTCTTTAATAACGCGAAAGGAAACAGGCGGCATCCAATCAAAAAAAGAAGTGGTGCTGTGGCCGCTGAAGTGGAGGTCCGCGGGGCTACCCCGAAGTCTCGGGCGCGCTTGCCTCAATCCCTTATCTATTCCAAACGCTGTCAGCATCAATTTCATAGAAAGACCTTACCACCATAAACTCCGCCTCTACGGTGGCCGCTGACGGCAGGGGCCAGTTGCTGAGCTCAATGGTAGGTTGTGGGGTCGCCTGCGTTGGCGGAATGCAGTTCGATTTCGGTTTGCCAAGTTCGCTAATGAATGACAAAGGACGCTATCGTCAATTTGGCGCGCGAGTGCCCGGACGGGCAGTCGCCAGCGGCATCGTTGGTTGCAACCATAATCCCAAATCGATTCGACAGGCTTCCCGGACTTTTCCGGCCAGAGTAATAAAGTAGACTGCGGTCTATGGAGGACGGAGAAGAAGATGCTACCGATCGAGACGAGATGCCGGCGGCTGCCGAACTGGTATTGCTCTAACCACCACGGTACAATTCCCCTTCCATGGCATTCGACCCTGAAGACTTCAGGAAGGCCGTCGTCGCATTGACCCTCGGCGGTGTCGCTGGCGCAGCGATCGTCCAGAGTCATCACGACGAGGCGAAGAAGAGCCGCGCCGAGATCGACGATCCCGAAGGGACGGAATGGATCTGCAACATCGTCTGGGACCTGCTCGACGACTGGGAACCGCCCGACATGGATTGCGAGGACGACTACACCGATCATCTCTTCCGTTACCTGCGGCGAGAAATCGGAGCGGAGCTCGAAGAGGACGACCCGGACGTCGCCCTTGAGAAGCGTACGGGAACGCTGCACGGTATTCCTGACATCCTCATCCATGACCGCCTAGTCCTGGAGTTGAAGGTATCGTCGAAGAAGAGCGAGCGCGACCGTCTGGTCGGCCAGTGCTGCGAGTATTCGCGCGGCTATGTCACGTGGGCTATCGTGATTGACTGGCCGGAGCAGCGCGTCCAGAAGCTCTTGGATCTGCTCGAAGCGAAATCTCTGAATTACATCGAGGTCATCGAGTTCGATGAAGCGGAAGGTGACGACGACGAGGACGAAGACTGAGGCGGCTACCCGCGCGGCCGGGCACTCAATTGGCGACAACGTCCTTTATCGTTCGTTGGCCCACCCGGATTAAGCTGGATGTCATGTCAGCAATCGACAACGTGCAAAATGAGGCGTTTTGCAATGCAGTCTGCCAGAGCCTAGTCGGGATTGTGTGCCAGAATCGACCAAAAGGTGATTCGATTGGGACTGGCACGCTCATTTCCATCAATGATCACAAATACATCCTGACGGCAAGTCATGTCGTCAAAGACTGCCAAGAACTCGGATTTTTTCTGCCTCAGGCTGAGATTCGAATTACGGAGCCTGCCCCGACCATAGATCTCGCACCGGAACGAATGGACATTGTGCGTCGGCTCGCAATCGACCGGCAGTACGCCGATCCTCAGTTAGACGTGGCGCTTCTGAAGCTTGCTGATAGCGCCGACGTTCTCCCGCATTGGACGTTTAGAAAGTTGCACCGGTGCAATCATCCTCCGGTCGAGGAATCTGGCTTTCTTATGATCGGCTGGCCGTTCGCGCGTGCAGGTGCCCTAGGCGAGAGCTTGGTAGGGATATTGAACGCTGATTTTCCTATACTTGCGAAGTCCACTGGAGTCTTGCCAAAGTTCGATCCGCGGATTCATTTCGCAACAACATTTCCTTCAGCGGATAAGTTTTGGCCGGGGGGATATAGCTGGTCCGGCGAGCGTTGGGCAGGGCGCAATCAAAGCGGAGGCCGCGACCGATGAGCGCACTGATCAGGTTGGGCCTAAACAAGCTCGCGCCTGCGAGGGAGTTAGTGGTATCGAGACCCATGCCGGCTTGGGAGGAGGTCCACCGCCCTCCGGAAACCGCGCGGACTACGTCTCCTGAGCCGTTGAGCAATGAATCAGCCATGGCCGCGGTTCCGCGATGGTGCGCTGTCCATGACCGGAGGTATGTGGCTTGGTATCGCCGTGAAGATGGCCGGTATATGCACACCAACACGGCCCGCTTAACGGCCGATATCGTGCGCGGCGGGTTTTCAGGCGAGCTGATTTCAACCTCCCTACGAATCGCCGGCGAAGCCATCGAAATCTGTCCTTGGTGCGGCACCTCGGGCTCCGCTGCCATCCTCTGCGGTCGCTGTGGCCAATGGTCCTGCTACGGCCGCTCCGATGGCGATTACTACCACCGGTGCCGTCCCAGTTGTGGCGGGCACGGGAAGATTTCCCCGGATGACCTTGAGGTCAGGGGCGTCATTCCCAGAATGCGGTGACCGCCGAAAGGAGCGCAATAGTTGGAACATAGCAACGACGGCCCCAATCCCCCATTCATCCCGCCGCCGCGGCCTTCCACATTGGGAGAGCTCTTCGAGTGGCACAAGTATCAAGGGACGATGGCGTCGTTTCTCCGCGACATACGGTGGTACGACTACCATCCGGAATCCCGGCCCCGAGATCCCGAACGAGAGAACGGAAGAAGCTCAGCAGGCCGAGACCGGTGAAATGCGCGTCGGGACCGACACCTGAAACGTGACTGGCTGAATGCTCGCTGAACTCTCGCGTCCAATGTCCGGCCGGCCGATGGCGCAGTGACGAGAATACATCCGCGTGGCAGGTAATCACACCAGCAGGAAAACGGCGCGAGTGGCGTCTGTCTGGCCGCTGAAGGCGCCGCTCCGGTATTGGGCCAACGTGAAATGCCTGCTGAAAGACAAGACGGCTAATTTATGCATCCGGACGGCACAGCTTTTGACGGATTAGCCAAGGCGCTGGCCCTTGAGATTGCGGAACGCCTCAGGCCCGAGATTGCTCGTCTGACAGCCCCATCCGTTCAGCCTGCATTGCTGACCGTCAAAGAGGCCGGGATTTACCTCGGCCGCAGCGAGCAAGCCATTCAACATCTGGTTTTCGAAAGACAGCTGCCTGTGGTAAGGGTTGGCCGGCGCGTTCATCTTGACCGCAAGGATCTGGACGCCTTCATTGAGAAGAACAAGGACCGGTAGAGATGTCCCGGAAACCGCAATTCGGATCGATCTACCAGCCCGTGAAGAAGGGCGGCGTGAAGACGTCGGTCTGGTGGATCAGATACTACGTCGACGGCGTTCAGCAGTATGAAAGCAGCAAGAGCCGGCGATACACAGACGCCGAGGCTCTGCTCAAGCAGCGTCTCGTTGAAATTCAGACCGGCGCATATGCGGGTCCGGTGGCGGAGAAGATCAAAATCTCCGAACTGCTCGACGATCTCATTCAGGATTTCGAGATGAACGCCAAGTCGGTGGAATGGGTCCGGCATGTTGACAAACATCTGCGGCCTTTTTTCGGCGAGTTGCGAGCGTCGCGTCTCACGACCGATCAGATACGCGGTTACATCAGACAGCGCCGGGAGGCGGGCATATCGAACAGCACGATCAACCGCGAACTGAACCGGCTGAAACGCGCCCTTAATCTCGGCAGGTTCTCGACACCGCCCAAAGTAAAGCGGCTGCCGATCTTTCCGAGGCTCGAAGAACCCCCGCCGCGAAAGGGCTTCTTCGAGCATGAGGAATTCCTGGCGCTGCGCGACGAATTGCCTGAGCATCTGCGGCCGCCGCTGACATTTGCTTATTTCACAGGCTGCCGAAAGGGAGAAATCCTGGGTTTGCAGTGGCCGCAGGTTGATCTTCGGCGACACGTGGTACGGCTCAATCCGGGAGAAACGAAATCAGGAGAGGGAAGAATTCTGCCGCTGGGATCGGACCTTTTCAATGTCCTTTCGATGCAAAAAGAAACGAGGGATCAGCGGTGGCCAGCGTGCCCGTGGGTGTTCTTCCGGTATGGCAAGCGGATACAGGACTTCCGCGGAGCATGGGAGGAGGCCTCGAAGCGAGCTGCCACGCGGGAAAAATCGCCGGTTCCATCACTGTGGGCCAAGGGTAAGCCTGCCAAGCTGTTTCACGATCTGCGCCGAACAGGCGCCCGCAACCTGGTCCGGGCCGGTGTCCCGGAACGGGTGGTCATGCAGATTGGGGGCTGGAGGACTCGGAGCGTGTTCGACAGGTACAATATTGTGAGTGAGCGCGACTTGCTGGAAGCGGCGGGAAAACTCGAACGGCATCTCGCCGAAGTTGAAACGGAGCGCGTTAAGGCAACTTCAAGGCAACTTTCAGTGGTTCCCAAAGGTGAGCCCTCGTAAGTTGTTGATTTGACACCTGCGGAGGTGGCGGAATTGGCAGACGCACTAGCTTGAGGTGCTAGCGGGAGCAATCTCGTGGGGGTTCAAGTCCCCCTCTCCGCACCAAACATAATAAAGCAGCCGCTCGAAAATGAGCGGAGCCAGAGAATGGGGGAGGCTTATCTCCGCACCCGCATCTGCCGTCGAACGCATAACAGCATGCCCAGCGCAGCACCAATAAGAGGCAGGGTCCCGGGCTCCGGCGTCGACGACGCTTGAGTTATACCTGAACTGTATTCGAGTGTATAGGGCGAGTTAGCCGCCAGAAAAAGCTCAGGATCGATGGATGCACTGATTGTATTGCCGATCCCCGCCGGATTGATCGTGGCTTCCATGAAGACGGTGTAAGCCGTATCGGCATCCACCGTGATCGACGTGTTCGTGAGCTGGCCGAGAGGGGCACTGCCCAAGCCGTCAATACAGTTGGATTTCTGCTCTCCGGCGCCGCAATCCTCCTGAATATAAACCTGTCCCCCGCCGCTGTAGATCTCCATCCAGGCATCGCCCATGCCGCTGGCTGAACCTGTTTGGGTGACACTGGACATGGTGACCAACGACACCGAAACCGGCGAGGTATCGGTAGAGTTGGACGGGTTAAAAGCTTCAAACTCGTATTAATGAAGATACGCCTGCAGGTCCCCTCCGCAAGGCCCCGAGGGGCAAGTCAGGTTTGGTTGAGAGTTGAAGGCGGAAATCGACGGATCCGTTCCGCCGGTTTCCGTAACCGACTGGTATGCGGCGACGAAGCTCTCGGGAGTAGTCGAACTGTTGGGTCCCGCGTTGCCGACGCCGCCGGTCAGTGACCCGAGATTGAGGATGGTGGTAGCCGGGGCGGTCCCGGCCATCAAAGAAATGAACAGGACGGATACCGATAGCTGTGTCCGTACCTGCATGAAGCCAGTACAAGCCCGTCCGTTCAATTTAATACGCCGCCAGAAACGCGGACCTTCCTGAAAAATGCCGATAAGAACACTGGGAACGATGGAGCATGTACGCCCGGCGTGCGTCGATTATGCGCCCCCCGGATTGCGGCATGATTTCAGCGGGACCCCGGAGGAACGAATGATTAGCCTGTCAACATACATGGCGGCGCCTGTTGCCGGCATTGGCCTTCGCACCATTCTCGAAGCGGAGGAGGGCTTCCGGGTCTCGGGTATGTTTTGCAGTATCGACGATCTGGAAGCGCACCTGCGGGAGACGCCGCCGAGCCTGCTCCTGCTGGAAGTCACGCCGAAGCTGGATCTGAACCAGCTGAAGCGAATTGCTTCGATTAACCCCCGGACGGCGATCATCCTGTGGTTCGACACGATTTCCGGCGAATATCTGTCGCAGGCCATGGCCCTGGGGACTTCAGGGGCTCTCGGCAGGAACTCGTCAGTCAGCGCTCATATCGAATGCTTCCGGAAGGTGGCCGACGGATACAGATGGATCGACCGCGAGGCGCGCGGGAAACTTAACTCGACCAACCGGATTGCCCTGGCGCCGCGTGAAAGGCATGTGACGGGGCTCGTCGCGCAGGGACTCAGCAACAAGGACATCGCCTGGTCTCTTGGCCTCACCGAAGGCACGGTGAAGGTCTATCTGTCGAAGCTCTTCGACAAGGTCGGCGTAAGCGATCGCTTCGAGCTTGCGCTGCTGGCGCTGAAGAATCTCACCGCAAATCACGCAACTGCAGCCAGCATGCCGCGCGCGCTCAACGGCGGCAAAGTCATGCCGCTGAACATGCCCGAATTCCTGAGTCTCGACGAAGGTCATGCGGGGTTGATCCAGTCCGCCTGCAGTGAAAAACGAAACTCCCACACCCGGCTTGCAACAGTGATCCACGGCTACAGCAGGGTGTTCATGCACCAGCGCGAGAGTCCCGTGCGGAAGCACGCGGAGCAAATTAACAAGGCGGGAGAATCGGCCGCGAGCCTCACCCACCAGACTGCCGGCTTTCGGCCGGATGGAATTGGCAAACCCCGAGCTGGCCCCTTTTGAATGACATCGTTGTGGAATCGCTCCACATGCGTGGCTATGAGGTTCTTGAGACGCGGAATGGAGCACCGGGCAGCACTATCTTCGGGGTGTTAAGATAGCTCCACCGCCTCGCATGAGCCGGTTGCGGATACATGAGCTCAACAGCCACGAAAGAGGCGCCGTCAGAGCCGGAACGCCGCCCTCCGATTTTGCGGCGGATCTTCCAGGTTCTTCTCGATTGGTTCGTGGCCAGCCGGGACCCTTTTAAGCTGCGGTCCACATTCCTGGTTCTGCTCGCAGTCATTTGCGGAGTAACCGCCTTCATTGGCGCTGTGCCGACGCTGATTTTCGGCCACGATGACTTTTTCATCCTGGAGAATGGCTGGCGCGTTCTACTCGGGCAGCGGCCGCAAATCGATTTCTGGAGCTCCTGGGGGCCGGTGACGTTTCTGGTAGTCGCGCTCGGATTGAAACTGGCCAAAGCCTCGCCCAATGGAATCGGCTATGGAAACGCGATTTTCGGTTTGCTGATTGGTCTTTGGGCATATCGTTTGGGGCGCAATCGGCTGGCGCCGGTAGTTCGCGTGCTTTTCCCTCTCTACGCGGTTCTTTTGATTTGCGCTCCCTATCCGTTGGGTGAATCGCCCAAGGCGTCCTCGCATGCCATGCTTTATAACCGCTACGGATACGCGCTGGTCGTGCTGGTGCTTGTGGAATGCTTTCAGGCGGCGCGAGAGCCAAAGCGGGAGTTGGAGGATTGCCTGGGAGGCATCTCTACCGGAGCCGCCGCGGCCCTGGCGCTGTTTCTCAAAGCCAACTTCTTTCTCGTTTCGCTCCCGCTGATCGGCGCCTCATTGATCCTTCGGCGACCTGCGCGGAAAAGAGTTCTCGGCATACTTCTGGGGTTCGGCCTGTTCGCATTCCTGATCCTGGCGTACTTGAGGTTTGACCTTCCCGCAGTGATACATTCGCTGCGCACTGCGGCCAGTGCGCG
>Ga0181536_10004842_pt1 | contig 14078 bp, 9 predicted proteins | sample PEATcosm2014_Bin_41_FD_121105 | JGI IMG/M metagenome (GOLD analysis project Ga0181536, IMG submission 121105) | Peatland microbial communities from MTU Mesocosm Facility, Houghton, MI, USA - PEATcosm2014_Bin17_60_metaG | ecosystem: Environmental > Terrestrial > Soil > Wetlands > Peat | place...
TACACAAAATCTCTGGTCTCGCAGAATCTACGCCGCTCGATGGATTGGCTTGTTGGGCAGGCAACAAATCACGCCAACTCTCAACTGACAAACTGGCGCACCGACACCGCCAAAAGCAATATCCTTTCCGCCACCAACGTCGGCTCCCTCGCCGTGCAGAGCATGGACTTCACCAAGCTCGACGAGCAGATGCACGTTGTCGAAGCCGAAGCACATAATCATCTCGATCCGCTCGGTTACGATCCGCAGACGCAAGCCGCCGAAGTGTCGAAACTCAAAGGGGGAAGCGTCAAGGATTGGGTCGGCACGGCGATGACCAATACCGCCGATCCCGATGCCTTGACCCACGCAAAGCAAGTTTTCGACCGCTATACCGATCAAATTGACCCAGCGAGTCGGCTTGCGATCTCTAAGGAATTGAACACGCGGCTGCAGACGCGGGCAGTCGATAATCTGGCGAATTATTTTGTCAATGGCATGGTCGCGGGGATTCCGGGCGCGTTCGTTTCCGGGATCAAACAGAACGAGGGATACAAGGACAAACCCTATTGGGATGTGAATCGCTGGTCTGTCGGTTATGGCACTCCCGCAACGGGGCAGAACGAGCAGGCGGATAGGTTTACGCTGGAAACCCGGTTCGAGGACAAACTGACCGATGCTGCACAATTCGTTGATTCGGTCGCTCCGCACCTCGACCCCGGCACGCGCGCCGCGCTTACGTCGCTGACTTACAACACAGGCGAGGCCTGGGCCAAGCAAGGCCTTGGCGACGCCATCAAGGCCGGCGACTTGATGAAGGCGCAGCAGTTGTTCCTGCAGTACAACAAGGTCAACGGCCAGCCCGATCAGGGCGTGATGAACCGGAGACTGAAGGAAGCACAGTGGATCGGCCAGGACACGCCCGGCAACGTGACGCGCGAGGACGCAGCCAACATCCTCGATCGGGTGCGAACCGATCCGGCGTTTCAGGGACGTCCCGAACTCCAAGCCGCAGTCGAAAAGAACATTCTCGCCAAGGCGGCGCTGCAAGAGCGATCCGACGCCATGCAAGCCAAGGCGCAGAAGGAAGCGAGCGACGCCAGCGAACTGAAATTCTTCTTCGCCATTCATGGCAACCAGCCGGTGACGCTCAACGACATCGACGCAGATCCGACGATGACGCGCGAAGCCAAGGAGCGCATGGGCGACCAGCTTCTGAAACTCAACGGCACGGAAGGTCGGGAGGAAAATTCCTACGGCAAGGGATTTTACGATCTCTACAAGAGAGTCCATCTGCCCGACGGCGATCCGCAGCGGATCAGCGATGAATCACAACTCTATAGCCATGTCGGGCCCGACGGCGATCTGTCTGTCAAGGGCGTTGATAAACTGGTTAGTGAGATCCAGGCCCGGAAAACGCCTGAAGGCGTTGCCGAAACCGAGATGAAAGCGCAATTCCTCAAGAACGCACGGGCCCAGATCACCGGGACCGACGAGGGCTTGCACATCAAAGACCCGAAGGGCGATGAACTTTACCTGAAATTCTTGGCCAAGGTTTTGCCGAAGTACGATTCCGAGCGGCGCGCGGGCAAGAGCGCGGCGGCGCTGTTCAATCCCGACGGGCCGGACTATCTCGGCGCCGATATTGCTGGATTCCGCAGGAAGCCGGAGGATTGGTACAAGGACGTGGTCGAAGACCAGAACCAACAGGCCAAAGGCTTCGACGAGACAAAGGTCAAGACGCTCGCCGATCTTCAGTCGGCCTATCAGCTTGGAAATGTCTCCCGTGACCAGGCCAAGCAGATCGCGATTGCGCGCGGTTGGGCGGCGGCGCCGAAGCCGCCGGCGCCGGTTCCGCAAACGCCTGTGCCGATGAGTCAGTGATGCAGGACGCCGACGAACTCTTCCCCGAAAAAGCCGACGCGGACACGCTTTTCCCCGCTGCCCCCGAGCAGAACCGGCAGGCCGGCGTCCAACACTCGCCCGTGCAGGATTGGCTGTTCGGCGACGAGACGGTGAGCCCCATCGCCAAGGTGCTCAACGGTTTCGGCCAGGGCGTGCAGGACAATTGGGGCGCCGACGGCGTCGGCATGTCGGAAGAGATGCTCGACGAAATGAAGAAGGTCGGCATCAAGGCCGACGACTGGCTGGAGAAACGCGGCACCTTGGCAAAGGCCGCCAATGTGGCCGTGATCCGGCCGGCGGCGCAGAGTTTCTACAATTACGCCAAGTGGTGGACGCATATCGCCGACCGCGTGCTGCCGTCGGCGATCGGCGGCGTGACGGGTGCTATCTCGGCCGTGAACGAGCCTGCCGGCAGGGCAGTCGATACGGCCCTTGAAGCCGGGATGGATCCCGGCTTGGTTATGTCGTTACAGGGAATTCCGGTCCCGCCTGTACAGGTTGCCGGACTGGCATTGCGCGCTTTGCAAACACCGCTGCGGATGGTGGAGCGCGCCCGCGAGCTCCGGCTAATCGGCCGCGGCGAGGCCGGCGCCGCCGACACCGGACCCGTCGAGCAGCCGAAGCCCGCAGTAACGCCCAAAGCGGCGGAGCTGGCGCCGCAGCCAGTCACGGGCGCGCCCGAGGAATCGCAGGCGTTGAGCGGCGCGACGGCGGGCGCTGCAGCGCCGCAGGCGCAGGATATTCACGCGGCGGTGCGGCAGGCGGCGCCTGAGTTGTTCGATCATTACGATGCCATCGTGCAGCAAAAGACCGCCCTCGAGCAGTGGGTCTGGCAGGCCGGCCAGGAAGGAACGCAGGCACCTGCGGCGCAAACGCGACTGGCGGAACTCAACGCTGAACTCAACACCATCGCGCCGCAGGTCGCGCAGGCCTACCGGGAGACTGCGGCGAGACTTGGGGGAGAAACGGTCGAACCGGCGGCACAGTTCCGCACCATGACCGAGATGCTGGCCGCTAGAGCCGAGGAAGGCGTGAACCGGCCGCCGGTCCCCGAGGCGCCGGAGGGTGCCCCACCCCGCACAATCGACGAGCAGCGCCAATTCATCGCCGACGACCTCGCCAAGAAACTCATCGCGGCAGGGCGTCCCGAGCAGGAAGCCAAGGATAGCGGCGCAGTCGCGGCGGCAAACTACGTCGCCCTCTCTGGCCTGTTCCGTGGCAAAATAGGCACAGCCGAAGAAATTTACCGCCGCGAAGGACCGGACATCCGAGGGGGAGCAGCGGCGCCTGCAACAACGGCACGACCGCCGCAGGCGCCGACTGCCGCTGAAGTCCCAATCGACAACACCCATACGGTCGTGTCAGGGGCCAATTCGAGCCGCGACCCGAACGGGCCGGTCTATATCGACCCGGCCATCCCGGAGTTTTCGCCAAAACTCAAATATCCCAACGGTCAGCCGGTCCGGCTGTGGACCTACATCGCCGAGCATGAGACCGCGGAACGCGCGGAAATGTTGCGCTTTGAGCAGGAGTTCCGCGCGCAGCATGGCCGTGAACCCACCACAGCCGAATGGAACGATCACTATGACAATGTCGCCCATCCCCAGGTCGCCAATGTTGCCGAACAGGCAAGGCTCAGAGCCGACGGCGTCGACATCAAAGCCTACAACGACGAAATCGACGGTTATCTGGATCATATCGAGCGCGAAAAGAATGAAAATCCGCCCGCGGAAACGATCACGGACCCGGAAGCCGATATTGGACACCATCGATCGAGTGGTAAAGCGGAGCGGGAGCCGGTTCCTGAAGTCTCAGCGGAAGCACGAAAGCCGCCAGAAGCACCCGTACCCGAGCCCGTAATCACGCCAAGGCCGCCAGGACCGCCGCGCGGACCTGCGGCACAGCCCGAAGAGACATGGTCGCTGCTTCAATTCTTGGCCGCCAACGGCGGCATCCGTGCCGACGATCCGTTGATCTCGGACCTTCGCGGCAGTTTCGGCGGCGAAAACAGGTTCATCCCCGGCTTCGGCCAACTGATTCGCCCCTACCGCGAACTCTCGACCGCAGCCAAATCGGGTGGCCGCAAGGCCGCCATGACGCTCGACCAGGCGCTGCGGGCCGCCATCGACGCCGGTTATATCGAGGAACCCGGCGACGTTACCGGCGGAGCAGCGCGAAGGAACATCGACGATCTTCTTCAAGCGATAGATGAAGAAGCGCGCGGCAACCGTGTGTATCGCCGTGGTTATTTGCCGGAAGGCCGACCTGCCGATCCGGCCGAACTCGAATATGCCCAGCACCAATTTATGGAAGGCCTCAACGAGACCGCCCGCGAATTTGGCAGTGAATTGACCGACAAAGAGCGTGCGCGAGCGCTCGAAATCTGGCACCATGAAGGACTTAACGATCATGGCTCAATCCTTGAACGACTTGCCCTCGAAACCCGAGATGCCGCCTCCGACGCCGCCGAAACCGGCGGCCACGAACCCTATATCCCCGGATGGGACGACGCTGCTTTCAGCCGAGCAGCACCGCGAGCAGGCGAATTACCTGAAGCAGTTTCCGGGGCCGAACGCGCAGCGGGCGGCACAGCTGCACGAACTCACGGCGAAGGTGCTGGAGCGCAAGACGTCTGGCAACGATTTGTTGATCGGCGGGTAGAGGCGCGGCCGGTTTCGAGAACGGAAACCTCGTACAACAAGGACACGACCAAGTCCGGCGCCCCCGTGCGCGCCAAGGTCTCGCAGGAGTGGGTTCCGGGCAATCTGGTCAACGTCGGCATCGTCAAGGATTTGCTGGTCGCGGAGAAGCGCGACGATGGTTCCTATACGCTGGTCGCAAAGCCTAACGCCCAAGGCAAGAGCCGATCCTACAACACCAAGCCTCACGGCGGAATCGTGCGGGAGAAGGATGTTGATTTTCTAAGGGCGACGAAGGATTTGCAGCAACAGCATGAAGCCGAGCAGGATGTTGCCGAGGCGACGTATTTTCAGCGCAAGCCGCGCGTGCCGATTGAGCCATCGCCAGAATATGAAGCCGCGCGAGAATCTCATAATCAGGCGTTTCAGGAGTTTCGCCAAGCGCAAGACGATTATCGCTCGCGCAAAGAAAAGGATTTCGACGCCGCAACCAAAACTTTCCTGGCGGCGCGCGCAAAGTTTGATGAAGCAAACAGAGCTTTCGACGAGGCTCATACAAATGAGGCGAAGAGAGCGGTGGCATTGGAGCGCGCCCAGCGCGGGCCGCGCAATCTCTTCGCCGAGCGCGAAGCGCAGGGCCAACTCGGCCTCCCCGGCACGGAACGAATCACCGACGCGGAACGCGCCCAGCGCGCCGCCAATGCGCCATTGAAGCCAGCGGTCGAACAGAAGCCGATGGACGTTGGGCTGTTCGGAGATACGGATAAGCAGAAGGAATTGTTCCAGCAAAAACGATATACGCGCGAAGAGCTAGAGCGCATGGACATCGATGATCTTGATCGGATGGCCTATGGTCATGTCGATGGAGAAACCGTTACGTTGCGCCCGGATCAAATCAAAATAAAATATCCCGGCGATTTAGAAAATCCGCAAGACAAGTTCGAAAAACAGGGAATGAAGTGGGTGCGCTCTGTTGACCGCTCCGAACCCGTCGATGTGAGCATTGGGCAAGACGGAGAATTTTATCTTGAGGATGGGCACCACCGCTGGTTTGCTGCACAGAAACTCAATGAGCCGATCACAGCAAAGATCGAGAGGATTACGGGAAAGCCAATCGAGACTATTTTGCAAAGGCAAGAGAGAGAATTTTCACAATCCCAGCTCGGCAAAGTCCTCTTCCGCGAAGGCAAGCGCCCGATCATCACGCTTGCAAAGACGGCCGACGCCTCCACCTTCATGCACGAGCTCGGCCACGTCTTCCTCGAACAGACGATGCACTATGCCCAACACCCCGAGGCCCCGGACATCCTCAAGAACGATGGCGAGATCATCAAACAATGGCTCGGGGTCAATAAATTCGAGGACATCAAGACCAGACACCACGAGAAATTCGCCCGCGGCTTCGAGCAATACTTGAGGGAAGGCGTCGCGCCGTCCAAGGAACTTGCGGGAGTTTTCGCCCGATTCCGCGATTGGATGCTGCGGATTTACCAGACATTGAAGGGCCTTGGTTCCGAAATCACACCCGAAATCCGAGGTGTTTTCGACCGCCTCCTAGCCGAATCACCCCAGCGGACAGTGATCGCGCCGGAGGTTGCCAAACGCCCCGATTTGCAGGATATTCACGAGAACGACGCAAGGCTGACCGAGCCGCACCATGCGGAAGCGGCGGCCGATGCCATCGAGACCGAACGGCAGCGGGAAGCGGCAGCGCTTCCCCCGGATATTGCGGATGAGCATAGTCGAGGTGCAGCACAAACTGGCACTAGCCCAGCAGAACTTGCACCATTACGAGAGCCTGTCGCGCCTGCCGAGCCTGTCGGCGAGGGCGGCGCTGGCGGCGCACAACCAGGCCCGCAGCCTGCGGGCGGCGGTGAGCCTGTACCAGAAAGCCCTCGATTACGAGTTGGCCAAGGCGAAGCCGGCAAGCTAGAGGTCGAAGCGGTCGGACCCCACGTCCCGCTCGATTCCATGCCCGACAAGCTGACCGACAAGGTCGGCAATATCCGCCTGGAAAACCTCAATACCCCTGCGGATGTGAACGAGGCCATCCGCGCGCTCTACCGCGAGAACAAGGACCGGCTTGACGCCGCCACCCGAGGCAGGGTCGGCGATCAAGCGGTCATGGATCTCGCCACGCCATGGGGGTAAATCCCGCAGTCGTGGCGAACAACATGGACCGGCTGCGGGCGATGTCGCTCGAGGACAACGTGCCGCTTGCAGCCCGCGTCTGGTTGATGCGCGACGTCTTCACCAAGCTCGCCGCCGAGGTGTCGAAGGCCATGCAGGGCGACGATGTCGCCGCCTTCGCCGAGGCGCGGCAGCGCTTCCTGATGGCGCACGAGACGCTGTCGGGAATCACGGCCGAGATCGGCAGGGGGCTTAGGGCGTTCCGCTCCATGGGTGGCGCGGTCAAGGACGCCAACCTCCTGGCAGCGATGTTGAAGGAACAGACCGGCAAGACGCTGTTCCAGCTGCGGCAGGAAATGGCGCTGGGGCGGGCCGCGGAAACCCCCGCCCAAGTCGCGCGGATGGTCAATGATGCGGAGCGGTCGACCTATCAGAAGGTCCGTTCGGGGATCATTTCCTATGTGATTAACAACCTGATCTCGGGGCCGGTCACGCACGCCGCCTATTCGGTCGGCAACGCCGTGGTGCAACTCTTCCGCACGCCTGAAATGATAGCTTCGAGCCTCGCCGGCCGCGGTTTGCAGGCCATGGGGGTCATCAAGGCCGAGGATCGTATCCGCATGGGCGAAGCTGGCCAACGGCTTTACGGCATGGTCTATGGCGCGATCGACGGCTGGTCCGCTTCCGTGAGCGCGCTTAGGACCGGCGTCGCGGTAATGAAGGGCGACCCGTCGGGCATCGATCTGTTCTCGAGCGAGACCGCCTACCGCCCGCAGCAGATTCCCGGCCGCGCTGGCTATGTGCTGGAAACGCCGTCGCGAGCAGTAGCGGCCATCCACACCATGCACTACGGCATGAATTACGAGGCCGAGATCGCCGCCATGGGCTACCGCGACGCCATCGCCAAGGGCTTCGAGCCCGGTTCGGGGGAATTCAATGCCCACGTCGCGGATTTCCGGCAGAATCCGCCGGCCGACGCCATGGCGGCCGCGCATCAGACAGCGCTCGAAATGGTGCTCATGCGCAAGCCCGCCTATGGCGGCCTGCAGAACTACATCGAACGCCTCACCAATCAGTACCTTGTGGCCAAGCTGATCGCGCCGTTCGTGCGCATCGGCGGCAATATCCTGCGCGGCGCCTTCATCGAACGGACTCCCTTGGCGTTTCTCGACAAGGGCGCCCGCGACAACCTGCTCGGCCGCAACGGTCCCGCAAGGCAGCAGGAGCAGTATGGCCGGGTCATCATGGGCACGACGCTCGCGACCGCGACGATCGGATTTGCCACCCAGGGCATCATCACCGGCGGCGGGCCGTCCGATCCGAAGCAGCGCGAAGTTTTGGAGATGACCGGCTGGAAGCCGTACAGCATCAAGATCGGCGGCGAGTTCATTCCCTACCGCAAATATCTCGGGCAGCTCGGCCCTCTGGTCGCGGGAGCGGCCGATATGTACGAAATCGGCCACGCGCTATCGGATAAAGGCTTGGCCGACGCTGCGGCCGCGCTGTCGTTTGGCTTCGCCGAGGTGGTCGCCGACGAGACCTGGATGCGAGGGATTTCCTCGTTCATCGATGCCGCACGGCATTGGGACCGCGACGGCGCAAAGTACCTGCGCAACGTCTCGATGGAGTTCATCCCGTTCTCGATCGGGTTAAAGCAGATTGCATCCTTGACCGACCCGACCTGGCGCTCAGTGCGCTCCGAGATGGACGCGCTGCGCGCCCACATTCCGGGATTGTCGCAAACGCTCTATCCAGTCCGCGACCTGTGGGGCAACCCGCAAGGCGGCGGTGTGATGATGGCACCATCGGCCGCGGTCAACGATCCGGCCACGGCCGCATTGCAGAAGGCCGAATACTACCCGGCGCGCATGTCGCGCAAAATCCGTGGTGTAGAACTGAGCGACGCGCAATACGATGACTTGACGCGAATCGCCGGCCGTGACGCGCATATGCACATCCAGGCGATGGTCTCCAATCCGGGGTTTGATCTCTTGCCCAAGGAAATCCGCCAGAAACAATTGAAGGACGCGATGGATAATTCGCGCGATATGGCGCGTGGCATCCTGTTGATGAGTCCCGTTCTGCTTCAGGCAATCAGGCTGAAACAGCAGGCGCAAGCGGCGGCCTTCCACCAATGACCGATGAAACCCCGCAGACCCCGCGTCCGCCGATCCCGCCGCGTCAGGCGCAGAAGTCGGCGCGCGTGACACGTCCGCAGCACCATAGACCCCGCGCGCCGTTCCTGCCGGCCGAACCACATCCGCATGGCTGGTTAGCCAAGCACCAGGGCCATGCACTGCTTACGGGTGACAAGAAATGAGCGAAGTCGTCACGCTGGTACAGCCGCCAAAGAACGACGCCGAGATCGCGGCCGAGTACAAGGAGCGTGCATCGAAGGTGCTCGGCAATCTCATGGACATCATGCGCGAAGCGGAGCGCAAGGACATGCGAATCGAGTTCACCATCCAGTGCGAGCGGCACATAGGAGATAGCGATGAATGATGTCAGCAAAAACTACATTAAATTGCGTCGTCTTAAGGATGGGCTAATAATTGATTGCGAGCGTTGTGATTTTGGCGAAATAGATTTAATCGACAGAAGCGGAAATCTGTACTTCGGCTTTCTCGAAACAATCAAAATGGAAAACCATCTATTGAGATCGGAACTTGATATTGGTTTCACTCAAATAATGACTGACGATGAAGTGAAGATGTGTAGATTGCGTGAAGCTATATATGTTCTTGAATCTGCCGGCTATGAGCCGGTATTCGATGACGAGGCAATTTGATGCCAGAACTTAGTGCCGATGGTCCTGTCCTGCCAACCGAACCGCATCCGCACGGCTGGCTGGCCAAGCACACCGCGAAACCACTCACGGACGAAAAGAAATGAGCGAAGTGGTCGAACTGAAACAGCCGCAGAAGAACGACCAGGACTTGGCCGCAGAGTACAAAGAACGCGCGTCGAAACTGCTCGGGCAGCTTGCGGATGTCATGCGCGAGGCCGAGCGCAAGGACTTCCGCATCGACTTTCAGTTTCAGCGCGACCAGATCGGGATGCCGTTCTTCATCGGGCCGACGATCTCCAAGAGGTATTAGACCATGAAGACCTTGCGCATCTTCCTCACGCTCTTGCTGCTCGCGCTCACCGCGCCGCTCGCCCGTGCCACCGTGACCAACTCGGTATCGAGCACAACCATCGCCGGCACCGGCTCACTGACGCTCTTCACCTTCAACTTCATCGGTGTCACGGCCAACGACATAACCGTCATCTACACGGACGCCGCCGGCAACGAGACCGTTGTCCCGCAGGGGCAGTACACGCTGCAACTCAATTCCGCGCTGCCCGGCAACATCTGGGGCATCGGCGGCAGCGTGACCTACCCGCTGGTCGGTTCGCCCATCGCCAATGGGACAACACTGACGATCTCGCGCACGGTGCCGAATACCCAGACCGTGAGTTCCAACCAGGGGCAAGCGTTTCCGACGGCGGTCGAAGGCGGCCTCGATCTCCTGGCGATGCAGATCCAGCAGTTGACCGCCACGGGCCATTTGCTTCAGGCGTCGCCCGCAGATACCTGCGCGACGCTCGGCTTTCTGCCGCAGGCCGTACAGCGTGCCAACCAGGTCATCGGCTTCGACGGTACCGGCTGCAATCCGGTCGCCGTGTCCACCCTGCCGTCCGCCACGGTGTCGAGCGCCATGCAGCCGGTCATCAGTGCGGCCTCGCTTGGTGCCGGACGAACGGCGTTCGGCCTCGGCACCATGGCGACGGAGAACTTCGGCGCGGCGCTGCAGGATGACGGCGCCGGCAATGCGCGGGTGAACTTCGCGACCGCGTCGGATGCCACGAATCAGACCGTCACCTCGGCATTCCACCTGACCCAGCGCTTCGCCACTGCGGGCATCACCTACACGTTGCCGCTGTCCTCGACCGTCTGGAATGGCTTCGGCTTCTGGGTCACGGCACTCTCCGGCCAGGTCACGCTGTCGCCCAACGCCTCGGACAATTTCTCCGGCATGGGTTCCGGCGTAGCCCTTATCATCCTGCCGGGACAGAATGTCTTTCTCGCCACCAATGCGACGGGAACATGGTGGGCGCAGAACGTACAGCTGGTTGGGTCGACCACACCGCTGAATATGCAGATCAGCGCCACGGCGGCATCGAACCAGCTGACGATTGCGGTCAAGAATCTCAACGGCAACGACCCGTCGGCCACCTCCCCGGTCCTCGTCGGGTTTCGCAGCGAGACGCTGACCAGCGGAAACACCATCATCGGCACTATCACGGCGCCGTTGAGTTTCACGCTCAACACCACGAGCTCCATGGGATGCACCACTGCGGTTGCCTGTCGGCTGTGGGGGGAAATGATCTGTCAGACGGAATCCTCTGGTGCTTGTACCTCCGTCCTGGTTGGAGTGAGTTCACAATCGACCGCGACGGCGTGCTATCCCCTGTCCGAATATGACCTGCAGACGACCGGCTCGGGGACCGGAGGCGGAACAACCATCAACACAATCCAGACGTCGGTCTCGGCGCTGTCGAGCAAGGCGATCCGCATCGCCTTCTATGTGGAGGACACCTGGACCAGCAGCGTGGGGTGGGGGACTCCGAGCGTGGTGCAGGTATTCGGGGCGGGTGTGCCGAAACCGTGTCAAGTGGTGCAGACGATCTCTAGCGCTCCTATCGCCAGCACGACGAACATCCAGACGACGCAGACGCAGACGGCGATCACGGCGGCGATCACGCCCACGTCGGCACTCAATCTCATTGAGGCCCATTGCACATGCGCCGTAGCGACCGGCGCCGCCAGCAGCGGTATTTTGCAAATGTCGCGTGGTACCACGCCGAAGCTATTTGGAAGCGTCGGATTTATCGGGCAGGCTGGCAGCGGAACGACGGCTTGGATGATGCCACTGACCGGATTCGATAAGCCGGCCTCAACGAGTGCACAGAGCTATTACGTCTTCGGCGAGTGTAGCGGAAACAATGACTGTGTCACCAATGATCCAAGTGGGGGTTTCCAGCCGAGCAGCCAACTGATCCTCCAAGAGATCATGGGCGCGCTCGAACCCGATAACGACAACGGCCTCATCCGAAAGGCAGCGTGACATGGTCGCCCGCTCCTATCTCTCCCACGATATTCCGGTCCTGGGGCCGATCGGCGTTGCCGTCACCGGCATATCGACGACGCCAGTAACGGCCATCGCTGCGGACTTTGTCCGTCATGGAATCCTCTTTCACAATCCAAACCCGACGACCACGCTGCGCATCCTTCCTTTGGGTGCGACGCTGGTCTCTGGTTCCGGGGGAATCGTGATCGTGCCCTACGGCTTTGCCGAGTTCTACGATTCGTCCGGTGGCAATATGGGTGACGACGACTCTCTGGTCCGCGTCAATTGCGGCTGGCAGGTGGTTGCGGATACGGCAGGGGCGGCGGGCTTGACCATCTGGAACTGGACCGAAGCCAATCCCGCCGTGACCTTGGCGCCGATGCCGCTTGTCCAACAGAATCTCGACGTGGATATTTCGTCGCCGTCGGCGCAGGCGGTTACAAATCTCACCACGGTATCGTCCCAGGTTCGCGCCGCCAACCAAGTCCGGCGCGGTCTCTACATGCACAATCCGGGTGCGACCTACGCCAAAGGCATTGCACCGGGAAACATCGCGGCGGCGATCGGCGCCGGCTCGATCGTGCTCCTGCCCCAAGCGAGCAAGGAAATCCGGGCCAGGGGCAAGATCAGAATCAACTGCGCCTTTAACGCGGTCACGGCAAACAACGCCGACCCTGACCTGACGCTGCTCACCTACCTGTGACGGAGACGATGATGCGCGGACTCCTTGCTGGCTTGGCATTGCTGCTCTTGAGCGTTGTGGGAGCGCAGGCGCAGGGCTGCGGCGACAACAATCCAAATTGCATCGTGCCGCTTGCCGGTGTGAACGCCAACAACGGCCAGGCCGCTTCTACGGCTTGGGTGAATAATCAATTCAGTTCACCCGGAGCGTTCGCGCCGAACGTACCGCAGCCACATCCTGCGTCGGGCAATATCCTCTGCCCGAGCGGCTTTAATGGCTCCGCGTCAAGTCCCAATCATGTCCTGACTTGGGTCGATCAGACGCAGTGCTGGACCAACGATGTCCAGCAATGGACCTCCTTTGATCCTTCTGCGCTGCTCGATATTGCCTTGAGCGGCACGCCGAATACCGGCGACGTCGAAACGCTGACTTTCTATTTCAACAGCGCCTCCTACACGATCCAATATACGGTTCAGGCGGGCGATAGCCTGACAAAGATTGCTTCCTGCCTTGTCAGCGCGACAGCGTCGGGCTGCGCCGGCACGGGCAATGTGGGCATCTTGCAGAGCAATGCTGCACTTTACAACAACGTCGCCGGTTCGCAGGGGCAGATTTTATATGCCGTCGCCTCTGGCGCGAATGTCGACACGGATTTCAATTCCGCCGTCACGATGTATCTGAGCAACACATCGACGGGTAGCCGCATCACCTTTACCTATTCCGGCACCAACGGCACGCAGGTCTGCACCAGCGGCACGCCCTGTATCGCCGGACTCGATAACAATCCAGTCCAGCAGATCGAGCGGTGTGCCCCTTCTGGTACGTCGCCGCCCTGCGTCGTTCCGGCACCAGGGAGCATCATCTGGGCGCAGAATTTTATCGGCGCATCGTCGACCGGAAATGCCGACACCACCTATGGCCAAATCGCCATGGCTATCGCCAATTCGACAGCGGCGACCGTTCTCGGCAAGATGGAATTCATCAACAAAAATCATTCCGGCGCCGACGGCTTTTATCTCAGCAACGGTCTGTGTACGGTTGCCTATAGTTGTGAGGGACTGGATAGCTTCGATACCGGCGCCTATTGGGTCGCCGCCCTCGATGAGATTTACGAAAATGCGGGGGTGTGGACTTTCGCTGCCGCGAGCACTCATCCCATAGAGTTCACTTCAACCGGCGGCTACGGCTTCGGGCTTTCGCCAACAGCGGCCGATTTTGAAACAGCCGTGCCCCTGACTGTATTCAATACATCGCCTCTACCAACTGGCGGTAATGCTTGGACGATCACGGGCGGCACCGTGCCGACCTCGTATTGTGAGAATTGGGGAACGACGACTTATCTTCCTTGTCTCTTTACCGGCCTTTCGTTCGATTTTAAGCCATCGAACGGCACTGGCGGATTTACCATCAGCGCCAACGCGCTCCTGCCGGACACAACCAACGTAAGTTCGATCGGTTCAGTTTCCAAAATCCTGGCCAATATCCAAACGACGACGGTCAACGGCATTACCATCACGCCGAATACGGGAACGCTCACGCTCAACACCAATACGCTAGGCGTCGCTGGAAGTGGTGTGTACCTCATATTGGCCGGCTCTGCCGGCACGATGACTTTCCAGGGGACGGATA
>Ga0181536_10004847_pt1 | contig 14062 bp, 10 predicted proteins | sample PEATcosm2014_Bin_41_FD_121105 | JGI IMG/M metagenome (GOLD analysis project Ga0181536, IMG submission 121105) | Peatland microbial communities from MTU Mesocosm Facility, Houghton, MI, USA - PEATcosm2014_Bin17_60_metaG | ecosystem: Environmental > Terrestrial > Soil > Wetlands > Peat | place...
CAGCGGCGCGGCAGTCGCTGGTGCGCGGGCTGATTTATCCGGTGCCGGACCCGCGGTATCCATTTCTGGGAGTGCATTTCACGCGGCGCATTCAGGGGAATGTGGATGCCGGGCCGAATGCGGTGCTGGCGTTCCGGCGCGAGGGATACCGGTGGCGGGATTTCGATTTGGGCGAGACGATGGAAGTGTTCCTGGACTCAGGGTTTCGGGCGATGGCGCGGCAACACTGGAGAAATGGGCTGGGAGAGTTTCGGCGGTCGCTGCGAAAGCGGGAGTTCGTGCGGTCCTGCCAGCGGTTGGTTCCGGCGGTGCGGATGGAAGATATGACGCCGGGTGGCTCCGGAGTGCGGGCGCAGGCGGTGGCACCGGACGGCGTGCTGGTGGACGATTTCCGGTTTGTCGCACGGGAACGGTTCCTGCATGTGCTGAATGTGCCGTCTCCGGCGGCGACGGCGTCGTTGCCGATTGGGCGTGAGATTTTGAAGATGGTACCAGGGGAGATTACGGGGTAGGAAGGTTTCAAGGCTTCAGAGTTTCAAGGCAAAAGCCGTGTACTCTAGGGACTTCTGATTTGAAGCGACTTTTCGTTGGGAGTAATTCGCATGGTGCAGCGTTTCAATTCGAAAAAGAAAGTGGCGGTTTTGGGCGCCGGAAAGATGGGAGCGATTCTGCTGCAATCTCTCTTGCGCGATGGATTGCTTTCGCCGGCGCAAACCTGGGCGACGGTAGCGCATCCGGGGCGGGCTCGGATGCTGAAGGAAAAGTTGAAGGTGCACGCCGGCACCGACAATTCCGTGGCAGTGAAGAACGCGGACATTATTTTTCTCTGCGTAAAGCCGCAGGTGGTAGCGGACGTTGTGCGGGAAATTCATGCGCACGTCCACGCGAAGCAGTTGATAATTTCGGTGGCGGCGTCGGTTCCAACAGACATGATTGAACGGGCGCTGGAGAAAGAAATACCAGTGGTGCGGGCGATGCCGAATACTCCTTGCGTGCTGGGCGCGGGCATGACGGCGCTGTGCAAGGGGAAGTTCGCGACCCGGCAGCATCTGGAAATGGCGACAAAGTTTTTCGATGCGGTCGGACGGACGGTAGTCGTCGACGAGAAACATATGGACGCGGTCACCGGATTGTCAGCGAGCGGTCCGGCATATATCTACATCATTCTGGAATCGCTGGCAGAGGCAGGAGTGAAGGTCGGGCTGCCGCGCGATATAGCGACACTGCTGGCGGCTCAAACAACCATGGGCGCGGCGCGAGTGGTTCTCGAAACTGGCGATCATCCGGCGCTGTTGAAGGATGCGGTGACTACTCCGGCTGGATGCACGATTGACGGCATCATGGAACTGGAAGAGGGCAAGCTGCGCGTGACGTTGATCAAGGCGGTGGTAAAGGCGGTGCAGCGGGCGAAGGAGTTGGCGTTCTCGTAGCCAGCCGCTGCGGCCCACTCGTTCGTAAGAAAACCGAATGAGTAGATTACTGCCTTTACATTCTCATGCCGAAGTTCGTTATCTTAGATTAAGTTGAACCAGCTTATTCAATAAGGGAAGTCCGTATGAGACGGGTGGTCATTCCAATCATCTTTTTGATCCTGGCAACGCTTTGCGCGGCCACAGAAAAGGTTAGTTTTGACGATGTGAAGATTCATCGTCATAAGAGTCCGGACAACCGGATGCTGGTCGACAAGACCGGTGTCCTGACTTTTGATGACGGCGGCCGAAAATTAAGCTTTTCGGACCATGCGGGCGATACATTCGAAGTAAGGTATGACGACATTTCCAAAGTTGTTTTTGAAGTGACCACACATATGCATGGGCCTACGATATCCACCGTAGCCTTAACCGCTGTTGGAGGCGGCGCTCTGGGCGGGATCGCGAAGGCACTACATGTTCAGGACCACTGGTTTTACCTTGAGTATAAGAATGGTGATCACGACGAAAGAATTCTGCTCGAAGTACCGAAGGAGTCGTCTGAACAGGTCATTAGCAGAGCACAAAGCCTTTTTGGTTCGCGAGTCACCATGCCTGAATTTCAGGAAAAGGGTGAGGCGATCGAGAAGGGCGAGGATCTCGACGAAAAACACATCCCCGATTTGCGATCCCAGCATACGGTCACGGTCGACAAGAAAAACCACGCCCTTCCGAAAGTAATGGCTGACAAAGCCACGATAGTTGTAGTTTGCCCTTCGTTGGCTGCCCGATATGCGGGGCATTCGAACCAATTCAAGCTGCATGCCAACGACCGCGTGATCGCTGTGAATAAATTCGGAACTTACAGCTTCGCGTATCTTGACCCCGGCCACTACCACCTCATCTCTCAATCGGAAAATGCCAACGGCTTCGAGATCGATTTAGAAGCGGGCAAGTCCTATTACTTCATGCAGAACACCTTCGAGGGAATAGTGAAAGGACGTACTATGCTCTCGCGAAATAGTCCTGAGCTGGTAATGTACGAGGTCGACGGTTCTTACTTCTCCGACTGGAAGCGCAAGTCCAAGCCCAACGAAGTTGTGCCAGAGTCAATTGCTCATGCCACCCAGTAGCAAGGTAGGATCGTCATCGTCATCCGACTGTCAATTGGGCAAGGTGAAGCTTAGGGTTACATCCGTTTGGAACTGCGCGGGGCGGTCGTGTTGCCGGTAGGGTTGGTAGCGCCAGTTGCGGACGGCTTCGCTGGCGGCGGCGGCTAGAAGCGGGTCCCCACTGAGGGTGCGGATGTTGGCGACCGACCCGTCTTCGGCGACCTGAACTTCAAGGACAACATCTCCGGCGCGATGGGCGGCCAGGGCTTCGGGCGGATACTCGGGTTCAGTGCGGGTGAGAAGGTGGGTTTCGGCCTCCGCTGGTGAAAGCCAGACGCTTTGGGATGGGGTGGATTTCGTTGTAGCGACCTTCCTTGGGCTTGTGGTGTTTTCCGCAGTGGGGATTTTCGTGGTGGACGATGCCTGGACGATGGCGTCGCTACCGGGCTTGGCCGGAGCAGGCCTCATGCGGAAGATGACTTTGCCTTTTTCATAGATGACTAATTCATCGGCAGCGGGAGTCGGAGACGTCCGCGTGGACGCTTTTGCCGCCGTCTTTGTCGACGCCTTTTCCGACGATGATGGATTCACACGGTGAGATGCGGCAGTGGCTGCCAAGCTTTGCTCGGCTGGACAGCCAGGGCCGGCTGTCCCTACGCAATTCTTTTGTGGCGCGCTGATTCCCTCGCGGATAGGCACTTGGGGATGATATGCGGGCAGCCATCCGATGCGGGAGCCGATTAGAAAGCTGACGGCGATGGTGGCGAGAATTGCCAGGCCTCCGAGCGCGATGGTCCAGCCTTCGTAGGGGGTGCGGCGGGCGGGCGGAGTGGTGGCTGCCATGAAATCTGGCGGGCCAAATTCCGGAGGGACGAGCTCCGGTCGGGCGAGCTCGCGAGGAACCATTGCGGCGGCGTCCCGGCGCTGACCAAGTTCAATCGCGGCGCGGCGAATGCGGGCACACTCCTCAGCGAACCGCTCCAGCAATTTCTGATCCGCGTCAGCGAAGGCGGCGGGAGACGTGGAAAATATTTCGAGAATTCCGGTAAATCGAGCCTGCTTGTCGTTGCTGTTGCCAGCGTTGCTGTTGCCATCGTTGCTGTTGCCATCGTTGCCATTGCTATCGAAGACGGGAACGATGAGGATGGAGCGGATGCCGCGGCGGGAGACGGCAGGGTCAACGCGGGGATCGAACTCGGTATCGACGGAAAGCTGCGGCTGACCAGTTTCGAGACAGGCGCCCGAGAGACCGTCGCGAGTATTGAGAGGGATGCCGAGATCAGGGGCGAGGTGTCCGGTGGCAGCGCGACAGACCATTTCGTCGCCGCGGACGAGCGCGAGAGCAGCGGCGGTGGCGTGGGTAGCCGCCGCGGCGCGGGCTACGAGTTCGTTGAGAGCTAAATCGAGGGCGAGGTCGGGCGGAAAACCGGCGGCGAGGTGCTGCTCAAGGGTATGGGTCAGGTCACGGCGCGAATCGTCAGGGTAGAACTCGGACCTCGACATAGGTTGCGGGAACATATTTTGTTCCGGCAGCCTGCAATGATGCGGGGAAACGCAGGCTCAGAGGCGAGTTTGCCGCGAAACGAGGGGGAAGTCAATCGGCTTGCTGGGATTGGTTTGGGGCGGTGACGGCAGTCACCTTTTCTTGTGAGATTCGGATTCCCGTTCCTGGGCTGTTAGACGCGGCAATTGGTTTGGAAATGCTGCCCCGGGTGGAAACACTGCTACAGTAAGAAAGTGCACACCGACGAGCCGGAGGTGCAAATGAGAATGGTGAAAATGAAAATCTAAGGAGAGCAGGCTCGCTATGCGCATCGCGGTGGTCGGTTCCGGATATGTAGGCTTGGTAAGCGGGGTGTGTTTTGCGGATTTGGGACACGAGGTTGTCCTGGTCGATAACGACGAAAACAAAATCGCGGCACTACGTAACGGCGAGATGCCGATTCATGAAAAATTTCTTCCCGAACTGCTGATGCGGCACCGGGGCGAGCGTATCAAGTTTTCCGGCGACTTGCAGGCGGCCACGCGGGAGAGCGAAGTAGTGTTCATCGCGGTCGGGACGCCGCCGACCGAAAGTGGCGACGCCGACCTGTCCTACGTGGAGTCGGTGGCGCGGGAAATCGCCGGCGGTGTGGACGGATACAAGGTGGTGGTGGAAAAGAGCACGGTTCCCGTGTACACAAGCCAGTGGATCCGCACCATCATCATGAGAAACGGAGCCGATCCGGCGCACTTCGATGTGGCTTCGAATCCGGAATTTCTGCGGGAGGGGACGGCGGTAACGGATTTTCTCTATCCCGACCGCATCGTCGTGGGTGTCGAAAGCGAGCAGGCCGCGGACGTGATGTGCCAGCTCTACCGGCCGCTGACCAGCGGGTGGTACTACGGGCGGGGGGATGCGATTCCGCGTCCAGACGCGGCCTCAGCCAAACCGCCGCCGCGGTTGATCACCACGAGCACGAAGAGCGCTGAACTGATCAAGCATGCTTCCAACGCATTTCTGGCAATGAAGATTTCTTTCATCAATGCGGTGGCATCGATCTGCGAATCGGTGGGCGCGAACGTGCAGCAAGTGTGCGACGGGATTGGAACGGATTCGCGGATCGGGCCACGATTTTTGAATCCCGGGATCGGTTACGGAGGGTCATGCTTTCCGAAAGACCTGATGGCATTTCGGGCGGTCGCAAAGGAAAGCGGATACGACTTCCGGCTGCTGGAAGAAGTAATCCGTATTAATGAAGAGCAGCGGCACCGGTTCTTGCGCAAGATGCGGAGTGTGCTGTGGACTTTCCGGGGCAAGCGACTCGGTGTGCTTGGGCTGGCGTTCAAGGGCGGGACCGATGATATTCGGGAGTCTCCGGCGCTGCTGCTGGTGCAGGAACTGCTCCGCGAGGGCTGCCATATTTGCGCCTACGATCCGGCGGCGATGGAGCGGGCGAAAGAGATGCTGAAGTCGGGCGTAGAATTCGCGTCCGATGCATACGAGGCAGCGACGGGCGCGGATGCACTGCTGATTTTGACGGAGTGGGAAGAGTTCGCGGCGCTTGATCTGGAGCAACTGCACAGGCTGCTGAAATATCCAATCGTGCTGGATGGAAGGAATCTGTATGATCCGGCGGTGATGGTGGAGCACGGATTCTCTTATTACAGCGTGGGGCGTCCGGCGGCTTTGACGGAACAGCTGACGGTAGCGGCGCGTCCGAAGAAAGAGGAGCGTGCCTGAAGTCGTGCATAAGCAACCCATGAATATGCGACCCACGAAGACGCGCCGTGCGCTGGTGACGGGAGGGGCAGGGTTTCTGGGATCGCATCTGTGCGATGGGCTGCTGGGAGAAGGCTATTCGGTGGTTGCGGCAGACAATCTGCTGACCGGGCATCTGGCGAACATCGCACATTTGCGGCACGATTCAAGATTTGAGTTTGTGGAGAAAGATGTTTCCGAGGCCGGCGAGTGGGGCGAACTCGATTATGTATTTCACTTCGCGAGTCCGGCAAGTCCGGTGGATTATGCCGAACATGGGATCGAAACTCTTCGGGTGGGATCCTATGGGACGTTTGAAGCGCTCGAAACGGCACTGCGGCGCGGCGCGAAATTCATGATGGCATCGACCTCGGAGTGCTATGGGGACCCGATGGTGCATCCGCAGCCGGAGACATATTGGGGGAATGTGAATCCGGTCGGGCCGCGATCGGTGTACGACGAGGCCAAGCGGTTTTCGGAAGCGGTAACTATGGCGTATCACCGCTATCACCGGGTGGACACACGGATTGTGCGCATCTTCAACACCTATGGACCGCGGATGCAGATCAGAGACGGGCGGGTGATTCCGAATTTCATGTGGCAGGCGCTGCGCGGAGAAACCCTTACCGTCTATGGCGACGGCACCCAGACCCGCAGCTTCTGCTACGTCGGCGATGAAGTCGAGGGAATTCTGCGCCTGGCGCGGTCTTCGGATTTGGAATCGGAGCACGAGCCGGTGAATATTGGGAATCCGACGGAATTCACGATTCTGGAGTGCGCGCGGAAAGTGATTGCGACGACTGGGTCTGCGAGCCGGATCGAGTTCGAAGCGCTGCCGCAAGACGATCCGAAGCAGCGGTGTCCCGATATTTCGAAGGCGAAGCGCCTGCTGGGATGGGAGCCGAAAGTGGATTTGGAAAGCGGGCTGAAGCTCTCGCTGGAATATTTTCGACAGGCAGTGGTGGAGAAAGAACAGCTACCGTCGCGCGCGGTACGTTAACGGAGTTGTTCGTCCAGCTCTGGACCGGTGGAGAGGACTGCGAGCAGGCGCAGAATTTCTTCACGCTCGACAGAATCGCGGAACACAAAGCGCACGCCCATGCCGAAACCAGGATGGGTGGTCATTACCTGACCCCTGATTCTCAACTTCGTGTCGGCAGTCCGGACCAAAATCTCCACGCCCGACTGCCCGGAGAGTGGGGTCGGCATTTCGACGTAGCAACCGCCCTCGCTGATATCGGACAGAGTGCAGCGGTTGGGGACAGTGCTGCCAAGGCGGTAGACCTCCGCTCCCAGTTTGCAGGCAAAACGTTGCTCTCCGCGGCGGTTGCCGGCATTGGAGACGAGAGCGGAATCTTTTGGCTCCGGGGTGGTCTCGCTACTAAGGCGAGACTGAGTGGCGGAAAGTGGTCTCGCGAGCGGCGGGTTCGCGAGCAAATCGGTTGCAGAAGCCTTGGTTGCCGGCAGTCCGGTTGCCGGGTGGCTGTTATTTTGCAGCCAAGTCTGCATTAGGCGGCGCGAGGACTGCGGCACGTCGACGAAACGAATTCCTGTGCGGCCGCTCGAGTCCTGCCAGGCAACCTCACCTGACAAGCGGACCGTTTGTTGCTGACCGGGAAGTTCGAACTCGAAATAAACCTTGCATGCGGGCGGAACACGGTTGGCGGTGTGGATCAAAGTTCCGCCATCACTAAGGTCGGCCAAAACCGCGTGGGTTTCGGGCGCCCCGGGATAGGCGACGTTGACTTTCGAACTGAGGGATATTCGCGTACCGCGGCGACGCTCGCGGCGCATCAGGCTGCGAGCGGCGCGCAAACTGATGCGGGTCCGCTCGGAAGAAAGCGGCCGATAGAGAACAAAGTTGGCGCCGAGCCCGAACACGGGGCGGGCGTTGAACCCACTGTCGACGACGGCGATCAGCATGCTGGCGCGATTTTTGGCCGACTGACGCAGACGCGAGAGAAATTGTTCGGAACTCTGGTCGGCACGATAGTCGAGGACAATGCCGTCGAAGCGCTGGCTTTCGAGCAATTCTAATCCGCGGGAGATCGAAGGCGTATGCTCGACCACCATCCCCAGTTCGGACAGTATGAGCGTGAGCAGGCTGGCGGAGTCCTGATCCGGGCACACCACGAGGGCGCGTAGATCCATAGTCAAATCATCCTAAAAGAGGACGGTACCAACGACAAGTTACCTGTGTCACGGTGGCGGGGCGATTTTGATTTCCTTATTCTTATGCTCTCATGCTCCCGTCCTTGATATTTCTTCCAGCTTGGGAGAGAGCGCGCCAGATCGCAATCTTTTTCTTCAATCCCTATCTCTCCATTTCTGTTGGTGGGGGAGACGCCGGTACAACTAACGAGCGACGCGGGGCACGATCGTAACTCTCCTGGAATTACCTTACTAATGGACAGTGTACTAAAGGCCGGTGTACCCCGGTACTTTGACGTACCAAGGGACAGTTCCTACCATCGAGTTAGTCAGACCGGTGTCGGAACGGCAATCCTAAAGAGGGTTGCGGAAGATACTGGGCTGACCAATATCAGTTATACGAAGTTTTCTTGACGATCTTGTTTCACCGAGCGGGACGCGGCGGATACGGCAAATGATTATGAGAAGCCTGGAAACACATGCGGGACATTGTAGGCATCGGGCGAGCGGCTACAGCTTGATAGAAATGACGCTGGTGGTGGCGCTCACCATCGTCGTCTCGGTGATCTCGGTAGTCAGCCTGACGCCGCTGCTGAACTCTCAGCATGTAACGAATGCGTATAACACCACGCTGTCGGCGATGCGGCAAGCGCGCGACAACGCGGCATCGCAACGGACATCGTACTCGGTGACATTCAATCCCACTATTTTGCCGGAAACCATAACAGTGGCATGGGCGCCGGCATCGGGAGAGACGCAATTACCGAACGGCTTGGTGCCGGCTACCGTGACCTACCAACTCCCCTCGAATGTTCTTTTCGTCAATCCGCCCACTGGCACAGTGGGGCCGGACGGTTATGGCACAGGGTTAAACGTAATTGACTTTGGCTATACCTCGAGCAGCAGCGCCGGAGGACAAACGGTTGTTTACTTCTGCCCCGACGGTTCGGCCCAGACCTCGAACCTTTGCGCCGGCGCGGGCAACTGGGATGGCGGGGTCGTGTATATGGGGATTTTGGGCAATATCCCCAGCGAGCGAGCGGTAGACCTGTGGGGCGCCACGGGCCGCATTCACGGATGGCGGCTCTACGCCAAGACAGGCGGAGGGTATCAATGGTTACGTCAATGATGGCTACGTCAATGATCAGGCGCGGTGGGATTTCTCGAGGGCGAAAGCCAGCGGAGCAAGGGTTTTCGTTGCTTGAAGTTGTGATTTCGATGGCGGTGCTGACGGTGGGAATGGTGAGTCTGCTTGGCGTTTTCGGGCTGGCTATGGCTTCGACGCAGACTTCGCAGCAGGACATGATCGCCAAACAACTGGCGAACGAGGCATACGAAAGTGTCGTGACTGCCCGCAATACGTCGCAGATGAATTGGGACGAAATCAATAATGTAGGTTCGCTCAACTGCTCCAGCGGCCCCCCACCCTGCGGCATCTTCCTGACGGGGTTGCGACCTATGTACAACGCGGGAGCAGACGGAATCTTTGGAACTGCGGATGACGCGGCTGCCGGCGAGGAAACCTTACAGGATCCGGGGGCAGATGGAATCTTTAACACGGCGGACGATACCTATATCCCATTGACCAACTATCAGCGCCAGATTGTGATCTCTCCGCTCTTCACCCAAACGGGCGTCCTGATAACTAGTCTGCGAAGCGTGACCATTACCGTGCAGTACGCGACTTCCTCGGCGCAAACGCAGAAAACGTACGTTGTGAATTCGTTCATTTCGCAGTTCCAGTAAAGGGGAGTTATGAGGGATCGCTTAACCAAGCGCGAGCGTGGATTCAGCCTGCTGGAAATGACGGTGGCGCTGGCACTGGGCGGGATTGTGCTGGCCGGAGCGGTGCAGATCTACATTCAGGGTGTGCAGGCGACCTGGGCGACTGACCAGCGGGCGGAGTTGCAGCAGGATTTTCGAGCTGCCTCCAACGTATTGACCAAGGATCTGAGTCTGGCCGGCGCAGGCCTGGGCAACACTGCGGCGATTGCTTTGCCCTCCAACGTCACTCCGGTATATGGCTGCGATCAGTCGGGAACCTGCTACATCAAGGGCGCCTCGGTGAAATATCCCCTGCAAGGCGCCACGGCTTATCTCTACGGGCTGCTCCCGGGATACAACGATGGGCCGACGCTGACCGGCTCGTCGGGACCGACCGATGTGACCACAGTGGTGTATACGGACAGCAATTTTTATTTGGACTGCTACACGGCGGCCATCACGAGTACGACCACGGTAACCTTCACGCTGCCCGGGTCTACGAGTCCAAATTGCACGGCGCCGGGCGGCAACGCTGGGGCGCAAGCCGTGAACAATTCGGCGAGCGGACTGACCGCGGGCGATCTGGTCCTGTTCACCTTTGGCTTAAACACAGTGGTGGCCGAAGTTACCACCGCACCCACCGGTACGGGCCTCACCACTTTCGCCAGCACCGATGTGCTGAAGATGAACCAGGCGGCAGCCGTCGCCAATAGTCTGGCCAGCATGTACGTGGCTCCGTCGGGTAGCGTGACCGGATATGCAACGCGCCTTTTCGTGATCACTTATTACATCGACAACAGCACCTCCACGCCGCGACTGATGCAGCAGGTCAGTGGACACACTCCGGTGCCGGTGGCGGAAAACGTCGTTTTCATGAAGTTTACCTATGACCTTTTCAACGACGCCACTGATTCGCCGGCAATAGCCTGCAGCAATCCTGGCGGTAGTCCCGATGGCTGCCTGGTCTCTGGCGCTTCGGCAGGACTCCTCCCTAACCAGATCACCAAGATCAACATTCAGAATATGGCGATGGATAGCACGCTGATGGGCTCCCAGTTTGGCCTGGGAAATGGTTATCAGAGAATGGATTTGCAGACGTCGGTATGCGCGCGAAATCTGACGTACGTCAACAACTACCCCAATTAGCGGCGGAGATGGCGAAAGTGAATGAGATGACAGGGAACGAAGTGATGCGGATTGACACCACGGGGAGTCACAGTATGAAAAACGCGAGACTTTTCACCACGAGACCTCACACCAAAGGATTCACGCTGATTGCGTCCTTGCTGATGCTGTTGCTGCTGTCGGGGATCGCGATCGGCCTGCTGATGATGGTCAACACCGAAGGCAAGGTGGGTGGAACCGATCTGCAGAACAACATGGCCTTTCACGCCGCCGATGGTGGCATCGAGAAAATGGCCTCCGATCTGTCCGCGACGTTCCAAAACGCGCAGGCCCCCACGGCCGCGCAAATCTGCGCTTTAGGCGGTTCCTCTTATCAACCGGTGATGGTGGGGGTCACGTGGACCCAATATTCAATCTCACCGGCATCGGGTTGCTCGGGCGCGCTGACAGCGACCTGGGGACAGATCAGTTCCGGACCGAATCAGGGGTTGTGGGCGCAGATCATCCCGATCAACATGCTGACGACCGCGGACCTGATGGGCAGCCAGGAAGTAACCATGACACGGGGCGCACAGGTGGCGCTGATTCCGGTTTTCCAGTTTGGAGTATTCTCGGAGAGCGATCTTTCCTTCTTCAGCGGCCCGAATTTTGACGTGGTCGGACCGGTGCACACCAATGGAGATTTGTATCCGTTCGTTGGCCCGGGCAGCACCCTGACATTTCACAACAAGTTGGAAGCCTACGGCAATGTGGTTCGCACGCAATTGGCGAACGGGTATACGGCAGCCACAAATTATAACGGCACGGTCGATATTCCGACCACCGCCAATGGTTGCAGCACGCCGACGACGAATTGTGTGGCCATGAGTGCGCCTAACAGCTCTTCTTATGGGGATGGCAGCGTGATGGGTGCAGGCAGCAGTACACCGCAGACGACGTCGACCTATAACAGCAGCTACTGGAATCCTTTTTCGAAGAGCAGCAGTAACTACATGCTCATCAATGGGAACTTTTACAGCCCACCCGAACCAGGCAACGTGCCCCAGGGGACCGGAGCCAAGCAACTGTCGATGCCATTCGTCAGCGGCACGACCTTACCCTACCAGATCATTCGCCGGCCGCTGGCGGGGGACCCGCCCGCGCTGAGCCAGTCGCGCGAATATAACATGGCACAGATCCACGTGCTGCTGAGCGATGACCCGGCGGATCTACCGGGCGGAAATACGGATGTGAATAACGTCCGGTTGGCGAACATACCCGCGAACTCAGGCGGCACCGCCTACAACCTTCCGTATGGCATCACGATGACCGCGGGCAATTACCCCGGGACATTGCCGTCGCCATCGCCCAACACCTATAACGAGTACTTCGCCACCGCCTCGAACGCGATTCCCTCTGGTGGCACCTGCACTTCGACTTACAGTGCGGGGACTATTTCGATTTCCTGTCCTCCCGCGGACTGGCCCTATCCGCCGGCGCCATGGACGGCTGCGATGCAGGCATCCGTGGGAGCTGGAACGGATCCGAATTGTGTATTGCTTTGCCCGACCGGCGCCCCATATATCTCGAACAACGGAACTACTCTCGCGGGCGGTGCCGGATTCCCTAACGCTCCTGCCCTTACCGGGACGGGCCTCAGTTCCGTCGGTCTGCTGTCGTTCACCCCTTGCCCCACGGCAACCATGCTGGAAGGTGGAACCAGCTATGCTCCACTGGCAGCCGCCATACCCCCAAATTGCTCGACAGCGGGGTGGGCAGTATCCCCGTATTTCCCGCTCGTGGGCACCAGCACGAGCTTGGCCGAGAAAACCAATGCGGAAACAAATCTAACCGCAACCTGGAACCTGATCGATGGCTGGTTGCGAGTGGAATACCTGAACAATTCCGGCACATGGGTCCCGGTAACCAACGAGTGGCTGTCGCTGGGATTTGCCCGAGGTCTGACTGCACCTACCGCTTCGGGGACGAACCCGATCAATCCGAATGCAATTCTGCTGCTGCAGGAGCCGGCGGATCGCGCCACCAGCGGCTCTATCCCCACCGAAGCAGGTCTGAGCACAACGGGAACTGTCCCGGTGTGTACCGCGAATAGCGGCGGCAAATGCACGGCGTGGTCCGTCAACCCGCCACAGCTTCTGGTGGACAACTCGGCGACTCCCACGGTATGGCAGGTTGGCAGTACCACTACAGCGGAGAATGGCGCACCACAGTCTTCGACGCTGCCGCTACAGAGCCTCACGCGCTTCAACTGGTATCCCATCAACTTCTACGATGACCGCGAAGGCGAGGTTCGCGACGTCGCCATGGCGAACAACAGTTGCACCGCCAACGGGTTGATGAATGCGGTTGAAATCGATGTCGGCAACCTGAAGCAATGGCTGTTGGGCAACATCGGAACCAGCGGCTCGCTTGTGAATTCTTCCCAGCAGAATGGATACGTGCTGTATTTCTCGGATCGCCGGGGAATGCTGCCCAACCCGGTCTTGAACGGTACTTCCTTTACCAAGAGCGGCGACTCGGGCCTCGAGGACGATATCAACTCCAGCGTCCCCGCAGGTACGCCCGACGGAGTCCTGGAACCGGTTCCAGCCGGCAGAAACCTTTCTCCCGAGGACGTTAACCAGGACGGGGCGCTGGACAACTTCGGTTCGGACAACCTGGGACTGGGCTACTACGGTACAGTGGGCACCGCTGGCCTGAATATATGGGCTCAGATCACCACCAAGGGCACGAACATGGCGAATGGCACGAACGGAGCGAACCCCGATCCCTACGGCACTGCGGCCAACGCCCGGATCAATAGTTGCACCTCCGCGCGCAAGAACTGGGTGAGCGGGGCGCGCAACGTTCTGAGACTGGTGGATGGCTCGCTCGGCAACGTGCCGCTGGTCGCGGGTGGAACGCTGGCTGACCCGGGCGGGTTCACGGTGGCATCGGAGAATCCGGTGTACGTCCTGGGCGATTACAACACCAACTCCACCGACACGACCTGGAATACCCCCGCTGTGGACGAGGCCGGACACGCAGCCGCGGCGGTGATTGCCGATGCGGTCAGTTTCCTTTCGAACAATTGGAGCGACTTCGGTAGCTTAGGCTTCCCCGGCAGCAGCAATGAGGTTACCGACACCGGCGATCGAGTTGCTACCACGTCCTACTACCGGCTTGCGGTTGCAGGTGGGAAGAACATCAATTTTCCGCAGCCGACCGCCTGGGCCGCAGCCAACGATTACGGCACCGACGGAGGTGTGCACAACTTCCTG
>Ga0181536_10004848_pt1 | contig 14061 bp, 10 predicted proteins | sample PEATcosm2014_Bin_41_FD_121105 | JGI IMG/M metagenome (GOLD analysis project Ga0181536, IMG submission 121105) | Peatland microbial communities from MTU Mesocosm Facility, Houghton, MI, USA - PEATcosm2014_Bin17_60_metaG | ecosystem: Environmental > Terrestrial > Soil > Wetlands > Peat | place...
CTACCGGCGCGATTTCCGGCACACCGACGACCGCCGGGTCTTATAATGTAACCGTGAAAGTGACCGACGCCGCGGCATACCAGGCTACAGCAGTGGTCGCCATTGTGATCGCCGCCGCTACGTGCCAGAACTGCGGCGGACTGGGAATCACCACCACCAGCCTGCCGGCCGGCACCGTCGGAGCGGCCTATAGTGCGACTCTCGCCGCTACTGGAGGAACGCCATCTTACACGTGGTCGATATCGGCCGGTAACTTGCCGCCGGGCTTGACGGTCGCCCCCGCTACGGGTGTGATTTCCGGCACTCCATCGAGCGCTGGTTCTTCCAGCTTTACGGCGATGGTAACAGACTCCGCTTCGCCGCACAACACGGCATCGCAAGCCCTGGCTATCAGCGTGACTGCGACGCCAGCCACGGATCAGTACGGCGGGCTGATGAGCCTCACGTCTCCTGGCGGTATCACTGGAAAATGGGGCGTTGAAAAGTACCCGACTGCCGACGGCTATGGGCGCTGGTTGTTCACGACACCGGCTGGGCATGGGCTTTGGTGTGGGTCGCAATTTGCTATTACCAAGCCTACCGGTCTGAACGTAACGGCAAAGTACGCAACCGACCTGAACTGGGAGAAGGCCGCCCTGGATCGCTACACCGGTTGGGGTTTCAATTGCATCGCTGAGTATGCGGACCTTGGGCTTCTAATTGACATGAATAATTCGCTGCTCGGCCAGAGCGTCCCAACCTTTGAAGGAGACCAGTATCCCTACGATGCGATTGGCAGGCGCACCATGATTGCCGGTCAATCTCTCCCTACCGACGCGGTGAAGGATTTGGACCAAGCCGCAGGTTTTTACACAGGCTACAACTCGAACATCGCTGATGGCTTTGACCCTAACTTCGCTACCTACTCCGCTGGGCTAGCAGCGGCTCGCGCGGGAGATTATACGGGGGGACCGTTTCTAAACGCTTACAATATTGCGGTGTCCGTCAGTGACTTGGACTATATGCTGGGTTTCGGGCCAGGACCGGATGATTGCACGACCCCAGACGGCGCGTACCACCCGCACATCGGCTGGATGGCTCTGGCGTCGCCATTGAATTTCTATGCCAACTGGCAGGACACCGGGAACGTCTACGATGTCCAGAACTGGATCTTCACGAACCCCAAAGTGTACGCGAAGAACAATCTGGTTTCGTATCTCGAGACCGAGTACACTTCCATCGGAGCGCTCAACGCGGCTTGGGGGAGCAGTTACACGGCTTTCAACACCGCTGCTACGCGCTACACCGGCGAATCGGTCGGAAGCACCAATGGTGTAGTGACGAGCCTTTCCCACACCCTTGCTCATTCTGGCGTCTCACCCGAGTCTCTGCTCATCAAGGTGGACGGCGTGCCAATGGCTACTGATCCAGGACGGGCGCTGGGGACCATCGTGGGCAGATGGCCGGATGGAACGACGGTGCTTGGGGGTACGATCAATTACTCGAACGGGAACCTGACAGTGGCAAGCTCCAGCCACAATCAGTTCGACCTGCAAGGCAGTGGCTCGGTATCTTGGGGAACAGTCAACCTCGGGAATACCAATATAGTTCCGGGAACGGTGATTATCCGGCTGGAGGGAAGCAGCGGAACTTCAGCCCCAGATTGCCGATTAGGTGACGACCAAGACACCGGGAATACCTTGCAGACCAACACTAACTGCTCTGGCGGCTACACGATCTCGGGGACCCTCAACCACTCGGCAGGAACTATCACGTCGTTCACGGTCACCCCGGCAATCACGTCTTCTTATTGGGTGCAATTCCAGTACTATTACAATACGCCGCTGCCCGGCACTCATGCCGTGACGGTCGATTATGACGTGAACGGCTTTGGAGTGGGGACCACACTTGCCGATGAGAATGGCTCGCATACCGCATGGTTAGGATCAACGGATGGCTTGCTAGCTAAGTCTGCAGTCCCTATGGCTGTTTGGACCGACTTGAGTAACTGGCTGCTGAATTACAGTAATGCATTCTACGCGAGCACGATTGACGCAATCCGTTCCTACTTTCCTAATCACTTGATTATTGGGCCGATGTCTGGGATAGGCGGCCATGCAGGATGTCCGCGAAAACAGATCGTCCAAGGCACAATGAATCATGCAGATTTCACGGGATTTTCTCAAGTCACGCAACCTTTGCTCAATATGCTGGTGACGTGGGGCTTGGGCGATAAGCCCATCATGGACTCCTGGGAGGGCGCGACGGCTAACCCAGACTCGCCCTTCTCTGCCCAGGGCCCCGGTGACGGACTAGTCGCTTATCAATACGCCACCCAACCGCTTCGTGGTGCTGCGATGGCATCGCTCATCAATTCAGCCCTCACAGCACGGGGCAGCGGGGGTACGTCCTACCAAATGATGGGGATCAAGTTTTGGGCGTACTCAGACACAACCTGGGAAGTGACCAACTACGGCCTCACAACGCCGCTTGATAACGCCTATGACGGCTTGGAGGCGACAACCGGGGCACACGCTTGCTCCATCCCCTTACAGTCCTACACCTGCGGAGGCGAGGCCGCTAACTATGGCGATGCGGTCACAGCGGTGCGGAACGCCTTGGCTACCTGGATGGCGAGGGTGCGCTAGGCCCACGAGATTGTGCGCTTGTCAAGGGACATGGACGCGTCGATAATTGAAGCGAACCAAAACAAAACAGGGCCGAATGCGATGGCGCACCCATGCAGTCGGCGTCGCAAAGTGATATTAGTGTAATCATCATGCCTTCAAAACAGTCAATCAGTTCGTTCTGGAACCAAGCGGCTGAGGAGAATCCCTATTGGTACGTCTCATCCTTTGGCCCTTACGGCGCTGAGCGTGACCTTGATCGGTTTTGGGCTAGCGGGCAAATGATCTGGCGTGATGTCAAGCGGGTCGCTGGGTATGCGCCAACGCCTGGTGATACAGTTGTTGAGATAGGCTGCGGCGTCGGCAGGCTAACCCGCACCATCGCGCCGGAAGTGGGGCGGGTGATCGCAATCGATATTTCAGAAAGAATGCTCGCCATCGCGCGAGAAGCGAACCTGCCAAATGCCGATTTTCGCAAGGCAGAGGGGTTCTCACTCCTGGGCATCCCGGATGGATCGGCTGATCTTGCGCTGGCGTACTGTGTATTCCAACATTTGCCATCGCACGACGCACTGAAATCCTATCTGACCGAAATGCACCGCGTCACCAAGCGCGGAGGTTTGATTGCGTTCACGCTGGCGCCACGCGACTGGAAGACCTGGCTACTTCCCGCGTTGCGCGCGCGGGCTTACTTCCGGGAGCGCCTGTCGAGCGAAGGTCCGAAAGGTGTTTACCGTAAAGAATGGGTGGGGATCAGACCGAGCACCTCTTCCGTATCCCGCCTAAGTCCAATCCCGCTGAAGCGCGAACCGCTCGACGCCGGCCGGATACTGTACTTTGGGCGGCGTTGAACGGCCGGACCTGTGGAACTTTGTTAGCGGGTGGCCTGGAAAAGCGGCCATAATTGCCGCACGACGATCACGATACAGGAGAAGCCGGCAAGGCCGGCAACAGAGATGCGTATCCAAACGGGAAGGGAGAAGGGCGCCAGGGCCAGGGAGGCCAGAACAGGCGTGCACGCCAGCAACGCGGGCCGGAAAACAAGCAGGAGATCCCAATCCCATCCCAAGACCTTCGCTGCCCGGGCGTACAAGTAGCAAAGGCTGATCGGACTTGAGATAAGAGCGGCGAGCGCCACACCAGTAACCCCATAAAATTTCATCAAAGGGTAAAACAGCACGGCGAAACTCGCGAACCGCAGGAAGGCCGCTCGGGCTGAATGGTTCGGCTGGTTTACGGCCTGCAGCAAAGCTATGCTAACCCCGCTTAGGGCCGTCAGGACGCCCACCCATGTCAGCAAGCGTAACAACGGGCAGACCGGCATCCATTTTTCCCCTAACACGAGTCGAACCAGGGTGTCCGCAAATGCGGTTGCCAGAGCACCCAACGGGAACAGCGCGGTTGAGGCAAATCGGACCGAACGCAGATACGCCGACCGCAGCGACGGCCCGCCTTGCAGTTTGGAGAAGGCCGGTAGCGCCACAGCAGTAATGTTGCCCCAGACCCCCGTCAGAGGGGTCATCCCAAACTGTTGAGCCACCTGATAGTACCCCAAGGAAATCCCGCCGAGCAAGCGTCCGACCACCCAGCCATCCGCGTATAGACTGAGGTACGATGCCATGTTGGACCAGAAGATCCATTTCCCATAGCGCATCATCTCGCGCGCTTTTGGCCAGTCCAACCCGAATTTGGGCCGGTGGGCGATAACCAGGTACGATAAAACCAATTCGGCCACGTTGGCCGCCAATGCAGCAGCCACGAGCGCCCAGACACTGCGGTAGCGGAGTGCGACGGGAACCGCCACCAGAAATCCCGTTAAATTGCCCCCGACCCGCCAGATCACCTCGCGGTCCATCCTCAACTGCCTGCGTAAGTAGATGACGGCAGGATTCGCCACTCCCTTGAAAAGTGCGACAACGGAAACTGCGCGAACGATCGGAATGACCCCGGGGTTGTGAAACAGCGAGCCCGCTAAGGGGGCGCCGGCGAACAGGACGACGGATAGCAAGGTGCCACGAATTGCTTGAACACTCCAGAAGGTGTCTAAATACGGCTCCACATCTCCCGGTTTCCGGATTAGGGCTGTTGAGAACCCTGTCTGGCTGAACGTATCGAACCAGGAGAGGACCAGCAAGGCTAGTCCCATAAGGCCAAAGTCCTCAGGGACAAGCAGACGCGCCAGAATCACCATCTTGGCCAGCCCGATTACCCGGTTGGCCAGATCGGCTCCGAGCAGCCAGGCTCCCCCGCGCAGCACTCGGTGCTGCAACCCAGGGTGACTTACAGGCGCGAAGGCCTGTTTGATGGCCGCAATACGGGTCACGTCCGGTTTGACCTCGATCGCGTGTACTCCGCGTGGGCACCACCTTCCCGGATCCCAGAAAAGAGCCCGCGCCAGGGCGCGAAGGATCTTTGCCGTATGCTCGCCAGTGTCGCAGCTACGGCATAACCCACTATGAGCCAGGCGAAGCATAATCTGTTGCGGACGCCGACATCCCAGTTTCGTCTATACAGATAATATGCCCACTCGAGGTCGCCCTGAACCCAGTGATTGTCTGAGCGGCCGGCGGGCGCCCGCTCGTGGAAAAGGCGGGCAGCCGGCGCGACCAGCAGGACAGAGCCGGGACGCAGTCGCGCGCAAAACTCCACGTCTTCTGCACCGGTGGTGCGTATGTTTTCATCGAATCGAAGGCTGCGAATCGCTTCCGCACGAAAACTCATGAGCGCACCCGTGAACTTCCTGACTCGAAGCGGGTCGCCATCCCGAAGCCGGTCCGCGTCCCAGTAGATGGGCTGTCGCTCGTCGTGAAATGGGCCGCAGAGGAACGCCCTGCTCCAGGCACGACGTACCCACGAGGGGGGCAAATAGTTAGTGAAAACGCCCGACACGCCGGTTGCAGTCGGATACCGACGATACACATCTAGTACGTGCTCTATGAAATCCGGCTCCAACCGCACGTCATCGTCGAGGAATAGCCAAGTGTCCCCTTCCGCAAGGTCCATGCCTCGATTCCGCGCCGCAGCGGCGCCAGCAACGGTTGCGTCGTGGAGGTAAGATAGCCTGGTATTCTGCCGTAGGGGTGCCGGAGCCGTAGCATACTGCTTTTCTATGCGCTGTCGCGTTTCCTCAGTCGAACTCTGATCTATGATGATCACCTGCCACGGCAACACCGTCTGGCGAAACACGCTTTCCACGGTACGTTCAACAACCGCCGGCCGGTATTTTGTCGGTATAATCACGGATAACCGGGCCAAGGTAGAGGCTGTTGCTGTTCGAACCCGCATCTCTGGACAATTCATATCGTTACTCCGTCGCTATTACAGACCCCGCATTTGGTTTATATCTAATACTGCCACAGAGAAGCCATCAACGATGATCACGCCTGCCGGGGAGCGCGAGGCCATAAGTGAAGAAGACGCCGTTGTTTGCGAACTCCACAACCCCCTCGGCCTCCTCTGTGGCCATGTCCTACGGTCAGGGCTGGGCAAATAGAGGCTCTCACCGTTCTTCGGCCGGTTCCGTTCTCTTCGCAATTAGTAGAAAGGAGTCGCGCAGATTGAGAGTAACTATTCTGCTGTAGAGCCAATTGAGAAGACGCCCGCGCGGAGCGGCGCGATTGATCCAGCCCACGAAGGGCAGGTACCTAGTCAATCGCTCCGCCAAGTATGGTACCGGGAAGAACCACTTTGCGCGGTACTCGCGCTCTATCTTCAATCCGCACAAACGCAAAGCCGTACACAGCGACTTTCGGTTGAAGTATCCGACATGCGCCACACGGAAGTGCCACCACCGGTTCCGCAACAGCCGGGCCACCGCGCTTCCCACATCCGGCGTTACAAGAATCAAGGCTCCTTCCGACGTCAGGGCTCGTTGACAGTTTCTGAGCAGGACAAGGGGATCTGCGACGTGCTCAATGACATCGATCAGGCAGATGACATCGAATCGACGCCCGGTCAAGGCGGGATGCGGGAACACACCCTGCAAAACCCTCCTGCCGTGACGACGCGCCACTTCCGTAAAGGTGCGGCTGGGTTCGATGCCAATCGCATCCAAGCCGTCGCTCTCGGCTTCAGCCACCAGCAATCCCGTCCCCGCACCAATATCCAATAAGGTGCGGGCCCCGGGGCGGGCCTTCCGGGCAAGGGATAGTATCCAGCGCATTTGCAGCGCCCGATCATTTTGGGTTTCCTCGTGTTCGGGGTCTTGCACTGCCTCGTAGAGCGCCGTCAGGTCCGCCAGTTCGTCCGCATTCGCGAACACGAAGCCGCAGTCGGCGCAGGTGAGTAGCGCGAGGGTACGGCCATAATGAAAATCCGTGATGCGGAGGTCTTCCGGACTGAGACGCCCTTCCAGGTTGCGGGCCTTCCTCGGGCGAACGCGCTCGGTGCCACAGATCCAGCATCGGTCCGCTCGTTGGGGCTCACTCATGGAAAAGCATCTCGCGCACATTGCGATATCCGGCGACTTCCAGCCAACCCTCCGGGCGGACCCGGCACTTATGGCCGAGAATCAGACAGGGCACGTCCGCGTTCCGCGCGGTCGCTACGTCGACGTCAGCCCGATCACCGATGTAGAGCGCATTCCTGTTCGCAACTCCAAGACGCCGCAACACCAATTGCATGCCACGGGGGGACGGTTTGAACGTTTGGACGTCCGCATCCTGGGCACAGACAACTACCGGAAAGAATGCCTCCAGGCCAAGAGCGGCGAGTTTGTGCTGGGCGGGATAGTCCGACAGCACGCCCATCTTTATCCCGCGCTTGCGCGCGATCTCAAGCAGAGGCTTCAACGAGTGCGGGGTACAACTTGGCAGCAAAGGGAGCGGCTCGCGTTCCATCCACCGGTGTACGATCGGCGCAATCGCCGCTACATCGGCGCCCAAGGTGTCGGCCACGAATTGCAACTGACGCAAACCCAGGTCCCCACCGGCCTCGCGGCAATTCCGTAAACGCTCCTGCCCGCGACGGTATTCGGAAAGAATGCGGGCTGCGCGCCATCCCTGAAGCGGCTGACGTGCGAAGGTCAGCAGCAAGCGCCACAGCATCCGGCGGCGAAGCATGCCTTGATGGTAGAGCGTGCCATCGACGTCGAACACCAGCGCCTGGATGGATTGTGCCAAACCGAGCCGGATCCGCGCCTCATCGCAACCCTTCCACCCCTGTGGCTCTCCGAACGCAGCCGGCGGCGGCTTCAGCGGTTTCAAGTGGATGCCCCGCCCTGGTACTTCACGGTGAGACCCGGTCCAGTTCGTAAACGGTGATTCCGCGGAACCGGACCCTTTTAGCTTGTGGGCTCTGAACAAGGGCCTGGATCCCGGCATACCGTTCCTCCGTGATCGGCCACCGGTCTGGGATCAGTAGTGAGACCTTGGCAAGGCTGGGTACATCCGAGAGGGAGATCAGACGCAATTCCGGTTGCTGGAACCGCCTGGAATAGTATTTGTTCAAATTGTCCGCCTCCCAGGCGGCGGTGCCAGCAACTGGATACAGGCTTCGTCCGCTATCGTACAGATACCGCAGGGCAGTCCGGTAGTCGGGCTTATTCGTATCGTAGACGGGACGCTGGCTCGCCAGCGAATAAACCTGGGCAACCGCGAGGATAGCCGCCGCGAAGAATCCCCAACTCCGTGGCATGGCGCATAGAGCGACCGCCATCGGCAGCAGCAGAAAAGGCGACAGAACCATCATGTAACGCATGCTGAAGCACGGCAACAGGTGAGAAACCAGAATCACGGGTGCAAATCCAACCAAAGGGAACAGGACGATCGCACCCTTCCACCTGTCAGCCCCTAGTTGCCGCCCTTCTCTGGCGGAGACAAGCCGCATGAGACGATTCTTGACCGGCCGCATCCCCAAAGCGCACCAGGCGGCCAGAATCAAGGCGTAACCCGCCGTATAGAAAACGGCCGTGCGGCTGATTAGCGGCACCAGTTGAGCAAGCAGCGAACCGTGGTCTCCATTGGGGACCAGGGAAGCGAAGAAATCCGGGCGAACCAGCCAGCGCAGGCCGCTCAACCCGCCGAAAACCAGCAGCCCGCAAATTCCGGCGGCGGCAAGCAGTACATTCATGGCAGGGATGCAGAAAGTTACATTGGGCGATGCGTAACCAGTTTCATCCGCATTCGGGCGACGCAACTGTTTCAGCAGGGCAATTAAGCCTGCGACAAACAGGCCGAGCGCAATAATGTGGACCGGCCACCAGGTGTTGAGACCGCCGTAGCCGAAGAGAATAAATGAAAACAGGCGAGCAATCTGGGGGACGCCGAAGGCCTCGGTAAAGCTGGTTTGATACGCGTACTCCTTGGTGAAAAGGCTGGTCAGAACAACAAAGAAATAAAACGGGACCGCCAGGGCGATTTGGAGCAGGGCCAGGCGAACAAGCCCGACAATGTTTCCAGGTTCGGCAACTCGCCACACCAGCGTTGCCGTCAAACAAAGGACGAAGACCATCGTGTACAGATGACTGATGGAGGATAGAAACGAAAATAGAACAAACCAACGAAGATGCCGCGGGTCGCCGGCTCCTATGTAGCGGGTCAGAAAATGAACCATCAGCAAGGCCAGCAACACGATGAAGGAGTACGCCCGAGCCTCATGTGAGTAGTACACACCTGCGCCGGACAATGCCATGATGAGGGCGGCCAGCAGGGCCAGCTTTTGACCGGCGACATTGCGCGCGATTACGGCAGCCACCACGATTGCGGCGAGACTGCACAGAAACGGAAGCGCGCGAAGCGATAATTCGCTCTCACCGAAGACGCGGTTCCAGACCAGCATCACAACGTTGTAGAGCGGGGAGTGGTTGTCGTAGAGCATCCAGGCAAGCCCCCCGCGCGAGAAGGCCAGCCTGGTGCGGGAAGCCAGGGTTTCGTCGTTCCAGAGGCTGTCCGTCAATCGCATCGCGCGTGGGATGACGGCGATAGCGGCCACCAGCAAGACGGATAGCCAGCACAGATCCCGCCGCCTGACGCCCAATCGGGGGTGTGTCTGACTGATTTGTTGCCCCGCTATCATAGGCCCTCCGCGACTTCCGTGGGCGCCCCGGCGGCCTGGCCGCAGTCGAGCGCTCCCCGGCTGCGGCGCCTGCGCTTCGCCTGTAAGGCGCCGGCCGCCAGCGCCGGCAAAGATGCGGAGACAGCAACCATGAACGGGAACATCCTGAGGAAACCGGCAGAAAGGAAGAAAACAGCCACGGCGTAGCCAATCAGCCCAACCTGAATACCCGAAGCTGCGTTGACGAGGAGACTTGAACCGGCCCGCCGCGCAGCGCGGCGAACGCGGCTCAATCCTACATAACTTGCGACAAACATCCCAACGTAGGCCAGCAGCCCTGGCAATCCCATTTCTGCAATTACTTCGAGGTATTGATTGTGGACCAGGAGAACCTTCCCGATATCCTTATCGAGGTACCGCGGCGCATAGCCGCGGAAGTTGTTGTACCCGACGCCAGTCAAGGGATTGTCGCAGAACATCTTCCAGGCGGCATGCCATAGGGTAACGCGCGCGTCTTTGGCACCTTCGTCCGAACTGGTGGGATGCAATAAGCGGTCCATTCCCGAAGTGGGCATCAAAACCAGGAAAGCCCCCACCAGAGCCGACACCAGAATGAATGTGAGCACGCGCCGCTTGGAATGCCAGATCATGAGCGGTGCGATCACAATCAAGCCGACAAAACCACCGCGCGAAGCAGAAACGGTGATGCCTGCAAGACTCAACAGGACGGCTGCCCCACAGTACCAGCGCATCCAGCGCCGGGATAGCGACCGCGCGAAGTAAAATGCCAGCGGCAGGCAGAGCAGGGCCGAAGCGGCGAAGTAATTCGGGTCGCCCACAACAAAACCCGGGCGGTAGGCGGATCCATACGTTGCCCTGGCGACCTGCCATTCCCGCAGCATGTAGAGGGATGCCCACGCAACCGAACCCACGGCAGCAAGGAGCGTCCAACGCAAGCGGGGGAGCGAATCCACCACCGAGACGGTCATGAAAAACATCAGCAGGAAATTGAACGGATGGAAGGTCGAAATCTGGTCCGTGGTCACCTGTTTGCCAAACACGAGGTAGGAAAACAGTGTTACCAGAAAGAATAAGAGGAATGCCCGCGCGGGCCAGGTATCCACAAACAGCGGTATCCGATCGCGGCGTGCGAGATGCACAATCGAATACACAAGGGCCGCGGCTGCCACTACCTTCTCGACCGTGATTCCGCCAAAGCCTACGCCGAACCAGGGATGGTCGACGAAAGGAAGCGACAGAACGAAGATGTAGTACAGAATCATGGATGCATCCGAGCGGCCAGGGCGGGCGCGGCGCGCGTCACAGAGTCAAGCGCTACACGCACGGCAGAACACAGCGCTGGGAAACTGTAATCCTGGCGGACGCGTTCGCGCGCGGCGGCGGCGATGCTCTGGCGCTTCTCGGAATGCAGAAGCAGATCTGCGGTCGCGTCGGCGAATTCGCGCGGATCATCTCTGAGGATGATGTCCCTGCCCTCCTGAAGAACCAGTCCCTCGGCGCCCAAGGTGGTGGAGACCACCGGTTTCCCCATTGCAGCCGATTCAAGGATCTTCAGCCGGGTGCCGCTACCGATGCGCAAAGGGACGACGCAAACCTGGGCGCGTTCGATGACGGAGCGCATGTCGTCGACCGTTCCCGTGAACTCGATACTACGATCGCCCCGAAACTTGCGGAGAAAGTCCGCTGATGGATTGCGGCCCGCGACGACAAACCGGACCTGAGGGACGCGCTGGCGCAGGATGGGTAGAATCGACGATACGAAGTATTCGACTGCGTCCCGGTTCGGAAACCAGTCCATTCCGCCCTGGTACATCACGGTGAACGGATCGCCCTCGCTGGGCCGCGGCATGTAATAATCGGTATCGACCACGTTCGGCACAACGGCGATCGGGGTGCTGGAGTCAGAAGCAAGGAAGACCTCGCGGTCATGCTCAGAGCATGCGATGCCGAGGCTTGCGCGCCGGAAGGAATGCCGTTCCCACCGGCGAAGCTTCTCGCTCTCCACCCACGCATAGGCGCGCTTGAGCAGGTTCGTCTCGAACCGTAGATAACGCTTCAGGATCAGGTATTCCACGTTGTGTCCATTGACAATTAGCGGCAGCGCGGTGGGGGGCAGGTTGACCAACGCGAAGAGTTCATCCGCGAAGACGGCGTCGAACGCGAAGGTCGAAAGTTGTTCCTCCACGCGCCGGTACATGTCGTGAGACCGGTATCGAACGGCCGCATACGGATCGCGACCCACCAGCGCCCTTGCGCGGCCGGCATAATCGGCTGAACTCGACAGGCTCTTCGGGGCGAGGTAGACCAGTTGGACACCCCGGCACAGATCGTGGAGCGGCCGCAGGTCGAAAGCCGGTCCGGACTCGGAGGTGAACGTCAGAAACGTGGTTTCGACACCTTCGCTCGCCAGGGCGCGCAGCAATGACCACGTCCGGATTGCCGCGCCGTATACCGGCGGGTAAGGCATGATCGTGCTGACGAACAACAGGCGCATTGGGCTGCCGTCCATATCTGTCTTACTGGTCACGTATTGCCTACCGCTGGATCGGCTGGATGCGATAGCTGACTCCGTCGCCCATTAACGGAAAAGCCATTTCGAATTCCTGGGGCTGCGGCCCCGCGCCTAAAAACTCGTATATATCCACGTTTCGCACCCTAGGTGTCTCAACCCGGAAGGTGCGCACCAGGCGGAACTCTTCACCTCGCAAAGCCTCCCGAAGATACTGCTCCGCGGGGATATTGTCTTGCGACTCCCGCTCCACCACAAGATAGCGGCAGCCACAATGCTGCTGCAGTTCCTGACGCACATCCACCGCGGACGTTACGTTTTGGCGCATTCCGAATCGTGGCTCAATCATGGTGACGTACAGGAGTTTGGCGGACCGCACCATACCCCGGGAAAAATGTTCATCACCCGCCCGAAGGTAATATGCAAAGACGCCGTCGTAATCGCCGGAATAGAATACCCACCCGTTTGGAACGAGACCGGTCGTGTAGGCCACGATTTCGCGGAAGCCGCTGACGCGCGGCACCTTGACCGCATATGCGAGCGGCACATGCACAAGGACAATCGCCGCCAGCACGATGCCCGGCGCCCAACGAAGTCTCCGCGGCATGGAGCGCAATGCCTCAAGCAACGCCGCCGTGCCATTGGCCGCCAGCAGCAGGCATGCGGGGACCAACAGTAAAACGTAGCGCATTTCCTTGACGCTGATGAACGAGAACCACACGTAACAGATTGCCAGCCACATCACTGCTAAACCCAACTCGGGCCGCCAGCGTTTGTTAATGCATCCAAAGAACACGCCGAGGACAACCAGCGCCAAAACAGGCACAGTCACCATGCGCGGCAGCGTCTCCGGATAGTAAAGCCACGATGCAAGCTCCCAGAAGGGCCGGCCGCCCATAGAAGCCGCGATGCGGCGATGGCCGGATGCCCACCGCAGGGTAATCAGCGCCCACGGGATCAAAGCCATGGCCGCAACGCCAGCCACGACCAGCACACGGCGAGTGAAAAGTGCGCGCAGTCTCCCCTCGACCAGCACCACGCCCAGCATCAGCGGCACGACAACCGCCGAAGGCACGTAGGTCAGGATCGCCATCACGCCCAATGCCCCGGCAGCATAAATATGTCGCGAGCGCAAGTCTTCCAGCCAGCATCGGGTGTGAAACAGGGCCGCCATCACCAATACCGTCGAAGGCAGATTCATCATGATTGCATTGCCCCAAATCAGTATCGCAGGCTGCAGCGCAAATAGCACACCGATCCATGCGGCCTCCTCGCTGATCCAGCGACGAATCCAGGCAACCATATACAGGGCACCCGCCAACAGGCACCCGAGCACCATCGCCTTGGGCACATACGGCGAAATGCCAAAAATCCGGTACAGGGCTCCCTCTATCAGGTAAAACAGCGGCGGATAAGCTGTCGGGTTGATGATCGGATAGCGTGCGTAGTAACTCAGCGCGAATTGCAGTGGATCATGAGGAAGGCGCGAGAGAAAGTCCCACCAGAATGCGCCATTGATGGCATGCACAGCCGAGTCACCGAGGTACCAGAGGCCGTCGTTCTGCCAGTGCAGCAGGACCACATACGCCCAGGCGCCGATCACGGCGCCCACCTGCCAAACGCGAGACCGCATCCACGAGCCAGCGGTCACGGGGGGATGACCCTCGTGATTTACGCACGAGCCTGTCACCACCGCGGGCCCTCCAGTCCAAGAAATATCCGAACACCGGGTATCGAAACCAGCGAAAGTACGAACAGTACCGCCAAACACAAGCAACCGTACGCGAGGAACCAGGGTTGACGGAGCAAGTGTTCTGGATGCTGCACGATACTGTCAGGCTCGAACACGAGTTTGGTCACATAGCCCATGAGGATAATCAGGAGGGGGGCACTCAGAATCAATTCCGGATGATGCTTGGTCATGGTCACGGC
>Ga0181536_10004852_pt1 | contig 14058 bp, 10 predicted proteins | sample PEATcosm2014_Bin_41_FD_121105 | JGI IMG/M metagenome (GOLD analysis project Ga0181536, IMG submission 121105) | Peatland microbial communities from MTU Mesocosm Facility, Houghton, MI, USA - PEATcosm2014_Bin17_60_metaG | ecosystem: Environmental > Terrestrial > Soil > Wetlands > Peat | place...
ACTGGACCGGCAGTTCTTCCACCGCAACCCTTACGTCGCTGGGCACCTTGCCGGCGGGCGATCCGGTTACGTTCGAGGTGGCCCGCATCGGCACGCAGTTCGTGATCTTCGTCAACGGAACCCAGGCGGGCAGCTTCGCCGATCCCGGGATTTTCGCCTCCGGCACGGTGTATCTGGGCTTCAACGTCGCCCCCGGCGGCACACTGGCCGTGAGCGGGCTCGCCGCCGCGGTGCCTTCCGGCGCCCCGGCCAACGCGTCGTTGTTCGCGCCGTGGCTCCAAACGATCGCGCGCTCGGGTTCCGGACTGCGCGATCTCGCCGACCAAGGCGGATTCCTGGTGGGGACTGCCGTCGATCCGTCGCTTTTTTCGCAGAGCCCTTACAGCCAGGATCTGGGGCGCGAGTTCAACCTGGTGGTGGCGGCCAACGCCATGAAGTTCGCGGAAACCGAACCCGGCCCCGGCCAGTATAATTTCTGTGCCGCCGACGAGGTGGTCGCCTTCGCGCAGGCCAACGGCATGAAGATCCGCGGCCACAACCTGGTGTGGCATCAGGATCTGCCCTCCTGGCTCACCACGGGCAATTACTCCGCCGCCGACGCAGCCAACATTCTCCAAGACCACATCCAGACGGTGGTGAGCCACTTCAAGGGCCAGTTGATTCTTTGGGACGTGGTCAACGAAGCCATCGCTTACGGCGCGCCTTACGGACCGCAGCCTTCCTACTGGCTGAATCAGTTCGGCAGCCTCACCAGCTATGTCGACCAGGCCTTTCGCTGGGCGCACGCGGCGGATCCGAACGTCAAGCTGTATTACAACGACACGGGCGGCGAAGGGCTGGGCGCCAAATCAGACGCGGTTTACAACCTGGTCTCGGGCATGGTGAGCCGCGGCGTGCCGATCAATGGCGTCGGGCTGCAAATGCACGTGACCTTGAGCGGCGCGCCCTCGCCGGCCGCCGTCGCCGCCAACATGGCGCGCTACGCACAGCTTGGTCTCGAAGTGCAGATTACGGAGATGGACGTCCGCCTGGCGGTTCCGGCGAGCGCCAGCGACCTGCAGGCCCAAAGCGGCATATATAACGGTATCGCGGCGACCTGCATGGCAGCCCCCAATTGCACCGCGTTCCTCACCTGGGGCGTGGGCGATCCCGATTCGTGGATTCCCGGCGCTTACCCCGGTTTCGGGGCGGCCTTGTTGTTCGACGACCAATACCAGCCCAAGCCGGCGTATTACGGGGTGGCTTCGGCGATCACGGCGGCGGTGGCGAAGCCGCGCATCTTCTACGGTGGCATCGTAATCCACGCCGGCGTTTCCAGCACGGTCTCGCCCGGGTCGCTCGCCGATGTTTACGGATCGAACCTGGCCGCCGCCGCCCGGTCGCTCCCTGCGGGCGCAACCCAACTGGCGCCTACGCTCGGCGGAACGCAGGTCACCGTCAACGGGGTGACAGCGCCGCTGGTATATGTCTCGCCCAGCCAAGTGATCTTTCAGGTGCCTTACGAAACCGCGCCGGGCACGGCCACGGTGGTGGTTACGTCCGGAAGTGCGGCAAGCGGGTCCGCCCCGCTCACCGTGAGCGCCGCCGCGCCCAGCATTCTGACCTACGGCGACAACCGCGCCGTGGTGGTGAACCAGGGCGGCGCCATCAACTCGGCCACCGCCTGCGCCGCACCCGGCAGCAGGGTGGTGGCTTACCTGATCGGGTCGGGGCCGGTCGATAACCCGATCGCCACGGGCGCGCTCGCGCCGCTGTCGCCTTTTTCTCAGGAGACTCTGCCGGTAAGTGTGACTTTGGATGGGACGGCGGCTCCGTCCGTGCCTTTCGCGGGCATGGCCCCGGGCTTTGCCGGCCTGGTGCAGTTGAATTTCGTGGTGCCGGCGGTGGCTGCGGGCGACCACGCGCTGATCGTAAGCTTCGGTTCCGCGCAAAGCAACCAACCCTTGATGTGCGTGAGCCAGTAGGGGCCCAGCAGCTCGATCTACTGCACCCGGCGCCAGCCGATAAATCTTATAGTGGTTGTGACAAGGGCTAAACGTGGATCGAAACGGAATCGACATGAACACTGCCATCCCCATCTCACACCGCCGCCAGTTTGTAAAAGCGGCGCTCGTCACAGCGGCTTCTTATGGCCGCATTCTCGGGGCCAACGACCGGATCCGGATCGGCGCCATCGGCACCGGGCAACGGGGCCAGACCCTGCTGGGCCTGCTCAACCGGCTCGAGTCGAATGACATCGTAGCGCTCTGCGACGTCTACAAGCCGCATCTCGCCACCACGCGAGCCGGGCACGCCCCCGACGCGCAGGAATACGCGGACCACCGCGAGCTGCTGGACCGCAAGGACGTGGATGCCGTGGTGATCGCCACACCCGACCATTGGCATGTGCCGATCGTCATGGATGCCCTCCGCGCGGGAAAAGATATCTACTGCGAAAAGCCGGTCACTCACACGCTGGAAGAAAGCGAACCGCTGATCGCCGCGGTGCGCGAATCCGGACGCGTGGTGCAGATCGGCCTCCAGCAAAGAAGCTGGGAGCACTTCGCGCGGGCGCGGAATGAGATTGCGGACGGCCGGCTCGGCCAGGTCACGCTGATCCGCACTTACTGGTATCAGAATCATCTTTCGCCAGGCAGGCCGGGCAATTTCGATACCAGCAAGCTCGACTGGAAGCGCTTCCTGGGCTCCGCCCCGGAGCGCGCCTTCGACGCCGATCAATACGCCAACTGGCGCTGGTATTGGGATTTCGGAGGCGGCGCGATGACCGACCTCTTCGTCCACTGGGTGGATGTGGCGCATTGGTTCATGGGTGTCGATATGCCTGAGCGCGCAACCGCCAACGGGTTGACCGCGATCCTGGCGCAGCGGCAAACGCCCGACACCATGAGCGCCGCGCTGTCGTACCCGGGGCATGCGATCGTGGAATTCGACTGCGCGCTGCTGGGATACATCGAAGGCGGCGGTCTGATGATTCGCGGCACCAAGGCGGCCATGCGCTTGTGGCGCGGCGGGTTTTCCGTCTACGAGGAGTTCCCGCAGTACAGCGAGCGGCCCGATCCGGCGAATCCGATTCTGGAAGTACAGTCCAAGGGCGACGGCACCCTGGACCACATGAAGAATTTTTTGGATTGTCTGGGCTCCCGCAAGACCACCAATGCGCCGGTGGAGATCGGCGTTTCGGCGGCGCGCGCGGGGCATATCGCGAATTTCGCGTTGCGCGGCAGCGGAGTCTGGCGGCGCGCCTGACGAGCCAGGCAGCCGGCGAGGTTAAGGTGCCTTATACCCGATGGATGGCTTTGACCGCCAGCGCCGGATCATGCTCAATGATGCTCAAAAGTGCGGCTGCCGGTCACGTAGGGCGTCGCCGATGACGCGGGCGCCGCCGCTTTCCCCTCGCGATCCAACGGCAACGTGAACCTTGCGGATCCCGCCACCACCTTTGGTGAGGGCGCCGAGCCCTGGATTCGCGGCGATCCGGGATTGAAATTCACCGTATCCCTCATCACTCAACAGGGCGGTGATCTGCCTCGTGAAGATAGAAGTCTCGATCAGCTCCACTCATCTTTATTGTCCGCCAATGGCGGATAGCAAGGCCAGGCTCCGTTGCGGCGCCCCTGGCGTACGCGGCCGACGCCATCGCGCACGAGACCGTCCTGGCCCCCGGTCTCCGATAAATCCGGCGTATGCCGCTCCGTCCCGCCGCACCGCACTTCCCCTCCCCGCACAAACACGGTACAATGTGATTTGAGTGTCGAACCCTGCGAGTGGGCGAAAGCCCACTTTTTTGTTGGGATTTGCGGAATGTCGGGACAAATGGCGGCCAAAATCGGGGAGATCGCGCAACGCGTGGCGGATGCCGAAGGGCTCGAATTGGTCGAGGTGGAAGTCAAAGGCGGCGGGAATCAACGCTTTGTGCGCATCTCGATCGATAAACCCGAGGGCGTCACGCACGGCGATTGCGAAACCGTGTCCCATCAGGTCGGCACCATTCTGGACGTGGAGGATGTGGTGCCGGGAGGGCGGTACACACTCGAAGTGAGTTCGCCCGGATTGGAACGGAAGCTTCTCAAACCACAGGATTACCAGCGCTTTCAGGGGAAGAAGGCCAATTTGACGCTGCGCGAGGCGGTAAATGGACGCCGCAACTGGGACGGCGCCCTGGCCGGCTTCGAAGACGGCCAGGTGTTGATCGAAACGGCGCCCGGCGAGACCATGCGGTTCCCCTTCGACCAGGTTCAAAAGGCCAATCTGAAGTTCGAGTGGTAAGCCCGCCGGAGAAAAAAAGCCAGAAAAGTCAATTGGGAATGAGGCCACTTTGGAAACGATTTTTCAATCCATCGAGATACTGAGCAAGGAAAAAGGCATCGATCCGCAAATCGTGTTCGACGCGGTGAAGGACGCGATGCTGATTGCGGCGCGCAAGCATTACCGCACCAACGAAGATTACGTGGCGGACATGGACCCCAAGACCGGCGCCATCCAGCTCTATGCCGTGAAAAAAGCGGTGGAGACGGTGGAAGACCCGGTACACGAAATGACGCTGGCGGAAGCGCGCCGCATCATGCCGGACGCCGAAGTCGGTTCTGAAATCCGCCTCCAGAAGAAGACCGACTCGCTGGGGCGGATTTCCGCGCAGACCGCCAAGCAGGTGATTTTCCAGAAGGTGCGGGAAGCCGAACGCGAGACCGTGTTCAACGAATACTCGGGACGCACGGGCGAGCTGGTGAACTGCACCATCAAGCGGGTGGAAGGGCCGGACTACATTCTGGACCTGGGCAAGACCGAAGCCAAGCTGCCCAAGAAGGAACAGTCGCGCCTGGAAAGCTACAGCGTGAGCGACCGCGTCCGTTGCGTGATCCGCCTGGTGGATAAATCGAGCAAAGGCCCCGGCGTGGTGGTGTCGCGCGCGGCGCCGGAGCTGGTGATGCGGCTGTTCGAACAGGAAGTGCCGGAAATTTACGACGGCACGGTGGCCATCAAGGGCTGCGCGCGCGAAGCCGGGGAGCGGACCAAAATCGCGGTGCAGAGCCGCGACCGCGACGTGGACAGCGTAGGCGCCTGCGTGGGCATGAAGGGCATGCGGGTGCAGTCGATTATCCGCGAGCTGCGGGGCGAGAAGATCGACATCATCGAATACTCCGACGACGCGGTGGTGTTTGCCACGCACGCGCTGAGCCCGGCGAAAGTCAGCCGGATTACGATCCTCGATCCGCTGGAAAAGCACATGGAAGTGATCGTGGACGATTCGCAGCTCTCGCTCGCCATTGGCAAGAAGGGGCAGAACGTGCGCCTCGCGGCCAAGCTGCTGAACTGGAAGATCGATATCAAGAGCGAAGAAGAAAAGCGGCAGGAAGTGGAATCGCAAATGGCGGCGCTGGTGGCGCCGGGCGCGCCGGTATCGGTGCTGATCGAGTACGGGCTCACCGAGGTGCTGGTGGAAAGGCTGGTGGCGACGGGAATCGGCACCATCGAACAACTGGGAAGCATGACGCCGGAGCAACTGGAAGAGATCCAGGACGTGGGTCCGCAGGTAGTGGAGACCATCCAGGAAGCGGTGAACGCTTACTACAGCCAGTTCGAGGAGCCGCCGGCGGCCGACGCATCCGAAGCGGTGACTGAGGCATCGGAAGCCGTGGCCGAGGCATCGGAAGCGGTGGCTGAGGCATCGGAAGCGGTGGCTGAGGCGATGGAAACAGAAACTGCGGTGGAAGCGGAGACGGCGGCGGAAGCGGAGACTGCAGTGGAAGAAGCGGCTTCTCCGGCAGTGGAAGTGGAAAGCGAAGCGGCGGCGGAGCAGTTTGGTACGATAGAAGACGCGGCTTCCCCCACTCACAATCCGTCGGAAGGTCACGGCCCGGAAGGGACCGAACCGGACGAGGGCGCCCCGGCTGAAAGCGGCGAGTAAGACTGCCACGGTGCCTGTAACGGGGAAGTACCGCCTGTACGGCGGAAGAAGCGGTAGATGCAGACAGTTCTCTCTATGAAGAAGATTCGAATCAACGAGCTGGCAAGGGAGTTGGAAGTCAAGGCTCACGAGATCCTGGACCGGCTGCCCGAACTCGGCGTAACGGAAAAAAAGACGCACTCCAGCTCGATCGATGAGGACGTAGCGATAAAGCTGCGTCGTCTCTACGGTTTCGAAACACCGGCGGAAACCGGGGCGGAAGGCGAGCGGGCTCAGGAAGGCGCGGCGCAAACGGAAACCATGGAAACGGCGGAGGCGCCGGCGGCCCCAGCCGTGCACGCGCACATTGAGACGGCCGGGCACGTACAGCCGCCGGCCGAAGCCGGCAAGACGGCCGTCGAGGAACTGAAGGCCGCACCGGCAAGCGCGGCGCCCATCCGGCCGCCGCTGGCCCCGGGCCGGCCGATCCATCCGCCGGTAGCGGGAACGGGGGTGCCGCGGCCGGAAGGCCCGCGGGCGGCGCCGGCTCCAGCGCCCGCGCCAACCCCGCCAGCGGCAGTGATTGCGCCGGGACGTGCGGCGGCACCGGCCGCGAAACCGTTGCCGGGAATGGCGGCTTCCTCTCCGCGTCCGGGACAGATTCTCTCGGGGCCGCGCCAACCATTTCCGACCACGCCGGCGGAAGCAACACGGGTTTCCGGTCCGGGAGCGGCGATGCCCGGGATGGCGGCGGCCAAACCCGTCGTAGTAAGCCGGCCGAAGGCGGCAGGAGCGTCCGGGCCGGGCGCTCCGGCGCCTGCACCCGCGACCGCAACGGGTGGTTCCATGCCTTTGACCACGGGGCGGACCTTAGTCGGACAGCCCGCGGCACGGCCGGTGGTTCCACCGCGTCCGGACCTGGTGGCCAAGCTGGGCACGCCAAAACCGGCAATGCCCGCACTGCCGGCATCTCCGCGCCCGGGTGTTCCGAGACAGCCCAGCTCGCCGGTACCGGGCCAACCGATCTATCGTGGACCGATCCGGCCGGGACAGCCGATGGTGGCCAAGGGGGCCGTGCGGCCCGCGACTCCGGGCGTGCGTCCAGCCGGACCGAGGCCGCAGCATCCGACCTCGCGGGGGCGGATGGAGCCGGGTCTGGCGCCGCCTCCGATGGAGCAACCGCGCGGACGCCCCGGCGACAAACGTCCCTCGCGCCCGCAGCCCAGGGAGCGCCAGGAACAGGAGCGGATGCTGCGGCCGGCGCGTCGGCAGGTGGAAGCCGGCCCTCCGCCCATCAACCGCGAGATCACCATTTCGGAAGGCATCACGGTGAAGGAGCTTTGCGAAAAGCTGGACGTGAAGGCCGCCCTGGTGATGAAGAAGCTGATGGACCGCAGTATCTTTGCGACCATCAACCAGACGCTGGATTCGAAGCTGGCAACCGAAGTGGCGCGCGAATTCGGCGCTTCCACCGCCACCGTGACCTACGAAACAGAAGCCATGCAGGCGGTGGAAGAAGCCGAGGAAACCAAGGACCTGCACAAGCGCGCGCCGGTGGTGACCATCATGGGGCACGTAGACCATGGAAAGACGTCGCTGCTGGACGCCATCCGCGAAGCCAACGTGGCGGCGCGGGAAGCCGGCGGGATCACGCAGCACATTGGCGCGTACCAGGTGGAGATGAACGGCAAGAAGATCGTGTTCATCGACACGCCGGGCCACGAGGCCTTCACGCGCATGCGAGCCCGCGGCGCGAAAGTCACGGACATCGTGATCCTGGTGGTGGCGGCGGACGACGGCGTGATGCCGCAGACGCTCGAAGCCATCGACCACGCCAGGGCCGCCAAGGTTCCGATCATCGTGGCGATCAACAAGATCGACAAGCCCGACGCCCAGCCCGAGCGCATTAAGCAGCAACTGGCCGACCGCGGCCTGCTGGCCGAAGACTGGGGCGGCGACGTGGTGATGGTGCCGGTTTCGGCGCGCACCCAGGTGGGCATCCCGCTGTTGCTCGAGATGATCCTGCTGGTGGCCGATTTGCAGGACCTGAAGGCCAACCCGAACCGGCCCGCCATGGGCACGGTGATTGAAGCGCAACTGGACCGCGGGCGCGGACCGGTGGCCACCGTACTGGTGCGCAACGGCACGCTGTCGGTGGGAGATTTCTTCATCTGCGGCGCGGTGTTCGGCAAGGTGCGCGCCATGCAGAACGACCGCGGCGCGCAGATCCGCAAAGCGGAGCCTTCGACGCCGGTGGAGGTGCTGGGTCTGGATTCCATGCCGGAAGCGGGCGACGATTTCCAGGTGGTGACGGACACCGCCAAGGCCAAACAGATAGTCGGATTCCGCGACCGGAAGATGCGCGAACAGTCGCTGGCGAAATCCAGCCGCCTGACGCTGGAACAACTGCACCTGCAGATGCAGGCCGGCGAAGTGAAGGAGCTGCCGATCATCATCAAGACGGACGTGGGCGGCTCGGCCGAGGTACTGTCCGAATCGCTACAGAAGCTTTCGAACGAGAAGGTGAAGGTCCGGGTGATCCACTCGGGGGTGGGCGCCATCAACGAATCGGACGTGCTGCTGGCATCGGCCTCGAACGCGATTATCATCGGCTTTAACGTGCGGCCGGAGCGCAACGCGGCGGCGCTGGCGGAGCAGGAGAAAGTGGATGTGCGGCTGCACACCATCATTTACAACCTGACCGACGAGATCAAGCTGGCGATGACCGGACTGCTGTCGCCGGTATACAAGGAAGTCTACCGCGGCAAGGCGGAAGTGCGGGATACGTTCCGTATCACCAAAGTGGGCAACGTGGCGGGCTGCATCGTGCTGGATGGCGCCATCACGCGCGATTCGGAAGTGCGGCTGCTGCGCGACAACGTAGTGGTCTACACCGGGAAGATCGGTTCGCTGCGGCGCTTCAAAGACGACGTCAGCGACGTGAAGAGCGGGATGGAGTGCGGCATCACGCTGGAGAACTACGGGGATGTCAAGCAGGGCGACATCGTCGAAGCCTTCAAGACGGAGCGCGTCGCCAACGAAGCCTCCTAAGACATGGCCGCCATCGGCGTGGTAACCCTGGAGTTGCGGCTGGAAAACGCGCATTCGCTCAAAGAAAAGCGGCACGTGGTGGAAAGCCTGAAGGACCGGCTGCGCCACAAGTTCAACGTGGCGGTGGCGGAGATCGAATACCAGGAGTTGTGGCAGCGGTCGGCGGTAGCGGCGGTGACGGTTTCCCCTGACCGGGTCCATGCGGAAAAGGTGTTGCGCGCGGTGGAAGAAGAAGCGGCGGCCCTGCTGGGCGCGGAACTGACGGGGGCGACCGTGGAATGGCTGGCGTAAGAAGGCAGGGGTTGGACCGGCCAGGACAGAGGACCGGGGCTTTAAGTTTGATATGGACGAGCGGCGGGCATTGCGGGTTTCCGAGGCGGTGCGGGAGGAGTTATCGGAAATCATCGGATTTGAGACGGAGGATCCACGGCTGCTGGCGGTGGAAGTGACGGACGTGCACGTCAGCCTGGACAGGCGCCACGCGAATATCCGCGTGGCGGCGCGGGGGACGGAACGGGAGCAGCACGAGTCGATGACGGCGCTGGACCATGCGCAAGGGTATTTACGTCACGAACTGGCCAGCCGGTTGAGCCTGCGGCGGGTCCCGGAACTGCATTTTGAGCGTGATAAGACCCCGGACGCGGACAGCCGGATCGACTTTTTGATAAAACGGGCGAAAAAATCTCGCGGGCGGGCCGAAAATTAGCCCACAAACCAAACAAATTATGGTAGTTTTGTTTCTGTTGGCGGCTCCGGCCGCGACCCGGCCGGAATCTCTCCAGCGGGTAAGCGGCAGCCGAGGCCAGTAGGGCTGCCGAGCGCGAGTCCAGCGAACTTGAGGTAGTGTTTCTGACGAAAGACAGGGTGGATCAGCCATGCGCGCGGCTCCGATGACAAGCCGATTTTTGGACGCCTGCCGGCGCCGGCCCACGGACGTGCGGCCGGTATGGTTTATGCGGCAGGCAGGCCGCTATCTGAGGCAGTATCGCCAGATTCGCGACAAGCACGGAATTCTGGAGATCTGCAAGCGTCCGGACCTGGCGGCGACGGTGACTTTGCAGCCGGTAGAGACGCTGGACGTGGACGCGGCCATCATTTTCGCCGATTTGCTGCTGCCGGTCGAGCCCATGGGGTTGAAGCTGAAGTACGAAAAGGGCGAAGGACCGGTGATTGCGAACCCGGTGCGCACCACCGACGACGTGGATTCGCTCTCCACCACCAATACCGACGACCTGGGCTACGTGGGAGAGGCCATACAGAGCGTGGTGCGGTCGCTGGCGGGCCGCGTTCCGGTGATCGGGTTTGTGGGCGCGCCGTTCACCATGGCGAGCTACATGATTGAAGGCGGGGCGTCGCGCAATTTCATCCGCACCAAGAAGCTGATGTACAGCGACGAAACGCTGTGGCGGCGGCTGATGGGGAAGATCGTGGACGTGCTGGCGCCATTTGCGCACCTGCAGGTGACCGCCGGCGCCCGCGCCATCCAGGTGTTCGATAGCTGGGTGGGCGCGCTCGGCTCGGACGATTACGTACGGCACGCGGCGCCGTATTCGCGGGCGCTGATCGAGCGCATCCGGTCCACGGGCGTGCCGGTGATTCACTTCGGCACGGGCGCTTCGGGATTCTTCAAGGAACTGCACGCCGCCGGCGGCGATGTGATGGGGGTGGACTGGCGCATCAACATCGACCAGGCGTGGATGGACATCAGCTACCGCTCGGCGATCCAGGGGAACCTGGACCCGGTGGCGCTGTTCGCGCCGCTCCACGAACTGCGCACCAAGGTGCATGAGCTGCTGAAGCGCACGGGCACGCGGCCCGGCCACATTTTCAACCTGGGACACGGCATCCTGCCGGAAACTCCCGTGGAAAACGTGCAGGCCGTAGTGGAGATGGTGCGGGAATTCAAGCCGTGAAGCAGGCGGTTCTGCTGCTCGCTCACGGCGCGCCGGAGCGGGTAGAGGATGTCGAAGAATACCTGAGATTCGTGCGCGGCGGGCGTCCCGGCCCGACGCCTCCCAAGGTGGTGGAAGAAGTGCGGCAGCGCCTCGCGGCCATCGGCGGATCTTCCCCGTTGCGGGCATGGACCGCGGCGCAGGCCGCGGCATTGGAAAAGCTGCTGGCGATACCCGTCTTCTTCGGCATGCGCAACTGGTATCCGCTGATTGCCGAAACCATGGAGAAGGTGCGGGAAGCGGGCGTAGAGCGCATCGCGGCGGTTTGCCTGGCGCCGCAGTTTTCCGAGCTGAGCGTGGGCCTCTATATCAAGCGGACCGAAGAAGCCATGCAGAAGTTGGGCGTGACGGCGGAGCTGGCGTGGGCCAAGAGCTTTCACGACGACCCGCTGCTGGTGGAAGCGTTCGCGGAGCGGTTGCGGCCGCTCGGAGCGGGCCGCAAGATCCTCTTCACGGCGCATAGCCTGCCGGAGCGAGCGCTTGCATCGGGCGACCCCTACGACCGCGAGACGCGCTCGACCGCCGCGGCCGTGGCGGCGCGGGTGGGACTGACGGATTGGGATTTCGCGTACCAGAGCCAGGGCATGACCGACGACCTCTGGTTGGGTCCGACCGTGGAATCCTGCCTGGACCGCTATGCCGCCGCGGGCATCCGCCAAGTGGTGGTGGACCCGATCGGCTTCGTCTGCGATCACATCGAAGTGCTGTACGACATCGACATCCTGTTCCGCGGCTATGCGCGGGAACGCGGCATCACGCTCGAGCGGCCGGAATCGCTGAACGGATCCGCCACCTTCACCGCGGCCCTGGCCGAAGTGGCAAAGCGATGCCTCGCGTAGTCGTCATCGGCGGCGGCATCTCGGGCCTCTCGACGGCATACTACCTGGCCAAGGGCGGCGCGGCGTCGACCATCCTGGAATCGCGGCCGCGGCTCGGCGGCGTGATCCAGACCGAGCAGGTGGAGGGCTGCACGCTCGAAGCGGGGCCGGACAGCTTCCTGTCCATCAAGCCGGCGGGGCTCGAATTGATCGCCGACCTGGGGCTTTCGAGCGAAGTGATCGGCTCGAACGATCATCTGCGGGTGACCTTCGTGCGCAAGAACGGGCGTCTGGTTCCGCTGCCCGACGGCCTGATGATGATGGTGCCCACCAAGATTCTGCCGCTGATCACCACCGGCCTGGTGAGCTGGAGCACCAAGCTGCGGATGGGCCTGGAATGGTTCCGCGCACCCAAACCGAGGCCGGGCGACGAATCCGTGGCCGAGTTCGTGGAAGAACATTACGGCCCGGAAGCAGTGGATTATCTGGCCGAGCCGCTGCTCTCCGGCATCTATGGCGGCAACCCCAGCGAGCTGAGCGTCAGGAGCGTGCTGCCGCGCTTTGTCGAGCTGGCGAACCGCTACGGCAGCCTGACGCGCGGGGTTCTGGCGGAGCGAGCCAAGGCCGCGCAACACCGCCGCGCAGGCGCGCCGCCGCCTCTGTTCCGCACCCTCAAGGGCGGACTGGGGCAACTGGTGGACGCCGTGACGGAGGCCATCCAAGGCAGGGCGGAAGTGCGGCGCGGGCGCGCCGAAACGGTGGAGCGCGCAGGCAGCGGGTTCCGCGTCAGGATGGACGGCGACTGGCTGGAGGCCGGCGCCCTGGTGGTGGCGTGCGAAGCGCACAGCGGCTCGGCGCTGCTGGGCGCGGTGGACGCGCGGGCGGCGGAGCTGCTGGGCACGGTGCCTTACAGTTCGTCGATGACCGTGGCGCTGGGTTTCGACTCGGCCGATTTTGCAAAGCCGCCGGTAGGCTTCGGTTTCCTGGTGCCCAAGAAAGAGCGGCGCCGGCTGGTGGCCTGCACGTGGGTGGGGACCAAGTTTTCGTACCGTGTGCCCGAAGGCAAGATTGTGGCGCGCTGCTTCCTGGGCGGCATGGAAGACGCCGGAGTGCTGGCGGAATCGGACGATGCCATCATCGCCGCGGTGACGGAGGAGTTGCAGGAGATCGCGGGCATCAGCGCGCGGCCGCGATTCACGCGGATTGCCCGCTGGCCGCGATCGATGGCGCAATACTCCGTCGGCCACGGGCAGCGCGTGGAGGAGTTGGAGGCGCGCGTGGCTGGGATTCCGGGGCTGTACCTGGCGGGGAATGCGTATAGCGGGATCGGGATTCCGGATTGCATCCGGATGGGGAAGCAGGCGGCGGAGAAGATTCTGGCGGGGTGACGTGGGTGGGACAGACCATCGGTTTTCGTGGTCGGCCAAGCTGCGTTCTTCGGCGAGGCAGGACAGACGACAAAAACCGATCGTCTGTCCTACATCTTCTCGAACAGCGCCAGAATTCTCTTGTATTCGTCAGCCCAACTGGCGGGCTGGCGGAAGCCGTGGTCTTCGACCGGATAGACGGCCAGGTTCCAGTTCTCCTTGCGCAGCTCGATGAGCTTCTCGACCAGGCGCACGGTGTCCTCGAACTCGACGTTGGTGTCCACCATGCCGTGGCAAATCAGCAGCGCGCCTTTCAAGCCTTGCGCGAAGAAAATCGGCGAGGATCTGCGATAGGCTTCCGCATCGGTTTGCGGAAGATTGAGAATCTCCGAAGTATAGCCGTGATTGTAAAGCGCCCAATCGGAGACCGGCCGCAGGGCCGCGCCGGCGGCGAAAACATCGGACTGGGTGAACATGGCCATCAGGGTGATGAAGCCGCCGTAGCTGCCGCCCCAAAGGCCGATCTTTTTCGGATCGACACCCTTTTGGGCGGCCAGATACCTGGCGGCGTCGACGATGTCGTCGAGGTCTTTGCCGCCCATGTGCTGGTAGACGGCGGTGCGCCAGTCGCGGCCATAGCCGGCGGAGCCGCGATAATCCACGTCGATCACGGTGAAGCCGCGCTCCATCAGGATGTGGTCGAACAGGTACTCGTGGTAATAGCTGGTCGACCACTTGTGGTCGACGTTTTGCAGATAGCCGGCGCCGTGCACGAAAATCACGCCGGGACCACCCTTCTGGAAACCCGCCGGTTGGAACAGGCGGGCGGGCACTTTGGCGCCATCGCGCGCGGGCACCATGACGATGGGGACGTCCAGCCAGGGATACTGCGCGAATTCCGGCGAGGGCGACGTGGTGATCCGCTTCGCTACAGCCTTGGGATCGTTCTCGCGGATGTAAAGGTCGGGCGGCTTGTTGGTATAGGA
>Ga0181536_10004855_pt1 | contig 14054 bp, 10 predicted proteins | sample PEATcosm2014_Bin_41_FD_121105 | JGI IMG/M metagenome (GOLD analysis project Ga0181536, IMG submission 121105) | Peatland microbial communities from MTU Mesocosm Facility, Houghton, MI, USA - PEATcosm2014_Bin17_60_metaG | ecosystem: Environmental > Terrestrial > Soil > Wetlands > Peat | place...
GCGGCGCCGTACCGCGCGCCGTTTCACGCGGCTCACCCCGCGCGGGTTCATGCGCCGCACCGCGTGCCGGCTCGCGGGGCTCGTCGTGGGCGGGCTCACGCCGCGCGCCGTGGCGAGCCTCGTGCGGCTGCCGCGGTGATGGCGGCGCCCCGGCCGCGGGTTTTGCCGCCCGCCGCGGTCGCCTCGCCTCCCGCGTGGTATCCGCTTGGCCCATCGGTGCCGCCGCTTCTGCCGGTTCGAAGGCAGCCGCCGGTTCGAAGTCGGCAGCCGTTTCCGGGAAACTCCCCGGTTCGGTGGTCCACGCCGACTCCGCCGCGCCGCCCAATTCAGCGGCGCGCTTCGGCTCCGCCGAGCGTCTCGGTGCGGCCGCCCGCCTCGGCTCGGCGGAGCGCTTCGGTTCGGCGGCGCGCCGCGACGGCTCCTTGGCCCGCTGCCCCGGCTTGCTGCTGATGCGGCCGCGGCGGCGCTTGCGCCCGTCTTCCTCCGCCCAATCCACCGGATCGAGGCCCTCGACATTGATCGGCGGGATCGCGTGACCGACCAGCTTCTCGATCGCCTCGACCGCGAACCGGTCCTCCGGCGAGGCGATGGTAAACGCGTGCCCCTCCAGCCCGGCGCGGCCGGTGCGGCCGATGCGGTGCACGTAGTCCTCGGCGTGGTGCGGCACGTCAAAATTGAACACGTGTGACAGGCCGCCGATGTCCAGGCCGCGCGCCGCCACGTCGCTGCACACCAGCAGGCGCAGGTCGTTGGCCTTGAACTTCTCCAGCGTGGCAAAGCGCACGGTCTGCGCCATGTCGCCATGCAGCGCGCCGACATCGAACTTATGCCGGGTCAGCGACCGGCACAGGATGTCCACCTCGCTCTTGCGGTTGCAGAAGATCAGCGCGTTCTGCACGTGCTGGGTGCGGATCAGCCGGCGCAGCGCCTCGCGCTTGTCATGCTCCGCCACCAGCGCCAGGCCCTCGACGATCGTGGTCGCCACCGAGGCCGGCCGCGAGACCGCAATCTCCTTCGGGTTGCGCAGGAAAGCGTCGCCCAGCCGGCGGATCTCCGGACCCATCGTCGCCGAGAAGAACAGCGTCTGCCGCTGCCGCGGCAGCAAGGCAACGATGCGCTCGACATCCGGGATGAACCCCATGTCCAGCATGCGATCGGCCTCGTCGATCACCAGAATCTTGGCGTCGCTAAGCAGGATCGAGCCGCGCTCGAACATATCGATCAGCCGGCCGGGCGTGGCGATCAGCACGTCGACGCCGCGCATCAGCACGTCCTTCTGGTCGGACATGCTCTCGCCGCCGATGATCAGGGCGTGGGTCAGCTTCAGGTACTTGCCGTATTGGACGAAGTTTTCCGCCACCTGGAGCGCGAGTTCGCGGGTCGGCTCCAGGATCAGGCTGCGCGGCATGCGCGCCCGGGCGCGCGAGCCGGACAGGATGTCCAGCAGCGGCAGGGTGAAGCCGGCGGTCTTGCCGGTGCCGGTCTGCGCCGTGCCCATCACGTCGCGCCCCATCAGCACGAACGGAATCGCCTGCTCCTGGATGGGGGTGGGGTGGCGGTAGCCCATGTCGGCAATGGCGTGCAGCACCGACTCGGACAGGCCGAGTTCGGCGAAGGTCGTGCGCGGTTGCTCTTCGACGACGGGCGTGGACGCAGCGTCGATGGGCGCGTCGTCGGTCGGGTCCGCCGTGGCGGTCGTGGTGTCTGTCAAACCGGGTCCAGTCGATTGCCTGGTTGCGGCCGTTGCCGCAACGATCGCGCGTACGGCGACGAGCGCCTGAGCGAGCGCGATTGGGGGGATATCAAGAGTGCGCGCGCGAAAGTCAAGGCGTACACCTCTCCCGCGGGAGCGGGAGAGGTTAACCCGCGCGCAGCGCGGGAGAGGCTTCCTTTGCCCCATACCCCTCTGGATGCGCCTCCCGCCAAGCCAGCGCAGTCCGCACAATCTCGTCCAGCCCGGCAACCTTCGGCTTCCACCCCGCCTGCATGGCGCGCGCCGACCCGGCGACCAGCACCGCCGGATCGCCCGGCCGCCGCTGTCCCAGCCGGTGTGGCACGGGCCGCCCGGCCACCCGCTCCACCGCGCGGATCACCTCCAGCACCGAGTGGCCCTCGCCGTTGCCCAGGTTCCACGTCACGCTGCCGTCGTCCAGCCGGTCCAGCGCCAGCAGATGTGCGGCTGCCAGATCGGTCACGTGCACGTAGTCCCGGATGCAGGTGCCGTCGCGCGTCGCATAGTCGGCGCCGAACACGTCCACCCCCGGCCGCCGCCCCAGCGCGGCGTCGATCACCAGCGGGATCAGGTGCGTCTCAGGATCGTGGTCCTCGCCCAGCCGCCCTGCCGGATCGGCCCCCGCCGCGTTGAAATAGCGCAGGCAGGCCGAGCGCAGCCCGTGCACGCGATCAGCCCAGAGCAACGCCCGCTCGATTATCCATTTACTCTCGCCGTACGGCGATCCGGGGTCGATCCGCGCCGTCTCGGGAAGCGGGATTTGCTCTGGCTCGCCGAACAGGTTGGCGGTGGAGGATAGCACGAACCGCCCCACGCCGTGCCGCACGCAGGCTTCGATCAGTCGGATGCCGTTGATGCCGTTCTCGGCCAGATAGCGGAACGGCTGCCGCATGCTCTCCCCGACCAGCGACAGCGCGGCGAAGTGGAATACCGCGTCCCAACGCCCATCTGCCAGCACTGCATCCACCGCTGCGGGATCCGCGAGGTCCGCCGCCGCCAAGCGCGCGCCGGGCAGCACGGCCGCGCGATGGCCGGTGCGCAGATTGTCCAGCACCACCACATCGTCGCCGCGCTCGAGCAAAGCCGCCACCAGGTGGCTGCCGACATAGCCGGCGCCGCCGGTGACCAGGAAACGTCGTGGCATGCTTCGCTACTCCCGCGCCTTGCGTCGGCGCCGATGATACACGTCCGCGTCGGCATAGCCTGAACGCACATGGGCGCGAGCGTCCACCCGGGTTAGCACGCAGCCCACCACATGCGCGTGCGCCTCCTCCAGCAGCTCTAATGTGTGCTGCACCACCGGGCGTGGCGTGGCGCACCAGCGCACGCATAACAGGGTGGCGTCGGCGATGCCGGCGAGGATGCGTGCCTCGGCGATCGCCTGCACCGGCGGCGAGTCCAACAGTATAAGGTCGTACTTCTGCCGCAGGTCGGACAGCATCAGCGCCATCGTGTCGGACAGGAACCGGTCCGGCAGATCGGTGCCGACGCGCCCGGCCTGCATCACGTCCATGCTGGTGACCGCATCCGTGCGGATCGCCTCGGCCGCGGCGAGCCGTCCACGCAGGCAATCGGCCAACCCCAGCGGCGCGGTGGCTTTCATCCGCAACGCGAAGGTCGGCCGGCGCAGATCGCATTCCATCACCAACACATGCTCGCCGCTCAGCGCCGCGGATCGCGCCAACGCCAACGCCACCGTGGTCTTCCCCTCGCCCGCCCGGGCTGCGGTCACCGCGATCACGCGCGGGCGCTCCGCCCCCATCCACAGCCCGGCCCGCAGCGTTCGCACTTGCTCGGCGAACGGCGAGAGCGGCTTGCGCGCGACGTACTCGTCCACGCTCAGATGCCCGAGCTGACGGCGCGCCATCTCCGGCAGCAGGGCAAAGCATGGCAGGCCGAACGCCGCGCGCAGCGCTTCGCCGGACCGCAGCGTGGTGTCGGCCAGTTCCAGCAGATAGGCCAGCAGCACGCCGGCCAGCACACCGAACGCCGTCGCCGCGGCCATCAGCGGCACGGTGCGAGGAAAACTCGGCGTGGCCGGCGGCAGGGCAAGCGAAATCTCGTGTGCCTCCGACGATTCGATGGCGGCCTGTTGCCCGGTCCGCTGAATACTGTCGAGCACGGCCTGAAGCTGCTGGCGCGACGCATCGACATCGCGCTGCATCGCGTTTAACGACACCTGTGCGGTGGCGCTGCGGTCAGCCGCCGCTTCCCCGTTCCGCAGGTCCTGCTCCAGCGTGGCGACACGTTCGCGAGCGGCGCGAACTTCGGCTTCGGTGGCGCCGACGACACGTGCGGTTTCAGCCGCCACGGCACGCTGGGCGTCGGCGTACTGGCGCTGCAAGCTGCGCGCCTCGGGATGATTGGGGCCGAGCCGTCCCTGCTGCGCCTGGATTTGCGCCGATATCTGGTCCTGCATGGCGCGAAGCTGCACCACGCTGGGCGCGATCGCCGCCTGCGCCGCCGCGCCGGCGTTGCCGCGAGCCGCATCCAACTTGGCCTCGGCATTGCCCAACGCGGTGCGGGCATGCACGAGGTCCTCGGCGAGGTTGCTGATCTCCTCGGCGTCCATCCCGGCGTGCATGCCCTGCGCCAGGCCCTGACGCGCGCGGTAGGCGGCGATGCGGTCCTCGCCGTTGCGCACTTCTTGGCGCAGTTCGGTGGCCCGCTTGTCCAGCCATTCGGTGGCCCGATCCACTGCCCGATGCTTCGCCGCGTATTGATCCCTGATGTAGATGTCCATCGCGTTGTTCACCGCGGTGGCGGCGACCACCGGGTCCTCGGCGGTGAAGTTGACTTCCAGTACCCGGGAAAACTTCACGGTGTGAGCGTCGAACGCTTCCTGCACGGCGAGCAGGGTGGCGTCGCGGCTGGCGTCCTGGGTGGGACCGGCGGGCGCTGGTTGCGCGTCCGGTGGGTGTTGTGCGGAGGCGAACCACGCCCGGACGGCGTCGATCGCCCGCTGAACGTGGCCGCGAGGGCGCAGGGCGCGGTTGAATTGGGGATTGTCGTAGAGGTTGCCGCGCTCGGCCACGCGTTGCACGACATGCAGGCCGCGCAGGATTTCCGCTTGGCTGGCCATCACCGCTTCGGTGGTCGGATCGACCTGAAGCACGCTTTGCAATTCGCGGACCTTGTACTCGCTCGGCTCGTAAACCAGCGCGCCGACAGCGGTGTACTGCGGCGCGACCTGCTTGACGGCGATGAGCGCGAACAGCGGCCACAACAGGATATTCGCCAGCAGGGCGACGCGGCGCCGGCGGAATGCCGCAAGCAAGGCACGTGGGCTCAGCGCGTCGGCGCGTGGCTCCGGCCGATCGCCGGCGGCATTGCGGCCCCGGTTCGGCGCGGGCGCGGCAGTCGCCGATCCGGCGGGTCTGTCCAACATCAGTGGTCCTGACCTCGGGCCTGCCCCGGGCGTCTTGCCCGGGATCTCCGTGTGGCCCCTGCATACCGTTGCGCTGATTAATGCGCGGCTAACGGAATGCGTTAACCAATCCGTCAGCAGCAGCGAGCATGATGGAGGCGCCGAAAACCGGTCCGCCTGTTCGCCCCAAGACGAGGTGTCGTCCTGTGCGTCTGCTGCGCCTGTGTTGTGCCCTGCTACCGCTGCTCGGCTGCGCGCCGGGGCGCGATTTGCCGCCGGTGCCATCCGGATCGGGTGAGTATCGCCTGGGGCCCGGCGACGCGGTGCGGTTGATCACCTTCGGCGAGGACGCGCTGACCGGCGAATTCCGCGTGTCCGATGCCGGCACCATCGCGGTGCCGCTACTGGGCGGCGTGCGCGCCGCAGGATTGACGCCGGCCGAGCTGGAGGCGTCGGTCGCCGACAAGCTGAAGCAGGCCAAGCTGCTGCGTGATCCGTCGGTCGCCGCCGAGGTGACGACGTACCGGCCGATTTTCGTGCTGGGCGAGGTGAACAAGCCGGGCCAGTACCCATACCAGCCCGGCATGACCGTGGTGACGGCGGCCGCGGTAGCAGGCGGCTTCACCTATCGCGCGATCGAGGGCTACGCGTCGGTGGTGCGGACGGTGGACGGGCACGCGGTGGAGGGCAAGGCGCTGCGGCAGACCTACCTGCAGCCGGGCGACGTGGTCACTGTGTACGAGCGGAAGTTTTGAGCGGGCCGTACAGCGTGGGTAGCTTGAGATGAATTCTGATCAACTCAACGGTAGTTCGGAACGCATTATCGGTTGTGCGTTGGCCGTTGCCAACACGCTGGGCGTGGGCTTTCTTCAGAAGGTCTATGAAAACGCTCTGGCTCACGACTTGCGCAAGATCGGATGGCCGGTTGCGCAACAGCATCCCGTTGCGGTGACCTACGACGAGGTGATTGTCGGAAGCTATTCCGCCGACCTGTTTGTGGCGCAGCCGATCATGGTCGAACTGAAGACGGTGGCGTCATTGGATGCCAGCCACAGGGCCCAGCGCCTCAACTATCTGGCGGACATACGCCGACGATCGGAGGAAGCGCGATCCGCCCCCACCTGATGTCCGGGGACGGGTCGCATCAACCAGCCTACCGCTAGACCTCGACTTCCTGCTCCTTGTCGGAGCCGTCGCCGCCGTCCTCGTCCGGCTTCGGCAGGGCCGGCAACGCCGCCTCGATGATTTCGAAGTCGAGCTTGCCGTCCTTCATCGTCACCTTGACCGAGCCGCCCTTCACCAGCCGCCCGAACAACAGTTCCTCGGCCAGCGGCTTCTTCACATGCTCCTGGATCACCCTGGACAGCGGCCGCGCGCCATACAGCTTGTCGTAGCCACGTTCGGCCAGCCACTCCTTCGCCGCCGATGACAGCTCGATCGTCACGTTGCGGTCGGCCAACTGCGCCTCAAGTTGCATGACGAACTTTTCCACCACCCGGCCGACGATCTCCGGCGTCAGCCCGGCGAAGGCGATGGTCGCATCCAGCCGGTTGCGGAATTCCGGGGTGAACAGCCGCTTGATCGCGTCCTCGTCCTCGCCGGCGCGGCTCTCGCGGCCGAAGCCGATCGCCTCCTTCGCCAGGTCCGACGCGCCGGCATTGGTCGTCATGATCAGGATGACGTTGCGGAAGTCCACCGTCTTGCCGTTGTGGTCGGTCAGCTTCCCGTGGTCCATCACCTGCAACAGGATGTTGAACAGGTCCGGGTGCGCCTTCTCGATTTCGTCCAGCAGCAGCACAGCGTGCGGATGCTGGTCGATCGCGTCGGTCAGCAGCCCGCCCTGGTCGAAGCCCACATAGCCAGGCGGCGCGCCGATCAGCCGCGATACCGAATGTCGCTCCATATACTCTGACATGTCGAAGCGGATCAGCTCGATGCCCATGGTGGAGGCCAACTGCCGCGCCACCTCGGTCTTGCCGACGCCGGTCGGGCCGCAGAACAGGTAGTTGCCGATCGGCTTCTCCGGCTCGCGCAAACCGGCCCGGGCCAGCTTGATCGCCGCGGACAGCGCCTCGATCGCCTTGTCCTGGCCGAACACCATCGCCTTCAGGTCGCGCTCCAGGTTGCGCAGCGTCTCCTTGTCGTCCGCGGAGACGCTCTTCGCCGGGATCCGCGCGATCTTGGCGACCATCTCCTCGACGTCACGCAAGGTGACGGTCTTCCGCCGCTTATGCTCCGGCAGCAGCATGCGCGACGCACCGACCTCGTCGATCACGTCGATCGCCTTGTCCGGCAGCTTGCGGTCGTTGATGTATTTGGCGGACAGCTCCACCGCCGCGCGGATCGCCTCGTCGGTGTAGCGCACCTTGTGGTGCTTCTCGTAGTTCGACTTCAGGCCGCGCAGGATCTTCACGCTGTCTTCCAGCGACGGCTCGTTCACGTCGATCTTCTGGAACCGGCGGACCAGCGCACGGTCCTTCTCGAAATAGTTGCGGAACTCCTTGTAGGTGGTGGAGCCGATGCACCGCAGGTTGCCGGACGCCAGTGCCGGCTTCAGCAGGTTGGACGCGTCCATCGCGCCGCCACTGGTCGCCCCGGCACCGATCACGGTGTGGATTTCGTCGATGAACAGGATGGCGCCCTGCTGGTTCTCCAGTTCGCTCACCACTGCCTTCAGCCGCTCCTCGAAATCGCCGCGGTAGCGCGTGCCGGCCAGCAGCGCCCCCATATCCAGCGCGAAGATGGTGGAGCGGGCCAGCACCTCCGGCACGTCTCCCTCGACGATGCGCTTGGCCAGGCCCTCGGCGATCGCCGTCTTGCCGACGCCTGGGTCACCCACATAGAGCGGGTTGTTCTTGGTGCGGCGGCAGAGGATCTGGATGGTCCGCTCGATCTCCGGCTCGCGGCCGATCAGCGGGTCGATCTTCCCGGCCATCGCCTTCTTGTTCAGGTTCACGCAGTAATTGGACAGCGCGTCCTGGTTCCGCCGATTCGGCTTCTCCTCCCGCTCCTGCTCCTGGTGGCTCTCCGGCTGGTTGGTAGTGCCGGTGACCGGGCGCTGCGTCGAGCGGCCGGGCGCCTTGGCGATGCCGTGGCTGATGAAGTTCACCGCGTCCAGCCGGGTCATATCCTGAAGCTGCAGGAAATATACCGCGTGGCTCTCGCGCTCGGAGAACAGCGCCACCAGCACGTTCGCCCCGGTCACCTCGTCGCGGCCGGAGGACTGCACGTGGATCGCCGCACGCTGGACGACGCGCTGGAATCCCGCGGTGGGCTTGGGATCGCCCGGGCGGTCGGTGGCCAGCCCGGCCAGATCCTTGTCGAGGAACTCGCCCAGGTCCGTGCGCAGCTTGTCCAGATCGACCCCGCAGGCGCGCAGCACCGTGGCCGCGTCGGAGTCGTCCGCCAAGCCCAGCAATAAATGCTCCAGGGTGGCGTATTCGTGGCGGCGTTCGCTCGCGAGGGACAGCGAGCGATGCAGCGTCTGCTCGAGATTCCGTGAAAGCATGGTCGTCGACGCTCCTAGGCGCTGCGGTCCGTCAACCGGACCGGGTCGTCTTCAGGCAAGCTACCCGCGCGGATTTTGCCGTGCGGCTCATGTGGATAGGACACCCGGGGGATGGGGCATCATTCCTTCTCGATCGTGCATTGCAGAGGATGCTGGTTCTGCCGGGCCAGGTCCATGACCTGTGTCACCTTGGTCTCGGCAACCTCGTAAGTATAGACGCCGCACACCCCGACCCCCCGCCGATGGACGTGCAGCATGATGCGGGTAGCCTCTTCGCGGGATTTCTGGAAAAAGCGCTCGAGCACGTGGACGACGAACTCCATCGGCGTGTAGTCGTCGTTCAGCATCAACACCTTGTACATGGCAGGCTTGCGGGTCTTCGGCCGGGCCTTGACGACCACCCCGGTGTTCGGGCCTTCCGGATTGTTGCCGCCGCGCCTGTCGCTATCGCTCATCGTTCTTCCGCGCCTGTCCGTCGCGCCGCATCTTCCTGCCTTCCTGGGCACAAGCGCCCACCGGCCCGCCGCTTCTGGAGTGTGAACCATATCGGATCGCGGTGGCACGTTAAAAGAGCCTAGCGCAGTCCGCAGCAGATTACAGGGGCCTGGGATCAGAAATCAAAAATCGGGAAGCGGCGTCGAATACTCCCCCCTCCCCTTGTGGGCTTGGGCCGCGAAGCGGACCAAGGTTGGGGGGAGGGGTCGGGCGGTGCAAATTCCCCGACCGACCCCTCCCAACAACCTCCTTCCACACGGCGACGGGGAGCATCCTGCGCCGCACTTGCCGCAAAGCGCCAAACCCCAGACATGGCGAGGCCCGGGACGCTGCCCGGGCCTGCCGTACGATCGGTACGAGTCGGAGACTTGGGGGGAGGAAGCGCGCCGCCGCCTCGCCCGATCGCGCTCAGTCGGCGCTCAGGCCGATTTCGCGAACTTCTCAACCGCCAGGCTGACCCGCGCGGTGATCGGCGCAATCGCTTGCTCGGTCAGCTTGAACGAGGCGTCGGTCAGCTTGCCGGACTCGGCCAGCGTCTTCTCCATCGTGGCACGTGCCAGGCTGGCCTGCAGATCCATCGCGTCCTTCAGCGACTTCACCGAGGTCATCGCCTTGAACGTAGACATCGTCTCGTCGAACGACGCCTGCGCCGTGGCGGCCACCTGCTTCGACAGGTCCTGCACGCCGGCGGCCCAGATCTGGCCCGACTTCAGCAGCGCCTCGAGGTTACCCTGGCTGAACGACACCAGCTCTTCCGCGGTTTTCATTGCCTTCTCCATGCCTTCCTTCACCTTGGCCTGGGTCTCCGTGAACCCTGCGGCCGCCTTCGTCATGCCGTCCTTCAGGTTCGAAACGGTCGCCTCGATACCTTTCGTGGCGGCGGCTACTGTGTCTTCGGTCATCATGCCCGTCTCCATTGCCTTCGGTTTCATGCTCATTTTGAGTGTCCTCGTGAGGCTGCGCCCAGCGATCGGAGTGGGTCGCGAGCCGGTTGGAATTCTTTGCTGCACTGCAGCAACACAGCCGATATAGGCCGGAGCCGGTCCTCTATCAAGCGATTATTGTGCACTGCACAAAAAATCTCCCGCCTGGGTTGTGCGCTTATGCCCCGGGGGCACCCGAGCATCGTGCCGTAACTCACTCACTTTTTTCGCTTTTCTGCGGTTTGTGTCTGGACAGATATTCCCGCCGCCGCTTAGGGTTGCGCTGACCGCTTGGGCTGGGGGTGTGGATGGCAGCAACGCCGCGCTGGGGACGCAATTTTCTTGCGCGTGCCCGCGCCCTGCTCATCGTGCTGCCGCTACTTGGTCCCCTGGGGCTCGGAACCCTCGGGCTCGGCCTGCTTCGGCCGGGTCTGGCGCAGGCGCAGATTGGCTCGGACCGCTACAGCTCGATGGTGGTGGCGGCCAGCAGCGGCAAAATCCTGGAGACCGCCAACCCAGACGCGCCGCGCCACCCGGCGAGCCTCGCCAAGCTCATGACTCTATACATGACCTTCGAGGCGTTGCGTGACCGACGCATCTCCCCCGACACCTTGGTGCCGGTTTCCGCGCATGCCGCCTCGATGGAGCCAACCAAGCTCGGGCTGCTGCCGGGCTCGCGGCTGACGGTGCAGCAGGCGATCCTCGGCCTGGTGACCAAGTCGGCCAATGACGCGGCGGCTGCGCTGGGCGAGTTGCTCGGCGGCAGTGAGGACCGCTTCGCCCAGATGATGACCTTGCGCGCCCGCGCGCTGGGGATGTCGAACACCACGTTCACCAATGCGTCCGGATTGCCCGATCCGGACCAGTGGACCACGGCGCGCGACCTGGCGGTGCTGGCGCGTCACATCGTGACCGACTTCCCTGGGGAGTACCACTACTTCAGCACGCCCAGCTTCGTGTTCCGCGGCTGCACGATCTACAACCACGACGGCATGCTGCGGTCCTACCCCGGGGCCGACGGCATGAAGACCGGCTACACCGAGGCATCCGGCCACAACCTGGTCACCAGCGCGGTCCGCGACGGGGTGCGGCTGATCGGCGTCGTGCTGGGTGCCGGCAGCAACGCCGAGCGCGACGTGCACATGGCGGCCCTGCTGAACCAGGGCTTCGAGGAGATGGACATCCCGATCGAGCATCGCTCGACGCGGGTGGCCGGCGCGCTTGGACTGATCGGCGTGGCCCACGCCGCGGCCGTCGAACCCGCGCCGCATCCCGCCGCCCGTGCCCGGACGGCGGGTGGCTCCGAGGGCGCCCGCGAGGGTTGGGGTATCCAGGTCGGGGTTTATGCCAAGGAAAAGGCCGCCCGCGAGGCCGCCGCCGCGGCCCGCCGTCTGGCGGAAGACGGCGAGCCGCGGATCGAACAGGCCACCGCGCATGGCCGGCCGGCGTGGCGCGCGCAGGTCACCGGACTGACCGCCCCCGAGGCCCAAGGCACCTGCGCCACGCTCTCGCGCCACCGCACCCCGTGCATGGTGCTGCGACCGGAAGCCCGGGAAGTCGCCAGCCGGTAGACGTTCGGGGCGTTTGAAGTACGGGGCGGGCGGAGCAGGGCCCGCTAACCGCTATATTTTTCCACGATTCCGGCCGGACGGAGCTGCGCCTCGGACGGATCCCGCCCGAACTCCCGCAGCGCGCGCCTCTGGCGCAGCAGATCCCACGCCTGATCGAGCGCGACGCCGAGGTCCTTCAACCGATCGCCGTCGGCACCCGAGTGTACGCCTTGACCAAGTATCCGCTCCTCCTCCGCCACGAGGCGTTGGATGTGGTCCAGCACAACCTGATCGGTGGTCTTGTCACTCATGATCGCCATCCTCCGACGTCGGAAGCCTACCTGTCCTTGTGATGACCGTCCAACGCGGCGGATCGCTCGCCGGAAGGCTCTCCCGGCAGGCGCCTCAATCAATTCCGTTTGCTGGTTTGGCAACGATGTCGCCGTATCCAATTGCGGTGACGATCGCTCCTGCGCGGGCCTTCACGCCGCGTTCTTCCCCCCGTACCGCCGCACCCGCAGATCCGCCTGCTCCTTGTGCGCCGCGAAATTCTCAATCGCGCAGAGCCGCGAGCAATACTCGCCGATCATCGCCGTCGCCTCGGGGCTGACCTCCTGGTAGGTGACCGTCTTGAGAAACTTTCCCACCCACAGCCCGCCGGTGTAGCGCGCGGCGCGCTTGGTCGGCAGCGTGTGGTTGGTGCCGATCACCTTGTCGCCGTACGCGACGTTGGTCTCCTTGCCGAGGAACAGCGATCCATAGTTCGTCATACGCTGCAAGAACCAGCGCGGCTCGCGCGTCAGCACCTGAACATGTTCCGAAGCGATGCGGTCGGCTTCCGCAACCATCTCCTCGTCGGTGTCGCACAGGATTATCTGCCCGTGGTCGCGCCATGCCACGCCGGCGACATCCGCGGTCGCCAGGCGCGCGAGCTGGCGGTCGATCTCCGCCTGGATGCCGTCGGCAATCTTTGCAGACGTGGTCAGCAGGATCGCCGGCGAGGTGGGCCCATGCTCGGCTTGCCCCAGCAGGTCGGTGGCGCACATCTCCGTATCCGCGGTGTCGTCGGCGATAATCAGCGTCTCGGTGGGACCGGCGAGCAAGTCGATGCCGACGCGGCCGAACAATTGCCGCTTGGCTTCGGCGACGAACGCGTTGCCGGGGCCGACCAGCATGTCCACCGCGGGGATCGACGCCGTGCCCAGTGCCATCGCCGCCACCGCCTGAATGCCGCCGAGCAGATAGATTTCGTCGGCGCCGGCGAGCGACATGGCGGCGACGGTAGCGGCGGGCGGCACGCCGTTCAGTGGCGGCGTGCAGGCGGCGACCCGCTTCACGCCGGCGACTTTCGCGGTCAGCACCGACATATGCGCCGAGGCGACCATCGGATAGCGTCCGCCCGGCACGTAGCAACCGACGCTGGCGACCGGGATGTTGCGGTGGCCGAGCGTCACGCCCGGCAGCGTTTCCACTTCCACGTCGCGCAGCGCGGACTTCTGCACCTCGGCGAAACGGCGGATCTGCGCCTGGGCGAATTTGATGTCCTCGATCACCTGGCGCGGCAGGCCGTCGATCAGTTGCTGGATTTCCGCCGGTGTCAGGCGGAACGATTGCGGTTCCCACTGGTCGAACTTCGCCGACAGCTCGCACACCGCCGCGTCGCCGCGTTGCATGATCTCATCCAGGATGCCCTCGACCGTCTGACGCACCTTGCGGTCCGCCTCGAACTTTTCGGCGTCCGATGCGCCCTGCTTCAGGTAGCGGATCATCGCGCGGGTCCTTCCTTAACCGTGGTCAGCGGCATTGCGTGCCACGCCCCTGAGCATAGCCACTCGGCCCTCCGCGATGAAGCAGGTGGCGACCGCGGCGGCCACGACCAACAGGAACGCTCCCAGCATGAAGGCATCGGTGATGCCGGGCACACCATCGCCCAGGAACGCGCCGAACAGCGCGACGCCAATCGCTCCGCCGGCCTGGCGCACCGAGTTCAGCACGCCGGAAGCAACGCCGGCGCGCGCCCGGGGAACCGTCGCCAGCAACGACGAGGTCATGACCGGCACCGCGAGGCCGATGCCGAGCGGCAGCAGGATCAGGCCGGGCAGCATGGCAACGTACGGCGTCGCCGGAACGATGTTGCGCAGCAGCCAGATGCCGAACGCCGCTACCAGCAACCCGCCGGTCATGATCGTGCGCGGCGTTGCGATCGCAGCGATTCGGCCCGCGACGACGTTGGCGACGAAGATGGCAATCGCGAATGCCAGCAGGGCGATGCCACTGCGCGCCGCCGACCAGTGACCGATCTGCTGGAAATACAGGCCGAGCACGAAGAGTGCTCCGTACAGCGTCAGGTTCAGCAGGAACCCCACCGATGTCGCGGCGCCGAACGTGGGATGGCGGAAGAAACCAAGCGGCAGCATGGGTTGCGCGCCGCGATGCTCGACAACGATAAAGCCGCAGAACCCGAGGGCTGCAAGCAGCA
>Ga0181536_10004859_pt1 | contig 14047 bp, 9 predicted proteins | sample PEATcosm2014_Bin_41_FD_121105 | JGI IMG/M metagenome (GOLD analysis project Ga0181536, IMG submission 121105) | Peatland microbial communities from MTU Mesocosm Facility, Houghton, MI, USA - PEATcosm2014_Bin17_60_metaG | ecosystem: Environmental > Terrestrial > Soil > Wetlands > Peat | place...
CGGTTATCGGGAGGCGAAAAGAAGCGAGTCGCGCTTGCGTCGGTCCTCATACTCGATCCGGAGGTGCTTCTGTTGGACGAGCCGAGCGCGGCGCTCGACCCCGGCAGCCAGGCGCAGATCGTCGATTTTCTCGTCGGCTGCGGCTCCAAATCCAAAACTGTGATCACCGCCACGCACGACTTGGACACGCTGGAAGACATCGCCGACCGTTGCTACGTCTTCGAGAATGGTGGCATTGCGGGGGAGGGAACACCCCTGGCCATTCTGCACGACGTCGCGTTGCTGGAGCGTACCAAACTCGTGCGCCCGCACCATCACGTTCATGGCGAAGGAGTCGCGCAACCGCACCCCCACTTGCATCGGCACGAAGCGCAGTAAATAAACCCGTCCAAGCCGTTCTGCACACTTTGATTCTTTATTAAGTTTGGTTAGGATAAGCAGAAATGTGGCAACTCGGCGGGAGTAACGGGGTTTCAATCCAAGGAGGCGGAGAATGAACAAAAGAACGTACATGTGGATGATTGTTTTGGGAACCGCGGCTGTGTTTGCAACGGTTCGGGGATTTGCGGATACACCTGGCCGGCATCCGCGCTACATGCATGCGCGCAGCGACCTTCGCGCCGCGCAGTGGTACCTCAACGTCAGGGAAGAGCCCAATGTTACCCGAAACCTCCGTGCGGCTCACGAGGAAGTGGAGAAAGCCATCCATGAGATTGACCACGCCGCGGTCATCGACCGTAAGGATCTCGAAGATCATCCGCATGTGGACACGAATCTTGACCGCCACGGACGCTTTCGCAAGATCGTCGCCCTTCTCAGGAGCGCCAGGGGAGATATCGAGCATGAAGAAGACAACCGGGCTGCGAGCCGATGGCGAGACGCCGCGTACCGCCATATTGATGCTGCCCTGGAGTTTGTGCATCGCGCCGCCAAGGATCTCCAGTGGGATCGAGAACTGGGCTTCTAGAAGTGAAACCGGTAACGGAATTCGCCGTAGATTTGTCGCGGGTCGTTAAAGTGGAATCCGCCAAAGGTTAGGCTGTTGTCGAGTAATACGCGGCGATTCGCCACATTCAGAGCGGTCAACGAGAGCCTGTATCGCTCGCCCTCGCCAAAACTTTTTCCCAGGGAAATGTCGAACGTCGTGTGCTGGGGCAGATAGTTCCCGGGATATTGCGCATCCGGCGTCCCATTCGTGAATCCCGAGCCGTAGTACACATTCGTCGAGGCGAACACCTGCCAGGGAAGCCTTCCGTTCACGCCGAAGTTCAACGTATTTCTCTGATCGTGGTCTACCGGCGCATATCCCGGCGGGACGGCCACGGGGCACGACGCCGACACGGGAACAGGGCAGATCACGCCTCCAGTGATGGGACTGGTCGCCTGTGCGATCTGGTTCGAGTAGGCCAGATGGACCTGAGCGCGGTGCCAGAGGCGCGGGGAACGAAGTGTGGTTTCCCAACCCTGAATCAGGGCGGCAGTCCAAGTGATTGGCCAGAAAATGTTCGATTCGCCGATGTTGTTATGGTCCAGCCAGTTCTGCGCGCGTGTCTGAAAGGTATCTTCCTCGAGCACCCAACCGCGAAAGGGAATCGAGACGCCGAATTGGTATTCCTTATCGCGCTCTCCCCTCAGGGGGGCGAACGTCAGAGTCTGGCTGTTGGCTAAATCGAGCAATGGACCAGTAGCCGTCAGGAGGGGAGGCGCTTGATAAAAGTGGCCATAGAAGCCGTGAAAGACCCAGTTCAGGCGCGGGACTCTGAGAGCAACACCAAAGCGCGGGTCTGCCGCATTCTCGATGACTCCCGGCTCAGTTCCGGCTCCGGGGGTGGCGAAGTGCGATTCGCGAAGGCCGGCGATCAGAGTTAACCACGAGGTCAATTTAAATCGGTCGCTCACATATTCTTCGATCAGGCCGCCGGTGACGGCAGCCGAAGACGCGCCGAAGTTCTGACAGTTCGGGGCGCAATCCGTAAAAACGTTATTAAAGTAGTTGCCCTGGTGCTGGGCGAATCCGTACGCGCCTACTTGAATGTCGTTGTTCTTCACAGAGGTTATGTTCAGGGTCGCCTGGGCACCGGCATAATTGGCGGTCTGGTCCACAGTCGAGATCACCGGCACATCGTTCGGCCCGCCGGTATAACTAGCCTGGTTGTAATGGTAGAAGGGTGAAACCGTCAGCAGCAGATTGGGATTAAATGTGTGGATCCAGGAGAAGGTGAGGTAACCATCGGGTTCACGTTCACTATCGCGAAGGCCATAACTGGGATAAGCTTGATTTCCGGATGAGATGGGATTCGGGTCGATGGGGATCTGGTAATAATCCTGGCGCAACGAGGCGGTCAGCCGAAATTGGTTGGAGGAGCTCGCGTTGAACAGAAACGACGCGAATCCCCCATAACCGTTCTCCGCGTCGTGAACAACCTGGCCGATCGGGGGTTGCAGACCGTAGTTGCTGCGATTTGCATTTACACTTGCGTAATACGCGAAGCGCTTGGTGTGCCCTCCGAAATTCAGTTGATCGTTCGTTTGGAACCAATTGCCAAAAGAGGTAACGAGTTCCATCTCATTGTCACGCTCGAAGCCGGTCCGGGGCACGACATTGAAGACGCCATACGTACGGTCTCCGTACTCCGCGTCGTAACTGCCTCGCTGAATTTCGAGATAATCAATATCCTTGGGGTCAATCTGCGGGCCCAGATTGGTGGCGATATTCGTGTTGGGTATGGGTACGCCGTCAATTAGCCAATCTACTTGATGGCCTCCGCGCATATGCAGCATGTCGTGAGTTACGTATGCAGCGGGCACATAATCTGTGATCATCGCCATGCTGTTGGTGCGATCGGCGCCTGGAGTTTGGGCTATATCCTCACGATCGACCAGAGTGGTAGGAGTTACCGAATCCATATTGGCCACCTCTGCCTCACCGACGACAACGGTAGTTTGAGTCAGGGTCGCGATTGCCAGTGGAAAGTGAAGAATCGGTGACGAGCTGGAGGCGACTGTGACGGTCTGCTCCGAAGTCTCGAATTTAGACTGCGTGACGGTGATTTTGTAGTCGCCGACCGGGACGGCAGTGAACGAAAACGCACCGTTATTGTCCGTTTGGACGGTTTGATACCAATCTGAGGTAATCGCCCGCACCTTCACCGATGCTCCCGCCACAGGCCGATGCTGTGGATCGTGCACAATCCCCTGTATTCTTCCAAAAATTGTTGCGTGGAGCAGGGAACCAAACGTTACCGCCAGACACAAACAGACTACGGGCTTTTGCAAGCGCCCCATTTCATATTCTCCTCAAATGATTCTTTGACTCACCGCTCGGAGCACACTTCTCCCTCGCTTAGCGAGTTACTAAGCGGAGCGGTCTACTAAGCTTGTTCTCGGTCAGGTTGGATCGGAGGAGGACGTTGGAAGGAGTTAGTGAAATGGCGTCGAGTGACGCGCACGGAATAGGGCGCCAAGGTCGTCCGGCCCAAAACGTCGAAGGCCCCAACCGCCGCCGCAACTTGGATCCCGAGAAGCGGATAGGAGACCGCTGGCACCGCAGCTGTTGAGCAACCGCCCACGCACGACGGCACAGCCTCCCAGGCCGGAAGTTTCCGCGGGGGCTTGTTAGACTTGTGGCAGCAACAGGTCTTCTTAGTACGGCAACATGCCGAACTGGTGGAAGCTAGTAAGATATGAAACGGAACTGTTAGTTGGAGCGCGCAAAACACTGACAGGAGAGAGTATATAACCCTTCGCCTAGCCACTCCGACCAACGGCCTACTCATGAGATAGCGATTATGTTACCACAGCTCAAATGATTTTATGAGTCTATTTTAGCTATTGCTTCGTAAGCTGAACCGGGCGGTGTCGAATACGGCGACACCCGGCAGGACCCGGCCATCGGACACCGGCTCAGCGACCGTCATTCGAATGGGTACCACGCCAGCCCAGATAGGCAGCGCGTAATCTTCTTCGTCATCGATGGGTGTGCCGGTTCGCACTTTTGCAGAAACTTCTTCCAGCGGGAGCGCCAACACGGTGGTGCTCTTCAACTCCTGTGCTGTTGGCTGGCGCACCTCATCCCAGCGCCCCGGGACCACGTGATTAGTGAACGAGCGCAAGGCCGTAACTTTTTCATCTGGATCGGTCACCAACCGTGCCTTGCCCAACACCACGACCGAGCGATAGTTCATGGAGTGATGAAACGCGGAACGCGCCAGTACGAATCCATCAACCAAAGTTACCGTTACGCAGACCTCAAGGCCTTGCTCGAGCGTCCGCAGCATCCGGCTCGCGGCAGATCCGTGGATATAAATGTGGTCCCCGACACGCGCATACCCGGTGGGAATGACGTAGGGCTGACCGTCGACGGCAAAGCCCACGTGGCAAACAAAGCCTTCGTCGAGAATCGAATGGATCTGCTTCTTGTCATAAACGGCCCGTTTGGCGAGCCGCTTCACCTGGGTACGAGGCGTGGGTGTATAAGCATCCATCCTTCCTACTTTATCGCAGTGGGGCGTGGCAGCTCCCTGATCCACTTAGGCACTCGCCCTTCGGCGTCATCAGTCACGGGCTTACCCATGGCGTCCCCGGTACGTTCGAGCCAGGAGCCGCCTGGCCCGGTAAAGGTATCGGTTCGCGCATAGGCAGGATCCTTCATGGCTTCTTCCAAGGTAATGAAACTGTACCGTCGCTTACGCATACGTGCGATCGATTCGCGCAGCGTAACCGAATTCAGCTCGCTGCAGTGGATCAGTAGAATCTGCGGCAGCTCATAGCCGAACAGGTCACGCGATATCCTTTCCGCGGCGTCAAACCCGTTATCTACCTGCTCCAGGTATGCTTCCTTGATCTTCTCCGCGATTTCTGTTTTCCCGGCTCGAAGCATGCGGCTATAGGCGCCGGCGAACATGTAGTCCTTATAGTCGACGGTAATCGGCGCCACGCGATAGTGCCGTTGCTCGAGAAAATCGAGAAACTTCTGGTGAACTTCCGCAGAGGTTCCGGAGTCCAGGAACGGATACCGGAACCAGACCAGCTTTCGGCCGCGCTCTTCGAGGAGTGCCCGCATGATCACCTCACCTTTGATCACGTTGTCTTCGAATTGCCAAAGCGGAATTTCGTTCATGCTCGGATGCGAATAGGTGTGGTTGCCGATATCGTATCCGGCATCGAGCCACTGAGCCACCACGGCCACCCGCCCGTCGCGCTGGCCCTGCACATTGAGCTGGCGTTCGTTAATAAAGATAGTGGCCGGAACCTTGTCTGCTTGGAGCGAGCTCATCAACCCCGCGGAGATTCGCTGGAAGTTCCCCAGGTCTTTCAACTCGCCGACCACAGGGCCATCGTCAATCGTGATCGCGACGCGCCGCTCGGGAGCCGGCGCCTGAGCGGCAACGCACGAGAGAGCTATGATCCACAGCGCGATTCGCATTTCACGCTCCAGCCTTTCCTCGTAGGACCGTAATCGATGCCCTGGGCAACAAGAACGTTGTATCTCTGCCAGCATCGATCGTCCTCCCAACCGGAGGTCCGTCCGGGGCCGCGTGACTGTTCGGACCGTCGTTCTTCCACACGTATTGCTCGCTGCCGAAAGTCACCAGCCTCACCGGCCCTGAGAAGGACACGCTGCGCTTGCTCTTGGAGTCTTCGAATGCAACGCGTACAGTGTGCGGATTAGACTCATCGCGATTCACCAGCATCAAGGACCAATTCCCGTCGGGGCGCTGCACCGCATACGAAGTCACCAGCAGATTTCCTTCACTGTCCTTGATGCCAGTCGACGCGGGGAACAGGTGATGGACACCCGAGCGGTGCGCCGCCCATTCCAGGTTGATCATGTGGGCGGTCCAGTAAAACGCAGTGTACCCATTGATGCTGTAGTCCCGGTCGGAAACGAAGTTCGACCATGAAGCGTTGCCGAGGCACGTGTTCTGGATGCCTTGCGGCTGAATGGGCGAATGGTAGTAGGCATCGCCGCCGCCCTCGAAAAAGGAACCGATGCTGTCAGCGAGCCACAAGCCACCCCAGATCGTGCTCATTGGTCCGGTCAGGCCGGCGGCAACGCTGCTCTCGGTCACCATCAAGGGCACGTCTTTTGGCACGCCGTCCTGCCTCCACACTTCGAGTATGTGTTTCATCAGTTGCGGCTCCTGGTACAAAGACTTCCACGTGATCTGGCACGTTTCGAACGGGTAGTGCTCGAAAGACATGAAGGCAAGGTCACCGAGACGGCCGTGCGCTTTGAGGTAATCGACGAATCGTCCCATCCAGGATGTTCGTCCTTGCGCATCCGGCCACAACCGGATGTCTTTGTTGACGCCCTCAAAGACAGGCCCGCCGAGTTTGAGCTTCGGGTCCACTTTGTGAATTGCCGTAGCCCATTGCAGATAGAGCGCACCGTAGTCTTCAGGCAGCGCGTGCTTGCCGTCGGGTTCTTCGCCCATCTCGACATAACTGATCGGGTAGCCACGCTTCTCGATGTACGCAATCTGCGCCGCGGCATCAGCCGGCGTGCCATACAGCATGGTGACTGGAATCATGGCGGGCAGATTGTTCGTCAGCCCACTCGTAAAGAAAAGATCGAAACCGGTGTGCTGGCCTCCACCACTGGTGTTGGCGTCGGCGGCGGAATGCCACGGATCAATCGACGACGAACAGTACGAGAGCGCGTCGCGGCCAGTTGCGCCTTGCGTCACATCAGCAAAAGTGTCACTTGCCCCGACACTGCCGGCGTGGATCGACAGTATGGCGTACCCGACACAGTTGCGAATGTCACCCGAGCCGTGTAGATCGCAGGTGTTGGAAGACTCCGTCATCCAGATGCGCACGAACCGCGTCGAGACAGGGCTCACCTTTATAGTTACTGTGCCGCCCTTAGCGTTCTGTATATCGCCCGAAGGGAAAGTCTTCCACTCGCCCTGCGGGCCCTCGTCAAAGTCGAGCGCATCTTTCCCCACCCAATACTGCACCTCATACGTCACTGCGTAAGGGCTGGCCCACGCGATCTGCACTGCGCTCACCGGCTTCTCGCTTTTCAAGTCCACCACCACCCATTGCGGATGTAGCGCGTCGCTTTCTCCCGTGAACTTACTCGTGAGATAGGGATTGCTTTTCCAATAGCTGAGGTTGGGGCCCTGCACCGGACGGTCGCCACTCGTTGAGAAGCCACGGTGCGGCAGCGCGTACGAAAGAATGTAGCGTAGCGGTTCCGTGAGATCAGTACTTCCCGTGAAGTAGCCACTCTTGTTCGCGGCATCGCTCCACGTGCCGTTCTCCGTCCAATGCCAGGCGGCCATGCGGAGCTCAGTGTTATTGCGGTATGTGATCGGTCCCCAACCAGCGGAAAGGGATTCTTGCACAATGTGCGGCGTGAAAACCTTGTCGATGTCCCTCCGCGATAGGGCGTCGAGGGAACTCCCGAGCGCGTGATCGGGGTCGAACGAGTTAATGACGTGGGTCGTGTCGACGTGGACGGTTGCGACTGCCTCTTGCGCCGGGCCAGAAGCGCCGGGCGAAAGGACCGAAGCCAGTGCGGCGATCGTGGCCGCTGACAGCATGGTGCGTTTTGTGATCAACGAGAATTGCTCCCGGCGCGAATTATATCGCGATCGCTACTAGGCGAACCGGCTCGCGCCCACACAATCAATCGTTGGTATGCTGTACGTGGCACGCGACGTTCGGACGCGAGCAATCAGGGAGGTAACAGGTTTGTCTCGTCGGGAAGAGTGCATTTCTAAATTCTGTCTTGGTATTAGCGCATTGCTTTGGATTTGCAGTACAGCCACGGCGCAGAAGATTGTCGTCGACGCCGCGCCATCACACGCCGTCAACTCATTCAGCCCATTCCGGGCGCTCGGTGCCGCAGTTGATCGTCTCGGAACGGGCACTCCAGACAAGTTATTGACCGACCCCATTCTCAAGGAAGTCCTGGGCGCGGGATGGCAATCTGTAACCTATCGCCAAAACACCGAGCTTCACGTTGAAGGCTGGCACTGGAACTCGCACGGCACCTGGAGCAATCCCGAAAAGCAGGAGGGTTATTTCACGGGCAGCGCCGAGCCTGTCGAGATGATCCGCCACTCTTGGGCTTACCCGTTGCCGCATCGCGGCTTCAGCCGAGGGGACGGAGACGGCTGGTCCCGGCTGACCGATGGCGATCTCAAGACATACTGGAAGAGCAATCCCTACCTCACCGAGTCCTTCACCGGCGAAAGCGACTCGCTGCACCCGCAGTGGGTGATGATTGACCTCGGCAGCAAGATCGATATCAACGCCATCCGCATCGCCTGGGCCGATCCTTACGCGCGACGCTACGTGGTCCAGTTCTGGACCGGTGAGGCGGAGCCTTTTTATGACGGCACAACCAAGGGGACCTGGCAGGCGTTTCCGTGGGGCGCCGTCACGGAGGGCAAGGGCGGCACCGTCACCCATAAGCTGGTTTCCTGGAAGATCCCCGTTCGCTACCTTCGCATCTGGATGACAGAATCTTCCAACACCTGCGACACCCACGGCGAGGCCGACAAGCGCAACTGCGTGGGCTACGCGATAAACGAACTTTATATCGGAACTCTATCCGCCGGCGGCCAGTTCACCGATGTCGTCGAGCATTCGCCCAATCGTGAGCAGACCATCACCTGGCCCTCTTCGGTTGACCCCTGGCATGCGGCTTCCGATCTGTATGAATCGAATGGCGACCAGGTGGGATTCGATTTCTTCTTCACCAGCGGAGTCACGCGCGGCCTGCCCGCCATGGTGCCTATCGCCATGCTGTATTCCACGCCCGAGGACGCCGCGGCCGAAATCGCGTATTTGTACAAGCGCCACTATCCGATCTCGTGGATTGAAATGGGAGAGGAAGCCGACGGCCAACACATGCTGCCCGAAGATTACGCCGCTCTCTACCTCCAATTCGCCACAGCCATTCATCGCCTGGTGCCCGAAGCAAAGTTGGGCGGCCCTGCCTTTGAGGGCGTGAATACGGATGTTGAGGTTTGGCCCGACGCCGAGGGGCGCGTCTCCTGGCTGGGCCGGTTTCTCGATTACCTCAAAGCGCACGGCAGGATGAACGACTTCACCTTCTTCTCGTTCGAACATTATCCGTACGACGCCTGCCACAACCCGTGGAGCGATCTCTACCGCGAGCCGGTACTCGTCGATCATATTCTGCAAGTCTGGAAAGACGATGGCCTGCCGCCAGACCTGCCGTTTTTCATGACCGAGGGCAACCTGGGTGCGCAGTCTGGCGAGAAGTTCGTCGACATCATGGGTGGCCTCTGGCTGGCTGATTACGTCGGGTCGATGATGAGCGGCGGCGCCAGAGGAACTTTTTTCTTCCACTACCTGCCGACCACCCTGGACGCTGGGTGTGGTGGAGGATCGTTCGGCTTCTTCAACATCGATCAAGATTACCGGATCAAGGATCATTTCTCGCAGTATTATGCTGCGCAAGTGATCTCGAAGGAGTGGGTCCAACCCGTCGATGCGGCACACCGCATGTTTGAGGTTTCGAGCGATGTGAACGATGCATACGGCAATCTATTAGTCACTGCCTATGCCGTCGAACGGCCCGACAAACAATGGTCGGTGATGCTGATTAACAAGGATCGGGACAATGACCACGCGGTGAAGGTTACGTTCGCGGATGCCGCGGCCGGGCACGATCGCTTTTTCTCTGGCAAAGTGGATCGCGTCACTTTCGGGGCAGCTGAATATCAATGGCATTCGGACGGAATCAACGGCCACGCTGATCCCGACAACCCGCCCACAAAATCCACCATTACCGGCGGTGCTGAAACGGCCTACAATCTTCCAAAGGCGTCAATCGTCGTGTTGCGCGGCACGATCGCGAGCCAGTAGCGATTGCCTCTAGGTTGTGCCGCGGCCTGCGCGCTTGGAGTTCCAAATAACGGACAGGCTCGACAGAACCATCGCACCCGCGGCCAGAATCGGGTTGATAAGACCGGCAGCCGCAAGCGAGACGCCGGCCGTGTTGTACAAGAACGCCCAAAACAGATTCTGGTGGATCACGCGCAGGGTATGCTTCGCCAGATCGAAAGCCTCGATCACCGCCATCAGGTTTCCTCCGGACATCACCAACGGCGCTGCTTTCATCGCGATATCCGTTCCCGAACTCAGTGCGATTCCCAGATCAGCCTGCGCAAGACTGGGAGCATCGTTCACGCCGTCGCCAATCATCGCCACCACAGCACCGCGGCTCTGAAGATTGCGAACCACGTCGGTCTTTTGCGCCGGCAGAGCTTCCGCCACCACCTCGTCGGCGCCAATCTGTGCCGCGGCCCATTTGGTCGTGAGTTGTCCATCGCCCGAAACTAGCAGCGTCCGAATGCCGCGCCGCCTCAGTCCCGATACCAGGCCCGCAGCCTCCGGTTTTATGCGATCCCCGAATGCCAGCGCCCCTGTCAGGCGTCCGCCAGACCCGAAATACACCACCGTCTGGCCATGCTCTTCCCACGACTCCACCGTCGCCGCCAACTCTGCGCCGGGTGGGTATGGGCACAAGCTCCGGTTGCCGGCAAAGATCTTGCGATCCCCAACTGTTCCGCTGATGCCCATCCCCTCGTGAATCTCGACATCCCGTACTGGTGCTGGCTCCAACCCTTGGCATTCCGCCCACCGGCAAAGCGCCTTGCCAAGCGGATGTTGGGAGTACGCTTCGAGCGAGGCGATGAGAGCCAAGTCGCTCCTGTCACCCGTGATTTCCAAAACGCTCAAATAGCCTTCTGTCACCGTACCAGTCTTATCCAGAACCACGGCGTCGACTTTACGGATCGTCTCCAGCACCCGGCTGTCGGTCACCAGGATATGCTTGCGGGCCGCCGAACCGATTGCGGTGGTAATGGCCAGTGGTGTCGCAATACCCAGGGCACAAGGGCACGCGATCACCAATACCGAAATCGCGCGCATCAGGGCGACCGGCGTCGCAGCACCCGCGGCCATCCAGCCGCCGAGCGTGAGCAGCGCGGCAGTAATCATGACAGGTACGAAGACTCGAGAAATCCGATCCACATGCCGCTCCAGATGCGAACGGCTGCCCATTGCTGACTCCACTGCCCGGATGATCTGCGCCAGAGTGCTTTCGGAGCCGACATTCGTCGCGCGAACCTGCAACACGCCGCTGCCATTCACGCTCCCGCAGATGACGTTGTCACCTATCCCGCGTGTCCGCGGCGCCGATTCCCCTGTCAGCACCGATTCATCCACGTGCGAATGGCCTTCTACCACGACCCCATCGGCTGGAATGCGTTCGCCCGGCTGCACCAGGAACACTGTTCCGCTCTGTAAAGCGTCTATCGAAACAAAACGCTCGCGTCCATCCATCAGCAGCCGGGCCTTCTTCGGCATCATGCGGTACAGGGCAGTGACCGCCCGCATGGTGGCATCCTTCGCACCCTGTTCCGCCAGCTTGCCGGCCAGTACCAGTGCCACAATGGCGCAGGCCGTATCGAAATAAAAGTGACGACCACCGCGAAACGCCTCCACCGCGCTAGAGCCATAAGCCGCCAGGAGCCCCAGCGCAAGCAGCGCCTCCATACGGATAGTGCGGTTCTTCAGGCCGATCGCAGCCAGCCGGAAAATCGGCCAGCCCGAGTAGAATACCGCCGGCGTCGCCAGAGCCATCAGCACAAACGGTAGAAAACGGCTGACGCTGTCGGAAATTCGCTCGAAGTAGCCGATGTAGAGCACCGCGCTGAGCGTCATCACGTTCATCCACAGGAACGTTGCCACGCCCATCCGAAGCAAGAGGTCCCGTCTCGCCGCGCCTTGGTCATCGTTCTGCCTTTTGTATCCCTCCGCGCGATATCCCAGAGCCGTAATGCGCGAGGTGATATGCTCCACCGGCAGATACTGAGGGCAATATCTGACTTTCACCAGATCGGAAACAAACGAGACCTCAGCGGAAACCACGCCTCGCTCTCTACGCAGTGCGTGCTCGATCAGCCATGCGCATGCTGAGCACCACATCCCGCTCACCTGCAACATCACTTCGCGTGACTCCGCTCCGGCAGGCAACTCCGTGGGCTTCGGTTCTGCGAGAGGGTTGGAAATCAGACCCAGCTTCAGGCTCTCGCGGTAGAGGTCCGTATCGCGAAAATCCTGGCCCGATGCCAGAACACCGTTCTCGGAGAGGATGGAATACACGTTGACGCAACCCGTGCAGCAGAAGGTGTGGTCGTCTTTCCCGAAACGGCGCAGGATGGGATGGCGCCCGCAGTCGAGACCGCATAGTGTGCAGCAGGTCTCGGTCGCAGTCATACCCTGGCAGGAGGCGCTACGTGCACTAACAACGCGATGGGCCGGCCGTTCTCATCAAGCATCACGGGGTTCGCTCTCTTAGCAGCCACCCAAACGAAAATCAGGATACCGATGAATAGCGCCATCACCATGACCAGAACATAAAGCAATAGCGCGCCGCGAGGTTTACTCATGGACTCTCCTTTCGGACCGGCATCAAGAATGTCATGGCAAACGAATCGTTTCCTTGTTCCGGGATCGTGGTAGTGACAATCGTGAAGTGGTTGACGTCGCGCATCCGCGCAGTGGCCGGTGCTGAAATCTCGAAGCTGCCCTGTAACGTTTGGCCGGTTTGTACCTGCACAGGGTTCTGCGGCATGACCAGCCTGGCGCCGGGCAAATACTCTATCGAGAACAGCACCGCGGCCGCGCGTTTTCCGCGGTTGGACACCGTGTATCGAAAATGGTTGTGAATCGTTCCGTCACTCGCGATGTCGTAGAGCGTCGTGCGGACCGGAGCCACGCGCACCAGCACCGCCCTTCTCATTGAGAGCGCGACAAACAGCCCCGACCCGTAGAACAAAAGCACGAGGCATGCGATGAACCGCTTCGCGTCGCGGAGACCCAGCCGCCGGTACCAAGGTTCCTTCCCGCCGATCTCGCGGCCATGCTCGCCCCATGTGTAGTGAATCAAGCCCTCGATGCCACGCCGGCGCAGCACGTCCTCACACGCATCGATGCACTCGCCGCAGTGCACGCACTCGATTTGAAATGGCGACGTGCGAATATCGATTCCCATGTGGCAAACCCGCACGCATTTCTTGCATTCAATGCATTCCCGCTGTTCGTCGCGATAGCAGATCAATAGCGTGTTGGAGTCGCCCAGCATGCCTTGCAGGTATCCGTAAGGGCACACAGTGGTGCAGAATCGCTGGCGCACGAGCGTGAAATCGAGAAACGTAATCGCCGTGACGACGGCGCCCGAAATACCGCCTGCGGTGTGCACATCGAGCGACAAAAGCCGGCGCAGCAGGTCGCGCGGCTCAACGAAATAAGCGATGAAGGCAAACGCCAGGAATACCGACACGACTCCCAGCGCTCCGTAGAAAACCGTCCGCGCCGCTCGCTTTCGCACCGGTGCACGCCAATCCGGGTATCGCTTGTTGAACCACCGCTCGAGGCGTTTTTCAAAGGCAATGGACGCCTCGCTGAAAATCATCTGTGGGCACATGTAACCGCAGTACACACGGCCATAGAAAATTGACGACACCACGATGGCGAACATCAGAAACATCAACGCAAAAAAGATGATTCCGAATTCGTTGATCCAGAGCTCGTAACCGGCAAAATAGAATCGTTGCCGCGGAATGTCGAACCGAATGATGTTGAAAAACGGCGCGGCGAGAAAAGCCAGAAAGCAGAATAGGTGGACGCTCTTGCGTAGCCGGTGATAGCTCCGCGTGGCCGGTGGCAGGGCGGGTGCGCGTTTAGCCGTGATGGGCATGGCTCATTGGCCCCGCGAAGCCGTGCCACAGCAGGATGGCTCCCATCACCGCGACACTGGCCGCCGAGAGCGCGGTACTCCATCGGCCCGTCCGAAAACCGGCCGCAGAGGAAACGAATCCAAATGACGCCATCGCGGATATCGTGCCGAGCCCGAATGCCAGCATGGTTAGCGCTCCTCCCAGTGCCGTCCCTGATTCCACCGACTTCAGCAGCGCTGCGTATACCAGGCCGCAAGGCAAGAAACCGAGCACCAGTCCCATGCGAAACTTCGTGAGCGGTTCGGGCGATAACAGTA
>Ga0181536_10004862_pt1 | contig 14042 bp, 15 predicted proteins | sample PEATcosm2014_Bin_41_FD_121105 | JGI IMG/M metagenome (GOLD analysis project Ga0181536, IMG submission 121105) | Peatland microbial communities from MTU Mesocosm Facility, Houghton, MI, USA - PEATcosm2014_Bin17_60_metaG | ecosystem: Environmental > Terrestrial > Soil > Wetlands > Peat | place...
GAAATTCGTGCCCACCGTCTTCGCCGCGCGCCAGTTCGTCAGCCACGGCCACATCAAAGTGAACGGCAAGCGCGTCACCGTTTCGAGCTTCCGGGTGAAAGTCGGCGATCAGATCGAGGTCAAGGAAAAGTCGAAGCAGCTTGCGCTGGTGCTCGAAGCAACCGCGCTCGCCGAGCGCGACGTGCCGGACTATATCGACGTCGACCACACCAAGATGACGGCGAAACTGTCGCGAGTGCCGACACTGGGCGACGTCCCCTACCCGGTGGTGATGGAGCCTCACCTGGTGGTCGAATATTACTCGCGCTGACGGCGGCTGGAAAAGACTAGGGCGGCACGGGCTGATGCCCGTCCGCCCCTTCAAACCGCCCCCTTGGAAGACCTGCCCGCTTCAGGACGCGGGAGCGCCCTCCTTCACCGGGATGCCTTTGTCCTTCAACAAGGATTGCAGTTCGCCGGCCTGGAACATCTCGCGCACGATGTCGCAGCCGCCGACGAATTCGCCCTTGACGTAAAGCTGGGGGATCGTCGGCCAGTTGGAATAGGTCTTGATGCCGCCGCGCAGATCGTCGTTTTCGAGGACGTTGAGCCCCTTGTACGGCACGCCCAGGTAATCGAGAATCTGCACGATCTGGCCGGAGAATCCGCACATCGGGAACTGCGGCGTGCCTTTCATGAACAGCACGACATCGTTCGCCTTCACCTCGTTGTCGATGAATTGCTCGATAGACATTCGCGATCTTCCTTGTTGGCGCCGCGGGCCATTCCATTGCTTCCCGCGCCGACTGAATCCTAGACTGGATATATGTACCGCAAAACCGGGGCAAAGCCCATGCGGAGATTTCATCCCTTGGTGGCCAAAATATCGTCAAAAAAGATCGGTCGTCGCCAATCTCCCACAGAGGATAGAATTGCACCTGCGCGGGAAGGCCGAGAACGGCCGCAGATATCGGGGCGAGCGCCGCTTCACCGCTCCGGCGTGCCGGTCTGCAGCGCAAGCGCATGCAGCTTGCCGCCCATCTCGGCCCTGAGCGCCTCGTAGACGATCTGGTGCTGCTGGACGCGGGATTTTCCACGAAACGATTCGGCAATGACGGTCGCGGCGTAATGGTCGCCGTCGCCGGCGAGATCGCGGATCGTCACCTCGGCATCCGGAATGCGCGCCCGGATCAATCGTTCGATATCGCTCGCAGCCATGGCCATGCGCGCCTCCGCACCCTTCCTTGAGTGCTTTGCAGCGGCTTATCAGGTCGCCCACCCGCGGGAAAGCCCACTGAACGGCGACGCGTCTCTGGAGTGGGCTGCCCGCCTTGTCATCGCATTCCGGCGAAAGGCATGTGCGGCGGCGCCGATAGCCTACGCGGGCGATCCCGCCATATAGGCAGGCAGCCAGGCCTCGAAGCGCCTTTTGAGGTCGTCGACGGGCATTGGTCGCTCGTCGCCGAGCGCAAGCACGCGACCGCCAGTCGCACCGAGCCGACGCAGCGGCACGCCGGCCTTCCTTGCTCGTTGCGCGACGATATCCGCGTCCTTTGCCGTGATGAGGTAGCGCGCCTGATCCTCGCCGAACCAGAAGCCGTGGGCAGGATGATCTGACGGCGCCTCCAGCACGGCGCCGATACTGGAAACGATCGCCATTTCGGCGAGCGCGACCAAAAGCCCGCCGTCTGCAATGTCGTGCACCGCCGTGACCAAGCCGTCGCGGATCAGATTGCGGACGAAATCGCCGTGGCGGCGCTCGGCGGCGAGGTCGACCGGCGGTGGGGCGCCCTCCTCGCGGCCGCAGATGTTGCGCAGATAGAGCGACTGACCGAGCCAGCCGCGCGTATCGCCGACCAGCAGGATCGCCTCGCCCTCGGCCTTGAAGGCCAGCGTCATCGACTTGGTGAAGTCATCGAGGAGGCCGACGCCACCGATGGTGGGCGTCGGCAGGATCGCCCGGCCCAAATTTTCTCCTGGAAATTTGGTCTCATTGTAAAGCGACACGTTGCCGGAAACGATCGGGAAATCCAGCGCGCGGGAAGCCTCGCCAATGCCGCGGATGCAGCCGACGAGCTGGCCCATGATCTCGGGCCGCTCCGGATTGCCGAAATTGAGGTTGTCGGTGAGGGCAAGCGGGCGGGCGCCGACCGCGGTGAGATTGCGCCAGGCTTCGGCCACCGCCTGCTTGCCGCCCTCGAACGGATCGGCTTCGCAATAGCGCGGCGTGACATCCGAGGTGAGCGCCAACGCCTTCGGGCCATCGTTGACGCGCACCACCGCGGCATCGCCACCCGGGCGCTGCACCGTGTTGCCGAGAATGACGTGATCGTACTGCTCCCACACCCAACGCTTGCTGCACAGGTCCGGCGAGCCGATGAGCTTTTCCAGCGTATCGGCGATGGGCGTCGGCGGTTTGACCGAAGCCGCATCGATTGCGGGCCGTCTCCGGCTTTCGACGAAATGCCGATCATAGACCGGCGCCTCGTCGCCGAGTTCCTTGATCGGCAGGTCGGCCATGACGGCGCCGCCATGCCTGACGATGAAGCGTTTAGTCGGCGTGGTTTCGCCGACGATGGCAAAGTCGAGGCCCCACTTGCGAAAAATTGCCTCGGCTTCCTTCTCCTTGTCGGGCTTGAGCACCATGAGCATGCGCTCCTGGCTTTCCGAGAGCATCATCTCGTAGGCGCTCATGCCGGTTTCGCGGCACGGCACCTTGTCGAGATCGAGCGTGACGCCAAGGTCGCCCTTGGCGCCCATCTCGACGGCCGAGCAAGTGAGCCCGGCCGCGCCCATGTCCTGGATGGCGATGACGCAGCTCTTGGCCATGATCTCGAGGCACGCTTCGAGCAGCAGCTTTTCCGAGAACGGATCGCCGACCTGAACGGTCGGGCGCTTCTCCTCCGCATCGGCGCCGAACTCGGCCGAGGCCATGGTGGCGCCGTGGATGCCGTCGCGGCCAGTCTTTGAGCCGAGATAGACGATGGGCATGCCGACGCCGGTCGCCTTGGCATAGAAAATCTTATCCTTCTCGGCGATACCCACCGCCATGGCGTTGACCAGAATATTGCCGTTATAGCGGCGATCGAAGCGGACTTCGCCACCGACCGTCGGCACGCCGAATGAATTGCCATAGCCGCCGATGCCGGCGACCACGCCGGCGACGAGCGCGCGCGTCTTCGGATTTTTCGGATCGCCGAACGACAAGGCATTGAGGCAGGCGATCGGCCGCGCGCCCATCGTGAACACGTCGCGCAAAATGCCGCCGACGCCGGTCGCCGCGCCCTGATAGGGCTCGATGTAACTTGGATGATTGTGGCTCTCCATCTTGAACACGACGGCGAGCCCATCGCCGATATCGATCACGCCGGCATTCTCGCCCGGCCCCTGGATCACCCAGGGCGCCTTGGTCGGCAGCGTGCGCAAATGGATTTTGGACGATTTGTACGAGCAGTGCTCGTTCCACATGGCCGAAAAAATGCCGAGTTCCGTAAAACTCGGCGTGCGGCCAATGAGCTTGACGAGGCGCGCGTACTCGTCCGGCTTGAGGCCGTGCTGTGCGATCAGCTCAGGCGTGATGGCAGGTTCGCTAGGTATCACGTAAAACGCGCTCGGTTCTCTCCCCTCTCCCATAAGGGAAGTGGGTTGTCACGCCGCCAGCTTGAAGTGATCCACAAGCCCCGCGAACAGGCCGCGGCCGTCGGTGCAGCCCATGGAGGCTTCGACGTGGTTTTCCGGATGCGGCATCATGCCGAGCACGTTGCCGCGCTCGTTGAGGATGCCGGCGATGGCGTTCATGGCGCCGTTGTGGTTCCAGTTCGGGTCGATCATGCCGTCCGGCGACGCATAGCGGAACAGCACCCGGCCCTCGCCTTCGAGCCGCGCGATGGTCTCGCCATCGGCGATATAATTGCCCTCGCCGTGCGCGACCGGCACGCGGATCACCTGACCGGCGTTATAGCCGCGGGTGAACGGCGTGTCCGAGCGCTCGACGCGCAGGTAAACGTCGCGGCAGATGAAGCGAAGCTGCGAGTTGCGCATCAGCACGCCCGGCAACAGCCCGGCCTCGCAAACGATCTGAAAGCCGTTGCAGATCGCGAGCACGAGCCCGCCTTTTTGCGCAAAGGCGCGCACCGCAGCCATGATCGGTGCGCGCGCCGCAATCGCGCCGCAGCGCAGATAATCGCCGTAGGAGAAGCCGCCCGGAATGACGACCAGATCGGTCCCCGCCGGCAGCTCCCGATCGGCGTGCCAGACCATTGTCGGCTCGCGCCCGGACATGAGCTTGAGCGCGCGCGCCATGTCGCGCTCGCGATTGATGCCGGGGAAGACCAGCAGCGCTGATTTCATCACGATCCCAGTCCGGCTCGCGTCACCCGGTCACCTCGATCCGGTAATTCTCGATCACGGTGTTGGCGAGCAGTTTTTCGGCGGCATTCTTGAGCGCCGCCTCGGCCGCGGCGCCGCCGGCGCCTTCGATCTCGATGTCGAAAACCTTGCCCTGGCGCACGCTCGCGACCCCGCTCACGCCGAGCGACTTCAGGGCGCCTTCGATGGCCTTGCCCTGCGGGTCGAGGATACCCGACTTCAACGTGACGGTGACGCGGGCTTTCATCGCCCCTTCAATAGGTATGAATCGCCGCGGCCGCAACCGGCCCGCGGCGTCTAATGCACCGGCTGTTGCGCCTGTTCCAGGAGCCGGCCGTAGCCGGCGACGCGGCCGCTTTCGCCGACAAGCCGCATCGCTGCCCAGAACGCCGCCGTCGCCGAGGAGACGACCGGAATGCCGTGACGGGCTTCGAGCGGTTGCGCCACGCCAAGCGTGCGCAATCCTCCGCAAGAAATCAGAATTCCCTCGGCGCCGTCCGCGTGAGCGACCGCGCTGTCGCTGAGCGCGATAATGTCGGCTTCGCTCTTTTTGGCGGGTCCACCGAATTCAAGAAGGTCGAAGCATTTGAGCGCGAGCACATCGATGCCCGCCGCCGCCAAGAGCTCCTCCAAGCGCCGGTTCACGATATCCGTATAGGCCGTGGCGACGGCGACGCGCTTGGCGCCAACCTCGCGCAGGCCATCGATGATGGCTTGGCTCATGGTGCTCACGAGCAAACCGGTTTTTTCGCGCAACTCCTCAAGGAGCTCATCGTGCGCCTCGGGGCCGCGATAAAAGGTGAGCGATGTGCCGATGACCATGATCGCATCGACCCCCTGCTTCGCGAGATAGTCGGCCGCCGGCAGGATTCCGTTCCAGGCCGGCGCGTAACCCTCGGGCGTGAGCGCCCGCACGCCGACGCCACGCGGGATGAAGCGCACGCCCGGATACATGATCGGGCCTTCGAACGGCACCTCGTCGGTCGCAAACGGTACGACGAGGCCGATGGTGATGTCGCTACGCATCATTCGTGGCCTTGTTGCAGCGGCGCCGATATTCGAATCAGCTCTTGACCAGAATCGGCCCGCTACCCTGCGGCCGCTCGCCCTCGCTCATGATGCCGAGGCGCTTGGCGACCTCCGTGTAGGCTTCCAGGAGCCCGCCGAGATCGCGGCGGAAGCGATCCTTGTCGAGCTTCTCGTTCGACTTGATGTCCCACAAGCGGCAGGAGTCCGGGGAAATCTCGTCGGCGACGACGATCCGCATGAGATCGTTCTCCCAGAGCCGGCCGGTTTCCATCTTGAAATCGACCAAGCGGATGCCGACACCGAGGAAAAGCCCGGAAAGGAAATCATTGACGCGGATCGCGAGCGACATGACGTCGTCGATCTCCTGGGGCGTCGCCCAGCCGAAGGCCGTGATGTGCTCCTCCGACACCATGGGGTCGTTGAGCTGATCGTTCTTGTAATAGAACTCGATGATCGAGCGCGGCAGTTGCGTGCCCTCCTCGATGCCGAGCCGCTGCGACAACGATCCGGCGGCGATATTGCGCACCACGACTTCGAGCGGAATGATCTCGACCTCGCGAATGAGTTGCTCGCGCATGTTGAGCCGCCGGATGAAGTGGGTTGGAACTCCGATATCGTTCAAGTGCTGGAAAACGTATTCGGAGATCCGGTTGTTGAGGACGCCCTTACCTTCGATCACCTCATGCTTTTTGGCATTGAAGGCGGTCGCGTCGTCCTTGAAGTGCTGGATCAGGGTTCCGGGTTCGGGTCCCTCATAGAGGACCTTCGCCTTGCCTTCATAGATGCGGCGACGGCGGCTCATCGGAGTGTACCGTGGCTTGGTGAAATCCATTGGAATGCCGTGGCTCCAGTTTGGTGTCGAGATCCGCGGCGGCGGAAGTGGGGCGGCACGACTCAACGCTACGGCCCCTCCGCGTCACGAAAGCTAGCCGAAGGTGACGCGGAGCACCATCGACATAGACCCGCGCGGCGCTTACCGCAACGACCATGTTCGCCCTTCATCGCGGTTGCCTTGACGAGGCACCCCCGATATGCAAGGCGGCAGGTGATTTGCGCCGTTCCACGCAGCATCGAGGCGAAGGCATGACGACGTTCGACAAGCGCGAAGAGGGCTTCGAGCAGCAATTCGCGCACGACGAGGAACTCAAATTCAAGGCCACCGCGCGACGCAACAAGCTCCTCGGCCTGTGGGCCGCGGAAAAGCTCGGGCTCAAGGGCGCCGAGGCGGACAGCTACGCACTCGCCGTCGTGATGATCGATTTCGAGGAGGTCGGCGAGCATGACGTGATGCGCAAGATTCGCAAGGACTTCGATGCCAAAGGCGTCGATCAGTCCGACCACCAGATCAGCCGCACCATGAACGAGTTGATGGCGAAGGCGGTCACCGACATCAAGGAAGGCAAATAGGCGTCATGGCGATTCCCGCTTTCACTCTGGCCAAGCGGCTGCACGCCGGGGAAACCGTGTTCTCCGGCTGGTGCGGCCTGCCCTACCCGATCGTCGCCGAGACAATCGGCCGCGATGGATTTCCGGCGGTGACGCTCGACGGTCAGCACGGATTGTGGGACCTCAACGCGATCCTCACTACTATTGCGGCGGTTCGCCAGGGCGGCGCAGCGCCGATCGTGCGCGTGCCGGTCGGCGATTTTGCGACGGTGAGCCGCGTGCTCGACTTCGGCGCCGAAGGCATCATCGCGCCGATGATCAATACGCCAGCCGACGCGCGCGCGCTTGCCGCCTCAGCGAAGTACCCGCCGATCGGCGAGCGCAGTTGGGGCCCGCACCGTGCGATGACGCTCGCCGGCCTTGCCGACCAGTCGGTCTATCTGCGCGAAGCCAACGATTGCGTGATCACGCTCGCCATGATCGAGACTCGCACGGCGCTTGGCAACCTCGACGCGATCGTCGACACGCCGGGCGTCGATGGACTGTTTCTCGGCCCCTCCGATCTTTCGATCGCGATGTCCGAAGGCAAAAACCTCGACCCGCTATCGAAGGACGTCGACCGCGAGCTTGACCGCATCCTTGCCGCCGCGCAAAGGGCGAAAAAAATTCCCGGCGCCTATTGCCATTCGGCCGAGCGCGCCGCGGCGCTCGCCAAGCGCGGCGTAAAATTCCTTGCCGTGATGAGCGATCTCGCGATGCTGCGCGCCGGCACGGCAGCGGCAATGAAAGTGCTCAGGGGCTAGTGAGCCGCTCCAACCTGTCGAGCACTCCGGCGAGATCGCTCTCCACCTCTCCGGCCGTCACCTCCGTGACGGCATAGTCGCGGGCGGCTAGCCATGTGCGTTTTTCAGCGCGCGCCGCGGCGGCGATGCTCGTTTCATCGGCTGGCACCAGGTCGATGACCAGCCGCAGCGGAAATGAGACAAAGTCGCAGATGTGCTGCCCGACCGGGGTCTGGCGCTTGAAACCGCGGCCGGCGAAGCGGCGATCGTTGACGAGTGCCTGCCACAGCATGCGCTCGGCGTCGGTCGGATTGCGGCGCAGCAGCCGCGCCAGCCCGCGCACCGGACCGCGCTCCTTCGGTAGCCGGCCGCCGCCGTGCTCGGCCAACAGCGCGCGCAGCATCGCGGCCTCTTCGCCATCGAGCACGCCGCCGCGCGCCGGACCCTTGCGGCCCTCGGCGATCGCCATGATGACGCCGTGCAGGGTCTGAATATCCTGCTGAGTCGGCTGCATGCGCGTAAAAATGTTGCGCAGATTGATCTGCATGGTCTCGCGTTTGTCCGGCGGCCGGAAGAATTCGACCTTCTCCAGCTCGCGTTCGAGCGAAGCAAAGAAGGCGAGAAGCTGCTCTTTCGGCGCGGTTGCGGATTTTTGCGGCATGGCGAACGGCAGCCTGCCGCCGCTCGCCAATTTGAACCATTCATAGGCTACGATCACCACGGCCTGCGCCAGATTGAGCGAGGCGAAGGCCGGATTGACCGGCAAGGTGACGATGCGGTCGGCGAGCGCAATCTCGTCGTTCTCGAGGCCGTTGCGTTCCCGACCGAACAGGACTGCGACCGTCTCGCCGGCGGCGATCCGCGGCGCCATGAGCGCTGCCGCCTCCGCCGGCCCGACGACGGGCTTGGCCTGGTCATGGGCGCGCGCGGTCGTGGCCAGGACGAATGAGCAGTCCGCTGTTGCCGCTTCGAGATTGTCGTACAGCTCGGCGCCATCGAGAATACGGTCGGCGCCGGCCGCCATCATGCGCGCCTTGGCATTGGGCCAGGATTGTCGCGGCCGCACCAGGCGCAGCCGGGACAGGCCGAAATTGGCCATGGCGCGGGCCGCCGCGCCGATATTTTCCCCGAGCTGCGGCTCGACCAGGATCACGATCGGGCCGGGCCCTTCGCTCCAATCCTTGGTCCTATCGGTTCCTGCCCCGGGCATTTCTCCTCCGCGGACCGTCCAGTGAACGGCCATATAGCGAAAGGTCACCGAACGAAAGGCTTGGAAAAAGGCAGCGCGTCGCCCGCAATGTCGACTTTCTCCCCGGCGCCGCGAGTGCTATAGCGACGGCCGCCGGCATGGCGGGGGCGCCGGATTGAACGCGCGCCGCCCCCTGCCGCTTCCCCTCATCCTTCCACGCTGCAAAGGCTTTAACTCAAATGGCGAAAATCAAAGTGGCCAATCCGGTCGTCGAAATGGACGGCGACGAAATGACCCGGATCATCTGGCAACAGATCAAGGACAAGCTGATCTATCCCTATCTCGACATCAACCTGATGTATTTCGATCTCGGCATCCAGAAGCGCGACGAGACGCGCGACCAGATCACCATCGACGCCGCCGAAGCGACCAAGAAGGTCGGCGTCGCCGTGAAATGCGCGACCATCACGCCGGACGAAGCGCGGGTGAAGGAGTTCAATCTGCACGAAATGTACCGCTCGCCGAACGGCACCATCCGCAACATTTTGGGCGGCGTCATCTTCCGCGAGCCGATCATCTGCAAGAACGTGCCGCGGCTCGTCCCCGGCTGGACCAAGCCGATCATCATCGGCCGCCACGCCTATGGCGACCAATACCGCTGTACCGACTTCCTGGTGCCCGGCACGGGCAAGCTCTACCTCACTTTCGTCGGCGACGACGGCAAGGAGATCAAGCGCGAGGTGTTTCAGTTCCCCGGCTCGGGCGTCGCCATGGCGATGTACAACCTCGATGCCTCGATCCGCGATTTTGCCCGCGCGTCGATGAACTACGCGCTCAACCGCGGCTATCCGCTCTATCTCTCGACCAAGAACACCATCGTCAAAGTCTATGACGGGCGCTTCAAGGACATTTTTCAGGAAATATTCGACAAGGAATTCAAGGATAAATTCGCGGAAAAGAAGATCACCTACGAGCACCGGCTGATCGACGACATGGTCGCGGCGGCGCTGAAATGGTCGGGCGGCTACGTCTGGGCATGCAAGAATTACGACGGCGATGTGCAGTCGGATACGGTGGCGCAGGGCTACGGCTCGCTCGGGCTGATGACGTCGGTGCTGACGACGCCTGACGGCAAGATCGTCGAGGCCGAGGCCGCCCACGGCACCGTCACGCGCCATTACCGCGAGCACCAGAAGGGGCGCGAAACCTCGACCAATTCCATCGCCTCGATCTTCGCCTGGACGCGCGGGCTCGCGCACCGCGCCAAGCTCGACAACAACGCCGAACTGGCGAAATTCGCAACCACGCTGGAAAAGGTCACCGTCGCCACGGTCGAGTCGGGCTTCATGACCAAGGACCTTGCCTTGCTCGTCGGTCCCGATCAGAAGTGGCTCACCACCACCGGCTTCCTCGACAAGGTCGGCGAGAACCTAAAAGCGACCATGGCTTGAAAGCGGCCATGGCTTGATCGCCGACACGCGACAGCGCAGGCGCCGCCGGGCGCGACCCTTTCATCCGACGGCGGGCGTTTGCGCTCAGTAGCCGCTGCCGGGCGGCTGGCAATCGGCGCACGCGCGCCTATCTGAGCACCATGGGAAAATCGAGCGCCAGGCTGAACACCTTGGGCAAGATCGCACTGATCGGGCCGCTGTTCGCCGTACTCGTGGCCGCGGCGTGGTATGCCGCAGGCGCGTGGACCTCGGTCAATGGGCCACCGATGCCGGCCACCGGCTACATCGCCATGGCGCTGGGCGTCGTCTTTTCGCTTTTGGTGGGATGCGGGTTGATGGCGCTCCTGTTCTACTCAAGCCGCCACGGCTACGATGAGCCGTTCCGGCCCGACGATGACCGCGACTGAATGGCGATGAGCTGGGTCAGCGTAAATTTCAGACGACGATGACGATCTCATCGCACACTCATTTTCGAAAATTACTCCGCAGCGCCACACCGCCCTCAGCGCGTTACGCCGGGAACGGCGCGATGCGCTGTCGTCTTAACTATACCTGCGGGCCGATTACGAAAATTTGTTCGCTTTCGCACCCCGCTGCGGGCGCGATAACCGGAAAACCATAGCGGTTAAGCCATCCGGGTCCTATCTTCCATCCCGGGGGCAGACTTGTTATTGAATGGCGCTTCGAGTGCGAATGAATTTCAGGCCCTCGGTCATGCGGCGCGAAGTGCGCGGCATATTGATTGCGCTGTTCTTGGTCGCGCTGACGACTGCCGTCGCCGTTCTGCTGCGCCACTATCTCGGCATCATGCGCGGATCGGTACTCTACCTCGTCCCGGTGATGCTCGCGGGCTACCAGCTCGGCGTCGTCCCGGCGCTGATCACCGCAGTCTTGGGCGTCATTCTGTCGGGCTATCTGTTTTTCGCGCAACTCTACAGCTTCAAAGTCGCCGAACCGCAGGAAATCCTCAATCTCGTCCTGTTCATGATTGTCGCCGTGGTGGTGTCCCACCTCGCCAGCCAAGCCAAGCGCCACACCCTGATCGCGCGCAAGCGCGAGCGTGAAATGAGCGATCTCTATGCCTTTTCCCGGCGGCTTGCGGCGGCGCCCAGCGCCGCCGAGATATTCGTTGCGATACAGAATCATCTGGCCAATCTCGTGCAGCGCAAGGTGGTGCTGCTTGGCGCCGCGGACGCCGGCAGTGCCGACGACGTGCCGGAAAGCGTGCGCGCGGCGGTGACGCGTGTCGAGCAGGACGAGGGGCTTGAACGCACCGTCGATGACGGCAAGGGCAATATCTGGCTCATTCGCCGCGTGTCGCTCAAGAGTCCCGATTTCGGCTTGGTCGCCGTCGATCTCGGCAGCGTCTCCGGCGAGCCGCTTGCCGACATGCGTCACCGCATCGACGATGCGCTGGCCGACGCCGCGGCCACCCTCGAACGGCTCGACGTCGCGCGCGCGCTCACCGAGGCGAAGATGCGTTCGGAGACCGAGCTCCTGCGCGAAGCGCTGATCGGCTCGGTCTCGCACGAGCTGCGCACGCCGCTCGCCTCCATTCTGGGTGCCGCCACAATCCTGCACAACGCGCCCGCGCTCGCCGAGGACAAGCGCTTGCTGGCTTTGACCGGCGTCGTGCGCGACGAAGCCGAGCGCCTGAATATCGACATTCAAAACCTGCTCGATGCCACCACCATCAGTCGCCAGCAGGTGAGACCGAAATTGCAATGGGTAGAGCCGGTGGACATCGTCAACGCGGCGTTCGAACACCGCCGGCGCCGCCTCACCGGTTATCCGGTGACGCTCGATCTGGATTCCAATCTGCCCATCGTCCATGTCGACCCCGCGCAGGTCGAGCAGGCGCTGGTGCAAATCCTCGACAATGCGGCGAAATATTCGCCCGCCGGCTCGCCGATCCGCGTCGCTGCGCATCCCAACGGACAAACCGTCGTGCTCTCGGTTCATGATTGCGGCGCGGGTCTCACCAGCGAGGAAAAGCGCCAGGTCGGCGGTCGCTTCTTCCGCGGACCGCGTCATGCAGTGACCACCTCCGGCTCCGGACTCGGCTTGTGGATTGCGAACGCCTTCATCACGGCCAACGGCGGCAAGGTCGAGGTCGAGAGCGACGGTGCCGACCGCGGCACCACGGTATCGATCCAATTGCCCATGTCGCCTGAACACATATCTTCTGAACACATATCTTCTGAACACATGTCGCCGGAGGCCGAGCCATTGGAGAGCAGCGTCGATGACTGAAATACCGTCCTCCGTCCTCGTCGTTGACGACGAGATCCAGATCCGGCGCTTTTTGCGCACCGGCTTGGAGCTCGACGGCTTCATGGTGCACGAGGCCGAGACCGGCGCGGAGGCGTTGCGCTCGGCAACGCTCAAGCCGTCCGATCTCGTGATTCTCGATCTCGGCCTGCCGGACATGGACGGCGCCGAGGTGCTCGAACGCCTGCGTGCGTGGTCGACCGTGCCGCTGATCGTGCTGTCGGTGCGCGCGAGCGAAGACGAGAAAGTCCGCCTGCTCGAACTCGGCGCCGACGATTATGTCGTCAAGCCGTTCGGCATGGCCGAGCTGTTGGCGCGCGCGCATTCGGCGATGCGGCGGCAGCTGCGCGCGGCACGCGGCGAGCCGGTGGTGAAGTTCGGCCCGCTGGCGATCGATTTCGCCGCGCGCGCCGTCTCCATCAACGACCAGCGCGTGACGCTCACGCCGAAGGAGTATCGCCTGCTGCAGACTTTGGCCCAGCACTCGGGCAACGTGGTCACCCACCAGTTCCTGCTGCGCGAGGTCTGGGGCAACGAGCACGTCGACGATACCCATTATCTGCGCATTTTCGTGCGCAAGCTGCGCCGCAAGATCGAGGCCGATCCGACGCAGCCGCGCATTCTGCTCACCGAACTCGGCGTCGGCTACCGTCTGGTCTCGCCGGATCCGTCGCCGCCCGCGCAGGCACCGAAAGCCGCCGCGGAATAGGAATCTGCGGTTTTTTTTTGGCGCCGCAGCTCCCGTAGGCGGCGAGAGGAACCGATGTGGCCGCATTAAGGCAATTTCTGGGCAGCAATCAACTGAATTTGAACCTTTCGCCTTTAGAACGCGTTTGCAGTTCAGCGCGACGAATGAGGGAGGCGGGCAAAACTCCATCGCCATAGAGCGGGCCTGCCTCGCGATAACAGATCAGGGATGGCAGCTATGACCAGCTTGAAAAACCGCATCGGCCGGGGCGCGCTCTTTGCACTCGTGGCCGCAGTTGCAGTGGCCGCAGCCGCAACCGTCGCCGCCACCACAAGCTTCGCGCTGCCGCGCTATGATGGGCTTTGGAGCGTGTCGATCGTCACCGAAAAAGGCACTTGCGATCGCGGCTACCGCTATCCGATCCGCATCGCGAACGGCCTACTCGCCAACGCCGGCGATACGGCTTTCACGATCACCGGCAATGTCGCGCCGACCGGCGCCATCATCGTGACGGTCAGCCACGGCAGTTCGAGCGCGACCGGCTCCGGCCGCCTCGCCGGCGACATCGGCGAAGGCTCCTGGAGCGCCGGCGAGTGTTCGGGCTCGTGGACAGCGGAGCGCCGCAGCTCGTAGCGCACGGCGTGTTCCCCTCGCCCACCCAGGCCGCGCTTTAGCCTTCCGCCGCGTCGTCGTCCTCGGCGGTTGCGGCTTCCTCACCGGCAAGAATTTTCTCGGCGATGAGGCCGGCGTTCTGCCGGATCGCCGCTTCGATTTTTCCCGCAATATCGGGATTGGCCTTGAGGAAGGTTTTGGCGTTCTCGCGGCCCTGGCCGATGCGCTGGCTGTCGTAGGAGAACCAGGCGCCGGATTTTTCCACGACGCCGGCCTTGACGCCGAGA
>Ga0181536_10004865_pt1 | contig 14040 bp, 17 predicted proteins | sample PEATcosm2014_Bin_41_FD_121105 | JGI IMG/M metagenome (GOLD analysis project Ga0181536, IMG submission 121105) | Peatland microbial communities from MTU Mesocosm Facility, Houghton, MI, USA - PEATcosm2014_Bin17_60_metaG | ecosystem: Environmental > Terrestrial > Soil > Wetlands > Peat | place...
ACGAAGGAGATGCTTTCGGCCGCGCTCCGCACCGATCGCAAGGAAGAGAGCGCTCTGCTCGGTGAGGCGATGATCCAGCTCGGGCGTGTCGCCTTGTCTCATCAAGCACGCATGGCCGCCGACACGCTGCCGTTAGGGCAGCAGCGACTCGTCGAGGTCGCGCGAGCACTCGCCGCCGATCCGGTGCTGTTGTTCCTGGACGAGCCCGCGGCGGGGCTGAGCCATGAGGAGAAGCAGGCGCTCGCCAAACTGCTGCGCGAGTTGCGCGCGCAAGGGCTCACTATCGTTATCGTTGAGCATGATATGGATTTCGTCATGCGCTTGGTCGACCGCTTGATCGTGATGGAGTTCGGGGTGATGATCGCGGCGGGATTGCCCGCCGAGATTCGATCCAATCCTCGGGTCGTCGAGGCGTATCTCGGCGGGGTCGATTGATGGCGTTACTCGAAGCGGCCGATCTGACGATTGCCTATGGCCGCGTCCGGGCCCTGCACGGCGTCACAATCCGCGTGGATGCCGGATCGATCGTTTGCCTTATCGGTCCGAACGGAGCCGGGAAAACGACGACACTACTGGGACTGATGGGTGTTCTGCGGTCGGCCGGCACCATCACCTTTCTCGGACGCGATCTCAAGACCGTCAGCGTGGAGGAGCGGGTCGAGCGCGGCCTCTGCCTCGTTCCCGAGCGCCGGGAATTGTTCGGCCCGATGAGCGTCGCCGACAATCTTGCCCTCGGCGCCTTTCCCTGTTGGCTGCGGCGCGAATCCGGCCAGCAGGAGGCATTGAAAGACGTCTATCGTCTGTTTCCGAGACTTCGCGAACGCGCACGCAACTCCGCCAACACCCTTTCGGGGGGCGAGCGTCAAATGCTCGCGCTCGGCCGTGCGCTCATGGCGCGTCCGAAATTGCTGATGTTGGACGAGCCAAGTCTCGGCTTGTCTCCGCTGATGGCGAAGGAAGCGTTCCGGACCATCATGGGCCTGCGGGACGCCGGGGTCTCGATCCTGCTGGTCGAGCAGAACGCGCGCGCGGCGTTGCGGGCCGCCGACTACGCCTACGTGCTCGAGAATGGAGCGATCCGCGTCGAAGGCCCGGCGGCTGAGCTCGCGACGGATCCCCGTGTGGTGGAGACCTATCTCGGTCAGACAGACTCGAACTGACACCGATTAGCCTCGCCGTACTCGCGCGATCCAAAATCCCATCGCGGATTTTGGCTTACGTGACGATTTGACAGAGTCTGGAATAAATTGTAATAGCTAATACGGGGTGGCCAGCCTTCCTTCGCGCTTTGCACGAAACCATGATTCGAGCCGCGCGGGAGTGATCAGCCGAGACACGTTGCTTGGAGGTAGGCTGTGAGCGATCGGGACATCGCGATAATCGGCTACGCCGAGACGAAATCTTCCGTCCAGTCCGGTCGCGGTGTCTACGATATTGCCGGTGAGGTCGTTGCCGGTGCGCTTGCCAGCGCTGGGGTGGACATTCAGGAGATCGACGGTTTCGCGACATGTCTCTCCCAAACAGAGGCGACGAATCCGTTCTGGTCTCCGACATTGGCCGATTATCTCGGCCTCGAGCTGGACTGGTGCCAGGGGGTCGACCTCGGCGGAGCTTCTTATCTGGGCGCGCTGGCGCGCGCGACGCAGGCCATTCGCGCCGGTGACTGCCGGACGGCGGTCGTCATGGGAGCCGACGCGGTAACCACGACGAACCGGTCGCGCATGTCCGCCTACCGACCCGAATGGCAATGGCCGGTGGGCTTGATGGGGCCGCCCGGAACATTCGGCCTGCTGACCAATCGCTATAAGACCGAGTATGGTCTGGACGACAACGCCCTCGCCAAGCTGGCGGTCGTGCAACGCGAACACGCGATCCTGAACGACAACGCCTGCGACAAGCTTCGCAAGCCGCTCACCGCTGCGGACTACCTCGCATCGCGGGTGATCTCGGATCCGATCCGGCTTCTTGATTGCGTGATGCCGTGTGACGGCGGCAGCGCGATCATCGTGACCTCGACCGAACGGGCGAAGGAGCTCGGGATAGAGCGCATGATCCACCCGGTGGGTTATGGCGAGCGAACGAACTATCGCGTGCGTGATCCTCTGGTCGACATCTTGGACGGAGGCCATTCGATTGCGGGGAAGAAGGCGCTCGCGAATGCAGCCATGTCTCCGGCCGACATCCGGATGTTCCACCCCTATGACGACTTCCTGATCGCGGTGCTCCTGCAGATGGAGCATATCGGATTCTGCGGGCGTGGCGAAAGCAGCCGCTTCATCCTCGAGACCGACATTAGCTATCGCGGCAAGTTCCCTATCAACACGAGCGGCGGGCAGATTTCCGCGGGGCAGCCCGGCTTGGCGGGCGGAGGCGTAAACGTTGTCGAGGCGGTGCGGCAGCTTTTCGGCGAGGGTGGGCCGCGCCAGGTGAAGAATCCGGTCAACGCGATGACTACCGGAATCGGGTGTATTCCGTACATCCGGAATTGGTCGGTGAGCAACGTGATGATCCTCGCGGCGCCATAGAGGAATAGAGGATTCGACGATGGCAGAAGCAGGCCAGTGGAGGCGACCGCAGCCGATCGCCACAAGCTTCACCGAGGAATTCTGGGCGGCAACGAAGGAGAAGAAGCTGGTTCTTCAGTTCTGCCCGGAAAGCCAGAAGTTCCAGCATTATCCGCGTCCCCTCAGCATCTATTGCGGGCGGCGCAATATCGAGTGGCGCCAAGCGAGCGGTCGCGGCGTGGTCTATGCCTACACGGTCACGCGGCGAGGGCCACCCGAGTTTCATGGTCGCGAGCCCTACATCGTTGCTTCCGTCGAGTTGGACGAGGGGGTTCGGATCCTGAGCAACATCATCAACTGCTCGGTCGAAGATATTCGCGTCCTGATGCCTGTCCAGCTGTGCTGGGAGCCGATCGAGAACGGGCTCCACTATCCGCTGTTTGAACCGGCGAAACGGTAGGATCGCGGCGTGATTCTAAGCGATATTCTGGCTGGGAACGCGCGGCGGGTCCCGAACGACTTGGCGTGGCGGTTTAGTGGCAGATCCTGGACATGGGCGGACGCTAACGCTCGCTCCAATCGGCTGGCGGACAGCTTGAGAAAGAGGGGGCTGAAATTCCAAGACCGAGTAGTTATCGTCGCTGATAACTCCAATCAATATCTCGAACTGCTGTTCGCTCTTTCGAAGCTCGGCGCCATCGCAGTGCCGCTGCCGCCGAGATCCGTCTTGCGCGACGTCGAATTGGTCGCGGGCGAGACGGAGCCGGCCGCGCTGTTCTTGTCCAGCAGTGTTGCCCGACGCCTCGGCGATTTGGCGGAGCTTCCACAGCGAGTTCGGACGCTCGTCGGATGGGGCGAGGCGCATGGGTTACCGGAGGACTGCGACGACTGGATCGACGCTGGAGCTGCGGACGAGGTGGAGCCCGAATTCAATGACGAGGCCGTCCGCACCATCAAGTTCACGAGCGGGACGACCGGATCACCGAAGGGTTGTATCGGGACGCACCGCACGTTGTTTTTCAGCATCCTGGCACACCTCGCCATCGCTCCGCGGGTTTCGCCGGGTTCGATCAACCTCGTGCCGCTGTCGCTCGGGACCGGGCTCGCGCTCAACACCTTGGCGGGCTATGCGTATTGCAACGCTGCGACAATCGTCTTGGAACGATTCGATCCGGGTTTGATGCTGGACCTCATCGCATCCGAAAGGGTTGAGCAGGCTTGCGCCGTTCCGACCATGATCGGAGCTCTGACCGAAGAGGGGGCCCTACGGCCCCGCGATTGCTCCTCCTTAAAGGTCATCACCTACGCGGGCTCTTCCATATCGGTTTCGCACATTCGGCGGGCCATGGAAGTTCTGCGATGCGACTTCCATCAAGAATACGGATCGACCGAGAGCGGCGGGATGGTGACCTTTCTGTCGACGGAAGATCACCGCGCGTTCGTGCGGGATGCAGCCGGCATGACGGATGCGTGGGGACGGTCTGTCATGCCCTGCGGTCGGGAGGCGCCGGCCGTCCATGTCCGTCTGGTTGACGAGAACTTGAAGGACGTGCCGAACGGCGCCGTCGGCGAGATCATGCTGCGCAGCGGGTCGGTGTTCGAGGGCTATTGGAACCGGCCGGAACAGACGAAGCAGGTCCTGCACCATGGGTGGCTTTTGAGCGGAGACATGGCTCGTCGCGACGAGAACGGATTTTATTACATCGTGGACCGGCGGCGCGACATGATCGTTTCCGGCGGCTACAAGGTTTACAGCGTCGAGGTGGAGTCGGTGCTGCAGGAGCATCCCGAGGTTGCGGAATCGGCGGTGGTGGGCTGTTTCGATGCGCGCTGGGGTGAGGCCGTGGTGGCATTCGTGCGTCTTCGGGACAATTCTGACATATCCCTGCCGGATCTGATCGATCACTGCCGGGCCAACCTGACAGGTTATAAGGTGCCGAAGCATATATCGATCGTACAAGACTTTCCTCGCACGGCTGTCGGTAAGATCCTGAAGAGGGAGCTTCGGGATCTGTTCACCGGCGCGAAGGAAAAACTTGTGAAGGCTTCAAAATAACATCTCTGTAGGATGGTCGTCTCGAGAGGCGAATCGGCTGCCCGCTCGGATATGCGCGGCGGCCTCACGATTCGGGGCTGAGCCGAGGATCCTGATCGGCGGTATCGGGAAAGCGGAGAACCCCTGATCGACAGAATCAAATTCCCTGATCGCGTTGGGAAATCTCCCTGTTCCGCCGAAGTAATTTCCTGTTCCATCGCGTCGGGAATTTTTCTGTAACGCCTTGTCATTGGCCCGGATTTAGGCCCGAATTCTGCGTCCAACGGCGCGAAAACGAGAAATTCCCTGTTAGCAGGGAATTTGCCCGCGAGACGGGTTCGCTGCGGACCGCACCCTCCACCAATGCATTCAATCGCTTACCGACGACCCTTCGAGGACGCGACGTGAAGTGTTAGAGCCGATCCCGTCGGATTGGCAGTGGAAGGGGATTCCCGAGGCGGGCCGGATGTGATTGAAGCTGGCTGCTGGAGACAGGAGGGCAGCACGGATGCTGGCAGCCTGTTGGAGGATCTTCGGGAGCGCGTCATACGGCCGGTTGAAGCGGGGTCCTCGCGGCGATCGTCGCGGCGCGGCCGGATGTCACGCTCGGCGAGCTGCAAGCTCGGCTCGCGGGTCACGGCGTCGCGGTCGGCCGCTCGTCCATCGGACGGTTCCTGAACGCGGCTCAATCCGGCCGACGGTCAGGCTCAGCCCAGCAGCAGCCAGAAATCTCTTTACTTCTCCACGCAACTACAAGTTCTCCGCTATCACAAAGCATTCCTATTGTTATAAACAGGGGGCCTCATGGAATTCGTGAGCTCGCTGGCATATTGGTCATGGCTGCCGGGACAGTCCGAGCTATTGCCGGACTACGGCATCAACTGCCATTCGGGGGATTCGATCAACGAGCACGCAATCGCTCATGCAGCATCTGATCATATCGAGATCGCAGCCGAGGAAGCTACAGTCCAACGATCACCACCTGTATAATTGGGACGCATTCGACCGAAAATCGGTGTGCTGGGGTACCGCCACGATGTTCCGAATTTTGATCGTCGATGATGATACCGAGCTCACCGACATGATCGCTGAGTTCCTGGAACTGGAAGGCTTTGCGGTAGAGGCCGTCCATGATGGCCCGACCTGCTTGCGCAGCGATCTAGAGAATAAGGACCTCGTCGTGCTGGACGTCATGCTGCCGGCGCTTTCTGGCTTCGAGGTTCTGAAACGGCTTCGCCGGCGTTCGCAGCGAGCGCGCCAATGGTTTTGGCTGCGGATCAAACATCCATGGATTCCGAGCTCCGCCGCATCGAACTCGAATGGGCTCGCATTAAATACCAGGCGACGGACGCCGACGAGCAAGAAAAGCAAATGCGCTCCCTCGCCGATGAAGCGGCCGGGATCGTCACACGATATCCTGGCCACGCGGAGCCGCTCATCTGGGACGGCGTGGTCACCAGCTCCGAGGCGGGATTCGCCGGCGCGTTCAGCGCCCTGGGACTTGCCGAGCAGGCGCGCGAAATGTTCGAGAAGGCGGGCCGTCTCGATTACAGGGCTCTCGATGGTGCGGTTCCAACAAGCCTCAGCGCGCTCTATTACACGGCGCCCGGGTTTCCGCTGAGCTTCGGCGACAACGACAGAGCCCGTCATTATCTCGAACAAGCGATTGAGATCAGTCCTACCGGTCTCGATTCGAATTTCTTTTATGGTGATTTTCTCCTTCGTGAGGGCGAGTACGGAAAGGCCGCGGTGGCGCTCAAGCGCGCTCTGAATGCGCCCGGACATCCTGAACGGCCGGTCTGGGATGCGGGGCGGCGGGCAGAGATCCGAACGCTCCTGGCCAAAGTTGAAGAGAAGCTCGCATCAGGTCGCTGAGGCGATCGGAGGATGACTCTGGCACGACGAGCCGTGCGATGATGATTTGGAGCGCAATCGGCTGCCAGCTCCGCCATCCGACGGGTGCTTTCGGCTGGACGGTTGGACATTTCATGCGCTTCTTGAATGCCCGATCGAACGCCTTGGCGATCGCTGCCCTGGCCTTACAAGGAGACGAAGACATTCTCGAATTGGGCTGCGGCCCGGGGCACGCTATTAGATTGATGGCTGCCCAGGCGCCTCGCAGCGTGATTCATGCGATCGACCAGTCGGCAACGATGCTCGCGCAATCGCGATCGAGAAACTGGGAGGCCATACAGTCTGGCTGCGTCCACTTGTACCAGGGCCGCTTCGAGGAACTGCCGCTTCGGAGCCATTCGATAGACAAGATTCTGGCAGTGAACGTCGCGTATTTCTGGCGCGATTCCCAACGAGTCTTGCGTGAGGCGCGCCGGGTGCTGCGGCCAGGCGGCACGTTTTCTGTGTATGTTACGGACGCGTCGACGATGCGGCGGTGGAAGTTTGCCGACGCGAAGACGCATCGGCTCTTTGATCCCGACGGCCTAGTCGGAATGCTGCAACATGGTGGATTCGACCATGATCAGGTCACCGTGACAAATATTGAAGTGCTCCCGGGGATTGCCGGACTGATCGCGACCGTTGGAAATCGATGTGGTGGTATCCCCCCGCTGGCTCCAAGCAATGTTACCGCTGCGCTGGACTCTGGGCCGAAGTGGCCGCGGCTTCCCCGCTTGCGATCTTCCTGCGGTTCTCTACCGACGCAAGTGCGAATTCCCTGTTTCGATGCATCTGACGCGATCAGCTTGGCCTGAGCGCAAATTGCTTCGGCTTACCTATGAGACCAAGAGGCGCTGGTGAGAGCGTGGGCGGAAACCACGACGAAGCGTGCGTTGCAGCTGACATTCACAATCGCCGTTGTCGCGTGGCTCATCAGAGGGGAAAGGGCTTGGACAGGTGCGATTACGATATTGGCATTTCGCTTGGCCGCACGTTTATCGCGCTTATATCGCGCGTAACGAAGATCGAGTCCGAACGTCTGGTGATGGCCCCATGGCCTGTCCGTCGCCGAAGGATATCGGCTGATGGGGACCTCACGCGCGACCTATTACCATTGGCTGGCGATGGCGATCGATGATACTGCGTCGAAGCCACCGCTGTGGCCTGCGACGAATTCCAAGCCGATGGATGGCGCCGCGTTCGGGCCGCCCTGCGGCCACAGGGCGTCGTGGCGTCTCTGGCGTGGTGCAAGTATCGAGCATTGGAAGGAGAGGAACTGGGACCCACCTTCTCAGTGCGCCGGAAGGCTACCGGATGGGTGCAGTTGGAGGACCCACGAAATTCATTCGAAATCACCCGGTTCGAGCGCGATCGGCAGCCCATGTGGCGTGCGATCGGCGGCCTTGTCCCAGGCTTTGCGATAGCGGGCGAGCGTGTCGGCGTCGGTCACGCTCTTTGCCGCGACGATGCGTTCGAGCGCGGCTTGCCAATGCCGGTAATAGGTCTCGCCCGTATCGGGGTCGCCAAGCGCCTGCGCGCGCTTGATCTCGTCCGCGAGCATGGCCGCCCATTCGCTCCAAGTGAAAAGGCCGCGTTCATGGAGGGCCAAGACCATGGCGAAGGATTGCGCCTCCCACGGCTCGCGAAAGACCGGCCCATCGGCGTCGCGCGGCAGCGACGGCAGGTCTTCGGCGGCGCGACGGACGGCGTCCGGCGGGGCGGCGCTCATGCCGGCTCGAGATAGGGCTCGAAGGCCTCGATCGAAACCCTGAGCGCGGGATCCGCCTCATCGCCCCAAAGTTCGCGGCCCGAGAAGACGACGGTGTAAAGCCATTGCGGCTGCTCGCCCGCGCCGATCGCGACCGTATCGGGGAATACCTGGCAGCCACGGTTCGCCTCAACAGTCCCGATCTTGTCGCGGGCATAGCGCGGGAGCCGCGTATGCGTTCGCGGATTGATGTTCTTGGTGCGGACGCGGTCGCCGGGCTTGAAGCGGGCCGGCGCCCCGGCGGGCCGCGCAAAGCTGCCGCGGTTCAACATCTTGTCCACCTCGGCCGCCATGAGCTTGCGATTGAGCGCGGCGGCGGGGCGGAGCGAACGTCCGGCCGCGATCTCGTCGGGCGCGGCGAGACCATAGTGCACGATGCGACGTTCGAGCCCGAGGAACCAGCGCTTGTAATATGAGGCGGAGAGATATTCGACCGGCGGCAGCGCTTCGACCGTTGCCCGCTCATGGTCGATCGTCCAAAGCCGCGCATAGCTCATGACGCGCTGCATGGCCAGGACGCGTCCCTCCCAGGGCGCGTGGAAGACGGGCTCGTTGGCTTCGGGCTCGACCCGGCCGAAGCCGTCCATCCCGCCCATGTCGTGAATGGAATTCATGCCGTGGCCTCCGTCGGCGCCTTGGCAAGCCCGGTGCCGACCATACTATCGCGGGTGACGAGTGTCGCGAGCTTCTCCTCGCTCCACCCTTCGGTGCCGGAGGGCCGCATCGGAAGCACGATGAAGCGCGTCTCGGCCGTCGAATCCCACACGCGGATCTCGGTCTCCGCCGGCAGATTGACGCCGAAATCGGCGAGAACGCCCTTGGGGTCGATCACCGCGCGCGAGCGATAGGGCGCCGACTTGTACCAGACCGGCGGCAGCCCCAGCACCTCCCACGGATAGCAGGAGCAGAGCGTGCACACGATCATGTTGTGCAATTTCGGGCCGTTCTCGACCGCGATGAGATGGCTCCCCACGCGGCTCAAATATCCCAAGGAATTCGCCGCCTCGGACGCATCATCGAGCAGCTTTCGCTTGAAGTCCGGATCGGTCCAGGCGCGGGCGACGATGCGGGCGCCGTTGTGCGGGCCGATCTTCGTCTCGAACGCCTCGATGATGCGGTCGAGCGCGGCGGGATCGATATAGCCCTTTTCGGTGAGCACCGTTTCGAGCGCGCGCACGCGAAGCTGCATCTCGGAGAGTTCCGAGCCGTGCGCGTGGTCATGACCACGGAAATCGTCGACAGGCATGGCTCAATCCCTCAGAACGGCGGTTCGCGGATAAGATCTAGCTTGCACATTTCGCTACGGCCATTCAAGGGCCGGATCTCTCGCATCAATCACCAACTTGGCGGTCAGCACCCTCTCACGGCCGGCCAGGATCAGGACCGTTCGAAGAGCATCGCCGATCGAGACCTTGCGGCACGTGCTGGTCACCCGGGAGCGGGCCGGCGCGAAAGCGTCGCGCATTGGACTCCGGGTTGCGCATGGATTACCCCCATGGGCCCTTGTTGGCGGCGGACGGCGGCTCGGCGGCCGGTGCCGCTTGCGTTTCCGCCGATGGGCCCCAGGGGCCGCCATGCGAATTTTCGTGCCGCGACGGTTCGACCGACGGCGGCTCGCTCGCTTCACCCCCGATTGCCGCCCCGCCGAGATTGCGCAGCCTGGCAATCCGGTCGGGGATTGGTGGGTGGGTCGACAACAGGCCACTGAAAGATTCGTTTTTGGGCTCGGCGATGCACAAGGCCGCCACCGGCGAGTTCTTGCGCGCGATATCCGTATCGCTTCGCGCCAGACGCTCCAGCGCGTGGATGAGGCCAATGGGATTGCGCGTGAGCTTGGCCGAGCTGGCATCGGCGAGATATTCGCGCTGACGCGAGATCGCCATCTGCACGATCCGCGCGGCAAGCGGGGCGACCACCAGAACGATGGCGAGCAACACGAGAACCACGAGAGTCAGCGCGATTCTGACGCCCGACGCCCCCTCCGAATCCCTGCCGCGGGAACGGTAAGGCATAACGCCGCCCCATCCGAAGGTCCACTGGAGGACGTCGCCCAGGAAATGCGCCAGCAGCACCAGCACTCCGGCCATGGCCGCGACCACGGTGGTGTAGCGCACGTCGTAATCGGCGACGTGGCCCATTTCGTGGCCAATGACGCCTTGCAGCTCCTCGCGCGTACATAGGGACAGGATTCCGCTGGTCGCCGTGATCATCGCGCGCTGGGGCGAATAACCGCTCGCAAAGGCGTTGAGCGCGGAGGTGTCGATGACCATCGGGCGCGGGGGCGGCACGCCCGCGGCGATTGCCATTTCCTCGACGACATCGATGAACTGCCGTTCCACCGGATTCTCGAGATCCGCCGGACGGGCGCCGGCGAACGAGGCCAAGATGTTCTCGCCTGAGGCCAGCGTGATCAATCCCCAGACCAGGCCGGAGCCGGACAGGATCGCCGCGCCGGCAAGAGCGTCGGGGCGTGGCGGCCCGAAGAGATCGAGCAGGACGGTTGCCGCAGTGAGGCGCTCGACCTCCTCTGCGGGCAGGTTCCAGATCAGCTCCAGAATCGCGACGCCCCAGCCGAGGACATAGCCTGCCGCTGCGCCGATCGCGAGCAGGACGACGAAGAGAACGACGGTGTTGCGCTTGTTGCGCGCGATCGCGTGCTGGAAGTCGGTATTGTAAAGGGCGGCGGAAGGGCTTGCCATTTTGGGACTGCGCTAAGAGAGCTTGACCTCCGGCACCGCCTCGACGGCGGCGCGCTCGGCCTCCGGAACCTCGAACATGGTCTCGGCCGAGAAGCCGAAGGCATGAGCGAACAGCACGCCCGGGAAAGAGGCCACGCGGATGTTCTGCGCCTGCACGGCGTCATTATAATGCTGACGCGCGAAGCTGATCTTGTTCTCGGTCGTCGTCAGCTCCTCCATCAGCCCCGTTACGTTCTCCTGCGAGCGCAGATGCGGATAGGATTCGACGAGGGCGAACAGCCCGCGCAGCGCACCGCTCAGTGCGTTCTCCGCCTTCATCGACTGTTCGGGCGTGTTGGCGCTGATCGCCTGGTTGCGTGCCTCGATGACGGCGGTCAGCTGCGACTTCTCGATCTGAAGCGCGTCCCTGACTGCGTTGACGAGATTGGGAATGAGGTCGTGCCGGCGCTTCAGTTGGATCTCGATCTGCGACCAGGCGTTGCGGACTTCCTGCCTGCCGGCGACCAGTCCGTTATAGATGCCGATCGCGACGATCGCTACGAGGACAACCAAACCAAGCGCGATCCAAAGTCCCATCGACATGCTGACGTCTCCTTAGGTCTTGACCGAACTTGCCGAAATCAACGGCGGTTCGGAGTGCGAGAGTAGCCATAACGGCCCGCGATCGCGAAGGGTTCGGCCGGAATTTTCCATTGTGTAAAACGCCGGTCCTCGAGCATTGCTGCGACCTCGCGAAGCCAAATCCGGCGGCAGACCACCACTTTGGCGTCGGTCGTGCCGAGATGCTCTGGGTTGTGTCCTGCGATCCGGCCCTGGCCCTCGCGGGGAAGATCTTCCGGCGTGGTCTCGCGCCTCATCGGCCATTTCCCGATGACCAGGCATCCACGTGAAAAATAGCATTCTGCTCGGCTAGCCGGAAGCCAAAAAGCGGCTGCGAGGCTTGCCGCGCTGAGCGCAGCCCGGACAGTGCAGATGATCGAAGACATGACGATCCGCAAGTTCGCGCCGCGCACGCAGGAAGGCTACATCCGCGCCGTCAAGACCTTCAGCGCTTTCCTCGAGGCTTCGCCGGATACCGCGAGCGCCAAGAAATTGCGCCGCTATCGCTTGCATCTGGTGGCAAGCGGCACCGGCGACCAGGAGCCGCAGCCACTCTCGCATCCTTGCCCTTTCCGCGGCGAGCGCATGATCGTCATTGAGACCTTCGAGCGCAGAAGAGGGTGCTCGGCCAAAGGCCCGATCGTTTGTCAGATCACGCACTGCACCAATTGCTCCGTATGTGCTTCCATATCCGAAAGTCGATACCGGATAGCACAATGATTCGGCGCCTTGGTGCGAAGGTTCAGGCTATGGACGAAGCTGCGACTCGGTTACGACGCAGCTTCCTGACGTGGCGTGCCGACAATCGCGAGCAGGCAAGTAACCCTATGCGACATGCTGACACATTGAACAGCGACGCATTGAGACACATTTGAAACCAAAAGGGATTGTTGCCTAGAGGGGGAGCGGAAGATGAAATCTTCGCTCAGGTTCTTTTCTTCCAGTTGCGGGTCGGGAGAGGGTGCTCGTGTGAGCATTTCGGCCGATCAGCGTGGCGAGATTCCACTGATGATCGGCGAGGTCTGCTTGTTGCGCCGAGATCTACGGGCGTCCATCGGCCGGAATCCGCAATCGTCCGGCCGGCTGGCCAAGATGATGCGTCGTGTTGGAATCGACAGCCTGCCGCGAGAAGATGCAACGAGATTGCTGGGCGATCTTCAACTCGTATGCGCGGATTGCCCGTCCGTGCCGCGTTGCGAGGCCTGGATGGAATCGGATCGCGGCAATGACTTTCATTCATTCTGTCCCAACGCGGATATCTTCGATAAATTACGCTCCCAGAAACCCCCGACGCATGGCGAACTCATCGGCCTGATTGTGGCGTGATTGTCAAGCTTCGCTGGATCGGAATGGGGACAGAGGCGGACCGGCTTTCGAGCCTATGCTACAGGGTGAGGGCTTCATCCACGGTACGCGGCGTGCCATTGGATAGCCGATAGGGCGCGCGCCTCGAAGGTGACAGGGACCGGCAGGACACGAGCCGCTGAAACAGCCGCAAGCGGAGCGCGGGCGTGGCGATGACGCTGACGCGGCAGCCGGTGCCGGGAGTCGGCTCGAAGATCCGCATCGAGCACAAAACGCCGGCAGGAATTGCCGTCGATCCGCAAGCGGCTCGCGAAGTGAGATCCGGAGTGCCCAGGCATAAGATGCCCGGGACCAAGGAGAGAATGATGTACACCAACATCCTGATACCAACGGATGGATCAGAACTGGCTGGGAAGGCTGTCCAGGACGGCATCGCCTTGGCCAAGCGGATCAACGCCAAAGCCACCGTGCTGACGGTCTTGCTGCCTTTTCACATGTTCACGACCGACACGCAGATGCTCGAGGATACGCCGGCTCAATATAAAGCCCGCATGCAGAAGCATGCCGAGAAAGCTCTTGGCGCCGTCGCCCGGGCAGCGCAAGCAGCAGGCGTCGCATGCGAGACGGTCCAGGTCGAGCATGAGCATCCCTACCAGGCGATCATCGATACCGCGCGATCGAAGGGCTGTGACCTTATCGTCATGGCCTCGCACGGCCGTCACGGCATCTCCGCGATCGTCCTCGGCAGCGAAACGGTCAAGGTTCTCACGCATTCGAAGATCCCGGTGCTGGTCCATCGATGAGGCTCGTGGTAATTCGGTGATCTTTTCGCAGTGAAAGTCTGGTCAAACGAGCTTCGTTAGCACGTCGGCGAGGAATGTCGGTTCAAAGAGAGGCCTCGGGCAACGTGTGCCTGAGGACCTCATCGACCACGAACAGGTCGGTGAGCAGCGCACGAAGGTGGATGCTGGCGTTGAGATCGTCAACGATCTGCGAGCCGATCGATCGGCACGCCAGCGCCAGACCAACCGCGGCCTGGGCCCTCCTCGCGTCTTCGCCAAGAACATCGACGAAGGACCCGCAGGCCGCCCCCATGCCGGCGGGGAGACGACGCGCCGCGTCGGCAGCAGCCCCGGCTATGGCACGGCCGATCTCGGCCTCATCGCTTATGAGAGCGAAGCGCAGGAGGGACTTATCCTCGACGAGGGGCTCATCGTCGAGTTGGTGCATCCGGGC
>Ga0181536_10004866_pt1 | contig 14036 bp, 13 predicted proteins | sample PEATcosm2014_Bin_41_FD_121105 | JGI IMG/M metagenome (GOLD analysis project Ga0181536, IMG submission 121105) | Peatland microbial communities from MTU Mesocosm Facility, Houghton, MI, USA - PEATcosm2014_Bin17_60_metaG | ecosystem: Environmental > Terrestrial > Soil > Wetlands > Peat | place...
AGTCACGATCGATATTGCAGCGTCAGGCTCAGGATGCGATCTCACTTTGACCCAAGAGGATGTCCCTCCCGAATACCTGGAGCGCAACGAAGGCGGCTGGATCGCGATCCTGGCTGGACTCGCCAAGTTGATCGCAGAAAACAGCTAGAAGTCGCCTCGTGTTTAGCGACATTAGCGTAAAGTTCACCCTTAGTGCGGCCTTAAGCCGCTGCAACAGGTCGCGGGCTTGGCCCACCGTAAACCCGTACTGCGGCGCTGGCGCGAGGACTCGCACGAAACCCAGTTCGGTAATCGAGCAGATGGCGAGTTCGGGAGTTCCCGTGGCGGCTGACTTCTGCACCCATCGGGCAACCCGTTCGTGGAATTCGTGTTCAAGGAAGCCCAGCGCGACCAGGGCATTTACATCCAGCAGGTATTTCACGGAAACTCCGCCACAATTTCGCGAACCTGCTTGCTGCTCAAACGCGGAGCCCCCGCCCCGGCGCTGAGAACCGGGAGACCAGTCAGGGGGTCAACGCGGAGGGTCGCGTTTGAAAAGCGCGTTTTCTGCGGAGGCAAAACGACGCGCCCGTCTTGCACCTTGGCGTCGAGCAAGTCGCCGGGTTGGAGGCCGAGTCGGCGGCGAATTGCCCCGGCAAGTACGATCTGGCCCTTGGTGGAAAGTTTCAATTCTTTGGTAAGAATATCTTACTCACAATTTTGTTGAACCAAATGGAAATACTTCCAGGTGGCGGGAGAGGGACGCTCCCACACAGCGGGCAGGATGTCCGCGCTCCCAGGTTCGCCTGGGTCATAGGTTTACTGATCCAACCACTTGACCAGGTTTTGGAAAATCCTCAAGCCATCTTGGGAATATTGGGTGGGGAGCGAGGCGCGTTCGGGATGTGGCATCAGGCCCAGCACGAGGCCGCTTTCATCGGTGATGCCGGCGACGGCGCCAGGCGAGCCGTTCGGATTGCTCGGATAGTCCATGGTGGGGCGGCCATGTTCGTCACCATAATAGAAAACGGCGCGCGTCGAGGTTGATGAATCGGAAGCGCAGAGCAAGGGGCGTCCCTCGCCGTGGGCGGAAGGCATATTCAGCACTTGGCCGGCCAGACCCTCGGTCCAGGTGCAAGCCTGCGTCGAGACGATCAGCCGGACCTTGCGGTCTTCAAAGCGGGCAGACTGATTTTCCAGTAGCGCCATGGTGCGCTCGCCGGGATTCCGGCCGGGCAGAATTCCTGCTTCGGTCAGGACCTGGTAGCCATTACAGATTCCCAGCAAAGGCTTCTTCGCGTCCAAAAACCGCACCAACTGATCGCGCATCCGGGCCACGAGCATGGTGGCGAAAATCCTTCCCGCTCCCAGGTGGTCGCCATAGGAGAATCCACCCGGAACCACCGCCGCTTGATAATCGTCGAGCCGGCTTTCGCCATCGATCAAGTCCTTCAACAGGACGAGTTCAGCTTTGCCTCCGGCGAGCTCAATCGCGGCGGCGGTCTCCTCATGGCAATTCGTTCCGGGAGCGTAAAGGATGGCGGTCGTCGCCTGGCTCATTTCACCACCTCACGAAAAGTTTCACTCCATTTGTCAGCCAAATGCGAAATGGTTTCCTCCCAAATCACTGCCCCGTGCTCTTCAAACACCAACCGAGGCGCCTCTGTTATTCTGCCGAGAAACAAATGCGGGATGCCGGCGAGTTGGGCGGGGATATCGAAATCCGGGGGCACTTCGAGCATGCACGACCCGATGAACTCACCGAAAAGCAGGCCGTCGCGGCGAGCGGCGTGGATGCCGTCGAAATCCACCCGCGCGCCGAGGCCTGACCCAAAGGCGGCTTCAAACAACCGCAGCAGAATGCCCCCCTCCGCGATGGCGGAGGCGGAAACATAGCTCCCTCGCGCGTGGAGGTCCTGAAGGTAATCCCACTGCACCTTTATGGAAATGGGGTCATAGGCATCAAACAAGCGATTCCCGCGCTGCCCAAAGGAGTCGGCATAAACCGAGCCCCCCAACGCCTCCGTGTCGTGGCGGCCCAACAGCACCAGGTGATTCCCGGCGCGCTTGAAATCCTTGGTTACGATCGCCTTCACATCGTTGACTCGGCCCATCGCGGCCACGGCGAGGGTCGAAGGCACTTCGATTCTTCGCCCTCCGGCCTCAAAAGTCCCCGAGCTAGAATCCTTGCCGGAGATAAACGGCACGCCCAGTTCGACAGAAAGAGAAGCGATGGCCTCCACCATCTCGACCAGCTCGAAGGCCGTTTCCGGACGCACACGAGGCGTATAGAAGTTGTCGCACAAAACCATTTCATGGTAATCGGCGCCGGCCGCCACCGCCTTGGTGATCGCCTCCAGCATCATGAGGCGGGCCATGGCCGCGGGATCGATCTCGCCGTAAAAGGGATTGAAGGCCAGCGTGGTGATGACCCCGTTCGGCTTTCCCCGCAAGGGGGCGGAGACGTAAATATTGGTGGGCATGCGATGGTTCTTGCCGGCATAAGGTCCCACGGCGGTTCGGCCCTGCACCGTCGAGTCATAGCGCGTCCCAGCGGGGCTCTGATCGGCGCAGTGGAAGTGGGATAAGACCCGGCAGACCGCGCTTTGCCAATCCACCTGGGTCTGAGGCTCGGGGATTTCCAGGGGGACAAGATGTCGCTCCGGCGGCGCGGTGGGGGTCGAATCGATAGGGCACGAATACCAGAGGAATGACATGCCGAGGTCGACCACGAGTTCGCCCTGCCATTTTGCCCGCAAACGGCCGGTGTCGGTGAAGCGTCCGAGGATGCACGAGGCCACCTCGAAGCGGCGCAAAATCGCCAGTGCTTCTTCCAGTTTTTCCGGCGGCACCGCCATCAGCATGCGCTCCTGCGATTCGGAGAGGAGAATCTCCCATGCCGTAAGGCTCTGGTCTTTTAGCGGTACGGCGTCCAAGTCGATTTCCACGCCCGTTTCGGCCCCCATTTCACCCACGGCGCACGAAATGCCTCCCGCGCCGAGGTCCGTGATCGTGCGGGTACACTCCTGGTCGCGCAGGATGGGAATGGCCGTCGTGAAGCGCCGCTCGGTGATGGGGTGGCCGATCTGGACGGCGGCCGATTCCTTTTCCAGGGTCTCTCCGGTCATGACGGCGGAGCTGGCGGTGGCGCCGTGGACGCCGTCGCGCCCGGTCGCGCCGCCAAACAGTACGGCAATGTCACCCGGCCGGGGCGGCTCCTTATGCACGTACTTCTTGGGCAAGAGCCCTATCGAGTGGCCTAGGGCAAAGCACTTGGCGTAGCCGGGATGGCACCGGTAGACGGGGTGCATCATGGGAATGCCCATGGGGTTCATGTAATAGGCCGTGGCGCGAATCGACTCCGCCACGATCAACTCCGGATGGAGCGCGCCGGACGGCACGTCTTTCTCCGCCAAGCGCGGGTCCATGGTGCCCATAACCGTCGTGCCGCCAATCGGATACGCGCCTTTGCCGAAACCCAGAGTGTCGCGAATCACCCCGCCGTGCTTGGTGGCAATTCCCCCAAAGGGGGCGATGGAGCTGGGGAAATTGTGCGTCTCACCTTTAATCGTCACGACCCAGCCATCGGCAAAATCCATCCCGCCGGCATTGTCGGTAAAGGATGAAACCACCAGGGGGTGATTGATCTGGCGGGTGGCGGCCATCAGCTTTTTCAGCAGGCCCAGGCTTTTCCACGTGGTGTGGTAGCAGTGATCGCTCCAGCTCTGCACCAGGATCTCAATCTCCGCATCGGTGTAAGGCCGGCCGCGTTCCTCCTCATGCGCCTGAATCACCTTCATCTGCGAAAGCGGGGCGTACCAGGAACGTTCCTTTGAGAGGGCCGCAAGCTGATCCGGGCCGAGGCCACGGAGAGAAACCGTCCCCACCGGGTCAGGCTTTCCAGTGGGGTGGAGCGTGGTCACGGCCTCATGCGGCTCGCGAATTCTCTCGACGATCTTGTTATAAAGGAAGCGCGCAGCAAGGCTTCTGGCCTCCGCCTCGTCGAGCCCGCAGAATTGGTAACGCCGGCTCAAGCGGGCGAATTCCAGGCCGCCTTCCCCCAGTGCCTGCGCCCCGGCGAGGATCGAAGGCGTCTCCGGGTCGGTAACGGCGGGGCGATAGGCAATCTCCACGATAGGTCCTTGCTGAGGATCGAGCTGCGACGTTGACGCCGGAACCTGATAAAGCGAATTGATAAGCAGGGGCATCAATCGCTCCAGGTTAAATGACCCCTCCAGCCAAATCACGCGCTCAATCCGCACATTGGTCAGGCGGTTATATCCGCGGCGGCGGAAAAAACTCAACCAGTTGCGCGCTTCGGGGTCATCCTGGGAAAGGGTATAAATGCTGTGGATCGCCATCTTCGCCTCAACGATAGGGTTCGGGTTGTGCAGCCGGCCATTATAACTGGGAAGTGCAATCTTCGTCTCTCTACCTTTTGAGGCTCGGGATTTCGTTCCGCAACGCTCGATTACTGACAAAAGAGCCGACGACTTCCGCAAATCACGTGCTCCTTTGTATAAAATGTCGTTCAGTTGTGTAGAATTGTCCGCTTTTTTCTCGGGCAATGTACCATGTTTTTGTTTGTTTTCATACACATTCAGGCTTCGCTCGTCTTTTTCTAACATCTTTTTTACCGCCTGCCGGAAATTGGACACGGCGGGGTGACTCCGGCCTCCGGCGTCGATCCCTCGGGGGCGTTGGCGGCGGTGAATTCGTGCCCGTGGGCATTCGGCAATTCCGGTTTGCTTTCGATAGGCGTACTAGCTTCACCGCGCTCTCCCGGCGCACAAGTACATTTATTATCATCAACATCACCGGGTACTCATCGTAACTAGCTTATTTTTCATCAACATCACGGGGTAGCGGCGTTGTGACATTTTTTTCCCCTTTGTTTTCATGCACATCACGGGTTATTCCTGCATTTTTGATATGCATTTATTGCCACTTCGTAGCTTCGGATAAGCACACTATCTTGTTTAGATTCAATGATCGATTTTGCCCAGATTTCCGCCATTCGTAGATAACCCGCTTTGTTTCTACTACATCATTGGGTAGGTGCGGTCCTCTCAACGTCGCCCTTGTGCCATGGCCAATCTTGACCATGACTCCTTCACGGGCAGGATGCCAGTGCCAGCCGTCGCATTCTTTGCCGGGGGCCGAAAGCTCCCGCCTATGCCGTGTTTGCGCCATCAAGAACACTCACCCGCCACAATGAGGGGCACTTCCCGAATCGAAAATCGGCAATCCTAACTTCACTTCACAGTATCACCCGGTTATTGTATCACGATATATTAAAAAGTCAAGACAATTCTACCAGAACTAGAGGCTACAAAATGTCGCTGCCGGGAGCCCAGCCTAGCGCGGCGAAAGCGCGCGTTGCCGGGAGGGCGTAGCGCAGAGTCATTTCGCTCTTCAGAAATTACTCTGCGGCTCGTCCTCCCGAGCCACCGCGTGGCGGTCATGTCGTCTTCCTTCCTCATATTCGTGTACGCGGGCCGGCGGGCAGGAACACGCGGTCGTAATCCGCTCGACGTCACAGGGCGATCGTTCACGTTCCCCGTGTAAAGCCACCGGGGGGCGAATTGGCATTCGCCTTCCCGCCAAGTGCCGCAGAGAAGAGCCGACAGCGCTCATCTCTGCGCTACGGCCAACTCCCCGGTTCCCCGTGTAAAACTCCGGGGTACCCGGTTGCTCCGCCATCGGCATGATGCCAAGTGGAGAAACCGGGAAACGTGGTGTCCCCATCCCCTCCATCCCCTGTGACGCAGCGCGGCCATGGGCGGCAATTTATTTTGGCCAGCGACACGGAGCGCCAGGTCTATCTGGATTTGCTGCTCCACGCGGTGCGGGTGCAGGAGCTGTCCGTAGGGGGCTACGGGCTGATTTAAGCCTATTTCCCGTGACGAGATCGTTGCTTATTTCCGCGAAAAGAGCGCCGCCCGCCGTACACCGCCCGGTTAAGGGTTACTTAGGATTTCTACCCGGAAGTCCGGGCCGACCTCGACGAGATTTGGCAGTTCGTTGCGGCGGATAATCCCGACGCTGCGCCGCTCGCTGCGTTGCGTCTCACCGCGAGGTAATGTAAACTTATTCCATGAGCACGATTGCCGAAATTGAGGACGCTGTGCGCCGGCTATCTCCAGAGGATTTGGCTGCATTCCGGGAATGGTTCGTTCAGTTGGACGCGGAAGCGTGGGATCGCCAGATTGAGGAAGATGTCGCGGCGGGCCGACTCGATTCGCTGGCTGAGGAAGCGCTGGAAGACTTGCGACAAGGGCGCTGTACTGACCGGTGAGGCATCGTGCCAACCCGAGATTCTGGCGTTATTACCACGCTCTTCCGGCCGAGGTTCGGCAACTGGCGGACGAAGCTCATCAATTGTTGCAACAGAACCCCCGGCATCCCTCGTTACAACTCAAGAAAATGGGCCGATTTTGGTCGGCGCGAGTGGGGCTGCACTATCGAACGCTCGCCGTGGAACACGGGTCGGACATCGTGTGGTTCTGGATTGGACCGCATGCTGAGTATGATCGGATGATCCGAGGCCGCGCGCTTTGAGGGGAAAACGGTGTCATGTACCGTTTCCTCCCCGCAAGACTCAAGGCCAGGCGGTTCGCTATTCCCTTCCTGTAAGGCTCTTTCATCCTCGACTGCATGCCGGTTTATCCCGGCGCACTACCTGACACCCTTTTCTTCCCAGCGCATGATAAATCATCCCGCCAACATCCACTCGCCTCGCTCTGCCCATAACCGAATACTATCGCTTCTTCCTCGATAATAAAATGGTTCCTGACACCATTCCCCCTCTCTTCCCAGCCCCAAAGGGGCGACCTAACACAGCCCAGGCCAGCGGCCTGGGTCAGGGAAACCCAACCTGTTTTTTGTCCGCAAGCCCTGAAGGGGCGCGCTAACAATTGCCTCCATCACGTTCCAAACGGCATTTTCATCGCGATCTGTGGGAAGGACCGGTGGGTTCCGCAGATCGCCCTTTCAGGGCTCGGCGCGGGAAACAATCCGTTGACCCAGGCCGTTGGCCTGGGCTGTAATAGGTCGCCCCTTCGGGGCTTAGGAGGAGACGGGAACCATGCCGATGAAGAATCCACCCCACCCCGGCGGCTTTGTGCGGCGCCAGTGCATTGAGCCTTTGGGCTTGACGATCACGGCCGCCGCCGCCGCGCTCGGAGTCACGCGCACGACCCTGTCGGAACTGGTGAACGAGAAGCGCGGGATTTCTCCCGAAATGGCCGTAAGGCTGTCGAAGGTTTTCGGAGGCAGCGCCGAAACCTGGCTCACGCAGCAGGCGCACTACGACCTTGCACAGGTTCACGCCGACCGCATCAAGCTCAAGCGGCTGGAATTGAACGTGGGTTTGTCATCATAGGAAAAGCCCACGGTCACGAGAGCGCTGACTGTGATGGCTACCCGCTGTTTTTGGTTGGATTTTTGAACTCGGAGTAGCCTCAGAGATGGTTGTGGGGTCCGTATTCTTGCCATACAATGAAATCAGCCGATTGGACTGGCCCAAGAAATCGGCGGTTTATGTCGACAGTCTTTGATTGCATAACCCGGACGGAAACTTGCCATAAGAAAAGCGCGGATAGCATTTTTGCGCATTGGAACAGTTCTGCGCGGCCGAGTAGCGAGGCAGCTCGTGCACTGATTGAGGACTTTTTTGCTCGGATTCCAATCACTGAACAGGGGGAGCTTCGTTCCCGATTCCGTTGTGGCTGTGATGCCGGACTCGCTGCTGCCTTTCAGGAGTTATGTTTGCATGAATTGTTTCTCCACGCCGGCTGCAAGCCGACTCTGCATGCGACCCTCACTGGGACGGCCAGGCAGCCGGACTTTCTAGTGCAAGAACCTGACGGGTCGGAGTTTCTCTTGGAGGCGAAGAGTTCGACAGACATCTCAAGCGGTCCTGAGAACAACCCTCGACGCAATCGGATATTGGATTTTCTGCGGGGATTCAAATGCGATGGTTTTTCGCTTGGCGTCAATGAGGTGACTGCTGGAAGCAATGATTTATCTCAGCGACATCTGGCGAGACATATCACGCGGGCGCTGAGTACAACCGTTGGGACCAATCGTGAGCGCATTTTGATCCCGCTTTTGGAAACCGATGATGGCTGGAAGATCAGACTCACTGCCTTTTCGGATGCTTCATATTCAAGCAAGAACAGGAGTGTGCTATATGAGGCTTGGAGCCACACGTGGAATGGTCCATCATTTGCGCTGCTCAATTCCCTCAAGAAAAAGGGCGGTCGTTATGGCGATGGAGTATCGATGCCCTTCGTGATTGCGATCAACTCACTTGATCCAATGCTCGTAAATCGAGATTATAAGGAGCCGCTGCTGGGAGAGCGTGGCTTCTGGGGAAGATCCCATGCCTCACAGTATCGCCGGGTAAGTGGGGTCTTATTTACAAAAAACCTGTGGCCAGAAACATTGTTATTGGGTCAGGTTGAGTCACGTCTGTATTTGAATCCTTTCGCCCAGCGACCATACAATGGCGTGCTCACCAAATTGGACACATTCGGGTTTGAAGGCGGCTCTTGGCAGCGCTATCCGGGCAAACCAATCCACGAGCTTCTGCAACTCCGTCACTATGATTCGTCGCTGTGGTAGTAGCGTCGCATCGTTTGGGAAAGAAGTGTAGGCAAACACCCAAAGCGAAACGGATATTTGGAGGAATTGGTTCTTGCTACCCATTTGGTCGAATTGGGCTCTTGTCGCTGTCGGGATCGGGGCAATTGGGGTTGCCCTGCGCACGTTGCGGGTCATCGAGCGCCAGACGAAAGCAACGGAAATTGCGGCTAAAGCCGCAGAGCACTCCAGCGCCGCTACCGAGGCGAGCGTTGAGGCTCTGATTAACAGTGAACGTGCTTGGGTAATGGTGGAGATTGGTCCAATTCCAGATTTTCAGCCTGATCCAAACAAAGTTCAATTCCTTTGGATTCGGCCAACGATCAAGAACTATGGGAAGACTCCCGCACGCATAAGGCAGATCGCTGCTAGGGCACAACTGGTTCCAGATGGCCAATCCTTGCCGCCAATACCTGAGTATCCAATTGGACCGGGCGCTAATTTGCCAGTTGACGTAGTCCTGCCACCAAGCGTCCCAATTCAACCGATAATGCTTCCGATAAGTGGGCAGGAATTTATTCAGGTACAGCAGGGAGACATATTCCTCTATGTTCATGGCTTTATAGAGTACTTGGATTTCAGTGGCGCCAAGAGGCACAGCGGATTTTGCTATTTCTACTCGATACAGGCTGGATTTAGTCCAAGCCCGACCGGATTCTATGTTGAATTGACGGCCCCACCCGCTTACATAGAGTGCACTTAGCACCAGAACCTAAATTAGGACAGTGCCCGCAAAGTCGAGTCCTTCCCACGGGGTCTCAATTATTTATTCACCTGGTCCAACAGGCGCTCGTAATTCTGCTCGTACAACGCGTTCTTGGGGTCAAGCATGTAGGCCGCACGGTATTCTTCGAGAGCGCCCCGCCGGTCGCCTTTCATTTTCAGTGCCATGCCGAGAGAGGTGTGCGCCAAGGCATCATTGGGGTTTAAGCGTAGCGCTGCGCGTTCCTCCACGATCACCCCGTCCCAGTCGCCCTTGTTTACAAGCGCCCCTCCAAGGAGGACGTGCGCGTCGACGTCATTGGGGTTCAAGCGCAGCGCCTCACGGTATTCCGCGATCTCACCATCCAGGTCGCCCTTTTTCCCGAGCGCGAAGCCGAGGAAGGAATGCGCCAAGGCACTATTGGGGCCTAACCGTAACGCTGCGCGTTCTTCCGCGATCGCTCCGTTCCAGTCACCCTTGTGTTCGAGCGCGAGGCCGAGGTTGACGTGTGCGTCCTCGTTCTTCGGATTCAAGCGCAGGGCTTCGTGAAATTCCGTGATCGCACTGTCCCTGGCCCCCTTGTTTCCGAGCGCGACGCCGAGGTTCGCGTGCGCCCCGTCATCATTCGGGTTCAAGCGCAGCGCTTCGCGGTATTCCGCAATCGCACCATCCCAGTCGTCCTTCTTTCCGAGCATATTGCCGAGATCGTAGTGCGTCGTTGCAAGATTCGCGTTCAGGCGCAGCGCCTCACGGTATTCCACGATCGCACCGTCCCAGTCACCCTTGTTTCCGAGCGCGAAGCCGAGGATGACATGCGCGACATCATTGTCAGGGTTCAGGCGCACGGCCTCGCGTGCCGCGGACACAGCATCGTCCCACCTCTCCTGCCGACCCAGGACCTGGGCCAAGCTCAAGTAAACGCCAGCGTTTTGAGAGTCAAGCCGCAAGGCGGCACGAAATTCCTGTTCGGCCTCCTTATAGTGCCTTTTCTGATAGAGTTCCGCCCCGCGCGCCACGTGTTGCCGAACCTCGGCTTGCCGGGCCTCGGCAGCCGGGTCAACGGTCGCGGGCTTTGTCACCTTAGCGCTCTTGAGCGCGGTAATCAGTTCGTCCTCACCGCCAGCCAAGCGGACTTCCTGAAGGTAATCATCCGTGGGGTCAAAATCGATTCCGCGTTCCTGGACCAGCATGGTGACTCGGTGGCTTGGCACTTGGCCCACCAGCAGGGCGAAAACCTGCACCTGGTTCAACGGCTTTTTGGCGCTCGCGGGCTCGGGCGGCTTGGCGGCGCGCAGGGCGTTAAGAAATGCCTCGCTCGCGCCTGCGGCCTTGAGGGTTTGGTAAAAATCTTCGGACGGGGCGAAATCAATTCCCCGCTGTTCGATCAGCTTGGCGCCCGACTCGTCTCCGAATCCGTCTCGCACCATGTTGCTGACCTGCTCCTGGGTAAAGGGCTTCTGCTGCGCCTGCACGGGCAGCGTCAGAATCACTGCAATGATGAGCATGAGGATGGTCACGACCGGTTGACGCCACATCGGCACCCCCGAAAGCGGGAATCACTACGATGATGTGCGGGCATTCTACCACGGGAAGCTCACGCATTCTGATTCCTTCGCCAGGATTGCGTCAGAGTCCAATGCGGTTGAAAGGGACCCCTCACCCCCACGACCTGCAAAACGTGGGGCCCCCTCCCTCCTCCATCGGGCACCCGCTCCCCTGGGAGAGGGCTGTGATTTTGATTTCTATCCGATTCCTGCACGGGAGCGCCGATAGCCTTTGACAAAACCCAAGCCAAGGGGTCGTTCAAGGTGATGGCGGACGATGTCGCCCAGAAACTCGAGTCCGACATCATTCTGCCCAAATCCTCTGTGAAGCCAGAATACCGCGGCAGCCTGGTGCGTTCCGTCCGGTCGCTTTTCGGAGATCGGCAGGCGCATGTCTACCGCGGTCCCATCGTTCTCGGCATCCGGGACGTCTCGCGCGATCTCCAATTCAAGTCGAGCTACACGCTGGTCGAACACGCGCCCGAGGACTCGATTGAACTTGAAATCAAAGCTCACGCCCTCCAGCACATTGAAAGACTGGAGGCGGCAGCGAAAGAAGGTGACTTCGCGGAACTATTTCGTTTGCTGGGTACCGCCGAGGCGCAACGCTCGATCGATTCCGATGGTGAGGCGCCCACGGAGTACACCAGTGTGGAAAACACCATCGTCGAGCACGCGCTGGAGGTAGGTGGTAGGTCGTAGGTGGCAGATGGGGGGAATTCCGGGCAAGTTATACCTCTTCGCCACCGGCAAGAGTGCCGGTGCCACCCGCCGACTCGATGGAACTCGAGATCAAACCCTACGCTCTCGCCGAGTTGCGGGAATATGCTCGCCCCACTTTCACGCCGGGGCGACCGCTACTCGACGCGCTGGAAGAGCTCACCCGCCGCATTCATGATGAGTTCGCCTACCAGCCCAAATCCACGTCCATTGATACGCCGCTTCTGGAAGTCCTCCACAACCGCCAGGGCGTGTGCCAGGATTTCGCCCACCTGATGATCGGCGCCCTTCGTTCTCTGCGATTGTCGGCGCGATACGTGAGCGGCTACATCCGCAGCAGCCCGCGCTTTCAAGGAGCGGCAGCGTCACACGCCTGGGTGTCGGTGTTCGATCCGCAAAACGGCTGGCTCAGTTTTGATCCCACCAATAACATGATGCCTTCTGACGCCCACATCACCTTGGCATGGGGACGCGACTATGGAGACGTAACCCCGGTGAAAGGGCTCACCCTCGGCGGCGGCGGGCAGTCGGTTGAGGTGGAAGTACGCGTGCAGCCGCTGGAAGGCTGATGGGCTCGTCGGGGTATTCAGTGATTTGTGATTAGTGATTTGCGATTTTGGGAGCCGACAAATCACTCGCGGGGAAATCGCCGTAGGGCTTGCGGCGGCTCTCACCAACGGCGTTACCCAAAGATTCATTGTGTGCGAGGTTCCCAATGCCGCTCGATTTCCTCAAGCGTCCGACCGCTGGTCTCCGGAACAACTTTCCAGGTGAATAGAATCATCGCCAGCGCGATCACGGCGAGGAAGCCGAACGTGGCGCTGCCGCCGGTGTTTTTGAACATCCAGGGGAAGAAAAGCACAACCAAGAAATTGGCGAGCCAGTTGGTGAAGACGGCGGCCGACATGGCCAATCCGCGAATGCGGCTGGGGAAGATCTCCGACATCAGAATCCAAAACACTGGGCCTATACATCCAGCAAACGACGCGATGAACAGCAGAATCAGAATCAGCCCGACGAGTCCCTGCACCCTGCCCACTAGAAACCCGGCACTCAGTAAGGTGAGGGAGACCGTCATTCCGGTCGCCCCAGCGATGTAGAGCGGTCGGCGGCCGACGCGGTCCACGGTGAAGATCGCAACGAAGGTTAGGGCAAAATTGAGGAAGCCCATGATGAAGGTCTGAAACAACGCTACACCGATGGTGTTGCCGGCCGAACGCAGAATGATGGGAGCATAATCGATGACGGTGTTGATGCCGGAGACCTGCACCAGAATTGCCAGCACGATGCCCACCAGCATCACCCGGCGGTACCGCGGCAAGAACAGATCCCGGAGCGAAGCGGCCTCCTCCTTGAGCGGCTGCTGCATCTCGCTCAATTCCTTTTCGGCGTTTTCGATGCCGCCGACTTGCACCAGTACGGCCGATGCCTCAGCCCGCTTTCCTGCACGAAAAAGCCAGCGAGGGCTTTCCGGTACCAGAAACAGCAGACCGAAGAACAACACCGACGGAAATACGCCCGAGGCGAACATCCATCGCCAGTTGTCCGGCCCTGCCCCCCGCAGCAGGTAATTGATGAGATACGAGACCAGGATTCCAGTGGTGATGGCCAGTTGGTTCAAGGCCACCATCCGTCCGCGCATGGCGTATGGTGATACCTCCGCGATATAAAGCGGTGACACCATCGAGGCCGCGCCTACGGCCAATCCGCCGACAATTCGGGCAGCGACAAACCAATAGAACTCGGGAGCAATCGCCGTCAGCACGCTGGTAAAGGCAAAAACCAGGGCGATGCTCACGAGCGTGCGCTTACGTCCGAATGCGTCGGCCAGGCGCCCGGCGAACATGGCGCCAAGCATGCAGCCGGCCAGCAGCGAACTCACTCCCCAGCCGAGTTGCAACTCATTGAGCCTGAAATGCTCCTGCACGAAGGGTGCGGCGCCGGAGATGATCGCGATATCGAAGCCGAACATCATCCCGCCCAAGGCCGCCACCATGCTGACCAGCAGCATGTACGCGGGTCGCGCGCGCCCGCTCACCTGTGGTGCTGTTCTCGCTTCGATCACCCGGAGGTCCCCTTTCAGCGGGCAGCCATCGCGACACCGTGACGGGGCTCCGCTCAGAGTCCGTCAGCTTATCATTCCTGGGGATTTTTCACTAACGCGGGGGATGCGGGCGTGCGACACGAAACGTGAAGGCGGAGATCACCTGGAAGTAGCGCGGGCGTCCCGCCCGCTGTGGCGAGGGCATCCTGCCCGCGCATTCTTGGTGGGAGCGGGACGCTCCCACGACAGCGGGCGGGACGCGCTACATTCGCTTTATCACTATGTGCCCTTCCTGACTATGTCGAGTAATTGAGAGCCTGTGCAGACTTGGCCTGGAGAATTCAGTTCGGCGTGGGCAAGGCCCCTGACATTACCCGACATAGTTTTGGGCCGGTTACAG
>Ga0181536_10004869_pt1 | contig 14029 bp, 11 predicted proteins | sample PEATcosm2014_Bin_41_FD_121105 | JGI IMG/M metagenome (GOLD analysis project Ga0181536, IMG submission 121105) | Peatland microbial communities from MTU Mesocosm Facility, Houghton, MI, USA - PEATcosm2014_Bin17_60_metaG | ecosystem: Environmental > Terrestrial > Soil > Wetlands > Peat | place...
CCGCGGCGCACGCGCAAGGCTTCGGACCGCCGCCCGGACAGCCTTCTCTGGCGCATCGTATCGATCTTCCCGGCGACGCGCCCGTGTCGCTGGTGGCGGACGAATGGGGCGGATCCGGCGCGACGATCAGAGGCAGCGCGTATCAAATGGATGTGAGAGTCTCGCTGTCTCTGCGCAACGCGAGCCAGCGTCGCATCCGCAGTATCACGATGACGGTGACCGCGCAGGAGGCCGCGCCAGGCGGCAAGGGCTCGATTTCGATTCCCAGCCTGGACGTGGGTCCCGGTGAAACTTTTCCCGTGCGCGGCGATCTGCATCTGCTGCGGCCCATCGGCGCGGGTTCCGGTCCCATGGTGGAAGTGAGTCTGGATGGCCTGTTGTTCGACGATCTCACTTTCTACGGTCCCGACAAGCTCCATTCCCGGCGCAGCATGCTGGTATGGGAACTGGAAGCCCGGCGCGATCGCCAGTATTTCCGCACGGTGCTGGAGCAGGCCGGGCACGACGGATTGCAGAAGGAGATGCTGGCGAGCCTAGGTCGCGAGGCCGATCGCCCGCAGTATGGCGTGCAAGCCGTACGCGGCCGCGCGCTCGATTCGGCCGGGGAACAGGATCTGAAGTTCGCGTTCCTGCGTTTTCCAGACGCTCCCGTGGAGCCCATGGACGGACTGGCGCGCATCGCTGGGAATGAAGCGCGCGCTCCCAAAGTAGTGGTGCATAACCGCTCGCCCAGGGTGGTGAAATACCTGGAGATCGGGTGGATCGTGAAGGATCAGCAGGGCCATGAATTTCTGGCGGCGACGGTGCCGGCCGAAATGCGCATGCCCTCGCGCAGTTCCAGCCAGATTCTGGACGATACCGCGCTGCGTTTCGATCCCCGTACCAGCATTCAGTCCATGACCGGTTTCATCTCGCACGTCGAATTCACCGACGGCACGATGTGGATTCCGAGCCACGCCGAGCTGGACGATCCGGTCCTGCGCCGCGTGGTCGCGCCGTCGCCCGAAGAGCAGCGCCTAGTGCAGATTTATCGCAAGCGTGGCGTGGCGGCGGTGATCGACGAGCTGAAGAAGTTCCAGGACAAGCCCGCGATCCTCGTGCCGTAGCACCCGCTCCATTACTGTCGCGGCTCGGCAGGATGAGCGCGCAGGCAATAGCAGATCCCTCTCTCCAAGATCTAGTTTTTTGGGTTCGGCCCCGTGCGCCGCAATTTATCGACGTCGATCGCGAGTTGCCGCGTAATCTTGTCGGCGACATCGGCGCTCGCGCCCCGGAATTTCGCTCCATTACTTTCCTGCGTGGTGGACCAGATCACGTCGCCGTCCTTGTTCACGATGCGGACCGTCGCCAGCGCCTCGTGCTTGCGCTCCTTCACGCTCGACGACTCGTTTTCGCCGATGCCCATGTTCAGCGAGCGGCCCGCGCTGCGGCTCGCTCCGCCTCCCGCGCCGTTGAAGCGCGTGCTGGTGCCCACGCTGGAATTATCGCTGTCGCCCACGTGGGCATTGATGCCTTCCGAAGATTGGAACGCGTCGGTGTAAATCAGATCCTCGGAGGCGCCGCGCAGAAAGGCGTCGGCGCGGTCAGCATTTTCCGTCAAAATGAATAATCTCGCTCCCTGCAAGCTGCTGATGAGGAGGTCGCGCATCTGCGCCGCGGTTTCTCCGCCCGTCAGCCGGTCGACGAAGACACGCTTGAGTCCGAGAAGCTGCGCGGGTAACTCGTCCGGGGACTGCGCCTGCGGGACATTTGGTGATTGCGCCTGCGGCGCAGATAAAGATTGTCCCAGCGTCGCGTTGGGAGATTGTCCCAACAACGTTGCGCGCGATGGCGCGGCCGCTGGAGCGGGAGATTGAGCCAGCAGCATCGAGGGCGTCTGCGCCAGCAGCGCCAGCCCATGCAATGACATCCCGTGCAGTGACATAAAGATGAGTAGCGCCGTCATCCCTTCCCTGCCCTCCTCGCTTCGTCATCCTGATACTGGACCTTCAGACCCGTGCGAGCCTCCAGGCTCACAAGCGCGGTACGAATCGCGTTCTTGTCGACGCGGAACAGCATCGCCTGATGGTTGCCGTCCTCGTCCTTAAAGCCGACCGTCAGGAAATGCTTGTGCTGTTTGCTCAGCAGGAATACCGGCGAGAGGGCGATTGCCAGCAGCAGGCGGCGGTCCACCTTCTGGCCATATTCCAGGAGCTCAATTTGGTCATACGGAACGCGAATCTGTCCACTCTTCGTATAGAACGCCAGGTAATGCGCATCGGTCAGGTCGAGCGCGCCCGCTTGCCCGGCGTCCAGCACCGCAACCGTTCCTCCGATATAATCGGCGCGATTGGGCGGGGCGGCCGTCGCGGAAGAAATGGCCGAAGACATGACGACCAGACTTGGCCCTATGAACATTACGGTGGTCGCCCAGCGCTGCTGCACATCAGGTAGTGGGAGTAAGGCGCAAGATTTCTCCCAGGAAAAGCAGGGCCAGGTCTGCTGCTTAGAAAGAAGAGCAGATCCCTCGACTTTGCTCGGGATGACACGCGTGTGAGGTTGCTCGCGCTGTAGATTGAAAGCATGCCCGAGCCCCCATCCGAAATTTTTACGGAACTTCCTCCCGAACCCTTGCCTGAACCCTTGCCCGAACCGTGGATGCGCGGGCCGATCCCCGATATCGACCCTTTGCTCGCCCCGATTCTTTATTCGTTTCAACAAGCTCGCGAGGATCTCGCGCGCTGGACGGAGGGACTGACGCCTGCCGAGCTGTGGGCGACGCCACACGGCTTCGGCTCGGTCGGATTTCATCTGCGCCATATCGCGGGGTCGACCGACCGGCTCATGACTTACCTCGCAGGGGAGCAACTTACTCAGGAGCAGCTGGCGTTCTTGAAATCAGAACACGAGGCCGGGGCGTCACGTGAGGAGCTCCTCAGTGCGTTGGATGAAGTGTTTCGGCAGGCGGAAGGCATCGTACGTTCCTTGGACCCCGCGCGGCTTACCGAAGCTCGCGGCGTGGGACGCAAACGATTGCCGACGACGGTGATCGGTCTCCTGGTCCACATCGCCGAGCATACGCAGAGGCACGTGGGGCAGGCCATCAGCGCGGCGAAATGGGCGCGGGTGGCGTAGTCCGTTCTGCCGGTCGGGGAGCCGACTAAAAGCCGGCTGCGGCCTCAAAAGGCCGACCCCACACGGAAGCCCGGCGGCAAGCCTGCCCCACAATTATTCCTTCTTCGCAGGCCGGGGCTCGGAAGCGGGCGGGACGATATTCTTCATGCGCAGATAGCTGACCATGCTCCCGTAGATTTCGTTGTTATGGCCGTAGTTCAGGATCAGTAAGCCCATGCGCAAGCTCTTGGCCTGCCGGCCGCTTTCCTGAGTGATGTCGATGGTCTCGGCGCCCGAAGCGTCGGTCAGCGAGTTGTACACTTCATCGCAATAGGCGAATGCGTCGGTGAGCGCCTTGATCAGCTCGGCTTTTGTCGCCAGCTTCTCCAGATCGGTCCCGGCCATGGGATTCTTCTCGCCCTTCGACTGCGAGCACCACAAGTAGTTGTATCTCGCGAGATGGCCCACCTGCTGGCCGAAAGTGCGGACCTCGGTCTGCGCACCTGGACGCATGCCGTAATTCTCCTCGGGCATCTTCTCAGCGGTGCGCAGGAGGTTATTTCTGTTGCCCATGTAGAAGTTGCGAAGGGCGGTCGACAGCGGATTGGCCCCAGGCTGTTGTGCCGAGGCGGGAAGCGCCACGGAGGCCAAAAGCAGTATCCCTGACAACGTACCGCCGGCGAACTTCTTCCCCATAAAACTAAAACCGATGAATCGAGCCATGGATTCTTTCCTTATTTCGCGACTTGGTGACGAGCAGCCGCTAGAGAAAAGTTTATCGCATGGGGAACCGCCGATCGCGGCTCCAACTCCCACTAGTACAACGGGGCGTCGTCTAGCCGAGACTGCTTAGGGTCCCTCTTGAGGCCGTACTTGGCGCAAACCGAGGCGACATGCACCCTAAGATCGTCGGGGGCGCCAGGGACAACCCGAACCTCACCAACCAGAAGCTCCAGGTCCACCGCCGCATAGATGCCGTTGTCGCACTTGGTTACTGGCCAAGTGCCCGACATACCAGCAAATCTACTCTTGTCGAAGATTATCGCTCTCAATTCCCGCTCGCACTCAAAGCTCTTCCGCTTTGACATGAATGGGTGGAACACGTTCATTGACGGAAAGGAGGCGCCATCGTAATCGCGGTACTGGACGTTCCCTACGTGAACCTCCTCCGGGCATTTAAGGGCGTCCGTGAGCCGCCGAACGGTTGATCTAATCGAAATTCCTTTATTCGACGGCACGTATTGTTTCCACATCGCGGCAGATTCGTGGTCATTTATATGCCAGCAGCTCACCAGCACTGCTTCCCTTATTTGCTTTCTCCAATTGATCGCCTGTTTTGCGCCCTGAATCCGTTCGCGCAAGCTTGGGTCACTCGCGGCGTCAGCGATCATCTGAGGCAAGGCAGCTTCAATAGCCGCTCCGCTGGGGTACGATCCTTCGAAGCGATCGTCAAATCGATCTGAACGGCAGAAGAAAAGCGCACGCCTCTCCAGGAGTGCCTCGAATTTGCTCAGGTCCATGTATCGCCAGATCGATGCTCCGAAATCTAGCTCAAAGACGCCCGGATACTTGGTCACGTACATTTGCAGACCCTCTCATCTCGCCCGAACCCCCGGGGCGGGGACACCGACAATAATAGGACTTGGCCCGTCCTCGTCTTATAGTTTCGTTGTCGGATTTCGAAGAGCAGATCCCTCGACTGCGCTCGGGATGACGGTCAGGGGGAAATTGTACGCCCAGTGCGGGCGTGCGTTTCCGTCGGCTAATCGTGCGCTGACGCATCCAAAAACGCGCGCAAGCGATGGCTGCGGCTCGGATGGCGCAGCTTGCGGAGGGCTTTGGCCTCGATTTGCCGGATGCGCTCGCGCGTTACCGCGAAATGCTGGCCGACCTCTTCGAGCGTATGCTCGCTGCCGTCCTGCAGGCCGAAGCGCATCTTGATGATCTTCTCTTCCCGTGGGCTGAGGGTTTTCAAGACCTCGGCCGTCTGCTCGCGCAGGTTTAAATTGATGACGGCCTCCGAGGGCGAGACCACCCGGCGGTCAATGATGAAATCGCCGAGATGCGATTCTTCCTCTTCGCCCACCGGAGTTTCCAGTGAAATCGGCTCCTGCGCGATGCGCAGCACCTTGCGAACTTTACCAACCGGCAGCTCCATCTTGACGGCCAGCTCTTCGGTGGAAGGCTCGCGGCCCAGGTCCTGCTGCAGCATCCTCTGCATGCGGACCAGCTTATTGATGGTCTCGATCATGTGCACCGGGATGCGAATCGTGCGCGCCTGATCGGCGATGGCGCGCGTGATGGCTTGCCGCACCCACCACGTCGCGTAGGTAGAGAACTTGTAGCCGCGTAGATAATCGAATTTGTCGACCGCCTTCATCAGGCCGATGTTGCCTTCCTGAATCAGGTCCAGGAACTGCAGCCCGCGATTGGTGTAACGCTTGGCGATGGAAACGACTAGCCGGAGATTGGCCTCGATCAATTGCTTTTTGGCGGTGTCGGCTTCCTGCTCGCCGCGCTCGACGATCTGCAGAGTGCGGCGCAGCTCGGAGGAGGCGGCTCCGGATTCCTCCTCCATCTCCTGCATCTGCTGCCCGTACACGCGCATTTCCTTGCGCAGCGCGGCAGCCTGACCGTGCGCGCCGCCCTGCGCGGTTTCGAGCTTGCGCTGGATGCGGGCGATCTCCTTCTCCACCGGCCGCAGCGCCTCGACGGCCTTCCGCAAACTGCCGGCCAGCGCACGGCGCGTGACGGAAGCGAAAGGGATGGTGCGGATGAGACGCGAAATCGCCACCATGGTGCGCGAGAGGCCCCAACGCAGCGAGCGGTGCATCTTGGGCTTCATGCCGCGCGAGACGGCCTGCAGCTTCTGCCGGAATTGCTGGGCCTTTTTGTAATGCTTCTCGATCTCCGCGATGATCCCCAGAAGTTCCTCGACCTGCTGGACGACCTCTTCGTCGGTGACCACCAGATCCGGCATGATCAGGATTTCGCGAATGCAGCCGGGGTCCGCGCGCAGGGTTTCAGGCAGCGCCAGAATTTCGCGGATGACCAGAGGAGAGCGCGACAACGCTTTGCGCACGGCGGTCTGCCCGCGCTCGATGCGCTTGGCGAGTTCTACTTCGCCCTCACGGGTGAGGAGCGGGACCGAACCCATTTCGCGCAGATACATGCGCACGGGATCGTTGGTCTTATCGCTGAAGTCCTGTAAAAGATCGATTTCGCCGAGCTCTTCGGCTTCTTCGGATTTCTTATCGAACTCGGCTTTGGGTTCTTCCAGGATCTCGACACCGGCGGTATCGAGTTCGGTGAGCAGATCGTCGAGCTCGCGTCCGCCCGGATAGTCTTCGGCCAGCAAGTCGTTGACTTCCTCGTAGAGTACGTAGCCCTTCTCCTTGCCCGTACTCATCAGCTGTTTAAACCGGCCGATTTTTTCGTCGCCCGCCACGCTTTAACAACCCCTTACTTGCTGCCCCAACACAAAATTCTCCCCGGTCGCCATTAAGTTTACAATACCGCGACTGGGCCTCATGGCGGCGATGCGCCCCCCGGGTCGCTTGCTTCCCGCTCCAATCTGTGAAGCTCCGCCATCCATCCAAGCGCCTCTTGCACATTCCCTTCCCGTTCGGCGGTCTTCACACGCGCCTTGACCTCCGCCAATTGGCGACGGCGGAAATCCTCGTCCAGACGGCGCAGGCACGCCTCTGCTTGCGCGAGACAAGCCTCGTCGTCACCTATCTCATCGGCAGCCACAATCTCATGCAGTAGGGCTCTGGATGCCTCCCCCAGCCGGGCATCGAGCAGCGCAAACGTGACCTCCTGTCCGCCTTCCGATAAAAGCCGCAGGGCGTCGAAGATTTCGTGCGTGGCGAAATGTCCCGCCAGCGACGAGTTGAGGCGCGGCAGGACTTCGCGGCGGGCCGTGCCACTGGAAAGCAGCGCGTTCAAAAGAATCCGCTCCAGCGGCGGGATTTCCGGGCGCGGCTTGGCGGGCGGAGCTTGCTGCTGGCGAGACCCATTCGAATTACGTTGCTCGCCCGCGGAGAGGCCCGGAGGGCGTCTCTCAAGAGCCGCGCGTTTGAACTCATCGAGCACCAGGCCGGGCTCAACGCCCAGATATCCGGCGATGTCGCTCGCCACGGCGGCGCGCTCCAGCTTATCGGGAATGCGCTGGACGGCGGGCAGCAGAAACTTGAAGGCGTCCATGCGCCCGTCCGAGGAGCGCATATCGAAACGGGAGCGGGCGCGATCGGCGAGCCAGTGAAAATACCCAGGCGCGGCGTCGAGCTTCGCGCGATACGCCTCGGCGCCGTTCTGCTTGACGTATTCGTCGGGATCGAGGCCGCCATCGAGCGCCAGGACCTTCACATGAAGACTCTCATTGAGCAAAATTTGCAGCGCGCGTTCGGCGGCGTTGGCTCCCGCGTCATCAGGATCGAAATTCACGACGACGGTATCGGCGTGGCGATGCACGGCGCGCACCTGCGGATTGGTCAGCGCGGTGCCGCAGCTCGCGACCACTTCGCTGACACCGGCGGCATAGACGCCGATCACGTCCATGTAGCCTTCAACCAGGACTGCTCGATTCGATTTGCGCATACCATCGCGCGCGCGATGGAGATTGTAGAGCGTCGCTGTTTTCTTGTACACCGGCGTCTCGGGCGAGTTCAGATACTTGGGCTGATCGTCGGCGCCGAGCGCTCGTCCACCGAACGCGATCACTTTGCCGGATTCATTGTGGATGGGAAACATCAGGCGGCCGCGGAAAGTATCATAGAATCCGTTACCCTCATTGCGGCGGCGCACCAGACCGGATGATTCTAACTGATCCGGCGTAAACGATTCCTGGCTGAGACGGCGCACCAGCGCCTGACCGGCGGGATCGGAATAGCCGAGCTCGAAGGTCTGGATCAATTCCTGCGTCAGACCTCGCTTGGTCAAATAACCGCGCGCTTCGGCGCTTTGCGGTGCAGCCAGGGCAGACTGATAGAGCTTCGTTGCGATCGCGTGGATATCGTGCAGCGCTCCGCGCAGCTTCGAATCGGCATCGGCGTACTCGGTGCGCTTCGGCATGGGGATACCGTTGCGCTCAGCCAGGTACTTGAGCGCCTCCGGAAACGTCATGCCTTCGATATCCATCACGAACTTCAGAGCGTCGCCCCCGGCTCCGCAGCCGAAGCACTTGAAGAATTGCCGTCCCTGATTGACGTTGAAGGAAGGCGATTTTTCCTGATGGAAGGGGCACAGGCCCAGGTAGCGTCCGGTCGCGCCGACGCGTCGCAGGCGGACGTACTCGCCCACCACCTTGACGATGTCGATGGAAGACTTTAGTTGCTCGACAAAATCCATGGGGGGTTACTCGTGATTATGGCACGCGGCAAAAAAACATTTCCATGTTAGAATGCTTTTATGCCGGCTGTCTCCACGATGCGACTTTCGGAAGAACGCGTCACTGCTGAAAAGCGGCCTGCAAAACGAATCGACGAGTTCAAGCAGCACACGCTTGGCAAGCTGAGCGGCTTGCAGTGTCCCCAGCATCGCCAGCCTCCCCACGTGCATTTCCTAGGCACCACGCTGCAAACCGTGAGCATCCGCATGACCGGATGCTGCGACGCGCTGATCGCGCTGGCCAATCAAAAAATCGCGGGACGGTAAGACCGGGCAATCATAATTGACGGTGTCATCTCGAGCGGCAGCGAGGGACCTGCTGTTTGGGCGGCAAAGAACAAAAGCAGATTCCTCGCTACCGCTCGGAATGACGGGATGGCGAATTTGATCACAAGCAGGGCGGTGATTCCCGCGCCTAGCGGTGATAAACTACGCGCATGCCACGTACGCTGCCTTTCTTTCTTTGCGGTGCGTTCTTTCTGGGCGCGAACCTGCTGCCCGCCGCCGTCACCAAGGTTGAGATTTCCGAGCGTTCGGACCTTCCGGTTGCCGGCGCCGAGCGGATCCAGGGAAAAGTCCACTTCGCCCTGGACCCGAAGAACGCTGCGAATAAGATCATCGTGGATCTCGACCGCGCGCCGCGCAACGCCCAGGGGCTGGTGGAATTCTCCGCCGATCTGCGGATCGTACGGCCCAAGGACGCGGCCAAACGCAACGGCACCATGATCATGGAGGTCGTCAACCGCGGACACAGTTCGCTGTTGCAGCTGGGCACCGGCACCAGTTCGAATCCCATGCGAACCGCCAAGGATTTAGGCGATCCGTGGCTGCTGGAGCGCGGCTTCACGCTCGTGTGGGTCGGATGGGAATTCGACCTGAGCGCCGACCCTGAGTTGATTAAGCTGCTGGACGTGCCGGTCATTCGCGGCATCACCGGGCCGGTGCGTTCGCAGATACAAGTGGACAAGACCACCACCACGTCGTCGCTGGCGGATCGGGGCCTTGCGGCCTATGTGGTGGCCGATCCCGCGTCGGGGCGCATGACCGTTCGCGATGGCTTCGACGGCGCGCGCAAAGAGATCCCCAGCGCGGATTGGCACTTCACCGCTGACGGAAAATCGGTGGAGTATCCCAAGGGTTTCGAGCCTGGCCGCATTTACGAAGTGGTCTATACGGCTAAGGATCCCGTCGTAGCCGGTGTTGGTAATGCGGCTCTTCGCGATTACGCGGCTTACGCCAAGCAGCAGGGCGAAGTGAAGTCCGCCATCATTTTTGGCGTGTCTCAGGACGGACGATTCCTGCGCAACTTCGTGCGCGACGGCTTCAACGGCGATGAGCAGGGCAAGAAGGCGTTCGACGGGGTATGGGCGCACATCGGCGGCGGCGGGGTCGGCAGCTTCAACGTGCGCTTCGCGCAGCCCTCGCGCACGCGCTGGCATTATCCAACCGATCTCCCCCCTTTTACTCCCGATGGTCTGCTGGCGAAATCGCGCGCGGCCGGAGTTGCGCCGAAGCTCATCTTGTCTAACAATTCGAACGAATATTGGAATTCCGCCGGGTCGCTGGTGCACACAACGACGGACGGCAAGCGCGATATTCCGCCTCCGGCCGATGCGCGCGTCTACTACATCGCCGGAATGCAGCACGAGAGCGCGAGCGGCCCGCCGACGGCCGCCGTGCAGTATCCGGGTAACGATCTGCAGATCAAATGGTTCATGAACGGCATGATGGTCGCGATGAACGACTGGATCACCAAGGGCACCGAGCCTCCGCCTTCGCGCTATCCGAGCGTGGCGCGCGGCGAGCTAACCGATCTGCAGGGATTGAAGTTTCCCAAGCTTGCTGGCGTCCATCCGCCGGCGAAGATCTATCGTCCGCGCGTGCTCGATTTCGGGCCGGATTTCTTGACCAAAGGTATCGTTTCGATCGAACCTCCCAAGGAGGGCGAATACTACACCGCGCTGGTGCCTCAGGTGGATGCCGATGGCAATGAGATCGCGGGCGTGCACCTGCCGCAGTTGAGCGTTCCGCTGGGGACCTACACGGGATGGAATCTGCGCCAGCCGAAGATCGGCGCGCCGGATGCCACCTACGTCAACATCGGCTCGATGTTCCCGTTCGCGCTGACGAAGGCCGACCGAAATAGTTCGGGCGATCCGCGGCCTTCGATCGAGGAGCGGTATCAGGGCGAGAAGGATTTTCTGGCGAAGACGGAAGCCGCCGCGCGAGAGCTCGTAAAGCAGCGCTACGTGCTGGAGCGCGACGTCCCTCACATTGTCGACCTGGCGCGGGAGCGTTGGGAGACGCTGACGAATCCGGTGCAGGCGAAAAAATAAGTGGGGCAGGCTCGCAGCCTGCGCGGGACTCTTGGTCCCGCCGCGAAATTGTCGAAGCCAGGCAGAGCTGAGAGCTCCGCAAACGCTGAGAGTCCGCCCCACCGACGACATTAGCGATCGGGCGCGTACTCCAGAACCACCGCGGTGATGTCGTCGCGCATCGCGCCGCCTTCGGTAAACAAATCGAGCCGCGCAAAAATCGCGGCGTGCAATCCGGCGGCGTCCAGCTTGGCATTTTCCCGCAGGCACTCGCGCAGCCGCTCCGTATCGAAGAATTTGCCATCGGGACCTTCGGCCTCGGTCAGGCCGTCGCTATAAATCACCAGCTTGTCGCCGGGCTCCATGGTCACCTGGACTACTTCGAACTCGGAGCCTTCCAGCATTCCGACGGGCATGGAAGTAGTTTGCAGGGTGCGCATATGGCCATCGCGGGAAAGCAGGAAAGGCGCGCAGTGGCCCGCATTCGAATAGGTGAGCGTGCCGTCGGAATCGAGCAGCGAATAGAAAACCGTCGCGTACTTTTCGCCCCGCGTGCGTTCGAGCAAAAATTCGTTGAGGCGGGACATGCGAGGCCCAATATGCGACTTATCGCCGGAGGCCATAAGAAACGTGCCCTGCAGCAGGCTCGCGAGCAACGCCGAACTGACGCCCTTGCCGGAGACGTCGGCCACCACGGCGACGAAGGCGTCGGGCGAAATCTGATGAACGTCGAAGTAATCGCCGCCCACCTGCGTCGAAGGAATGCTGGAGCCGGCCGCGCGGAACCAACCCGTGATGGGAAGCTGTGTTGGTTGCAAACCCTGCTGGATTTCACGAGCGATTTTCAGCTCGTCTTCCATGCGCAGCTTGCCGCGCTCCTCTTCGAGCAGACGCGCGTTTTCGAGGATCGTGGAGGCCTCGATCGCCAGCGTCTGCAGCAGTTCGCGATTGCCGCCCGAAAGATCGGCGGGCGCGTTGCGCGAATCCATGTAGACCATGCCAACGGTATCTTCGGCCGCGGAGATCCCGCGCGTCTCGCTGCCCGTGCTGGCGTGGACGCGAATCAAAGGCAGGCATACCACGCTGCGCAGCTCCAGCATGGCGATGGTGGCGTCCGGCTGCAGGCGCTGCTGCTCCAGAGGATCGAAAGACATGGTCAGCAGATCCCGGCGGGAAGTCAGCGCGCGGCGAATCACCGAGGTGGGCACGCGCAGATCGGAAGGATCGAGGACGCGGCCGTTCTTGTCGCGGGCAGCAGCGACTTCCAAGTCACCGCCCTTACGCAGGAGCAGGAAACCGCGCTCGCAGCCGGTGACCGAAAGAGCCGCATCGACCACGGCCGTCAGCACTTCGCCCGTCGATAGCGAATTCTGCAGAGCGCGCGCTACTTCCACCAGGGACCGAAGCTTCATCAGCTCGCCGGCTGCGGGCGCGGGACCAAGGCTACCGCCACCAGCTTGGGCGGAGGAGAGGTGATCGAGCAAGCGATGGATTTCCGCTTTATCGAGCGTGAAGGTGAGCTGGTAGGAATCGCGAACGCCGAATTCGATGCGGTCCGAATTGCGCAGGACGTGGCGCGCGACGCGTTCCCCGTTTACCCACGTGCCGTGGCGGCTGTTCTGATCCTCCACGAAGTAGGACCCGTTTTCATAAACGATCTTCGCGTGATGGCGCGACGCGCGATTGTCGCGTAAAACCAGGCTGTTATCGGGCTGGCGGCCAATCGTGAACGGCAGCGTGTCCAGTTCGGCGCGGCTGCGTTGTCCTGTAGGGGTCAGCACGTGGAGCGCGGCGCCGGGACGTTCGCCGGGCCTGTCGCCGAGACGTTCACCGGTACGCTCCATAGGGCGGGGAAAAGAAGCGGGATCGGATGCTGACATTATTCCTCGGGAGCGCCGGGCGCCTGTAAAGCCTGGCAATCGGCGCAGTATCCGCCCATTTCCGTGCGGGCCGTCGCGATGCGAAAGCCGAGATTCGCCTCCACTTGGCGGCGCATGTCCTGCAGGGATTCGCCGAAAAACTCTTCGACTTTGCCGCAGCGCAGGCACACGATGTGCGCGTGCTCCTGTTTCTGGCGCGTTTCGTAGTAGTGCTGCTCGCCCGCGAAATGCATGAGATCGAGCTCGTCGATCAGGCCGCCCTGTTTGAGGAGCTTCAGCGTGCGATAGACGGTGACGCGATTGAGCCGGGGATCCTTTTCTTTCGCGAGCCGATAGAGGCTTTCGGCGTCCAGATGGCGGCCCGATCGATCGAGCAATTCGAGCAGAATCAGGCGCTGCCGGGTGAGGCGTATGCCGCGCAGTTTGAGCGAATTCTGGATGCCCGCGCCCGTCATAGCCGATCCGTCACCCATCCTGATTACGAGGTTAGCAGATCGCCGGATCACAGACGTTTTGGGATGGCGATGTCGCACTTCCAGCGCGACTTACCTCCCTTCCAAAGCCGGGAACCTTGCACCGCCGGATTACAATCGGGCAGGATTTGACTTCTCTGGAGTTAATCACCATGGTGCACAAATTTAGATTGTACTGGCGGAGAGAGACGGGCTGCGACGCGGGAACCCCGGTCGGGCTGGAAGATCTGGACGCGGCGATCCGGCCGCGCGTCCTGGAACTAGCAAGCGCCGAATCATCAAGCGAAGACCTATCAGGACAAGAACCGGCAGGCGAGACAGCGGCCGAAGAAGGACCGATTGCCATCCGGCTTCCCTTCCTCGACCGGCGCGAGTGGAGGCGGCGTTCGGAATCCTTGCGCACGGTGACGCTGGTGCGGGAAGGTTCAGTCATTCGCCACGTTCCCGCAAATGCCGCGGGGGCACTGCGCGATCAAGCGGCTGAGACGATCGGCGCGCATCCGGTATGGCTTGCCGCCCCGCCGGAGCGCGCGCCCGGCTATTATCGCGTGTGGCGAAACGTCTCGGCGGCGCTGCAGGAATATCTGCGCCGCGCCGTCCCGGACATTTACTTTCGCGATCCGGCGCGCTATGAGGATCGGCGGAGCGCGTGGCCCTTGCTGGTCTACCAGGCGCTGCGGCCCTGCCGGGGAGTCCCGGGGACGGAGTTCACCTACGACATCGCGAATCCGGAAACGCTCGCGGAAGCGCTGCGCATGATCCGGCGTCCTCTGCAGGAAATCCTCGGCGAGGTGCAACGGCGGGTCGCGGAATCGGGACGCGGAGAGCTCTCGCGACGCTACGCGCCGGTGTGGCATGAGGACATCGTGCGAGCGGTTCA
>Ga0181536_10004871_pt1 | contig 14019 bp, 17 predicted proteins | sample PEATcosm2014_Bin_41_FD_121105 | JGI IMG/M metagenome (GOLD analysis project Ga0181536, IMG submission 121105) | Peatland microbial communities from MTU Mesocosm Facility, Houghton, MI, USA - PEATcosm2014_Bin17_60_metaG | ecosystem: Environmental > Terrestrial > Soil > Wetlands > Peat | place...
AGAAGTTTGACATTTCCGGGGGTGGTCCCCGGCTATCCATTGATGAAACTCCGTGTCGTGAGCCGCCAAAGCACACGCATATGGAGTTCCATCAATGGACGAGCACGAAAGCCTGAACCACAGCAAATGGGGGTGTAAATACCGCGTTGTTTTCATTCCGAAGTATCGAAGAAAGACGTTATACGTCCAGTTGCGGCAATACCTCGGTGAGGTATTCCGTAGGCTGGCTGAGCAGAAGGATCAGCTATTGGAGCAGATGAACCTCTGGCGATAACGGCCACTTTAGTGGCCCAATGAACCTGGGGCCGCGTAAGCGACCCCACCCCGCCGCTTTGAGCGGCCAAAATCCTGAAGCCCCCGGTTTTGCCGGGGGATATTTACTTTTTCGCGAGTGGCTCGGCGGCGACCGCCAGCCGTGCCAGCGCCGGAAGCGACTTCGATCCGGTCCTTTTCATGATCGACGCCCGGTGATTTTCGACAGTGCGCTGGCTGATGCCAAGATCGGCGGCGATATTCTTGCTGGGATGCCCGGCGAGAACCAGGTCCATGATCTGACGCTGCCGCGTCGTGAGACCGGCGACGTGACTCGCGGCATCCTCTCGCCAGGCGGTTCGCTTGCCCGCGTCCCGCCCCTGTTCAAGCGCGCGCGCGACGCTGGCGGCCAGTGCCTCGCGGCCAACCGGCTTTTCGATGAAATCCGACGCCCCCGCCTTCATGGCCTGAACCGCGATCGATACATCGCCATCGCCCGTGATCATGATGGCCGGCGGCAGGTGACCTTCATCCTTTAACCGCTTCAGCAAATCGAGCCCGCTCATCCCCGGCAAATACGCATCGATGATCAGGCAGCACTCGCGTCCTGGGCGCCAGACTTCGAGGAAAGCCTCGCATGACGCGTAATCTTCAACGATGCGGCCATCTTCCTCAAGCAGATCGCGAATCCCGTCGCGCAGGTTGCCGTCATCGTCGACGATGTAGATGACCGGCGATCCTGGAGTGACAGCGGTCTGGCGCGGCGCTGGCCGCGATACCGGCAGCAGCTCCTTGATCGCGCCCAGCAACTCTTGTGGTTTCACCGGTTTATTGAGCTTCACATAGTCTCGCAGCGCGATATCGCGCAGTGTGCTGGTGGAGATGTCACCCGTCAGAATGACGACCGGAATCTCCCGGCGCAGCGCTTCGCGCAGCTTCACGGTGGTCTGAATGCCATTCATCCCGTTCGGCAGATTGAAGTCCGCGAGGAGAAGGTCGGGGTGAACCGCGCCGCGCGCCACCAGATCCAGCGCGGTGATGCCGTCCGGCGCCGTCGAAGTCCGATAGCCTTCCTCGGCGAGGACAACCGCGAGCAGATCGGACATCTCGGGATCGTCTTCGATGACCAGGATTTCAGCGGCCAGCGAAACGTCGACACCCGGCCGGTCATGCGCGGCCCGGTTCTGGTGTTCGAAAATTGGTTCGACTTCGACCGGCTCACGCACGATTTCGATGGCGAACACCGAGCCCTTGCCCAGATGTGAGCCGACCCGTACGCGATGACCCATTAGCTTCCCGAGACGCTGCACGATGGAGAGGCCAAGGCCAAGCCCGTGGCTCCTTTCGCGCGCGGCATTGTCGAGTTGATGGTACTCCTCGAAAATCGCCTGAAACTCGTCATCGGGGATGCCGATCCCGGTGTCCCAGATCTCGATGCTCAGTATTTCCCCGCGATGGCGGCAGCCGAGCAGCACCTTCCCCTGCTTCGTGTACTTCACCGCGTTCGACAGCAGATTGCGGAGCATCTGTTCCAGCAGACGGATGTCGCTGTGAACCGTGACGCCACTGCGGACCACGCGCAGGTCGATGCCCTTGGCCTTCGCGTGATAGGCGAACTCATCTTTCATACGGACGAACAGATCGTTGATCGGGAAATCGACCATTTCGGCGCGCACCGTGCCGGCCTCGATCTGGTTGATGTCCAGCAACGCGTTCAGCATGCCCGACATGGCGCTGAGTGCCTGGTCCAGCCGGGTGAGCAGCTTGCGGGCGGCCTCGCCCTCGATGACTTTCGTCAATGACCCTTGCAGCAGGACGAGGGTCTGCAGCGGCTGCCGGAGGTCATGGCTGGCCGCCGCGAGAAAACGGGATTTCGCGAGATTCGCCTGCTCCGCCTGGCGTTGGGCCACGCCCATGGCGTCGGCGGCGTGGGTCCGCACGGTGATGTCGGAGAATGTGATGACGACGCCTTCGACCCGATTGTCCTGCGTGCGGTACGGCAGGATGCGGCGGACATACCAGGACCCGGTCCGCGCTTCGATTTCCCGCTCGATCGGCGTCAGGGTTTGCAGCACCGTTCTCGCATCCGTCAATAACGCGTCATCGGCGGCGAGCGACTTAAGGTCGGCGAGGGGGCGGCCGATATCGCCGGGAATGACACTGAACAGCGACCGCGTGGCGGGCGTGAAGAAGCGAATCCTGAGGTTCGCATCGAGAAAGATGGTCGCGACATCGGTGCTGTAAAGTACATTTTGCAGATCGTCGGATGTCGTCCGTTGCTTCTCCAGCGTTTCCTGCAGCTGGCTGTTGAGCGCGGTCAGCTCTTCGTTCAGCGACTGCAATTCTTCTTTCGAGGTCAACAGCTCTTCGTTCGTCGATTGGAACTCCTCCTGGACTGACAGGGCCTCTTCATTGACTGCCCGCTGCTCGTCGCTCGATATCTCCAGCGCACGGATCGCGCTCTGCAGCTCCGCGCGCGTGGCTTCGAGTTCCTGTTCGAGCGTGACGACCTCCGGCGGCTCCCCGCGCCTGGCCGGCCGGCCTTTCGCTGGTTCTTGTACCGTCTCGTTCACGAAGCAAATCAACAGCAGCGCCTCGCCTTCGCTGGTGACCGGCTGGATGTCGATACTGAATGACATCGGCTTCCCGCCGAGGCTGGTGCGGCCGCCGGCCAGCACGGTGCGCGCGTTCGCCTGGTTGGCCTGCTGGATGGCGGACCTGAGCTTCGTCCGGATATCCTCGTGCGCCATCGCCAGCAAGTCATGTGTGGCGCCTCCGGGAGCGACCCGCAAATACCGGTCCACCGGTCCCAACGAAAACAGGCATTCCAGTTTGCGATTGACCAGGACCGCGGCTGGCGCGTGCGTGTCCAGCACCAACCGCCGGCACAAGTCCGCCAGGACCGCCTGCCGCGACGGTGGGTGATCCTGTCCCGGCCTCGCGGCGGTTCGCCCGGAGCCAGGCGCATCACCTGGCTCATCCGACCGGGATCGCCCGATGCGCCGGTAAAGTCGCTCCGGTTTGGAAATCACTTCGAACCCTCCGTCGATTTCGCCGGCCGTTTCCGAACTGCCAAGCAGCAGAATGCCGCCCTCACGCAAGGCGAAATGGAACAACGCGATGACCTTCGCCTGCGCCTCGGGCCGCAAATAAATCAGCAGATTGCGGCACGACACCAGGTCGATGCGAGAAAATGGCGGATCGGTCAGCACGTCCTGCACGGTGAAGATGACCAAAGCCCGCAGTTCCGGCACTATTTTGTAGTCGTGCTCATCCTTCGAAAAAAACCGGGCGAGGCGCTCGGGCGACACGTCGGCTTCGATCGCTTCCGAGTACAGCCCTTCCCTGGCGCGAGCGATAGCATCCGCATCGACGTCGGAGGCAAACACCTGCAGCTTAACGTCGCTCCGTGCCGCCGTGATTTGCTCCTGGAAGATCATGGCGAGCGAATAGGTCTCCTCGCCGGTGCTACAACCCGCGATCCAGATACGGATCGCCTGGTCGGGCGGCCGGTCCCGGATCAGTTCGGGAATGATCGTGTCGGCCAACCGATCGAAGACTTTAGGATCACGAAAGAAACTGGTGACGTTGATGAGCAAATCCTTGGCGAGAAGGTCCAACTCGTTCGCGTCGCCGCGCAGCATGTCCAGATAGCGATACATATCGTCGGTCTCGATCGCCGCCATCGCCATCCGCCGCTCGATCCGGCGGCGCAGCGTGCCTTGCTTGTAAAGCGTGAAATCATGGGCGGTCTTCGCGCGCAGCAGTTCGATGATCTCGGGCAACCAGTCCGGCGCGGTCTCCCGCGGAGGTGAGCCGTTCCCCGCGCGCATCAAGGCGATCCGGCGCCCGTATTTGACCAGCGCCTCGGGCATCTTCTCGACCGGAAGGACAAAATCCACCGCGCCAGTGTTAATCGCGCTGCGCGGCATGCCGTCAAAGCCAGCCTGCTCGGGGTCCTGGGCGATGACGAGCCCGTGGTGTTCCTCGATCGCTTTCAGTCCGAGACTGCCGTCGGCGCCCGAGCCCGAGAGGACCACGCAGATGGCGGCGGCACCCCGATCGGCGGCCAGAGAGTGCAGCAGAAAATCGAACGGCAGGCGTGCGCCATGGCGCGCCTGGGGTGGCGACAGATGCAACAGGCCGTCGCCCACCGACAAATAGGTGCCAGGCGGAATGATATAGAGGTGCTCGCGCTCGATCGGCATGCCATTGGCGGCCTGCAGTACCGTCATCGGCGTGTGGCCGGCCAGCAGATCCACCATCATGCTTTCATGCGTTGGGTCGAGATGCTGGATCAGGATAAAAGCCATGCCGGTCTCCGCCGGCAGCGCGCTCACCAGTTTCTTGCAGGCATCGAGGCCGCCCGCGGAGGCGCCGATACCGACGATTGGGAAATCCGCCGGCGGGTCTTCAGGGCCCCGCGAAGGCTCTGGGCGTCGCGCCGTATTCGTCTGAAGTAATTGGCTTTTGGGCATTTGGAATCGACCCCGCGAGCATTGGCTCCTCGCCGAATTCTCAAAATGGCATGATTTTTTATCTGTGTCGATGCTCATTAGCGGACTCATGGCCGCTGTGAGCATAGGTAGATTCCGAGTCTGTCCGAGGTGAACGCCAGTCGGCTACGGTCGCGGTGCCACAAGTTTCGCCGGTTTCTCCGGCATTATGAAACTCTTTGTGGCCGCCCTCCCCAGGGCGGATTCTCCCCCTCCTGAACTGGGGCCCTGGCATAATGGCCAGGGCCTTCTTTTTTGTCGCTTTTAAATCGGCTGGCCGTCGCGGGACGGCTTCGGACCTTCATTCACCGCGCGCGCTCCGGTTCCGCCGCGATGAAAGCCTCCCCCGGTTTGAGTAGTTTCCGAGTCTGCCTTTATGATTCTCCGGTCCGCTATGTTCAGGAATGCCGGGTTATGGATCGCCGCGCGGCATCCGCGCCGGCCGGCACCTGGAGACCAAACCATGCATGCGACACGCAACACATTGTCCGAGAACATCCGCGCGCAGTCCGTTGAACTTCTGAATAAGCACCTGGCTGCGGCGATTGATCTGCATGCCCAGGTGAAGCAAGCGCACTGGAATGTGCGGGGTCCGGGATTCATCGCGATCCACGAACTGTTCGATAAGGTATCGGCGGAGGTTGAGGACTACTCCGATGGTATCGCCGAACGCGCCGGCGCCCTTGGCGGCACGGCGAACGGCACTGTTCAAGGCGCGGCGGAACGCTCCTTCCTGGTTCCCTATACACTCGGGATCGCCGACGAGAAGCAGCACGCCGCCGCCATCGCGGGAAGCCTAGCCGCGTTCGGTCAGTCGCTGCGAGAGGCGGCCACCCAATCGACAACATTTGGCGATGTGGATACCGCCGATCTGTTCACCGAAATGTCCCGTGGCACCGATCACCAACCGTGGTTCGTCGAATCCCACATCACGCCGGAATGGACAAAAAAGATCTCGCTTTGAAACGGCGCCATCGCCCCAGCACTAATCTGGGCCTTCCATCCGACTCGGTAGCCAGCCGAACGCCGCGACACCATGCCGGAACAAACCAAAGGATCACCACCATGCGCAAGAATCTCTCGATCGCCTTGACGCTCCTCGTGCTGGTTGGCGCCGCACCGATTCTGGGCGCCTGTCAGACCACCGCTGCCGCCGGCGAGGACATCTCCGCCGGCGGCAAAGCACTGACCAACAGCGCCGAGAAGCACGCACCGTGAACGTCTGAACAATCAGGAGAACGGCGATGGCCAAAGGTCGCGGTGGACGCAAACGGGAAGCGAAGAAGCCGAAGGGTGGGAATAAGCCCGTCCAGACCGGCGCGAGCTTCCTGCCATTACAGCCGGCGGGCCCGAAGCCGCCGGTTAAGGAAAGCAGCAAATAAAATGGACAAGAACAGAATCATCGGCGCCGGGAAGCAAATGCTCGGCGCCGCGAAGCAGGCCGCCGGCAAGCTCGTTGGCGATGCCAAACTACAGGCCGACGGCAAAGCCGAGCAGATCGAAGGCAAGCCGCGGAACGCGGCGGGAAGCGTCAAGGACACACGGGAGGGTCAATGATACCACGGTGGAGCGCCGGTTTATTATACTCCACCACCGGTAGTTGACCGGCCTTAGGGCTATTGTCAGCAGCCCAGCTCGTTAGTGTGACTGAACTTTCCATGGCGCCGCTGACGGTCCAGCCGGCGATGAACCGGTGGAAATGCTGGTTCGCCGCCAGCCCCCCACTTCCGTAACAATCGAAGGGACCCATTCGAATGATCATCCTGAAACTCGCGACGGCCGGCTTGCTCGGCATGGTCGCCGTATCGGCTCTGGCTCAGGCCCCGTCCATGGACCCGGCCGGTTTTCAGGCGGGCCTGAACCATGGCGACCGCGACTCGCTGCCGCGGTCAAACAAGGCGAGCAACATCGTGCCGGCCGACACCAACGGGACCACCGCGCCCACTCTGCCGGCGCCGGCGCTCAACTTGGATGCTCCATCGCGTGACTATCTGCGCGCTGCCCGTGCGTCGCTCGCCGCCGGCCACACCGGCCAGGCCCAGCAATCGCTTGAGATGGCGGAAACGCGGGCGCTCGGCGGTTCGGACTCCCCTGCCCAGGCCAATTTGCCGAGTGGGAACCCGAAGGTCACCGAGATCAGGGATGCGCTTCACGCCCTGGGCACCGGCGACAGCGCACGCGCCATCCAGATCATCGATATTGCTTCAGGGAACTGAAGCCGGTTGCTGTTGCCATTCCGCGACCGAGGCAGACAGTGACGGAGTTGGCCATACACGATGGGCTCGTATTGCCTCAAGCCCAGGTCAATGCAGTCTGAATTTGCAACCCATGGCCTCTTTTGGACTGTCTCTGATTCCTGGCCAGCCCGATCTGAACAGAGAACCAAATGAAAAAAGCTGACACGATCATCGCCATTTTCGTGAACCACGACGCGGCGGAGACGACACTGCGGAGGACATCGTTCACGCCGGAAGTGCCCCTGATACGGCCAATCCGTTGCGCCTCGCTATTCATGCGGGGATAAAAACGATGCGGCCAGCCAGGCGATATCGCTCGCCCGCGCATCGCCATTCAACATTCCCACACTGAACCCAAAGGTCATCAATGCGACACGCGCGACCAGCGGTCAATATTGCGTCGGCGGCATGAGAAGCTTCGTACGCGGCCAGGCGGCGATGCATGACCGCTCAGCGACCGCCGGCTTCACGGTCGGCGGGAACATCGCGGCCGCGCCCGGCAAGGTCGTATTCCGTGACGTGCTGATGGAGCTGATCCAATACGCTCCGGCGACGGCCACGCTTAGCGCCGAGCCGGTACTGATCGTGCCCGCCTGGATCATGAAATATTACATTCTGGATTTGTCGTCGGTCAATTCGTTGATCCTGTGGCTCGTAAGGCGGGGGCGCACGGTGTTTGTGATTTCATGGCGCAATCCTGGCGCGGACCTCCGCGATACGTCGCTTGAGGACTACCGCGTGCTCGGCATCATGGCGGCCATCGACGCGGTGCGGGCAATTTGTGACGATGCGAAGATTCACGCCACCGGCTACTGCCTTGGCGGCACGTTGCTGAGCATCGCCGCCGCCACCATGGCACGCGACGGCGATGACCGGCTTGCCAGCCTGTCGCTGTTCGCGGCCCAGACCGACTTCACCGAGGTGGGCGAACTGCAACTGTTGATCACCGAGGATCAGCTCGATGTTTTGAGCGACATCATGCAGGCCCAGGGTTATCTGGACAGCGCGCAAATGGGCGGTGCATTTCAGATCCGACGTTCGAATGACCTGGTCTGGAACGCCGCGATCCGAGATTACCTGCTTGGCGAGCACGATGCGCCGAACGACCTTCTGGCCTGGAACGCTGACGGCCCCCGTCTGCCACCACGCATGCACATCGAGTATCTGCGCCGCCTTTTCCTTCACAACGACCTGGCGGAAGGCCGCTTTCGTGTTGCCGGCCGGCGGCTGACGTTGAACGACATGAAACTTCCGATGTTCGTCGTGGGGACTGAGCGAGACCAGGTCGCGCGATGGCGTTCAGTTTTTAAGTTGCATGTGCTGAACCACGGCGAACTCACATTCGTCCTGACCTCCGGCGGTCACAACTCCGGTATCATCAGCGAGCCTGGGCATGAGAACCGGCAATTCCGTATCCGCGTCCGAAAGGCCGGTGCCCGTACGCTTACTCCAGATGAATGGGAGCGTGACACGGTGCCCAGGGAGGGATCGTGGTGGCTTGCGTGGGGCCTATGGCTCGACGAGCACTCATCAGGACCGCGTGGCGATCCACCGCCGATGGGTGCGCCCGGTTTGCCGCCGATTTGCGACGCGCCCGGCCCTTATGTCTGTGAAGCGTAGGCCGGTGATCTCACGAGTAGTTTCCGATTCTACCGCTGATGATCCGCATGATCGAATATCTTTACTCCGAGCATTTGTTTACAAGGACAAGCTTCATGCATGTTACCCGCCTGATCTTCATGCTGCTGCCGCTCACGCCTGGCGGCTGCCTCAGCTTCAGCAGCAGCAATCCGCGACCGCCCGCGAACAACACCACGATCGTCGTGCCGCCAGGTTCGACTGTGGTTTGCTCGAATGGCGCGGGGCCGCCGTGCCGATAGCCGCCGGTCACGCTCGTGGAGCGCTTCGGGTTGCCCCGAAGAACCGCGACTGAATCGTTGAAAACCGCATCGCTGGCGCTGCCGGAACGATGAATATCCGCCAGGAAGGTGAGCGATGAATACGATTTTGATTATCGTAGTGTTACTGCTTTTGTTTGGTGGTGGCGGTGGATACTACGCTCATGGCCGGTACGGTGGTGCCGGGCTCGGCGGGGTTCTCGGTACCGTGCTGATTGTCTTTCTTGTGTTGTGGTTGCTCGGAGTGCTGCGCGTATCATGATCCTCGCATTGGGGTGGACCCGGCGTAATCGCGACGATGATCGTGGCGAGTGATGCCGCGGTAAGTGCCTTCACAATCAATCACGGAGTTTTTTGTGGCCAATGCTCGAACTGGCGGATTGGTGATTGGCGGAGTCGCGTTGGCACTCCTCGGATTGCTCGGGGTGGGCCTTTACCGAAAAACGTAACGAGTTTCCGGCGGTTCCGGCTTTCCGCCTCAGGATGCGCCAATGTTGATCCCTGCCTCCATCGTGCTTCGGCGCCTGCATGACGAGGCGCCGGCCGATCATTTCACCCTGGGCTGGCTCATGGGCAGCCTGCGCAAACGCTCCTTTGGCATCATGGTGATCGGTTTGATCGCGCTGGCCTGGCTCGAGGAAGACGGGCTTCTGCTCGCGATCGCCCTGCTGGCCGGGGTCGTAGTGTTGACGGTCGCCTTTTTCGCGGCCTGGGAAACAATCCTCGGCGCGGAATGGATCGGCGGTCTCTGGTAACGTTTCGTAGGGTCCGGATTTGATCACGTATCGCAATTCGCGACAGCGACGCTGAGTAGTTTCGGAGCCTCCCCAGGCGACCTTTCTCCAACTATGGTCACCCACCTGAGAGGCCACACGATCGGCTTCGTATTTCAGGATCATCATTTGATTTCGGCGTTTACCGCGCTGGAGAACGTCATGATGCCCTTGCTCGCGGATCGCGGTTTTCCGGGCCCGGAGATCACCGCGCGAGCGCTCGACCTCATGGCGCAGGTCGAATTGGAAAAAGTCTCCGGCAACCTGGCCATGAACATGTCGGGCGGGCAGCAGCAACGTGTCGCCATCGCACGGGCTCTGGCGATGAACCCCGATCTCGTGCTGGCGGATGAACCGACCGGCAATCTGGATACGAAGTCGGCCGATAGCGTTTTCGAACTGATGCGTAAGGTGAACCGCGAGAGTGGCACGACCTTCCTGATGGTGACGCACAACCTCGACCTCGCACGGCGGTGCGATCGCATTATCGACGTCGTGGACGGACGCATCACCGCGCCAGGGTCCGGGGAAGCCGCGCGGGCACCCTCGTAGGTATATTCCGGGACTATCGTTCATGAGAGGCTGTGATCATCCTGACCGCCAACCCCAGGATCAGGCTATCCGCCGGAGCCATTCGGCCTGGGCGTCCATGGCGGCAAAAGACGGATTGTTCGTCTCCAAACGCCAGGGAACTCGTCATCGTCTGATCCAGTCGATTGGGCGGGCGTCAGATAAGGACCGAGTCTCATGGAATACCTTCATACGGATCGGATGACACAGGACTACCTGAGGATCGTCTTCAATGACCGGGTCGTATTGCTTCGGCTTGGTGATCACGCGACGATGGGAGATGTTGCCCAGACGTTACGTGATTTTGAGCCGCGGCGTTATGGCGACCCGGTCGCGATCGACGTGACGATAGGAGGGGTTCGTCAGAGCTGTTCCGATCATCCGTTTTCCTGCCCGCGGGCTTCAGGTATGAAGACGATCCGGCGGCGGAGTTCGATTGTGCCGTATCGCCGGAAGCGATCTTCACCGTTTCAGGCCATGCGGCCCAACTCGACGAGTAACCCGGATTGGCCAGAGTAGTTTCAGCGTCCACGCTCGAAAGATAGATGCGCACATCCTCACCATGCGCGGATCGATTGGTGGAAATGGCCACGGAGCGGGCCTGTTTGTCATACCGGTCTCGGAAGTTTGACGTAGGGAGTTCCATCATGCCGGATCACGGCATCGACCGCGATACAACCAAGGTCTGGCTGCTCGGCGGCGGCATTGCTTCGCTGGCCGCCACCATTTTCATGATCCGCGAGGGTGACACGCCTGGCCGAAGCATCACGATCCGGGATCAAACAACCTTTTATACGCTGCCTGGTCTGAGGTGCGAACCGCCCGCCGGTTATAAGGGAGCATTTGACCCGGGTGTCCTGTTCATGACCTCGCACGACCTCGGCGTGTGATGGCCGACCTCGCTGTAAAACAGAACCTTGATGGCCTGACGAGCCAGGAGGCCCGGCGCAGGCTGGAAAAGTTCGGACGAAATACCGTGCCGGATGCCAATGTTCATCCATTGCGTACGGCACTGGAAAAATTCTGGACGCCGGTGGCGTGGATGCTCGAAGCCGCGGTCGTGCTCCAGCTCGGAATGGGCGATTACATCGAGGCCGGTATCATCGCCGCTCTCCTGGTGTTCAACGCGGCACTGGGGCTTTTTCAGGAGGGACGCGCTCAGACGACACTCGCCGCGTTGAAGTCGCGGCTCGCGCTAACCGCGACGGTCCGGCGAGATGGCAACTGGACATCGGTGCCCGCCGAAGAACTGGTGAGCGGTGACGTGGTCAAACTGTCCCTCGGCGGGGTGGTCGCGGCGGACGTGACGCTCATTGGTGGAGAAATCCTCCTCGACCAATCCATGCTGACGGGTGAATCGGTTCCGATCGAAGCCGGAATTGGCGTTCAAACATTCGCCGGAGCGCTGGTGCGGCGCGGCGAGGCGACGGCGGAAGTAACCGCGACCGGCGCACGCACCAAATTTGGGCGCACCGCGGAGCTCGTTCGCACCGCCCATGTCGTCAGCGCCCAGCAAAAGGCGGTTCTGCGGGTGGTGCGGAACCTCGCTATTTGCAACGGGTTCCTCATCGTGCTGTTGCTGGCCTATGCGGCGTTTCGCGGCATGGGTCTTAGCGAAATCATCCCTCTTGTTCTGACAGCGGTGCTGGCCTCGATACCCGTGGCATTGCCCGCGACGTTCACTCTGGCCGCGGCGCTTGGCGCCAGAGCTCTGGCCACACTGGGCGTCCTTCCGACACGCCTTTCAGCGGTGGATGAGGCCGCGTCGATGGATGTTCTGTGCGCCGACAAGACCGGCACGCTGACCAAGAATGCACTGACAGTCACCGACGTTCATGCGATGGCCGGTTTTGACGCGGCGCATGTCCTGACATTGGCCGCGCTGGCCAGTTCGGATGGAGGAGAGGACCCGGTCGACACCGCCATTCGCATGGCCGCCAAGGGGAAAGCCGCGGCAGATGCGCCGCATCTGGTGACGTTCCTGCCGTTCGACCCGGCGACGAAAATGTCGGAGGCAACGGTAACCCCCTCTGGCGGCGGGACGCATCGGGTCGTTAAGGGTGCCTTCGCCGTGATCTCGGCCCTGGCCGGGAACGCCCCAACCGCGGCGGCGGAAGCGGCCACGCTGGAGGGGCGCGGCTTCAGAGTTCTGGCGGTGGTGGCGGGCCCGGCCGAGGCGATGAAACTGATCGGACTGATCGCGCTCAGCGATCCGCCGCGAGCTGACTCGGCCGCGCTGGTCAGCGAACTGCGCGCGATGGGTGTTCGCACGGTCATGGCGACCGGCGACGCGCCGGCGACAGCTGCCATCGTCGCCCATGCGGTGGGGCTCGATGGCGCCATCTGTCCGCCTGGACCAATCCCGGACGGCGTAAGCCCCGAGGCGTTCGCGGTCTTCGCGGGCGTCCTGCCGGAGGACAAATTTAATCTGGTTAAGGCGTTCCAAAAGGGTGATCACACTGTCGGCATGTGCGGGGACGGTGCCAACGACGCACCGGCGCTCCGTCAGGCGCAGATTGGCATCGCGGTCTCGACGGCAACCGATGTCGCCAAATCGGCCGCCGGCATGGTGCTGACCGAGCCTGGGCTTGCCGGCATCGTCGCCGCGGTCAAGGAAGGACGCATCACGTTCCAGCGCATTTTGACGTACACGCTGAACTCCATCACCAAGAAGATCGTTCAGGTCCTGTTTCTGGCGGCTGGTCTGCTCATGACCGGGCATGCGATCCTGACGCCGTTGCTGATGGTCCTGATCATGATCGCGGGCGACTTCCTGGGCATGTCGACGACGACGGACAACGTACGGCCATCGCCGACGCCCAATGCATGGCGAATCGGCAATCTGACCATCGCGGGCGTCATCATGGGGATCGGCGAACTGGCTTTTTGCACATGCGTTTTGGCTTTCGGCGTCTACCGGATGGCCTACGGCATCGATGCGCTCAGGACGTTGGCGTTTATCGTCATCGTGTTCGGCAACCAGGCCACCACGTATAACAATCGCGAACGCCGGCGGCTCTGGTCGTCTCGCCCGAGCAACTGGCTGATCGCTTCATCGGCCGCGGATATTTCGATCGCGGCGATATTGGCCATCGCCGGACTCGCGATGACGCCACTGCCGGCCGAGGTGGTGGCTTGCACGCTCGGCGGGGCCATCGTTTTTGCTTTTATCATGGATTTCGTGAAGGTTCCGGTCTTCCGGCGCCTCGGAATCGGCTGATCATTGTGCGTGCTCAAACGTTTGCGCGAACGGTGTGGGCGCCGCCGCGAACGTACCGGCCACGACCGCCAGGCCCATAATAACGCAAAAGACAGCGAGAGGTAGCCACTCCGGTATCTTAATTTCCGTGATGGCTCGGCTCGCGATTTGCCCTGTTGTTCCAGTCTGGCGAGGCAGCAGCATGACGAGCCGCCCAGCGGTGACACGCGCTTCGGCGAGAGCGCGCGGGCACAGCGGCATCTGGGCGATACTCCGTGTCAGGCACTCGATCATGGCGGCGTTCGGCATTTCGGCCCACTCCGCCGCCTGAGCCCAGGGATCCTTGCCGAGCCGTGCCAGGATCGAGAGAATCATAAGCGAAGAGCCGTTCTGTTCGGTTCCAGCCTCGGCGAAGAGAAACGCATTGAGGCCGGAATTCTTCAACGCGAAAGCATCATTTTGTGACACGTTATACCAACCCCCTTAAAGATTGACACATGGCGTCCTCTCTTCCACGTCATGGCCCGGCTCGTCCGGGCCACCTGTTCAAGCACGGTGCGGCGATAGGTGGCCCGGACGAGCCGGGCCATGACG
>Ga0181536_10004873_pt1 | contig 14017 bp, 16 predicted proteins | sample PEATcosm2014_Bin_41_FD_121105 | JGI IMG/M metagenome (GOLD analysis project Ga0181536, IMG submission 121105) | Peatland microbial communities from MTU Mesocosm Facility, Houghton, MI, USA - PEATcosm2014_Bin17_60_metaG | ecosystem: Environmental > Terrestrial > Soil > Wetlands > Peat | place...
CCACCGCAAGACCACCGCCGAAGAAATCTGGAACGACACCAAGGGCAACGTTGACGTCATCGTTTCCGGCGTCGGAACCGGCGGCACCATTACGGGCGTCGGCCAGGTCCTGAAGCCACGCAAGCCCTCGCTTAAAATTGTCGCTGTCGAGCCCGCGGACAGCCCGGTGCTTTCCGGCGGACAGCCCGGTCCACACAAGATTCAGGGCATCGGCGCCGGATTCGTACCGGAAATCCTCGACCGCTCGGTAATTGATGAGGTCGTCACCGTCGGCAACCAGACAGCGTTCGAAATCGCTCGCGCGCTCGCGCGCCTTGAGGGCATCCCGGTCGGGATTTCTTCAGGTGCCGCCGTCGCGGCGGCTCTCGAAATCGGCGCGCGTTCCGAATTTGCGGGCAAAAATATCGTTGTCGTAATCCCGTCCTTCGCCGAGCGCTATCTCTCGACTGCGTTGTTCGAAGGGCTCTGAACGGCGCGGTCGTAATCCTCCGTTTGTATCCGCATCAGCTGCCGCGGAATTTTGCTTTGCGCTTGCCGTGGAAGGCTTCGACGCCTTCGCGAAAATCGTCCGATTGCCGCAAGCGGCTGTAGCAATGGCCCTCAAGCTCGATGGCAATGGAGAGCGTCGCGTCTTCGGTATCGTTCAAAAGCTTCTTGGCGGTCCGCTGGGCGATTGGCGCGCTCGCGTTCGGCATCGATCTCGACCCGAAAACCGTCAAGCCGCGCCAGCCGCGGATCGGCGAAAGTCATAGCAGTGCTCATAGCGTATCCTTTAATGGTTACTGGTCGCGACGTCAGGCTCGGGCTGATATTCGCCGGTCACGAGCCCCGGGCCGGTGTGGGGTAACTGGCGGTGCTCGGGGGGCGGGGGTCGGTGTGTGTGGTGTGGGCAGGTGGTAGTGGCGCGGAGGCCCGAGGGTCGGGGCAGATGGCAACAGGTTGTGGGTTCCGGCTGATATTGGCCCAACAGACCCCGCCCCGGCGCCCGTGGGCCCCGGCTTGCGCCTTGAACTTGAGAAGGTTTTGGCTCCCCGGGCCGGATTCGAACCAGCGACCAACCGGTTAACAGCTACCTGCGCCGCTCTTGCATCCTATTGCATACCGGTTCTTCTCATTGCAAAAAGTCAATCATTGCTTGCTTTTCCTCGCGCAAAGCCTATTATTCCCTCGCATTGGGCTACACCACATTGCGCTATATTGCATGTGATTTGTAGCCCAGGTGTAGCCCAGGTGTAGCCCAGGTGTAGCCCAGGGGCCAAAAATGCATCAGCCGACGGCGCCGCGCGCGCGCAAGAAAAACCCGAAAAAGTATCTCGCCGACCGGGCGCTGAAGGCCCTGCCGCCGGCCAAGCCGGGCACGCGCTACGAGATCTGGGACACCGTCCTGCCGGGCTTCGGCGTGCGCGTGAGCGATGCCCCGGACAAAGGGCGGCCCGGCAAGGCCGGCCGCATCATGTTCATCCTCTATGCCCGCTTCCCCAGCTCGCCTTACCCTTCGCGCCGGGCCTTGGGCCTCTATGGCGCGCTCTCGCTGGCCCAAGCGCGCGAGAAGGCCAGCGAATGGCTGGCGCTCATCCGCAAGGGCGTTGATCCTGCTGTGGTCGAGGAGCAGGCCCGCCAGGCGGCGCTGCGGCAACAGGCGCTAGCGCGCGAGCGCAGCTTCGCCGCCGTGGCCGAGGCCTTCATTGCTGACAAGCTCCCGAGCGAGCGCAAGGGCAGGGAGGTCGAACGCGATCTGCGCAACGTCTTCCTGTCGGCCTGGGGAGGCAAGGCGATTGATGAAATCACCGACCTCGATGTGCTGGTCATTATCAACGCGAAGAAGCGGAGCGCGCCGGCGCAAGCGCGCAATTTGCTTGGCACGGCGGGGAGGCTTTTCGATTGGGCAATTGACCAGCGCGTCTACGGTCTGAATACTTCGCCTTGCGACAGGCTCAAGCCCAAGGCGATTATCGGCGAAAAGATAGCGCGGCAACGCCGGCTCAATGACGACGAATTTTTTGCATTCCTGCGTGCTGCCCGCCGCCTCAGGTACCCCTATGGGCCGGTCTATCAGTTGCTCGCGCTGACCGGCTTGAGACTGAATGAAGTTGCCGGCGCCCGCTGGAGCGAAATTCGCAATGGCGTTTTAATCGTTCCGGCCGCCCGCATGAAGGGCAGGGAAGCGCAAGCGCGCGATCACGCGGTGCCGTTGCCGCCGGCCGCGATTGCAATTATCGACAAGCTGCCCCGATTTCAGCGCGGCAATTTCCTGTTCTCGACATCCGCGGGCGCGAAGCCGGTCTGCATTTCCAGCAAAATCAAAACCGAGCTCGACGCGCGCATGCTGCGGACATTGCGGGCGATGGCCCGGATGCGCGGCGACGATCCCGCTGCGGTCGTGCTGGAGCCTTGGGTCAATCACGATCTGCGGCGCTGCGTGCGATCTGGGCTGTCGGCGCTGAAGATCGATCACCGCGTCGCCGAGGCCATTCTCGCCCACAAGCCGCAAGGCATTGTCGGTGTTTACGACGTGCATTCTTTCTTTGATGAAAAGCGCGATGCGCTAGAGCGGTGGGCAGCACGGCTGCAAAGCATTGGCGAGCCGGCGCCTTCGAACGTCGTGAAGATTTCTGACAAGATTTCCAGCGCGCGGACGTGAGCGATGCCACGCAACGCCAAGCGTGTGACCCGCCCATCCGTTGCCTTGGCAGTTTGGGCTCGGGCGCCAAAGGCCGAGGGCCTCACACTCGATCTTGATAAACACATTGACGAGTTCTGGAGCCGCGCCGCGACAGATACCAGCAAGCGCCTTGAGGATTTTTTGTTTGAGCTGGCGGGACGAATCCGAAACGGACACGCCGATGTGCGGGAGCAATTGCTGGTAGCTCGCTTGATCGAGCGGCAATGTCATCGCCCACTGCCCGCGGACGAACGCGCCGCGCGGCGTGCGCACACCATTGCCGTATTCGTGACGCACTTGACGACAATTGGGGAAGTGAAACTGGAGGCGGCGATCGAGACGGCGGTGAAGCAATTCGGCTGCTCTCGGCGGACGATTTTTAATGCGCTGAAAGCCGCGGCGTCGGCCGACATGGCCGATGCGTTTTCCCAGCGAGTGCAACGCCGACGTTGATCGTTGCACTCGGATTTGAGTGCAACGCCGACGTTGATCGTTGCACTCGGATTTGCTTGCGACGGAGGCGGCGGCCTTTATGCTCGCATGAAATTTCATGCGAGGACTTGCCATGGTTTTCTTGAAATTTTGTGATCTGAGAACAAAGGGTGTCGGGTATTCAAAAGCGCACCTTTGGCGGCTCATTCGTGCTGGAAAATTTCCCGCGCCAGTGAAGGGACTCGGGCAGCAAAACGTCTGGCCGGAATCCGAAATTGATGCCGTCGTCGCCGAGCGTGTCGCCGAGCGCGAAGCCGCAGGCACGGAGGCCGCATGATCGATGGCCCAAACAAGCGCGGGCCTCGCATCGGCGGCGACCGATAACGAGGCCCGGAAGATTGTCAAGCACGACGGGCAATCTTCTAGCGCCAACCCCCCAAAAAAGCAAGCGCTGCGCCTGATCGCCGCGCTCAAGGCGAACTTAGCCGGCGCCACCGAGCCGGCACTACGCGAGCGGCTGAGCGCTACCATCGCTGCGTTGGAACGCCGCCCATGAGCGCGCTCGTCCCCGGTGCCAGCTTTGGTCATTGGCGGATCGTCGCCGTGCAAGGCCGGCGGGCCACGGCGCAATGCCATTGCGGCGCCATTCGTCAGCTGCCCATTGCCTCGATCGCAGACGGCTCGGCGCCGAGCAGCTGCGGCTGCGCGCCGCGCACTCGCGCTGAAGAGGATGGCTTGAGGCGCGAGGCGAGCGAGCACCGGCAGAGGTGCGAGCAGCGGCGCTTGTGGAAAGGCGAGCCATGAAACTTCCTCTCGAATACCCCCGCGGCGAAAAACGACGCCTCGCCGCCGCGCGTGAGCGCGCTGTGGAAGAGCGCGCATGGCGCGCAGCGAATGAGGCCGCACAACCACCCAAGCCCGCGCGCCAGCCTTTGTCCCCATGCGCCAGGCGCCGCCTCGACGCTGAGCACAAGGAAGCCGTCCGAAAGCGCGCCGAGCGCCGAGCCCGCGGCGGGCGCAGGTCGTACCGCGTTTGGATCGAGGTCGTGCCGCGCGAAAGTCTTTTTCAGCATCAATCGGCGAAAAAATTTTGGGAGGTTCTAAAAGCCTGGTGGGAAGTTCAGTGCATTAACTGTGGCGCCGAAACAACTCCCGAAAAAGTTCAGGTTTACATCTTCGCACGACGCCGTAAGGGGTGGGACGGCGACACAGTGCCGCTGACGCTCTGCCCGCGCTGCGCCGGCAGCACTGCCGACGTGCGTGCGTGCGCCGAGAAATTTTATCAGAAATTCTTCGATGGGGAGGAACCCGGCAAGCATCTGGCGGTGGTCGAGTTGGTGCAGTCATGAGCGAACAGTTTGCCGACCTGATGGAGCCAGTAGCCCGCCGCCTGCTCGGCAAGTTGAATGCAGAAATGTCGAACAAAAACGAACTGCGCTTCGGCAGCAAAGGATCGCTCTCAATAGACTTGCGTAAAGGCACCTATTACGACCACGAGGCCGGCGAAGGCGGTGGTGTGCTCGACCTCATAAAGCGCAAGACCCGCGGCGCCGATCCTTACGAGTGGATGCGAGCCCAACGCCTCATCGAAGACGCCATTTTCGATTATCGCGACGAAAACGGCGCGCTGCTGTTTCAGGTCATCCGCAGGCCCGGCAAGAAATTTTCACAACGACAGCCTAATGGTGCCGGCGGCTGGGTTTGGAACTTGAATGGCGTGCGCCGCGTCCTCTATCGGCTGCCGGAATTGCTTGCAGGCAGCGGCGTAGCATTCATTCCGGAAGGCGAAAAGCACGTTGATGCGCTGATGGCGCGCGATTTGGCGGCTACCTGCAATCCCGGCGGCGCCGGCAAATGGCGAGATGAGTATAGCGAGTTTCTGCGCGGTCGCGATGTCATCATCTTGCCGGACAACGACGATGCGGGAAATAAGCACGCTCAGAGGATTGCTCAATCGTTAGCCGGCATCGCCGCGCGCATTCGCATGCTGCCGCTGCCGCGGCTTGCGCCCAAAGGCGACATTCTCGATTGGTTCGAGGAGGACGGCTCGACCGAAGAATTGCAGCAGTTGGCCGCGGCGACAAAAGACTGGAGCCCGGAGGAAGCCGGAAGCGTTAAGGCGGAGCAGACTGATGCTTCGAAAGGGCTTCGACTGGTTGCTTTTGATGACATCAAGCTCAGCGCGCAACGCCGTTGTTTGGTCAAAGGGCTGATCCCACGCGTCGGGCTGGTGGTAGTTTGGGGGCCGCCAAAGTCGGGCAAGAGCTTTTGGGTCTTCGACTTGGTCATGCACATCGCGCTTGGTTGGGAATACCGCGGCCGCAGAGTGCAGCCGGCGCCGGTTATCTATTGCGCCTTTGAAGGACAAGCCGGCTTCGAAGCGCGCGTCGAGGCTTTCCGGCAGCGCTTCCTGCAAGACTATAGGGAGCCGGTGCCATTTTATTTAGAGCCGGTGACTCTCGATTTGATCAAGGATCATAAAAAGCTGATCGCTCTCATTCGAGCGACGCTTGGCGAGAGCACCCCCGGCGTGCTGGTGCTGGACACGCTGAATCGCTCGCTGACCGGGTCCGAATCCAGCGACGAAGACATGGCCGCTTATATTCGCGCCGCCGATGCGATCCGCAGCGCATTCGAATGTGCCGTCATCATCGTGCACCATTGCGGCATCGCAGGCACGCGCCCGCGCGGGCATACCTCGCTGGGCGGCGCAAACGATGCACAAATTGCTGTCAAGCGCGATGCGGCGCATAACATCATAGCGACTGTGGAATGGATGAAGGACGGCGCCGAGGGCGACAGCATCGCAAGCGTGCTTGAGGTGCTAACTGTTGGCCAGGATGAGGACGGCGAGGATATAACGTCCTGCGTCCTGCTGCCGGTCAGCGAGGCTGAGGCGAAGCACGCGACGAAGGGCGTATGGCCAAGAAAACTTCGTCCGGTGCACCAAGCTATCATGGATGCGCTGGTCAAGCACGGCATCGGACATCAAATTGGCGATACCAAAGTTCGCGCCGTTGCGCTTGAGGCCGCGCGCGAGAGACATAAGCAGACATACATCAGTACCGGCGATGGCGACCGGAAAGATGCCGAGCGGGCTGCGTGGAACCGCAACTTCAAGAAAGCCAGAGATCTCGATCTGATCCGCGCCGAGGTCATCGGCGGCGAAGAACTTATCTGGCTCGCCGAGCCATTCATTGTTCTGCCAATTCCCCCAGACGGACCGGACGGACACGGACACCCCTAAAGGGGTGTGTCCGTGTCCGTCCGGTCCGTCCATCCAAGGAGGGAATCTCCGGACAAAAAGGACAAAAATCCGGTTTTGTCCGAGTCCGTCCGGAGTGTCCGGCCAAGGAGAAAGCAATGAAAAAGCCGAAAGCTATCCAATGGCCCGCGCCCTGACCTCGGCCCTCGTCGGCCAATGCCTCGAACCCAATAGGCTTGCGCCGTCATGCAATAAAAAAGCTAGCGCGCTGCAGCTCGGGCCTCGCCCTGCTCCAAGCCCCCATTTTCCGCGGCAAAATTTACCGATCAACCGGCTTGCGACCAGTTGCATGAGATTGAAAAATGGCGTAATATCAATAATATACGCCATGCTATTGCCCAAGTAAGGCGATCTGGGCTACACTTGGGCTACAAAACTGCGTGCGCCCAGGAGCACATGGAGCGGCCTAATGCTCGAAAACTCGTCGGCAGATCGTTCCCAGACTGTGGCGCGAGTGCCGCGTCTGCGCTCCCGCGTGACCAACGGTCGTAGCGCGTTCGTCGAGGCGGACCAACGCGGGCCATGGGCCAGGCGTTGGCGTGACTTGCTGACCGAGATCATCTCCGACCTTGGCGGCCACGACGGCTTGTCCGAAGGCCAACGGCAGCTAGCCCGTCGCTGCGCGACGATCGCCATCGCCTGCGAGCGCATGGAAGGCGAAGCCGCCAAAGGCAACGATATTGATCTCGACGCCTATGGCACGCTGACAGATAGGCTTGGCCGCGCCTTTGGCCGGCTCGGGCTCAAGCGCCAGCCGCGCGACGTGACGCCGAGCCTTGCCGAATATTGGGCTGACATCGGCACAGAGACGGCCGCCGATGCGGTCGCCGACGAGGATGCGGCAAATGAGCGCAGCCAAGCCGCAACGCCGCTCAGCGGCCACCGCTCGCCGGAAGCGCCAGCGCACCATCATCGATGCAATAGATGATCCACGTCTGTTCGCCTCCGTGATCCGCGATCGAGCGACGTGGGCGGCCTGGCGCGCCTTCTTATGTGCGCTGTTTGCTTTGCCCATGTCGGAGGGCGAAGCCGAGATGTTTCGCGGTTGCACCGGTCGCGCTACGCTTCCCCTGGCGGCCTTTGTGGAGGCATGGCTGATCTGTGGCCGCCGCGCCGGCAAGTCGTTTGTGCTGGCGCTGGTCGCCGTCTTTCTTGCCTGCTTTAGAGATTACGCGACCTATCTCGGGCCGGGCGAGCGCGCGACCGTCATGGTCATCGCCACGGATCGCAAACAGGCGCGAGTGATCTTTCGCTATGTTCGCGGTCTGCTTTCGCTGCCGATGCTGGCACCGCTGATCGAGCATGAGACAGCAGAAGCGATCGATCTTCGCAACAGCGTTACCATCGAGATCCATACTGCGAGTTTCCGGACGACACGCGGCTATACGCTTGCAGCCGTGCTCTGCGACGAGCTCGCTTTTTGGCGCTCGGACGACAGCGCGTCGCCCGACTATGAGGTCCTCGATGCTTTGCGCCCCGGCTTGGGTACGCTGCCCGGCGCGATGCTGCTCTGCGCTTCCAGTCCCTACGCGCAATCCGGCGCGGTGTTTGACGCCTTCCGCCGTTACCATGGCCGCGATGATGCCGCGGTGCTGGTTTGGCGGGCGCCGACGCGGACGATGAACCCGACCTATTCGCAGGCAATCATTGACGCCGCGCTAGAGCGCGATCCGGCCTGGGCGACGGCGGAGTATCTCGCCGAGTTTCGCACCGATGTTGAAACCTTCATCGCACGCGAAGCGGTGGAGGCCTGCATCGAGCGCGGCGTCTATGAACGCGCGCCGGTCTTGGAGGTTCGCTATTTCGCCTTTACCGATCCGAGCGGGGGTGCCAGCGATTCGATGACAATGGCGATCGCGCACATCGAGAAGGATATTGCCGTCCTCGACTGCGTGCGCGAGCGGCGCGCACCGTTCTCGCCCGAGGCTGTGGTCGCTGAGTTTGCAACGGTGCTGCAATCCTATCGTTGCAGCACCGTGCGCGGCGATCGCTATGCCGGCGAGTGGCCGCGCGAAGCGTTCCGCAAGCATGGCATCGATTACCAGCCGGCAGCCAAATCGAAATCCGAAATCTACCTGTCGCTATTGCCGATGATTAATTCGCAGCGCTGTGATCTGCTCGATGACCAGCGTCTGCTCGCGCAGCTTTGCGGCCTTGAACGTCGTGTTGCTCGCGGCGGGCGCGATTCGGTCGACCACCGACCGGGCGCACATGATGACATCGCCAATGCGATGGCCGGCGCGTTGGCATCGCTCACCGAGACGAGCCCGGCCGACGCTTGGATCGAACATGCCAGAGGGCAGGCCGAGCGGGCGCAGCTTGACGAGGCCTCGCCTGTCGACGACGACTACGACCGCTCAGCGCGGCGGGGCGGCGCCCAGGCGGCGGTGGACGCGCTCAGCGGCGGCAGCCAGAAGCCCGCCAAGATCCCCGGGATGCCACAGTCACTAGAGGGAAACAGTCAAGCAGAGGCGTACTACAGCACTATCAACGAGCTGAAGCGCGGCGGCGTGTCAAACCCGCTCGCGTCGCCAAAGTGCGCGCACTGCGGCGCGGTGACGGGTGGCACGAGGATCACGGACCACGTCCACAGCTGGTGCAACGTTGGCTGTCAGACGAAGCACACCAACGAGCGCGCCGCGGCCATTCGCGCCAGAGAAATTGCCGAAAACTCCGGCCTGCCGCTGAAGAAGGTGTGAGGATGCATGAGTGAAATTATTTGGCTCGCCGACTTCGCCAGCACGCGCTTGCAGCGTCAGGGCACGCCAAGCGAGCTTGCCGCTTTTTGCAATTGGCTGTTGGATCGTCTTGCTCATGGTGGACGCATCATGAAAGACGAGGAGTCCGATTTCCTCGTTTGCTGGTTATCCCACCTTGTGCTCGATCAGGCTGACATTGACGCCACCACGTTCCAGCTTCTCTGCCGCACCCTCGCTCTCGCTGTGATCAACAACAAGACTAGGATCGTCCATGATGCTCCGCTAGCAGATGCCGCATGTAACAAAGGAAAAAATCCATGACGTTTCAAACTGTAAAAATCGCACCGCAGCCGCCGGCGCCGGCAACCTCGGATGCTAACGTTACTGCGATCCCTGCGGGCGCGATCGTCCTCGCGTCTTCGGGCATGATGCCGACGGTCGCGAATGGCTTGGCGTTTTTCACGCCGTCTGTTCCGGTGCACCTCGATCAGTCCGGCCAGGTCTATTTTTACGTGGGTGAAGTTTGGCTCCGGCCGGACGGCACGACCGGCGAGTGAGGGATCAAGCAATGAGCAAACATCTCGCGGTCGTAACCAAGGCACCAGAGCTCTCCCCGGCCCGCCAGCGTCTCGCGGACGCAATCGCCCGGCGCCAGGCGTGCAACGAGGCGGTCGAACAGGTCGCGTGCCAGCACCAGCGCATAGAAGCAAAAATCGCGGCCGGTCCCGCGCTGCGCGCCAAGATTGACGCTCTGCAGGCAGAGCACACCGCATTGATTGAGAAATGGATGCTCGCCGGTGAGGACACGCGGCACCCCGCGCTCCCCCACGCCGTGGAAATTGCAGAGTTGGTCGCGGAGCTCGAACGGGCCGTCAGCCTGGAGAATGGCGCCAAGGCAGCACTCGCGCGCCTAAATGAGCAGCTCACGGGCCATCAGCGCGACGCTGCCAACGCGATTGAGGGCATCAAGTCCGCCGCCGACGCGGTGCTGGTCGAGACTGCGGCGGCGATGGCCAAGGAGCTGGAGACGGTCGAGCTCAGGGCCGGGCTCCTCCGTGGGCAGTTGATGGCGCTGCGCCGGCACTTTGAGCTAGAGCAAATGCGCCACCGACCGGTGGCAGAACCCGCGGGCGCCGTGGCCAGGATGATTCCGCGCGGACCGTACGAGATGGCACCGCAGTCAATTGAGGTCGCCACGAATAAGTGGAGTGACCTCGCATCGCAGCTCTTCACCAACGTGACCGCAGAGATGGAGCAAACAAGATGACCCTCTTCATTCCTTATGGCCTGAACTCCTCGTTGAAGGACACCCGTTCGGCGTGGGGCCCAGACGCGGCGGCCCTGGCCAAGAGCCGCCAGTTCGGCGAGCTCGACAAAAGACTCGAAAAAATTGCCAAGCGCGGCGAGCTGGAACCGCACCAAAAGGCCGCGACCATCGGCAAAATGCTGATGTCAGGGCAACTGCGCGTCGGCGCCGGTGCCAACGGCGGCGCCACCCTGCACAAGCGCGCTGCCGAGCGCAATCACTTCCCCATCAGACACGACGACAACGACCGCGCGCGGTTCAATCAGCGGTTCAGCGCGGCCCTGGCGAAGCTGCCCGGTCACGCTGGCGCCCCCCAAATGGATTGGCTTTCGAAGATGCCAGTGACCTCGGGCGTCGGGGCAGGGGTGCGCAAGCAGGTAGCGGCCAATAATTCCAACCTCCTGCCGCTGAACATGCCGGGCACGCAAGGCCCGCAAATCGACGAGAATGCGCTCGAGATCCTCGCCGCGCTGCCCGACGGGCGCGTGCGCCAGGGTGTGATCAACGCCGTGATGTTGCGCCCGCCACAAAATCCGAACGATGCCTACAGGTGGGTGCAGACGATCGTCGCGCTCCGCGACCAGATCAACGAGATGTGCGAAGGAATGGGCCTCGACCCCACCGCGCTGACTGATTTGTTAGATCGGCGCGTCGAATTTTATGACCCGATGGTGCAAACAAAGCCGGCAACGAACCCGGCGCGCGAGCGCGGCGTCGGCAATGACCCGGACCATCCGGAAGAATGGCCAACTGAATTGGTGCCGCCGGCCGAACCGGTCGACTTGAGAGAACCTGATGGACGCTTCAGGTCTTCTTCATTCGCCGGCGCCGACCGCACCGACTCCAACCCGGATTTCCGCGAGGAGAAATTGGCGAAATTTTTCGACGCCGTGCGCGACGGACGTGCCGTCGCCTTCACCAGGGGCGAAGACGGATCGCTCGCGCAGCTGCGCCGCTTCGGCGAAATAGTTGTGAAATCTGAGCTGGAAGGCGCGTTGCAGAAGCAGGTTTTGCAGATGAGTGCGGCGCGCAAGCGTATCGGCGCCGCGGCGTGGCAGAAGGTGATGAAAGAGCCGGCCTATGCCGGTCTGGTGCGCGCCATCGTGCGGGCGCCGACGCTATCGCGAAGCATGAAGGGTGCGGCGCTGTCGTTGTTGGCGTGAGTTCGTGTCCCTCAGGGAGTTGTCGCCCCGAGGGTTGTCAGGCCGCCGGTGCTGCAGGGCCGGCGGCGCGTGCCAGCCGGCAGGTGCACGTTCATGAAAAAACAGCCGGCAGGCCGCCATCGCGTTTCCGCGCGGGGGGCGGCCAGCACCGCCGAGAGCGGGGGAGGCGATTCGCCGCAAATCTGACGTTGGGAGAGACGAGGATGCGAATTAATTCTTCTGCAAGCGGTCAGCCGACAGAGTTGAGGCTGTCCGAGATAGGGCGGCTGAAAGACCGGCTAATTCACTTCTGGGGACTTGGAACGCAATATCAAAACCGTGAAGTCGGATCAAAAGGCGAATGTCATCTGGCCCATGACCCGCCTGAAATCCGGCCCCAAGTATGGGTATCGGAGTCGTCTCGTTCTGAGTAGCGGGTGGCAATGGCGGCTCGCTTCCCCTCTTGTCGCCCGCTGCCTTGGCGAGGGAAGCCAGGAGGTGGAACACATCGTTAAGTCGGCTGACCTCGCACCAAAGATCGAATGCAGCTGCGTCGGCACGATGAAATCGCATTCCGATGGCATTTCCATCATCGGAAATGCAGGCTTGGTCGATGTCTGCCAATTCATTGCCTTGTTCGAACATGGCGTGGGCTCTCCCTTTGCCCCCTGCGGGCCTCGCCCATTCGTTTGGCGGCCGGGTGCAAAGCGGGCCGCCCGTGTACGGCTCAATCGGCACCGCGTCGCGTCGATTCTAAATCTCTTGGGCGTTGACCTGCCAGATGCCGAGACCCACGGCTCCCGGTTGCGCGGGCAGCTCGGTGACGGATTCAATTCGGGCTCGCAAGCGGTGCCCGGCAGGATTCTCAATGATTTCGCCGCGCTGCGGCGCTCGCGCCCTGTGCTCGGTGTATTTGAATTCGGTCCCGTCGAGCCGCGTGATCTTTATTTGCCATGTGCCCCGGACTGTCAACTGTTCGCGCTCCGCGCTCTGGCGAATGGCCGCTGCCTAGTCATCGTGGCACAAGAGGCCGATCGCCACAACGTTCAGCGCCGCGTTGTCACACGGTCGCCCGCGCCAGCTTGTTCGCGACGCTTGGCCTTGGTTTTCTTGAAATAGGCTCGCGACGACGCGCTGACGCGATTAGAGCGTGAGGCAACGGTCGCGCGGAATTTCCGCGGCGCTGGAGCGCCGCCGCTTGCGGCGCTGCCGCCGGCGCTCCTGCTTGAGGCGCTTGGCGTAGGCGCTCGGTCCGAGCCGTGCCAGTGCTTCCAGATCATGCCGTGGCGGGGAACCAACGAACATCTTCGGCGCCAGCATAGACGGGCTCCATCCCAGCCTTAAGGCCGGCCTGGGGGGCAGCCGATCCGACCTAGCGCCGATTGCGTCTTTAGGCCAGCACAATCACAGATTGTCCTAGGGAAAGATTGGCCTCGCGCCGGGGCAGCGCGCGTCAGGGGTGCGTTCTTTCCGGCGGGGGCTACAAGGCCGCGGACAGACTGCTAGCGCACGCGCCGGGGCTTTGCCGTGGAGAAGGGTGGGCGTTTCGCCGAAGCGGCTTCCCCCGGGAAAAGCGACCTTCGCATGCTGTAGCCCAGCGTGTAGCCCATGCCGCTTTTTTCAATTAAAAAGGGGTTAGGCTTTTTGCTCTAACCCCTTGATTTAATTTGGCTCCCCGGGCCGGATTCGAACCAGCGACCAACCGGTTAACAGCCGGTTGCTCTACCGCTGAGCTACCGGGGAACGATGACGCCCGCTCACGCGCGAACGCGGTTGCCTATAACAAAGCCGCGCCGGCTTTGAAAGCATGAGGCTCCAATAAATCCTGTGACGCAAATCCTGTTACGCCCGCCTTCGCTAACGCTACGGCGCGGCAGCCTTCGTATCAGGGGCTTGCCGGGCCGAAGCTGCGGAGCAGCGAAGGCTGGAGGCCACGCCCGGAATTGAACCGGGGTAAACGGTTTTGCAGACCGCTGCGTAACCACTCCGCCACGTGGCCTCAGAGGCATCGGGGACTACACGGTACGGCGATGCCTCGCGCTCTATAAAGGAAGGTTAGGGGCCCGACAACGGCAAGCGTTCGCCGGACCCGAGAATGGTTATCGGCGGCTCCGGCCGCAATGCCTGTACGCGGCCGTGCTATGCCGAGCAAGCGCTTGCGTTTTGTCTTACCCTGCCGCACAACCCTTGCGCACAACTGGGGGAACTCATGTTCGACGCTGCCACCGCGCGACGGCTGATGGTGGAAGGCCAGGTCCGCACTGCCGACGTCACCGATCTTGACCTGCAGGAGGCCATGCTGACGTTGCCGCGCGAGCATTTTCTGCCCCAATCGCTCGCGCCGCTTGCTTATCTCGACAAAGACATTCCGCTCGGCAACGACCGCGCGTTGCTCAAGCCGATGGTGCTCGCCAAGCTGATCCAGGCGGCTGAGGTGCGCCGCGGGGACCGCGTCCTCGATGTGGGTTGCGGGACTGGATATTCCGCGGCCGTGCTGGCGCGGCTTGCCGG
>Ga0181536_10004875_pt1 | contig 14013 bp, 12 predicted proteins | sample PEATcosm2014_Bin_41_FD_121105 | JGI IMG/M metagenome (GOLD analysis project Ga0181536, IMG submission 121105) | Peatland microbial communities from MTU Mesocosm Facility, Houghton, MI, USA - PEATcosm2014_Bin17_60_metaG | ecosystem: Environmental > Terrestrial > Soil > Wetlands > Peat | place...
GCGAGCAGAGCCCGTCTCCGCTTCACCGGCACCCGCAGATTACCATGCACTCCCGACAGGCCCAGGCCAAAGGCGACATTTCTACTTTGCCAGGGAGGCGACATTTCTATTTTGCCTTGACACGCTGACGGCGGAGCCTTGTAGCAGACCCTGCTCGGTGATAGCATATCAAGTCGAAACGCGCAGCCAACACGGTGTGTGAGGTGTTTCGCTGACGATCTCTTTATCTTGTTCGCGAGTTGACCGGCCTCTGCGCTAAGTGGAGGGTTCATGTTCTGCAAGTTCTGCGGAAAGCAGATCACTGATGGCGTCACGTTCTGCAATTTCTGCGGCAACGCACAGACTCCAGTCCAAATGCGTAAGACCCACTGGGGTTTGTGGGCGCTCTTGAGTATTGCTTTGGTCGGCCGTCGCTCTAGCGGTCTCGTTCAGCGTAAGCAATAGGGGGGCAGAACGAGCCTCTCTCATGGACGCGCCAGAGAATCGCAATCTCGACCAACGGCCTGGGTGCCTGGAGCTACCCAATCCGAATGCCGATTGTCTGATCCGGCTCCGAAGGCTTGGCGGTTTCTCAGAAGGCTTTGTTCGCTCTGGATGGACAGCATTCCACTATGCCAACTTGTGGTGGCCAGCCGCCCACGGCCGAGGCGGCGAGAATTTTAGGCGATCTGTATATGACAGCAAGGTCGTTCCTTCGCTGAAGGCCACGCGAATTCAAGCCCGAAACTCCAAGGAGAAGACGTTCCTCCAACATGAATCCGCGGCACTAGAGCTGTTCAGAATGTACGACGCCTACTCGCAACTCCGCGATTCGGAAATCGACCCAAGAAAGTTGCAGGCATTCCATGTGTTGACCGGAACAACTCCAGAGCAATTCGCCAAGACTGCCTTGCACGGTGCAGATCAATGCATGATGGCGGTGCTCAACGATCTCGGCGTAGATCTTCTCAGTGGAGAGTGGGTAAACGCGGACCGGGATTGCGTCGACAACCACCGACTGCTACATGGTTCTCCAAAGAATCCCTAGACGAGGCAGGAGAGGCCTGGGATGGATGCGGAAAAAGGGGCAGGCGCCTTTTTGGGCATCGCGTCAGGCTGGCTTCAATACACCGCGTGCGCGGGTGTTCTTCTTGGGCGCTACCGTAGAGCGCGACCGGCGCGGCGGCTGGCTCTCCATTGCCGCCCGCAGAATACGATTGATGCGCGTCTGGTAACCCTTGCCGTTCGCCTTGAGCCAGTCCAACACATCCGCATCCAGGCGGATTGTGAGCTGGTGTTTCGCCGGGGGCCATTCGGCTTTTGCCTTCGCGAAAAACTCAGCCCCAAGGGGCGGAATGTCGGAATAGTCAATCGGCGCCGCGTCCAAGCGGCGGGCCTCTGCCGGGGTGAGTTGCCGGGGCTTTTTCGGGTCAAGTCGATAGCGTTTCATCGTATTCCCTCTGCTCGCGTTCGTTAGCTTTCCGCGCGGAAATCAACCGAATGGCGTTGCCGCGCGGGGTGTAGGCGACGACATAAAGCCGCCCTTCGATCTTGCCGAGAGTGAGCCGCCGTTCCTCGCCGTAGTCGCGGCGGTCGTCCAGCCGGAGCGGGTCCAGAAAAACCCGCACGGCATACTGAAAGGGTACGCCATGCTTGGCGATATTCTGCGCTGCTTTCAGGACGTCCCATTCAAACTGCATGCATGACTGTAGCTCTTTTTGTAACTACATGCAAGCCTGGCATTTTGAGGGCAACGATGGAACCATGGCGGCCGGGCGCCGCACCGCCCCTCCTGCACCCCAGAGTATATTGTTAGGGTTCACTCGCGTTGCGGAAGGAGAGGAATGATAACCAGGAATTCATTACTAATCGTGGTCGCGGCATCTAGCGCGGCGCTGTTCCATGCGCTGGCACTTTCCGCGCAGGCCGGTGGTGCACTGCCGGCATACCTCGACTCGAAACGGCCAGTCGAGGAGCGAATCGACGACTTGATGAGCCGCATGACGCTCAAGGAAAAAGTCGGGCAGCTCAATTTGCCTTGTGTTTATGTGGATGAGCTGGGGAAGGACATCCCGTCGAAGTTGGAGGCGTGCCGAAAATTCGCCGCCGGAACCTACACGCAGGAAATTGGTCCCGGGTGCGGCTTTTTTACGCTCGCGAATGAGATTCTGCACAAAGGCACGCGACAGCAAGCGGAGTACTTCAACGAGCTACAGAAGATCGCGCTGACTCAGACACGCCTGAAGATACCTCTTCTGGAGGACGAAGAGGGAACGCACGGCGCAATGATGCCGGGCGGAACGGTCTTCCCGGAAGGCTTGGCAATTGGCAGCTCGTTCGATCTCGACCTGGTGAGATCTGTTTATGCAGCGGCCGCGGCAGAGGCAAGATCGGTTGGCATCCACATGCTTTCCACTCTGGTGCTGGAGCTGGATCGCGATCCGCGAATGGGCCGAAACGAAGAGGCCTACACGGAGGACCCTTACTTGTATTCGCGTATCGCGGAAGGGATTGTCCGCAGCACGCAGGGATACGACATCGCGGCCCCGGACAAGGTCATCGCGGTGCTGACAGATTTCCCAACGCAAAGCGAGCCCGCGAGCGGTCTGGAACGTGGCGCCATCGAGTTATCGGAACGTTCATTGCGTGAGAACTTTCTGCCGCCTTGGATCGCGGCAATCACCAAGGCCGGTGGTCTGGGTGTAATGGCTGGATACCCGGAAGTGGAGGACGTGCCCGCGCACGCTTCCAAGAAGTGGATGAACGACGTCCTGCGGCAGGAGATCGGCTTCCAAGGGATCGTGGAGAGCGAAGGCGGTGGCTTCGGCACGTTGATTTACGAAGACATTGTTCGAACCCAAAAGGAAGCGGGCGCCATGGCCTTGGAGGCGGGTGTGGATCTGGACATCACGTATGAACCTGCCTATATGCGCCCACTGATCGAGAACGTGGAGGAGGGGCGCGTGCCCATCGCGTTGGTGGATCGCGCGGTGCGAAGGGTTTTGGAACAGAAGTTCCGGCTGGGCCTTTTCGAGAATCCTTATGTCGATGTGGAGCACGCCGTGCGCACGGTTCACTCCCAGGCGTATCAGGATCTGGCTCTACGGGCCGGCCGCGAAGGCATCGTGCTGTTGAAGAATGAACGCAACGTACTGCCGCTGAAGAAGGACTTGAAATCGATTGCGGTGATTGGTCCGGACGCGGACAACCTAATGAACCAGCTCGGGGACTATTCGCCGAAGAAGGTGCTGCAACACGTCATCAGTATTGCAGAGGGGATCAAGAGCAAAGCCGGCCGGGACACCAAGGTTATTGCGGTGAAAGGCTGTGGCGTGTTGGGCAACGACAAGAGCGGCTTCGCCGAAGCTGTGCGAGCCGCGGAGAGTGCGGACGTGGCGATTGTGGTGGTGGGAGAAAACCAGGGCCAGAATGACGTGGACGAGGAGAAGGACCCTCCCACCGACGGAGAAGGCCACGACGTGGCCAGCCTGGACCTCAGCGGTGTGCAGGAGGACCTGGTGCGGGCGGTTTACGAAACCGGAACGCCCACCGTGGTCGTGCTGGTAAACGGCAGGCCGCTCTCCACACGCTGGACGGCCGAGCACGTGCCGGCGATCGTAGAGGCGTGGCGGCCCGGCGAGCGCGGCGACGCCGTTGCCGATGTCCTATTCGGCGACTACAACCCCAGCGGCCGGCTGGCTATCACGATTCCCCGCCATGTAGGCCAGTTGCCGGCTTACTATAACTACAAGCCCGCCAAGCGCTACTGGATGCGGGATGAGAAGCGCGGTTACGCCGATATGCCCGCAACACCTCTTTACGCGTTTGGTCATGGCTTGAGCTACACGACGTATGAGTACAGCAACCTTCGCATTGAGCCTGCGCAGATTCACCCGGAAGGCGTGACACGCGTCAGTATGGAGGTGAAGAACACGGGCGACCGCGTGGGCGTGGAGACTGTGCAACTTTACATTCACGAGACAGCGGGGCCGGTTGCAACGCCTGTCAAGCAGCTACGCGGATTCGAGCGCGTGGAACTGAAACCGGGCGAGACGAAGAACGTCACGCTGACCCTGGCGCCTGAAGATCTGCAATTGCTCGACCGCGATATGCACTGGCGAGTGGTTCCGGGCGACTTCGAGATCATGGTGGGGAAATCGTCAGACGATTTGCCGCTCCAGGGAGTGCTAAAAGTCACGCCGTAGCGGTTTCGGCGCGGGCGCGGTGCGCTTGGGGACCATACTCAGACCGGAGAGAGTAACGGGGTTCTCTCCGGATACTGAGTGTGCACGGACTTCGCGCATCGCGATCCCTAGCCGGGGGTTGGTCCATTCAAACGCGAAATCCGCTTTGCCACCGGCGCGCGCACTGACCTGCGCTTCATACGCCACGCTCTTGGGAGCCGGGCTCCCCAGCCAATCCTCTTCCAGGATGTTTACACCGTAGCGGAGAGGGATGTTTTCGATGAAACCGTCGGCGTATTCCACTTCATACCAACCCACCAGCTCCGCGGAGTCGGCGAAATTCCAGGTAGCCGTGTACGCGGGCACGTTCCGAGCGCGCTTGCGGCACGAGTGGTGAAAGATCAGGCTGCTTGCGTCTGCGCCGATTTGGAAAGTCTGACCGGCGCCAGCGTGAACCTGCACCGGCACGGCCGGGTTGTCGCGGCTTGGCAGCGGTTCCGCGCTCAGTCTGCTCCGAACGTCCGGCAAAATCTCCTGAATCATGGCGTACAGCCGGTTCAGATCGGGACGGTCGGTGGACCAGACCAGGTTGGCGCTGCCCAGGACGTCGAACATGATGTCCTTGCCAAAGTTCAGCTCGTTGGTGGCCGCCCAAGAGGATGGCGCCGCGCCGATGATGCCCCGCCTCGCCACGCGACGATCGAAGTCCCTGAAATGCGGCTCAAAGTTGGCAAAAACCTGGCGGAATCCCCACGCGGACAAGTCGGCTTCGTTTTTCGGGCCGAGGCCGGGTTCAGGCGTTTCCTCGTCCGGGTGGTCGTCCCAAAACCAATTGAAGATCAGGATGTCTTTCGGAATGAGTTTCTCGACTTGCTCAGCGGAGAGACCGCCAGGCATGTCGTAGGGCTGGCCGCCGCGATTCTCGTTGTGCCTCGTCTTTTTGCCGCGCAGCGCCTCAATCAGGTGGTCGCCATACATCGCGGTGGCAATGCCTTTGGAATGCAGGTGGGAGTAAATGCGATTCACGTCGGCTGCGTAGAGCGCCGTCGGATCTTTGCCCTTGCAGCGCGGGCAGACGCCAAGCGGCATGCGCCATTCATCGTGGCCGATGTGGATCATGGCGGGTTTCATGACCTCGATGTATTCGTCCAACACGTCGAATAGAAGCTCGTACACTTTCGGCTCCGACGGGCAGTAGGTGTCAGGCCACTCAGCGTCCCGGATTTCCGCCAGCTCGCGATGGCGCGTCAGCAGGTAATAACTGTGCGTGAGGGATGGAATCTCCGGGATGATTTCGATGTGCAATTGGCGGGCGTATTCGACCAAGTCGGCCACTTCCTGCTTCTCGAGCACTTCGCCGTCGGCCGTATCGGCATTGGCAGAATCCTGATACTGAAGCCCAGGGCCGGGCGATCGTTCCCGGCGGGTGTATTTCATGTCTTTGCCGAACTCAATCCAGCCCGCATTCAGTTCGGGGTGACGGTCGAAGCGCATGGCGGCATTCACTTCCAGAACCAGTTTGTTGAGTTTGTAGAGCGCCATCACATCACGGAGAAAGCGCTTGAAGTACGCAATATTCTGGTGTCCGGGCAGATACAGCTTCACGCCGCGAAACGGCAGCAAGGGCCAGTCGCGAATCGTGGCAGCGTGCAGGAAGACGCCATCCATGGAGCGCTCAATCACTTGCCGCAGCGATTGCAGACCGTAGAAAGCGCCGGCATCGTCGGCGCCCGCGACCACCGCAACTCGATCACCGACATCCAGAAGGTAACCCTCCGGTTCCGTTGGAGCCTGGGCATGACTCGCGACGTATTGCCGCACGAGAGGGTTCACCGCGGACCCGAGGAGAATGAAAGCGCCGCTTGCTGGAAGAGATGGCACGGTCTTCACGTGAAGCGCGATGCCGTAACGATCGCTCAACTCGGCGGTAAGAAATTGGGCGAGAAAGCGGTCACCGGGCGACGGCCGGGTAGGCAGAAGGATGGGCACACCGTCATCCAACTTCAGCCGCTGCGGAGAAAACTCCACGTGCCGGGGCTTAGGAAATACGGCGGGGTCCGCAGCTTCCAGGCATGTCACACCACCCGCGCAGATCAGAAACGCCAGAACGCGATAATGGCTCATACGGGCGGGCCGCTTGAATCACTTGGTAAAGTCAGGCACCTGCGTCGACGTTTTTGTCGGGCACAGCTTCGGATTCGGCTGCGCCGAACGTACTTAGCAGATAAGAGCCAACGCCAAGCCCGAATGCTATGCCGCTGTAAAAGTGAAATAACAGGTGGACCGGAAGCGAACTTAAGACGAACCAGACTCGCCGCCGGGCCGCCAGAAAAATGAAAAACGACAGATTCAGCCCCAGGACCGCGAGCACGCACGCGAGCGCCGTCTTGCCGCTTCCGCAACCAAGCGCGGCGACTGCTAAGAACGACATCGCCACGCTGAGCCGCTGGCTCCAACGCACGTTCAGATCATTCGGCATCCGGCCGGCGCGAAGGATCAGACGCGTCCATGGGATGCCGCGGTCAAAGATATCGGTCTTGATCATACTGGCCAGGGTCCAGCACTTCAGGTGCTTCACCTGGATCGCGGGGTCGAGCAAAATGCGCCCGCCGGCTGCTTTCAGGCGTGAGCCGAATTCGACATCCTCGATGGCCGGCCGCCCGTATCGCTCATCGAGGCCGCCACAGCGTAGGAAAACCTTCTTGCGGACAGCCCCGCACCCGGACCAGAAGGTGCCAGCGTCCCGTCGCCCGGCTCTGTGCGTGAAACAATGCAGCAGGTTTCTGTATTGAGAAATGAAAGGCGGGGCCGCCGGCGAATCGTCATAGGCGCCGATCACCGCGTCGAGCGACGGGTCCCGCTGAAAGTGCTCTACGATGCGCTGGATGGCATCGGGATGTATGCAGACATCGGCATCTAAAAACAGGATCAGTTCGCCCTGCGCGAGGCGCGCTCCGACGTTGCGCGCATGGGCGGGACCCTGCTGCTCGCGCAGCACGACCAGGCGGGTGCCGTGCCGTTCAGCGACTGCCGCCGAGTCATCGGTGGAACCGTCTTGGACGACGACACATTCCGCAGGCCGCAAATCAGACTGTTCCAGTGCCGCTAAACACTGATCCAGCATGTCCGCAGAGTTGTGTACCGCAATAACTACAGAGAGTCCCGGCGCGATGTTCACGAGTAAGTACAGATGTTAACACGGGATCAAGCCATCTGTTATCCCGAAAACGCGTTGGCGTTCCGTGCCTGTGTAACCGCTGCCGCAAAATCGGCGTCCAGAAGTGAATGGGGTTGGGATCGCGGCGTAACAGGCGCACATGGGAACTTACCCCCCTGATGGTTTGCTCGATTCTCTTCGCCGCCCCGGCATGGTCCGACGAGGCCCATAGCAAGAAGGACGACGCGGCCGAGGCCGAAGAACAGGTCTACGCGCTGAACGACGACATCGTTCCCCCACGGTTAGTCCGGCAGGTAAATCCACAGTATTCTCCCGGCTCTCACGGCATCAAGGTGGAAGGCTCGGTAATCGTCGAAACCGTCGTCAGCTCTCAGGGAACGCCCAGAGATGTGCACGTAGTGAAAAGTCTCCATAAAGATGTGGACGGGGCCGCGGTGGACGCCGTCAAGCAATGGGTATTCGCGCCGGGGAAGAAAAATGGTAAACCGGTCGCCGTCCGCCTACAGATCGAGATACACTTTCACTCGATGTAGGCGTATTGATCCATTCGAATCCGAACAGGCATAAGATAGCAAGGGAGGTTTTTGTGGCGTACAATTTCACCAGGCGGCATTTCTTTTTCGGCTCGCTGTTTGCCGGTGCGGTTCCTGCGGCGGGATTCGGAAGCATCCCTTCCCTGCGAACGCTGGGCTATAAATCGCCCAACGAGATACTGAACATCGCTTCGATCGGCGCGGGGGGCAAGGCCTCCAGTGATATCGACGGCTGCGCCACGGAGAACATCGTTGCGCTCTGCGACGTGGATGAGAAGCAAGCCGCGCGCAAATTCGCAGCGTATGACAAGGTCCCCAAGTACAAAGACTTCCGCAAGATGCTCGACGAGCAGGGGAACACGATCGATGCCGTCATCGTGGCCATTCCCGATTTCATGCACGCTACCGCCGCCATCTGGTGCATGGAGCGCGGCAAGCACGTGTACGTGCAGAAACCGCTCACCCGCACCGTTTGGGAAGCGCGCCAGCTAATGGAAGCGGCCAACAAATACAAGGTTGCCACGCAGATGGGTAATCAGGGCTACTCGAACGAGGGGTCGCGGCAAGCCGCTGAGATCATCTGGGCGGGCGAAATCGGGAAGGTGACCGAAGTGCACGCCTGGACCGATCGCCCCATCTGGCCTCAAGGCCTCACCGCGATTCCCGCCCCGGAGGAGGTTCCTAGTACGTTGGACTGGGATCTCTGGCTCGGCATCGCGGAGAAGCGGCCGTACACTTCCGGCGGGCCGGACTACAAGTCACCGCTCGGCGGGCACTTTTATCAGCCGGGAAATTGGCGCGGGTTTTACGATTTCGGTTGCGGCGCGCTGGGCGATATGGCCTGCCACATCCTCGGCGCTCCCAATCTCGCCTTGCAGCTTGGCGCTCCAACGAGCGTCGAATGCGTCCAGAAAGAAGGGCCGAGCGACTTCATGTTCCCGACAAAGTCGGTGATCCGCTACGATTTCCCTGCCCGCGGCTCCATGCCGCCCGTAAAACTGTTCTGGTATGACGGGTTGAAGGAAACGCCCAAGATTGCCGGCGTCCCCGAGGGAGAGCTGCTGGGTGATCTGCCACGCAAGCCTTTCGCTCGCCCGCCGCAGGAGAGCGGTCAAGCTGCATCGGGACCGCCGCGTCTCCGGCCGTTCACCGGATTCATCGGGCGCGTATTTGACTGGGAGACCTTCGAGAAGACGAAGAGCGATCCCGAGGCCCACGTGCCGCCTCCGGATGGCAGCCTGTTTATTGGCGACAAAGGCATGCTCACCACCGGCACCTATGGCGAGCAAACACGGCTCATTCCGGTTGAACAGATGAAGGATTACCAGTTCCCGCAGCCCGTGCTCACCCGCTCGCCCGGCCACTACCGCGATTGGATCCGCGCTTGCAAGGGAGGCGACCCCGCATGTTCCAATTTCAATGTTGCGGCTCCGTTCGTGGAATGGATGCTGCTGGGGGTAATCGCACTGCGGGTGAATGGAAAACTCGAGTGGGACGCGCGGAAGGGGCAGTTCACAAACAACCCGGAAGCCAACAAGTACCTCAAACCAACGTTTCGCAAGGGCTGGTCGCTCGCGTAGCTGCGGACCGCCGTGAACTGGAAGTTTGGGCCCCTTTCCGCAGGAACAGTATTCCTGCTACTGTAGCCAGAGTGTTGATAACCGGGAATCCCGGAACTTCGCGGGGAGCGCTGCGAAGCTCCAACGATTCGCGGCTCCGCCCGTTTTGGCTGGTCACCGCTTGCCTCGCCGCCCTCGCGATCCCGCTCCCTGCTTCGGCGATGCAGATCTTCGTCAAGACCCTGACCGGCAAGACGATCACGCTCGACGTCGAGCCAAGCGACACCGTTCTGTCGGTCAAGTTGAAGATCCAGGATAAGGAGGGCATACCGGCAGACGAACAGGTGCTGATCTTCGCCGGAATACAGCTCGATGACAATCTCACACTGGCTGATTACAACATCCAGAAGGAAGCTACGCTGCACCTCGAGCTCGCACCGGCACCAGCGCCGGTTCCCGCCGTTGGCACGCTAGGCACCGTGGCGATCGCCTTGTCGCTCCTCCTCGTAGGTATTCACCGCTTTAGGCGGCAATCTGAAGCGCCTCCACATGAGGGCTAGCAGAGCGGACGCCTTCACGGCGCGGAAAGGAATCGCAGAATCTCGCGCATCACACGATTTCCCTGATCCGTTTGGAATAAGTACTGCGCGTGCGCGGAGCCGTCGAGGATGATCAACTTTTTCGGTTCCAGGGCCTTCTCGTACTGCGCTCGAATCTTGGGAAGCCGCAGTCCGTCTGCATTTGCGTCGTGGCGGGCCAGAATGAAAAGCTTCCGGCCCTTCATTGTGGCGAGCGGCGTGTAAGCGCCCGCGGCAAGCAGTACCAGCCGATCGATTCCCGCGGGCTCACTCTCCGCCGCTTCGGCGGCGTAGTCGCCTCCCATGCTTCCACCCACAACGCTCACCGACTTCGCTCCTCTATTTCGCAAGTAGTGGACTGCGGCCAGCACGTCGAAGTGGCCTCCCTCATCAGATGAGCTCCCCTCCGTGCCACCGCGTGACTGGCCCTCACCGCGAAAGTCGATGGCTAGCGCCCGAAATCCCGCCGCTGCCAGCGCCTCCGCCTGCTTCTTCCAACTCTCTTTGTTGAAACGGCCACCGTGCGCCAGCACGACGCCGCGATCGCCTTTTCCATACAAGTCGGCATAGATGAGTCCGCCGTCTTGAGTCGGAAAGGAAACGTGCTCCTGCGCCGCGGCAAGGCCGGCGAACGCTACAACCACGAGAGTCGCGCGAAAGTGGTACATAAGGTTGAGTTCCACTACTGCTTCCCTCCCTCGATCCACTCCACCGTCTTGCTAGCCAGCCGGTCCAGCGCAACCACCGATAACTCCAAGTGCTCTTCGAGCGTGTTCTCAATCCTGTTGTGGCTGATGCCTTGAAGCGATTGCACGAACATCATCACCGAGGGGATGCCCGCGCGCGCCGCCTCGGCCGCGTCATGCAGAGCCCCCGAGGGCAGACGATGGCTGCGGCCGGCCGTTTCTTCGACCGCCTGCTCGCAGAGATCGAGCAGCACGGGGTGGAACGGCACCGGTTCGATGCTGAAGATGCGCGACCAGTTCACCGTGCACTTCTCTTCGAGGGCGAACCGTTCGCTCGCTTCGCGCGCCTCGCGGAATATCTGCGCAAGCACGTCCGCATCGAGATCGCGTTGATCGAGTGCCGCTTCGCACCGCCCCACGACCGCGGTGGCGATGCCTGGAAATGTCTTCACGCTGCCGATCGTCGATACCGCATCCGGATGCTTGCCGGCAATGGCGCGAATTTCCAAGGCTAGCTTGGCGGCCGCCGCCAGCGCATCGCGCCGCACTTTCATCGGCGTCGAACCCGCGTGCGCCTCCTGCCCGAAAAACGTCACCCAATGGCGCTCAATGCCCTTGGTGCCAAGCACCACGCCGAGCGGCAACCCCAAACGCTCCAGCACCGGACCCTGTTCGATATGCAGTTCCAGATACGCTGCCGCGTTCCGCTGCTCCCGTTCCGCTTCGGGGAACTGGTCGATCTCCACGCCGCACCGCCGGAGGGCATCTTCGAGACGAATGCCTTCTCTGTCGGTGCGCACACGATCCGCCGCAATGCTGTGCGTCCCCGCAAAGGCCGAAGAACCCAGCACACTTCTACCGAAGCGCGCACCCTCCTCGTCCGCCCAGTCAACTACGCGAATCGTCACCGGCGGCCGCCCCGCGTACTCGTCCGAAAAACGGCGCAGAACTTCGAGCGCGGCCATCTCGTCCAGGCTGCCATCCAGCCACCCGCCGTTGGGCACCGAATCCAGGTGCCCGCCAAGCAGCAGCGCCTTCTCCGATTCGCCGCGCAGCGTCACCCAACCGTTGCCCGCGGCGTCCTGGTGATGCTCCACGGGCAAACCGTTTAGTTTCCCGCGAAACCACTTGCGCGCCTTCAACCATGTATCGGTCCATGCGACGCGTTGCGCTCCGTTTTCATCCTCGGTAAGTTCCCGAAGTTCTTTTAGCTCCGCAATCGTTCGCTTCGGATTCAGACTCATGGCTTCTTCTGTGTCCTCAAAGGTACGTCAGTGCGATTTGCGTAAAACGTAACGGCATCTTGACACGATCGAAACAACCTTCCATACTGGGTCACTCACAATTTCAGTCACAACCTCGGGGTCCTCGCTCGACACCCGCACAAAAAGGTGGAAAGGAGCATTGATGCTTACCAGAGGTGCGGTGCACGGGGTGCGTCTTTTGGCGCTCTCATTCTTCATTTCTCCCTTCCTACATGCTCAGGCGACCGGAAGTATCTCGGGAACGGTGACGGACACGACGGGTTCCGTCGTCGCCGGCGCCAAGGTCACGGTCACCGCTGAGGCCATCGGCTTCACGCGCGACACCATCACCGACGATGCCGGCCGCTATGTGATTCCACTCCTGCCCGTTGCCCATTATGCCATCCGCGTGGAACTGGCCGGCTTTCAAACCGCCGAGGATAAGGACGTCCGTCTGCAAGTGGACGAACATCGCGAATTGGATTTCAGTATCGCCCCCGCTTCCGTCAAGGAATCCGTGCAGGTCACGGCGACCGAAGTGGCCGTGGAGACGGCCAATCCAAGTCTGGGCCAGGTTATCACGGCCCAGCAAGTCGCCGAACTCCCTTTGAACGGCCGCGATTTTGTCCAACTGGCGACGCTGACTCCTGGCACCACCCAGGAAACCAACACCACCAGTTTCTTTAATGGCGGCGGCAGCAGCGAGACTTCTGCCCGTGGGTCGTATTCTCTTTCGGTCGGCGGGTCTCGCGCGAACAGTACTGACTGGCTGCTCGATGGCACCGATAACAACGAACTCACCGCCGGCGGCATCGCCATCTTGCCTTCCATCGATGCCATTCAGGAGTTCAAAGTCCTGACTTACAACTACTCGGCCGAATGGGGGACGCGCGCTGGCCCCACCGTGCTCGTAACCACCAAGTCTGGATCGAACCAGCTCCACGGATCTGTATTCGAGTTTTTCCGCAACACCGACCTGGACGCACGGAGTTACTTCGCCGCTTCGACCGAACAATTCAATCTGAATCAGTTCGGAGGCTCGGTGGGCGGCGCGATCAAGAAGGATAAGACTTTCTTCTTTGCGGATATTGGGAACAAAATGCAGCGCCACGGAATTCCCTTTACGGGCCTGGTTCCCACCCAGGCGATGCGGAATGGCGATTTCTCCGACGATGCCTTCGGCAATCCCCGGTCCGGGTTCCTGACCAATCCTTATGTGACTGGCGCAACCGATACCCACTTTCAGTGCGACGCCTCCGGTAACCCTCTTCCCGCGGCTCCCGACGGCAGCCAGCCCCTCGGCGTCGATTGCAACAAGATCCCCCAAGGCCTGATCAACCCGATCGGCCAGAAGATGATCAATCTCTATCCGTTGCCGAATGCAGACAACTCCGCCCTGGGCTACAACTATGTGAGCGAGCCCGTCCGGAAACTCAACGACGGGCAGTTCGACATCCGGCTGGATCACAATATCTCCGCCAATGACTCGGTGTTCGCGCGCTTCAGCTACGAACAAGCCACATCGTTTATTCCGGGCGGTGCGCCGGGGTTCGCCGAAGCCGCCCCCTTCGCGAGCAACCAGGGTATTCTCAACCACGCGCGCAATGTCGCGGTTTCCGAGACGCACGTGTTTTCTCCGACTACCGTCAATCAGTTCAACGCCGGTTACAACCGCATCTTCGACTACATCTCGTCCTACGGCACAGGCAGTTGCGAAGCGCGGGCCCTCGGCATTCCCGGCGCCAATCTCGGAGGCACGAGTTGTGGTCTGACCTCGACCCAGCTCGATGGCGGCTACTGGTCGCTGGGTGATCGCGGATACTCCCCGTTTCAGGGCGGCACCAACGTTTTTTCCATTTCCGATTCGTTTGACATGATTCGCGGCAAACACGACATCAAGGTCGGTGGGGGAATTCGTGCGAACCAGATGAATGTATTGGCCGAGGGCTTCCAGGACGGGTATTGGATCTATACCGGTGTGTGGACCGGCGAGCCGGAGGCCGATGTTCTGACAGGACTACCCAGCCTCGCCATTCATGACCAGACGTTCAACGGCAATATAACCGGCCGCC
>Ga0181536_10004878_pt1 | contig 14010 bp, 10 predicted proteins | sample PEATcosm2014_Bin_41_FD_121105 | JGI IMG/M metagenome (GOLD analysis project Ga0181536, IMG submission 121105) | Peatland microbial communities from MTU Mesocosm Facility, Houghton, MI, USA - PEATcosm2014_Bin17_60_metaG | ecosystem: Environmental > Terrestrial > Soil > Wetlands > Peat | place...
ACCCAAAGACTTCAAGCTGGTGAGACGGCACGCTGTCGCCGCTCGACCTAAAGCGTTTCAGATGAAAGCGCTTTCCACATTGGCCATTCTGCTCGCGCTGCTCAGTTTCAGCGCATTCAACGCCTTCCCGCAAGCAGAGACCGGTCAAATCGTTGGCACCGTGACCGACCCTTCGGGGGCTTCCATTCCCGGCGCCAAAGTGACTGTGAAGGCGGTTTCAACTGGCGCCGAGCGTTCGCAAACCACCAACGAGGCCGGTGCCTTCACGTTCCCGAACCTGCAGCCGGAGACCTACGAGGTAACGGTTGAAGCGCAAGGCTTCAGCACACTCCGGGAACACACCACGGTCACCGTCGGCATGAAGGTCGGGTTGGACCTCAAACTCGAGGTCGGCAGGACCGACACGGTGGTGGAGGTGACCGGCAATGCGTCCATCTCGGTGAATACTGAGACACAGACCATTAGTTCGGTGCTCGATACGCAAAAGCTGAACGAACTTCCGACCATCACCCGGAACCCTTACTTGCTGATCGTCACGTCGGGAAATGTCAGTGAGGACGATCCCTCCGGACGCGGCGCCGGAGTATCAATCAATGGCTTGCGCTCGTCCGGAACCAACATTCTGCTGGATGGCGTCGCGAATAACGATGAATTTGTCGCGTCGGTGGGCCAGACCGTTCCCCTGGACTCGGTCCAGGAAATTGGCATCATCACCAACAACTTCACTGCGGAGTACGGCCGCGCCGATGCCGGTATCATCAACGTTACCACTAAGTCCGGAACCAACGAATATCACGGTACGGCGTACGAGTTCAACCGGGTTTCTGATCTGGCTTCTAACACCTTCAACAACAATGCTTATGGTCTAGACAAGCCCATTTACGTACGCAACCAGTTCGGTTACTCGGCCGGCGGCCCTATCAAGAAAAACAAGCTGTTCGCCTTCAGCAGCACGGAGTGGACGCGCGTGCGAAGCGCATCTACCACGACCGCGATCGTTCCGGACCCGGCACTCATCGCCGCGGCTGCGCCGGCCACCCAGTCCGTGTTTGCCGCATATGGCAAGCTCGCTCCCACCACATCCATCCTGGGTACCTTCAGCCGGAACCAGTTGGCGGCGCTGGGCTCGGATCCGTGCGGCAGCTCCTCCCCCACCGGTGGATGCGTGGGCTACAACCCCAACGCACCCATGTTTGATCTGGTGGGCTACAACGTGCCGAGCAACTCAGGCGCGGGAAATCCGCAAAACACCTACTCGACCGTTCAAAGAGTGGATTACAATCTCAGCGATAAAACGCAGATTTATGCCCGGTACGCTTTAAACAGCGAGTCCGATCAGGCGGGAAGCGTCACCAACAGCCCTTACATTGGCTACAACGTCAGCCAGACGATTTTTAACAATAGCTTGATCGTGTCCATGACGCACACGTTCTCGCCGCGCTTTGTTTCGCAGAGCAAACTTGATTTCAACCGGTTTAACACCTTACAGCCTGTGGCGTCTGCGGGCGTGGTGCCTACCTACTACCTTGGAAGTTATGAGAGCGTCACCGCGATCGGGCCCTATAGCGTGATGCTGCCGGGGACGAATCCTACAACTCCGGGCGACGGTGGCTATCCTTTTGGTGGCCCGCAGAACTTCGGCGAGGTCTACCAGGACTTGAGCTATTCCAAGGGTAAGCACGAATTTCGCTTTGGAGGCACCCTCGAATATCTGCGGGATAATCGCAGTTACGGTGCGTACAATGAGGCGCTGCAAATCTTCGGCCACACGCTCGGCGAGGGCATGGATAATTTCCTTGCCGGCCAGCTCTATGAATACGAGGCCGCCATCAACCCGCAAGGCAAGTTCCCCTGCGTAAACGGTGTTCAGACCGCGGCCTGCACCATCACTCTTCCCGTCGGTCCGCCGACCTTTGAGCGCAGCAATCGTTATCACGAGGGTGCGCTGTACTTCCAAGATTCCTGGAAGGTTAGCCGCCGCGTGACGCTGAACCTTGGCCTCCGCTGGGAGTACTTCGGAGTGCAGCACAACGTCAATCCGAACCTCGACTCCAATTTTTACACAGCCAACGTTTCGAATCCCTTCGAAGCCATCGCCCAAGGCGCCGTCGACACCACTCCCAACAGTCCGATCAAGGAGCTGTGGCAGCCGAGTAAGCACAATTTCGGCCCCCGCGTCGGCGTGGCGTGGGATATTTTTGGTGACGGCAAAACGGCCTTGCGTGCCGGTTACGGCATCGGTTATGAACGCAATTTCGGCAACGTGACTTACAACGTGCTCTTCAATCCCCCCAACTTCGAAATCGTGGATCTGATCGCCGGAAGCAATATCGCTACGATTCCTACTACGGTTTCCAACGCTGGCGTTCTGGCCGGATCGAACGGATCGGTAGCCCTTCCTCCCGCCGAGCTCCGCTACGTGCAAAACAACATTCCGCAAGCCTATGCGCACTTGCTGAGCGCCTCTATCGAACATCAGTTCGGCAATAGCCAGCATGTGGAGCTCGACTACTCGGGTTCGATCGGTGAAAACTTGTATGACATCGCCTACGTGAACTTCCCCGGGTCGGGAAACTACTATTTGGGCATTCCCTGCACCCCCGGCAGCTGTGATGCTACGCTCAACGACCAGTACGCCGGCATCAATCGACGAGGCGCCGGGGGCTACTCGACCTACAACGCGATGAACATCCGCTACGATCTCCAGAACATCAAGATTGGCGAAAGAGACACCGGGCTCACGCTACGCCTGAATTACACCTGGAGCCACACCATGGATGATTTGAGCGATACCTTTAGTGCTTCCTACAATCAATTCAACCTGGGGTACACCGATTTCACGCATCCAATGGTCGATTATGGCAACTCCAATTTCGACAACCGGCACCGCATTGCCGTAAGCGCGATCTGGGCAGTTCCGTATGCACACAACATGAAGGGCGCCGCCAGAGCCATTCTGGACGGCTGGGAGTTCGCACCGGTCTTCACCGCGCGTACTGGTGCTCCCTACACCGTCTACGACCTTACGAACACGAACTACATATACACTCGCGTTGCAGCGAATGAGGTGATACCGGTGAACGGCAATGAACATCAATATGCCGGACCCAACAGCTACGACCTCTATAACTTCAGCAACATCCCTGTGAGCGAGTATGTAAACCCGACTACCGGCGACTCTGACTTTGGCCCCTTCCCGGCGAACATGACTGGGCGCAACTATTTCCACGCTCCCGGCGTCCTCAATCTCGATTTGGGCATCTACAAAAGCGTCAGGTTGACCGAGCACATGTCTTTACAGCTCCGGCTGGAAGCGTACAACGCGCTGAACCACTCGAACTTGTATGTAAATACTGGTTCGGCTTACATCGCCGGTGGTAGCGGTTTCATCACCGAAAGCTACGGGACGCCTCCCGTCTTACTGCTGGATGGTGCTAACCAAGAAAATCGGAATGTTCAGTTGGGCGCCAAGCTCATATTCTGATTTCGGGCCAAAAAGCCATTCGAAACATCTCAGGGCGAGCTTTCGGGCTCGCCCTTTTTCTTGTTTCCTCATGAAGTGAGCGACCGCACATGGCGGCTTGTATAATCGGAGTCACGCCGCTCGAAAATGAAGAACCGCATTTTATATGGCTCGGCGCTAGTGGTGCTGATCCTTTCGGCGACACTGGTGATCTGGCAGGGCTCGTTCGATTTTGGCGGTTTCCGGCCTAACGATCCCCAGCAGACCTTCACGTTTTGGGCCGTCTCCATCCTCATCTTCCTGCTGATGGTGACGCTGGGCTTCATGCTGGTGCGGATCAGCGTGAAACTCTACATGGAGCGCCGGAGCAACCGTGAGGGTTCACGCTTCAAGACCAAGCTGGTGGTGGGCGCGCTGGCTCTGAGCTTCACACCGGTGTTTTTTATGGTGCTGTTCAGCATCCACGTGCTGAACCGGACCCTGGAAAAGTGGTTCATGGGACCGGTTGCGAACGAGCGCGTGGACGTTATCCAGATTGCCAAAATTCTGGAAGACGAAGTGCGCGAGAAGGCCGAGGCGCAGGCTGCGCTGCTGGCGGCGCGGCCGGAGACGCAATCGCTGCTCCTGGCGGGCACGCGAGTGCCCGGGGACCTCGAGCAGTTCTGCCGCGCCGAGAATGTGGCAGCGGCGGCGATCGAGTCGGCTTCCGGGGCCGTCGCCGACCAGTGCGGGCCACGGGACGCTCTGCGCAATGTGGACAAGAGCGCAATCGTGGTGAGCCGGTCGGTGGAGAGTGGCGGGAAGACGGTGGGGCGGGTGGTGCTGGTGCCGCGGATCCCGATGGACATGGCGCGGAAGCGCGCGGCCATCGAAGAGTATAACCGGGCCTACGCGCGGCTGGCCGGCAGGCGCCAGAATGTCCGCAGCTCCTATCTCATGCTGCTGGCCCTGATCACCCTGTTCGTGCTGTTCGTGGCCACCTGGATTGCCCAGGTTCTGGCACGGCAGATCAGCGTGCCCATCGCCGCCCTGGTGCACGCGGCGAGCGAAGTCCGCGGAGGCAATTTGAGCCATCGCGTGGAGGCGCCGGCCATGGACGAATTGGCCGGCCTGGTGCGCGGCTTCAACGAGATGACTCGCGAGCTGGATAGCAACAGCCGCGAGCTGGATGCGCGCCGCCGGTTCACCGAGGCTATCCTCGAAAGCATTCCGACGGGTGTGATTTCGGTCTCAGCCGATGGCCGCATTCAACGCGTGAACCGCGCCCTGCGGCAGATTTTTCCTGAAGAGCAGGTGAACCACGCGACACGGCTGGAAGACCTGTTTTCGCGCGAGGATGTGGCCGAAATTCGATATCTGATGAAGCGCGCGCGCCGCACGGGCCTGACCTCCCGGCAGTTGGAGCTGCGCACGCAGGGGCAAGTGCGGCACGTTTCGGTCACGGTTTCGGCGCTCGAAGAGAAGCTGCGCTCGGGGTTCGTGATTGTGGTTGAGGACACCAGTGACCTGCTCCGGGCGCAAAAGGCGGCGGCGTGGAATGAAGTTGCGCGGCGAATTGCGCACGAGATCAAGAACCCGTTGACGCCCATCGCGCTTTCCGCCGAACGGATCAGCCGCCAACTCGAGCGGGTTCGCGTTCCAGCCGATGTGGGCCGCATCTTGAAGGAGTGCACCGAGATCATCGCCCAAGAAGTGGAGTCGGTGAAAAACCTGGTGAACGAGTTTTCGCAGTTTGCGCGGTTTCCCGCGGCGCAGCCGGTGAAATGCGATTTGAACGAACTGGTGCAGAGCGCGGTGGCCGTTTTTGCGGACCGGCTGGATGGCATCGAACTGAGCACGGACTTTGCGCCCGATCTGGCGCCGGTGAATGTCGACAAGGAGCAGTTCAAACGCGTGGTGGTAAATCTGGTAGACAACGCCGCCGAGGCTATGCAGGATTCGCTGATCAAACATCTGGTGATCACGACGCGGCCCGGACCGGCGGAAACGGTGGATCTGATGGTGGCAGACACCGGTTGCGGCGTCACAGCGGAGGACAAAGAGAAGCTATTTCTGCCGTACTTCTCGACCAAGGGGCGGGGCACGGGACTCGGGCTGGCCATCGTGAACCACATCCTTTCGGATCACAACGCGCACATCCGCGTGGAGGACAACCGGCCTGTGGGCACGCGCTTCACCATCGAGATTCCCGCCGTGGTGGAGACTTCGGAAGAGCATCGGGCGGAATCCCCGGCCCACGTTTCGCACGCATGAAAACCGCGCGCATTCTGGTAGTCGACGATGAGCCGGGAATTCAGCAATCGCTGTGCGGCGTGCTGAGCGACGAAGGCTATCACGCGCATGCCGTTGGCAGTGGAGAGCAGTGCCTGGAAGACCTCGCGCGGGAGGCATCAGAGCTGGTGTTTCTCGATGTCTGGCTTCCGGGCATGGACGGCATGGAGACCCTGACGCGCATCCAAGAGATCCCATTGGCGGATCGGCCCGTGGTGGTGATGATTTCAGGGCACGGAAACATCGAGACCGCGGTCAAGGCCACCAAGCTGGGTGCGTTCGATTTTCTGGAGAAGCCACTCTCCATCCAGAAACTCAGCATAGCGTGCAAGAACGCTATAGAACACCGGCGGTTGCTGCTCGAGAACATCCGGCTGCGTGGCGACGTCGAGTCGAAGTACCGGATCATCGGCGACAGCGTGCCGATGAAGGCGCTGCGGCAGCAGATGGAGCTGATGGCGGCGACCAACGGCCGCGTGCTGATTTACGGGGAAAGCGGAACTGGCAAGGAACTGGTGGCGCACGCCATTCACGCCTTGAGCCACCGCGCCGAGGAATCCTTCGTGGAAGTGAACTGCGCGGCGATTCCAGAGGAGCTGATTGAGAGCGAACTATTCGGCCACATCAAAGGCAGCTTCACGGGTGCGCATGAGAACAAGATCGGCAAGTTCCGCAAGGCGGACGGCGGCTCGTTGTTTCTGGATGAAGTGGGAGACATGAGCCTGCGCACGCAGGCCAAGGTGCTGCGTGCGCTCGAAGAACAGAGATTCGAGGCGGTGGGTGCGTCGGAATGGACGCAGGTGGATGTGCGCGTGATTGCCGCGACCAACAAAATCCTGGAGCACGAGATCGAACGCGGGAATTTTCGCGAGGACCTGTTCTATCGCCTGAACGTCATTCCGTTTCACGTTCCAGCGTTGCGGGACCGGCAGGAGGACATTCCTCTGCTGGCGGATTATTTCCTGCGCGAGTTCACGCGGGCCTACGGCCGCAAGCCCAAGGAGCTGACGCCCGCGGCGTACTCGCTTTTGCAGGAGTATCACTGGCCTGGCAACGTGCGCGAGCTGCGGAATCTGATCGAGCGTATGGTGATTCTCAACCCGCAGGTGCGCATTGACGCCCGCCACATTCCCTTGCAGACGGCGCGCCGGCCGGCTGGTGAGCGCGCGGAGCGCTTCGGAAGCTTGCAGGAAGTGCGCGAGGCGGTGGAACGCGAATACATCCTCAAAAAGCTTGAGGAGACCAACGGCAATGTTACGCGCACGGCGGAGTTGCTGGGTCTGGAGCGCAGCAATCTCTACCGCAAAATGAAAACGCTGGGCATCGGGCCGAAAGAGTAAGCGATCATCCCCGCGCCGCGAGCCGGCGGTATTTCCGCAACAGCTCATAGATCACGACACCGCCGGCCGTCGCCACGTTGAGCGAGTGCTTCACGCCCAGCATTGGGATGCGCACGAAGGTATCAGCCAGCGCGGCAAGCTCGGGACGGATGCCGTCGACTTCGTTCCCAAAAACCACGCAGACGGGAAACGCTGGTTGCCAGTCGAACAGATCGACAGAGCGGACACTGGTTTCAATTGCGGCGATCTCACAGCCTTCGGCACGCAGGCGGGTAACCAGCGGAACTGCGTCCGCGGCGTATTCCCACGCGACCGTGGATTCCGCGCCCAAAGCCGTCTTGCTGATGCCGGGATGGGGCGGGCGGCCGGTAATCCCGCAAAGAACCAACTGGCGCAAGCCGGCGGCATCGGCCGTTCGGAAGAAAGCGCCGACGTTATAAAGGCTCCGGACGTTGTCCAACAGTGCGAGAACGGGCAACTGTTCGATGGAGTCGTACGCCGCCGCGGCTTGCGTGACGCGATAAGGAAGCCGCTCCATAACACCAGATTACGGTAAGCGAGCGGGGGGCTGGCGCGCCCGTCTTTGTGGCGGTACAGTAACACTGGAGGGCATAGCTATGCTGTCCACCAACCTTGTTCGAATGATTGAGAATCACGCGGAGCAGATCACCGCGGATTTGCTCGAGCGCCTTCGGGAAGACCCGGAACTCCCCAATTTGAGAAAACTTCCAGCCTTGGAGTTGAGGAGCCGGGCGGGCCACATTCTGAAACACCTTGGCGACTGGCTTTCGGCCAGCGATGAGAAGCAGATCGCCATCTCTTATGAAGCACTGGGCAGGCTACGGTTCGAGGAGCACGTCCCGCTCCATGAATGCGTGCGCAACTTCCAACGGCTGAAGGAACACATGGTGAGTTATATCCGCAATCAAGGCTTCCGCCAAACCACCATTGAACTTTACGCAGAGGAGGAGCTGGAACACCTGCTGGGACAGTTCTTCGACAAAGTGATTTATTACATCGTGCGCGGCTATGAGGGCGAACGCCGGCACATGCATGCGGCGGCCAGCTGACGGCGGTTTTTCGGAAGATATCATGCGCCTCGGTGCAGTAGAATACGAGTGACACATGATTTCGATAGTTATTCCGGTTCACAACGAAGAGCGCTCTCTGTTGCCGCTGTACGACCGCTTGACGTTGGTGCTGGAACCGCTGCGCAGGCCGTATGAGATCTTGTTTATCGACGACGCCTCCACCGACCGCAGCTTCGAGTTGCTGTCCAATTTGGTCGAGACTGACGCGCATCTGAAGGTGATCCGCCTGCGGCGCAACTTCGGGCAGACTGCGGCGCTTTCCGCAGGTTTCGACGAGGCGAAAGGCGAGATTGTCATCGCCATGGATGGCGATCTGCAGCACGCCCCCGAGGACATTCCCGCGCTACTCGCCAAGATCGGTGAGGGCTACGACATCGCGAGTGGCTGGCGCAAGGATCGCGTCGATAACATCGCGCGCAAATTGCCTTCCCGCATCGCCAACTGGCTCATGGCGCGCGCCTCCGGTCTTGAGCTCCGTGATTTCGGCACCACGTTCAAGGCGTATCGCGCCGAGATTTTGAAAGACGTGAACCTCTACGGCGAGCTGCACCGCTTCATCCCCGCGCTCGCTAGTTTTTACGGCGCCCGCGTGGTGGAAGTGCCTATTCACAGCACACCGCGCACAGATGGCCACTCGCACTACGGGCTCAGCCGCACATTTCGTGTGCTGTTCGACATTCTGACCATCCGGTTCTTGCTGCGATACTTTACGCGCCCCATGCACTTCTTCGGCTCGCTGGGCTTGGCCGGAACCTCGCTTGGCGGGCTGATTCTGCTGTTCTGCGCAGTCGAAAAAATCGTCACCGGAAACGATATTGTGCAGGAACACGGACCGCTGATGATGGCGGGGGCTCTTTTTCTTCTGGCGGGCTTGATGATGTTTTCGACCGGCCTGCTGGGCGAGGTCATGATCCGGACCTACTTCGAAAGTCAGGGACGCCGCATCTACGCCGTGCGCGAGGTCCTCACGCAGAACAAACCCGGCGTTGCCGGCGAAGCCCGGTAGGCCACCATTTGTTATTGTGATTCGTTGATGATCTCAGGGCCGAGGATCAGCAGGTGCACTTCATCCATGATTTCGCCGGTGTCCTCGAGCTGTTCGCTCATGCGCAGCGCGGTGATGTGGCTCAACCGGTATTCGGCGAGCGTCAGCTTGCGCACGATCTGCATGCGGAGTGGGCGCATGGTGCGGTCCGGAAACGGCATCAGAAAATAGGTTTCGCACGCACTGAGCTCGGAGCCGTCGTCCACTGCTTCAACGTAAAGACTGGCCGTAAGGCCGAGCTGGCAGAAGTTTACTCTCTTGCCCTGGGTCTCCGGGAACAAGGCCCAAAGCTCCTGCTCGGTCTCAATGTAGGCCGGGTAGTCGAAGTTTTCCGGCAGCCGGTAATGGCAGCGAGGATCTAGGAACGAGTATGCAGACACGGCACCCCTCCGCCCCACCGGCAATAGCAGCCAGCAGGGCAAGTGAAGAGTATCTCTCAAAATTAAGCGTTTCGTAACAAAAAAAGTACCACTGAAAAGTACCTCCCATCCATGGTCCTCCGCCGGATTACAATGATTCCGTGCCAACCAGCTCACCAAACCTTTCCCGGCGTGCGCTCCTGGGCGCTTTTGCCGCCGGCGCCGCCGTCCAGGCGCAGAACCGAGAACCTCGTGAATGGAAGCCCCGTTTGGGCGTTCTCGGGCCATACAGCGAAGCCAATCTGGCCTTTGTTCGCGAGGCGGGCTTCAACAGTATGATCTTGGGCGCGACGCCCGATTCGGCGCTCAATGCAGCCGCTCTGAATGACGCGCAGATCGCGAGAATCAAGGAGGCCATCGACCGCTCCGGCGTCCATATTTCGGCGTTGCAAGTGACACAGAACCACATCGCGGCCGACCCCGGCCAGCGTGGCCGTGAGAACGCCTATTTCCTCAAAGCCATTGAACTGGCGGGAAAACTTGGTGTCCCGAACATCGGAACGGCATCGGGCAAAGACGAGAAGAAATCTCTGGGGCAGCAGGTGAACGAGATCGTTCGTGTTTACAACGAGAAGTACTTCGCCGCTTGCGAAAAGCACCACGTGCGCATCCTTTGGGAGCCTTGGCCGGGCGGCCCAAATGTGGCCACGAGCCCGGTGGGGTTCGAGACTCTATTTAAGGGGTTCGGCAATTCGCCATTTGTCGGGTTGCAGTATGACCCCTCGCACCTGGTTTGGCAAATGATGGACCCCATCCAGACCGCGCGCGATTTCGCCGACAAGATCTACGACGTGCACCTTAAGGACACGGAAATCCGCTGGCCCATCCTGCGGCGGGGCGGCATCAATCCGGTGGATGACGCCGAGTGGTGGCGCTACCGGCTGCCGGGACTTGGCTCGATCGATTGGCCGGCGTTCTTCACGGTTCTTCAGGACGTCGGGTACACCGGCGCGATGAGCATCGAACACGAAGATCCGCTTTACGACCCTCCGGGCGGCGAGGGCGATTTCACCGAAGGCTGCAAAACCGGTTTCCGTATGGCGTACCGGTACTTGAAGCAGTACGTACCGGTGTAAAGCTCACCCATTACGAATTCGGGCCCACCAACAGCACTCGCACATCCATGACGTTGGTGTTGGTCGGTCCTGTGATCACGAGGTCCCCCAGTTTTTCGAAATAGTGGTAGGAATCGTTTTCGGCCAGGTATTTCTGTGCGTCGGGGCCGCGCGTGAGAGTATTGCCGTCGGCGATGGCGCCGGCGGCGTCGGTCGGGCCGTCAGTTCCGTCGGTACCGCCGCTTAAAACGACGGTCCGATCCAGTCCGGCGATCTCTTTCGCCGCGGCCAGGACGAATTCCTGGTTACGCCCGCCCATGCCTTTGCCGCGCAGTGTGACCGTCGTCTCGCCGCCGCTGATCACGCACGCAGGGCGAGCGAGAGGTCGGCCGTAGCGCGCGATTTCCTTTACGATGGCCGCGTGCATGCGAGCGATCTCGCGCGTCTCACCCTCGATCTGTGTCGAAAGGACCAACGTTCGGAAGCCAAGCGCACGCGACTCAGCGGCTGCGGCGTCCACAGCTAAACGGTTGCTGCCGACGATGAGGTTTTGGACGCGCGCAAACGCCGGATCCCCGTGCTTGGGCGTTTCGCGAATTTCTCCGCGCATGCCGCTCGCGAACCGCTCGCGAATACTCGCCGGGGTTTCATTCAAGATCCCGTATTTCTCGAGCACCGCCTGGGCGCTCGCGAACGTTGAGGCGTCGGGCGCTGTCATGCCCGACCCGATCACGTCCAGATTGTCGCCGATCACATCGGACAAAATGAGCGCCACGACCCGCGCCGGGTAAGCCCCGCGCGCCAGTTGTCCGCCCTTGATACTCGATATGTGTTTGCGCACGGCGTTGATCTCGTGAATGGTCGCGCCGCACGCCAGCAGCAGTTTGGTGACAGTCTGCTTTTCTTCCAGCGTGACCGGCGGAGCGGGGAAGGGAAGGAGCGCCGACGCGCCACCGGAGATGAGACACAGGACCAGATCTTCGCGTCCGGCGCCCGTGGCGATTTCCGCGATGCGCTCCGCTCCACGCACGCCAGCCGCATCCGGAACGGGATGGCCGCTCTCGTTCAATTCGATCCAGCGCAGTTTCGCGACATGTCCGTACTTCACATTGACCCGCGATGCGCCGCGCTTCTCTGGCGGCAGACCGAGCTGCTCCACCGCCTGCGCCATCGCCGCGCCTGCCTTGCCCGCGCCAACTACGTGAATTTTGCGGATGTCTCGTAACGGATACCGTGTTCTGCCGGCAAGAAGAGCGCCGCCACGCACGCGCACGTGACGCAGAATCGCGGCGGTTGGGTCGGCCGCGGCCAGCGCCGCCCGAAAAATTGCGAGTGCTTGTTGCCGCAACTTGCGTTCGACTTTCATTCGAACAGCGGAAGCTGGAGAATCGCTTCGACAGCGACCGACGGATCATCGCACTCGATGGCAATCCGGTAGTCCGCTTTGGAATAGGCTGCCTGGCGCCCGAGAAACAGCTCTTCGAAGCGCTGCCAGTTGCGCGCCAGAGGGCGGTGGGAAGCCTTCTCGACGCGTTGCCGTACCGTTTCGAGCGGACAATCCAGCCAGATGGTGACCCCGTGGTTTTCGAGTAGCTCGAAATTTTCGGGTTGCACGAACGTTCCGCCGCCGAGCGCAATCACCGTGGGCCGCCCACACTCGATGGTCCGCACATGCTTGCCGAGCGCCGCGGATTCAATCCGCCGAAACTCGGGCTCACCGAGCCGGTCGAAAAGGCTGGCGATGGTGGTCTCCTCCTGCGCTTCGATCTCTTCATCAAGATCGGAGAATTGCCAGCCTAAGTGATCCGCCAACAACCGGCCGATCGTCGTTTTTCCCGAGCCCATGAAGCCCACCAGATAAATTCCGGGCGTGCGTTTCAGTTTGAGGATCATGCCGAGGCACCGCTCTGATTGATGGCGGAGAGTCTGGATTCCACAAACGCCGGAAGCAGGCGGCTGAGCCCGACCAGCACCCAGCCGATGCGCGGCACCACCACTGTGCGGGCATCGCGCTCCACACCGCGCGCGATGGCTTCCGCGCATTCCTCCGCTGTGATGGCGAATCGCCGGCCCTTGGCGATGGTCTTGGGCGGGCGCGTGCCCATAGCGTGGGCTTGGAACTCCGTCTTCACGTACCCCGGGCAAACGGCCATGGCATGAATGCCATGCGGCTTCAGCTCCGTGCGCAAACCATCGGTGAGTGAACATAGGGCAAACTTCGAAACCGAGTAGAGCGTAAACCACGGAAGTGTAATCTTGCCTGCGATAGAGCTGACGTTCACGATCGCTCCCTGCTTCCGCTCCCGCATGTGCGGAACCACCAACTGCGTCAGTGCGAGCGGCGCGAAAAAGTTCAACTCAAACAATCTCCGCGCATCGGCCATGGAAACATTCGACGCCGGCGCGTAGAGTCCCATGCCCGCATTATTCACCAGGATATCGATCGCGCCGAATTGCTCGACGGTGCGCGCTACCACGCCTTCCCGCGTCTCGTCGCTCGTAATATCTCCGGCCGTCCGCAGCGTGTCCGCTCCGCCCACCACCGCCAGCTTGTCTTTGTTGCGCGCCACGATCGAAAGCCGCGCGCCCCTGGCCTCGAACACGCGCGCGCACGCCGCGCCGATGCCTTCGGAAGCCCCCGTAATCAAAACCACCTTGCCCTGGATTTGCATTTTCCCGTGTAGCGCCTCGGCTGGCTGCCGCTGAAAAAACAAAATGCAGCGCCGAAACGCAATAATAGTATTATGCAGCAGTCGCTATTGCCGCTGTTCCCGCTCCGCGTGGTGGTCTTTCCACGCACGCCGCTGCCGCTGCACATTTTTGAAGACCGCTACAAGGAAATGGTCGGCGAAGCCATTCAGACCGGCTCCGAATTCGGTATCGTTCTGGCGAAAGATGACGGTATCGTCAACGCGGGCTGCACGGTGGTGGTCGAAAAGGTCCTCAAGAATTATCCGGACGGCCGCCTGGATATCCTCACGCGCGGGATTCGCCGCTTCGAGATCGTCGGCCTCAACCAAGACAAGTCCTATCTGCGGGGAGAAGTGGAATTCTTCGATGATGACGAGCCCGGGCCTGCTCCCGCCGATCTCCAGGAGAAGGCGCTCGTCCAATATCGCGGCCTTATGGAAACCGGGGAACTGGGCGAAAGGGAGCCCGTGCTGTCGGACCCGCAGCTCAGTTTTCAGCTCGCGCAGGCCGTCGAGGACACCGATTTCTTGAGCCTGCTGCTGCGCAACCGCTCTGAGCCGAGCCGGCTCAAACAGTTGGCCGATTATCTGGCGCGCCTGGCTCCCAAATTGCGCGAGGCTTCGCGCATGCGGAAG